>Ga0208034_1000287_pt1 | contig 44903 bp, 34 predicted proteins | sample June2015DPH_8_10_FD_184699 | JGI IMG/M metagenome (GOLD analysis project Ga0208034, IMG submission 184699) | Peatland microbial communities from SPRUCE experiment site at the Marcell Experimental Forest, Minnesota, USA - June2015DPH_8_100... | ecosystem: Environmental > Terrestrial > Soil >...
GGAAAGTGTCGGAATAGACGATCGAGTCGGGCACGATTTTCTCCTCCATGATGGCTTGCAAAGTGGAGCTTTTGATGTCGCTGATCATCTTGGCATAGACCTTGCCGCCGCGCTTTAACAGGCCGAAAACAGGCACTTTCCCGGCTGCTCCACGACCGCGTAGTCCTTTACGCCGGCCACCAAAGTAGCTCTCATCCACTTCCACTTCTCCAGAGAACGGAGTGGCATCCTCGCTGGCCTGGTAGATGAGCTGCCGCAGGCGATAAAAATAATACGCTGCGGTCGTCTTGTTGACGCCCACCAGCACGCCCGCCGTGCGCGCTGTCGTACCCGCAACAAAGTACTCCATCAGCCGTTGCTGTTGGCTCCAGAGCAGACGGCTCTTGTGCACCTTCGCCATCCTAGAAACCCTAGTTCTTCGCTCGTTATCTAGGACAGCCCCTTCCGGAATTTGCGAATACCCCTCGGATTCATACAGGGCGATCGCCCCGGCGTTGTCACAGCCTGTTTCCAGCACGGTCGAGCGAAATCCGCGGCGACGAACCTCGTCTTCCAAATGCCGCAGGATTTGGCGCGCCCCGCCGTGGCGCCTCACGTCCGGCCGCACAAACATGCGCTTAATCTCCACGCATTCTTCGTCAACTGGCCTGAACCCACCGCAGCCGATGATCTTGTTCCCCTGCTGCGCGATGACGAAGTATCCGCCGGACTTTTCAAATTCGGCTTCGTCGATCCCACTGATCACGGAACCCGGATACAGTGCGGCGATCTCCGCATCCAGCTCGTGCATCAATGCGCGAGCTTTCTCATCCGATGGGCTGATGGCGATAATTACGCTGGCTGAAACCTGATGGCCTCCAGCGAGAGCGAACCGTGGCCCAACTGCTGAAGAGCCTGGGGGAACAGAATGCATCGACGTAGAGTCTATTACGCTTCCCAGTAAATCGGCAATCCCGCTTTCAGAAACCTTGTGGCAGCCATGGATCGTCGGTGGAATTCGAGAACGCATATCAAAAACTGTTTCGCGTTCAAAGGGCCACTCGCTTGCTGCATAATTCTGTGTAGAGATGAGGCCACCCCTGCAACCTTGCGAAACCGTTTGGCCCGGGCAGTCGGCCAGCGAAGGCTCCCAAGATCACTTCGAGTGAACTCCGTGATGCCTCTGGTGGCGGCACCCGTGACCATAAGCCGAAAGGAGTTCCGATGGCCGAGTCCCTGGGCGAGTGGCTGACCGCGAATGGCCTCTCGGAGTTTGAGGAAGTCTTTGCCCAAAACCAGGTAGACCTGAAGACACTTTTCGTTCTGACCGACCTGGACCTGAAGGAACTTGGCGTCCCGTTTGGCCCACGAAAGCGGATCCTCAATACGATCGCGGAATTGAAGACTGCGGGATGGCCGGGTGTAGAGAAACCAAAGGCTTCCTCCCACGGCGAGCGGAGACAACTGACCGTAATGTTCTGCGATCTGGTGGGGTCGACAGCGCTTTCCACCATCCTGGACCCCGAAGAACTGAACGCATTAATCAAGGGTTACCGCGCGGCCTGCGGTGCTGTTGTTTCGCGCTATGCCGGGCATGTGGCCCAGTACCTGGGCGACGGGATTCTGGTCTATTTCGGCTGGCCAGTTGCTTACGAGGATTCCGCCGAACGCGCCGTTCGCTCTGCGCTCGACATCATAGATGCCGTCAAGGCCATGCCTTCTGCCCGGCCACTTGCGGTTCGCATTGGCCTCGCGACTGGTCCAGTGGTTGTAGGGGAAGATTCTTCCGACGGCGGCGCTGAAGCCGGTCTCGCGGTGGGAGAAACGCCGAACCTGGCGGCCCGCCTGCTAGCGCTGGCCAACCCCGGGGAGATCGTGATTGCGTCTGCGACCCGGCGCCTTCTGGGCAACGCCTTCTCTCTAACCGATCTGGGAAGGCACTCCATCAAGGGCATTGAACAGCCGGTGCAGGCGTGGCGCCTGGACGAAGCTCGACGGGTGGAAGGCCGCTTCAATGCAGCGCATGGCGGAATCGAAATTGCGCCTTTAATAGGACGCGAAGATGAGGCTACCTTCCTCGAACACTGCTGGCAGTTGACCCGCAGCGGCTCGGGCCAGGTGGTACTCATTGGCGGGCAGGCGGGCATCGGCAAATCGCGCCTGACGCAAGGGATGCGAGAACGAATCCAAGAACGAGACTCGGAACCGCACGCTTCTTTGCACTACCAGTGCTCGCCCTTTCATCTCAATTCGCCGCTTCACCCGTTCATTGAGGAGCTTGAGTCGTCCGCAGGCTTTGCTCGCGAAGACGCGCCTGCGCAGCGTTTCGAAAAGCTGGAGGCGGCGCTCGCCGATCTGGTACCACATATGGAGGATGCACTGCCATTGTTCGCAGCGTTGCTCTCGCTTCCTGCCGGGCAGTATCCGCCGCTTCAACTTTCTCCTCAGAAACAGAAAGAAAAGACGCTGGAAGCCCTCATTGATCGAGTGCGGGGGCTCACCCGCCGCGGCCCGGTGATGATCGCCATCGAAGACATCCACTGGATCGATCCCACCAGCCAGGATCTGCTCGAACTCCTGGTTCCGATCGTGGGAGGCCTTCCCGTGCTGCTGGTGATGACCTACCGGCCCGAGTATCTGCCGCCATGGACCGGGCCCCACGTGAACACAGTCACGCTGAATCGGCTCAGCCGTGAGCAAGGTGCCGTGTTGGTAGGGAGCGTATCTCGGGGCAAGGCGTTGCCGCCTGAAGTGCTGGATGAAGTGCTTGCCCGTACCGACGGTATTCCGTTGTTTGTAGAGGAATTGACGCGTTCAGTCCTGGAATCGGGACTGTTGCGGGAGGAGGGCGATCATTATGTGCTTCAGGGACCACTGTCTGCTCTCGCGATTCCGGTATCCCTGCGCGACTCTCTGATGGCTCGCCTTGATCGCCTGGGCAAAGTCAAAGAGTTGGCACAGATTGGCGCGTGCATCGGGCGGGAATTTTCTTTTGAATTGCTGCATCACATCTCGGCGCTGCCCACGGATGCCCTTGACAGGGAATTGGAGAAACTTGTCGACGCTGGACTCGTCTCTCGCAATGGCGTGACACCCTCCGCAGTCTACATTTTCAAGCATGCCCTGGTTCAGGATGCGGCCTACGAATCGTTGTTAAAGAGCCGGCGCGCTGAGCTTCACTCCAGGATCGCTGATGTGCTGGAGAATGAATTTGCCGACCGAGTAGTCAAAACGCCGGAATGGCTAGCCTACCATCTGACGCAGGCAGGAAATCTCACGCAGGCGATTCCACTATGGCGCAGGGCGGGAACGCTGGCCGTGGCGCGAGTCGCACTGAAAGAAGCTGTTGCTCATTTCACGAAGGGACTGGGCTTGATTGATCAGCTTGCGCCTTCTCTTGAGCGAGACGGCATGGAACTGACTATCCGGGAACCCCTCAACGCGGCGTGGACAGGATTGCGGGGATGGGCCGCTCCCGAGGTTGGCGTGAACTCGATGGCGATTCTACGCCTGGCGGAGAGTCGTGGAAATCAGCGGAACCTGTTTCTGGCGTTGTGGTGGGTGTGGACCAGCACGATCACACAAGGCCGCATTGCCGATTCGCAGGTGTGGGCGGACCGCCTTCTCGCGGAGGGCCGGCAAGCCGGCGAAAACGACCTGAAGTGCTTCGGCCATCTCACGGCACATGTCCAGTATTTCTTGAACGGCCAGCTAACCGAGGCTCGAGAACAGGCCGACCTCGCACTCGCGATGTTCGATCCTGGCAGCGCGGAGCAGTGGATCCAGATGACGGGCCATGATTTGCGCACCTTCGTCGAAGTGTACGCCTGCCAGCTCATCTGGATTATGGGCTACCCGGATCAGGCCCGAAAGCTGAGCGACGAATGTGTCGTCCGTGCACGCAGCGAAGGCCATGCTTTCAACCTGGTGTGGGCGTTGACGTTCAGCGCATATGTCTTCGCATATCGGCGCGAGCCCGACCGCTTTCTCGATCGGTTGGGCGAAGCCGATCACCTGGCGCGCGAGCAAGGTTTGGCCTTTATCCATGAGGTCTCTGTTCCGCAAGCCAGCGGGATTGCCGCGTTGCTGAACCATCGTACCGCCGAAGCCATTGCTCTTCTCCGGCGAGGAATTGAAAGTTGGACCAGGACCGGTGGAAATGTGCGCATCCCCCTGATCAAATCGGCATTGGCCGTGGCCACTGAGTTGGAGGGCGATCGAAGCACAGCATTGGAACTGATTGACGAGTGCATCGAGCAGATCGAGCGTCCGTCCGGGCAGGAACGTCTCTGGTTGCCCGAAGTGCTGCGCTGCAAAGGCTGGATCTTGATGCGCGATGGCCGCGACAATGAGGCGGAAGCGATTCTGCGCGCGTCCATTGACTGCGCGCGCCAACAGCAGGCCCGGTCGTGGGAGCTGCGCAGTTCCACCACGCTTGCCACGCTTCTCGTGGAACGCGGCCAATCCGATGCCGCACGCAACCTGCTCTCTCCCATCTATGAGTGGTTTACCGAAGGCGCAGAAACGCAGGATCTGGTCGAGGCCAGAGAATTACTCGAAAGTCTGACGGCTAATAACTTCCACGGTCAACAAAGCAATTGACCACAGGGAATCATACTGTGTTACCTTCATTTTCAAACCCCAAGGAGGAAGAAATGGCCACAAAGAAAGCCTCACCCGCGAAATCGAAGCCCAAGCTTGACCCCGGCCTGTTGCGAGCGCATAAGGCATACGAAGCCGCGATCAATTCAAATATCACAGATCGTGTCATGGCGATGTACGACAAGGATGCTGAGATACTTCAGCCGGGCGGGCCGCTCGTAACCGGCCGCCGTAACATTCGGAAGTGGGTGAACGATTATTTCACGGACTATAAGACTCACTGGAAGAAGGTACCGCTGAAGAATTTTGACATGGGCCAGTATGGATTCGACGAGGGAATCGATACAGCCGTGGATATTTTGAAGAAGGACGGGACGGTCACTCGCTGGGATTGCAAAGGAATCCTTGTTTACAAGCGTCAGAAAAATGGCGAGTGGCTGATCTTCCGCGACATCTGGAACAGTAACAAGTAACTGAAACGGAATCAAGAAACCGCATCTTCAAAGCAGGGGGTCGATCGGTGAACAACAACATACAATTCCTCCTTTCGGCCGACGAAATGCCGAAGGTCTGGTATAACCTCCTGGCGGATTTCCCGGAGCAGTTACCGCCGCCCCTGCATCCGGGAACCCATGAACCCATTACTCCAGACCTGATGTTCGCGCTCTTCCCCGAGGCTCTTGTTGCTCAGGAGATGAGTTCCGAGCGCACGATCGAAATCCCGCAGGAAATTCGCGACGTTTACTCGCTCTATCGGCCCACTCCCTTGCTGCGCGCCGTCCGTCTTGAGAAAGCGCTCGAGACGCCCGCGCACATTTACTACAAATACGAGGGAGTGAGTCCGGCAGGCAGCCACAAGCCCAATACCGCAATTCCGCAGGCTTTCTATAACAAGCAGGCCGGCACAAAGTGCCTGGCTTCTGAAACGGGTGCGGGGCAGTGGGGTTCCGCGCTGGCATTTGCTTGTTCCGTGTTTAACCTGGGATGCACCATCTTCATGGTGAAGGTGAGCTTTGACCAGAAGCCCTACAGGAAGCTCCTTATCCAAACGTACGGTGCGACCGTACATGGCAGTCCAAGCACTCAAACGGAGTTCGGCCGCAAGGTGCTGGCCGATGACCCAAATAGTTCCGGCAGCCTGGGCATCGCCATCTCAGAAGCCATTGAATACACGGTGAAAACTCCAGGCACAAAGTACTCGCTTGGCAGCGTGCTGAACCATGTGTGTCTGCACCAAACCATCATCGGGCAGGAAACCATCAAACAGATGGAGATGGCCGGTGAAGGTCCCGACATTGTCATCGGCTGTGCAGGAGGCGGCAGCAATTTTGCCGGCCTTGCGTTCCCCTTTGTCGCGGGAAAGATCAAGTCCGGAAACAACTATCGCATCATTGCCGCCGAACCCGCTTCGTGCCCATCCCTCACCCAGGGCGAACTGCGCTACGACTTCGGCGACACGGCACAGATGACTCCGCTCATGATGATGTACACTCTTGGCCACGCGTTCATGCCGCCGGTGATCCATGCCGGCGGTCTGCGCTATCACGGCATGTCGCCAATGGTCAGCCACTGCAAGAAGCTCGGCCTGATCGAAGCGGTTGCGGTGCCGCAAATGAAGGTTTTCAAGTCAGGAATCGAGTTTGCGCGAACGGAAGGCATCGTACCCGCCCCTGAATCCGCTCATGCGATCGCAGCCGTAATCGATGAGGCAATTCGGTGCAGGGAAGAAAACCGCAAACAAGTGATCGTCTTTAACTTGAGCGGCAACGGGTTGCTGGATCTCGCCGCGTACGATACCTATATTTCCGGGAAAATGCACGAGACGGGCGCAGACGCTTGAAACGGGAGACCGTTTCGCCAAAATCCACGGCGGCGTTCCAACTGCTGTCAGGCACCGGTCGAACTGTGCGCATCGGAGCCGCTGGAGAGCCCGTCAACCACAGTTCGCGGCAACCTCAGCCACGCTTCGAGGCAGTAGTGTAACCAGCCGCGTATATAGTCGCAGGCAGGACGGCCGCGGTGAATCACTTCATGATGGCAGCCCCCGCCGCACAAATAACGCGCCCAGCAACTTCGGCATGGTTCCTGACGGTGTACATGACGCTCCGTGAGCCACTCCGCTTGCCGCTTTCGATCGACGCCATCGTTCAACGTGCCCATGGCGCCGGCCTCGTCCCCGACGAAGCGATGGCAGGCGGACAACTCGCCATCGGCTGAGACACCCAGGTAACCGGCCCCCGCGCCGCACGGGTACGGCCGATGCGTCCCGCGCTCAATCTCGCGCATGGCGTTCACCATGTTAGCGAATGGATAGCGCTCCGCTTTGAGTGTGCGCCGCTCGAACTCCCGCCCGCAGTCAATCATCTCGCCGAGCATGGTTTCGAGATCCTTACTCTGCATCTCGCCGTTGCCGCTCGGTGAGCTCAACATGGGCGAAAATCCAACGCTATGGAAACCGAGTTCGATGAACTCGTCGAGTGCGCGGCGTAGCTCGAGGTTGGCGGGCGTCACCGTAACCCGCGCCGATACCTGCATGCGGCGCTGAAGCGCAAGCAAGGGCCGAATTCGCTGAAGAATTCGGTCGAAGCTCGCACTCCCACTCTTGAAAGGCCGCAGCAGGTTGTGTACTTCCCGCGGCCCATCCAGGCTAATAGTCACCGCAAAGCCGTGGGCTTCAAAGAATTCCGCATCCGCTTGTGTGAGCAACGTGCCGTTTGTCGTGATCGAGAATGTGATCGGATTGCCGCGACGTTCAGCCAACTGCACCGCGTACCTGGCGGCAGCCTGAAGAACAGACCGGTTGACCAGTGGTTCGCCACCGAGAAAAGCGAGGTTCAGCCGCGCATCGTCCTCTGCGCCGTTCACCAGGAGCTCCACGGCTCGCGTCGCCTCTTCAAGGGGCATATTCTTTCCTGCGCCGCCGAATTCGCCCTGTTGCGCATAGCAATAGGCGCAACCCAAATTGCACTTCTGCGCGATCGCAAGCGAGAGAGCGTGAATTGCGGGTTGCGCCAGCGGCGCATCGTCGATGAGTGGACTTCCCCCGAGTCCTACCTTTTCCAGCAGCGTCGCGATCTCATGCTCGCCGCCGGCCATCACTGCCGCTTCAAAACGTCCGTATAAATCCGCGCCCGCGGCGAACAGCCGGCTGCCGTCGGCGACGAACAGGTTCCCGCCGTGAGTTGTCTTGATCAGATGGAGCTGCGGGACACCCGGCGCGGACGCCTGCATGTACCGCCTGGCCTCGGCGTTACTCACCAGTCACCCTTTGCATCAACGGATCTTTTGGATTCCGGGGCGGTCCCTTCCTTAAAGTCTTTGCCACCCACCTGGAACCTGAGCCAGCGTTCCCACTCGAGAAACAGTTCATCGTAAAGCACCAGCCGCGAGTCGATGTAGTCGTCCGGCACATAGTCGCCGGTACGCTTCATCTGGAACCAGTTATCGCCTTTGCTCAGGCCATTGCCGGCCGGTTCCACATTGATGTAATCCGGCCGGGACGACGCCCAGTAGTAGCACGAACACTCGCGATAGTCGTTCTGCCAGGGAGAACAAAGCCCCTGGGTAAGCTCGCCGGGGCTGGCCAGCGCCTTTGAAATAACGGCTGTGCTGCCGTCGAAGAACTTTCGGACTTCGAACTCGATGGTGACAAAGTTGCGAGTGGGATGGTCGATGATGGGCTGCGGCATGTCCTTCTGGTCGTCGGGCAAGCCCTTGGTAAAGTCGCACAGAACTGTCTTTCCCTGATGGGTACTCAAGAGGTGGGCCAGTGCGTTGGACCACTCCATGGATGCGAGACCGAAAGGATTGAATTGCGTCGTCAAACTGATTTCGCCGTCCACATCCGACGACGCCGGTCCTTTGATGGGAGTGGTCATCACAAACTGCGTCTGCTTATCGATGTGTAAGTGCTTATCCTCTGGCAGCCGGACGCGCAACAATTGTCGACCCACCAGGGCCTTTATCTTCCGGCTTTTGACATCCGGATCGACAGCCATCACCAGATTGTCGTACTCCCGCAGCACGATCCCTTTGAACATCCGCCGCCAAACGGCGCGGAAATCCACTTCCAGGCCAGGGCAGCAGTTCGCCACCGATGTCACGGGGCGAGAACTAATCGGATTGCCGAGAGCTTCATAGTGAAGCTGAGCGGTCAGATTCAGCGCTGTGAGCGAATCCGGGCTGGGCGCGGGAATAACCAGGCTTCTGCCTCGAAATGGCGCTTCCTCCGATACCTTGCGGATGGAATCAATCTGTCGGTAGGTCAGCGCAAGATAGCTGTTATCGGCCCCGCACATGAGCGCAGGCATCTTTCTCCGTCCCCGGTCGGTGAAGTCGGCAACCTCATCGGGACGCCGCAACAATTTCACAAACCACGGCGCAGCGCCGCCGCGTAACGCGGCAAAGACCTGCTCGTGGAGCGTCATGATTCCCAATGTATCCACAGAACCAGGAGCCATGACGGGACGAATGGCGCGCTCCGTATCGGCGGCTTCTTCTTCTGGCATGGAATCGAGCAAAAGGGCCGGGCGGCCCTTGAAATTGTTGCCGTTCATGACTGCCACATTCATGAAGCGCACGGTTTCGTAGGCTCTGCGAACGATGTCAAGGGCGCGATTGCGAGTCACCTCGTAGGGCTCGTTCTTCGGCACCTCCGGCCCGTAGATGACCTGCTCGAGATCGTCAGCCAGGCTGCGAATGAACAGCGAATCCGGAACGACCGCGGGCGGCGCGGCACAGATTCGCGCCGTTGCGGTCAATCGCTTTCCTGTGGGCAAGGTTAAGCGGACTTCAACAAAGCCGTCGCACGCATCGTCCAGATACCCGCGGCTGACCGCCTTGTTGTCATTCAGCCACGATGGAGCTGGAGGCTCAATTGCATACAGCGAGGGCGGCAAGGTTTGGTTCTCGACCTTGTCTGGATCCTTGCCGAATTCTACCCAGTCTTTGGAATCATCGTAGATGGCGCGCTCCGGAGGGATGGCCGGATCGGGTTTGCGGGTCGTTGGGTCTTTCTTGCGATGAGGCCCGTAGATCAATCCATGTGCCGGCGTAAAGCGAAGCCGAATCTCCCCAAACTTCTTGTTCGGACGGATGAAGCGCACTTGCCCGAAATTGATGCGGCCGCCAGGAATGAAGTTCTTCGAAGAGCCCAGGAGCACATGGTTGTCGTGATCGGAAAACCAACCGGTATTCGCGGTCACCTCGTCGTTGGGGTTGCCGGTCCGCCGCATCACCTTGCGGTTCGCTACAGATACTCTCCATTCGACCCTGGCCGCGCTTGCCCCCAGTTTCCTCAGGAGCGCGCCATCAAGCGGCGCCATCTCCTCAGATACGTTCTTGTCCTTCTGCGGTTTCTCCACCACTGCGAAGACTTCCAGAAATGGCGCCACAGGGCGAATTTTCCCGTCGATCTTGAACGAGATCGTCTTCGGAGTCGTCGCGCTGGCTATCTCTCCAGTTGACTCGCGTACCTTCAGCGTCTTCGCCGGGATGATCCTCCGGTACCCAAGCGGCTCGTTGGGGTTGTCTACGATGGTGTAGTTCTCCTGAGGCTCCTTTGCCGAGCCCAGGCGCCCAATTGCAAATGGCGGCAGAATGCGCAACTCGCGGATCTTCATGCGTCATACCTCATAGTGGAGTTCATTCCGGCAAGAATTTGGACGATCCAGGCCTCCGTTTTTTCATCGAGTGCGACGAGCGTCTTGATGTACTCTCTTTCGTCTGGGGTCGGGTTGCTGCTGAGAATCGAGTTGCACGCATTTCGTGAGGCGACGATCGAATCGCGATGCAGACACCAACAATCGACATCGCTCACCGGAAGCCGCGTATTCGACGGCAACTCAAACGGTGGACCCGCATTCATTTTCACCGAATCCGGCGTTCTAGGATCTGCATCGACATCGCGCAACGGCATCTGAAACAACTTACCCGACAATGTCTTCAGTTGGTACATCTCTCCGAAAACCCGGTGCATGAGCATGGCGCGTACGTTTGGTTCGTTGGCTGGTCCGGCGGGATCAATCTGAAAAGTATGCGCCAGATACCGGAAGAGCATCCAGTAGCGCACATTCAGCAACACTGCCCAATTGCGCGTGCGATCGCAGGAGATGTAGCCGTCGGGACAAGGCGCCAGTGGATCGGGGTTGGTGTTCGGATTGATCGCCGCCTGCGCCGCAGGGCTCCAGTCGCTGCTCTGAATCTTTTTGAACTCACGATAGATCTTGATAAAGCGGCGGAAGTGCGTCCATTCCCCCTCCGTTTTGGAGTCTTCGACTCCCTCGCCCTGCAGGCTGATTGCATCTAACGCCGCGAGAGCTTCTGTGCGGGTGGCAACCCGATAAATCAAAACGTGCGAATCGAACTGCGCCTGCTTTTGCACTTCGGCCGTGGCCCCGACGAGATTTCCCGCCGCATCGAGTGGCCGCGGAGCCGGCTTGTAGCCGCGGCCCCACTCATCCCACGAAGCCTGCAGCGAATAAGTTTGAGGCTGGAGCGCACTCTCTGGAATCCTCTCCGTATCTGCCAGCAGAGTCATGATTTGGCGATAGATCGCAGCCACCGGATGCACCGGCAAGGCATCCTTCTTGAGGTGTTGTTTTACCAGCTCCCCGATCTCCTTCCGTTCGGGGAAATCCTCTGACTCCGGCATCTCCGCGTTGACGTAGCAGGCGAGCGAACCCATGCAGAACGGTTCAATATCGAACCATTCGATGGCCCACGGGAACTGATCGCGGTTCAGGCTGAAGCCGGCTCCCAGGAATGTGAGAACGTTCTGCACCGTGATCAGGTGGCCCATTTCTTCGCGGGCCACGGCCAGAATCGATTCCTGCCATTCCTTGACCTTGGGGCGATATTCCGGCGGCACCTGTTTGCCCCCAAGTGAATAGGCAGCGTAAAGATACTGCACCATGAGCGCGTGTTCCAAGGCGGCCCCAAGATGGAGGAGCCATACCAACTGGTCGTGCCAGGTCATTTCGCGCCGCTTGGGAAACTGGTCAGCCAACAAAGAGGTAAGGGGAAGCGAGCCCCGGTTGTCTTGAGGTGTCATTCGATTCCTTCCCAAATTTTCAGCTATGTCTGGTGCGGGCCTGTGTGAAAGGGGAACTAAACGCAAACTATACACGAATTGGTGTGATTTGGCGTACAGGCTTCTGTGCCTTTTCTTCGCGCGCGCGAATCAACAGCCCCTTGCCCAACAACCACCCCGCCAGGGCGAGTCCTGTTTTTATGGATACACGGTCGGACCATAGCAACGCAATTTCCATGGGTTTCATGCCCTTGCGCACTCTCTGAACCAGCGGCGGCATTTCGCAGCCGCCGACAAAGGTCACGGGTCTGTCGAGGGAAGGATGATGCAATGCCGATTTCACGGTCACAAACCCGCCTTCTATGCAGGGCAATTCTACGAACGTGAGGTCCGGTGACAGGGCCAACGGCTCATCCGCGAAGTCACTCGCGGTGAAGGACGGCGCGGCTTCGGCGGGAAAACTCCGTGAAGCGCGCCGCCGCCAGAACTCTGCGTCGCGAGTCGCGGCCGCGGCGCTGTAGTATTCGCCCGCCCAGTTCGAATGACGCTCGGATGCAGCCGCGAGACTCGACCGATAGAACTCCATGGCAGCCGCACTGGATTCCGGCTTTCGTACCAGGGTGTTAACCACCACCGCGCCCGAGAGCGCCGTCTGGATCGCCTTCTGCACTCCGCTCGACGAGAGAGGATCGATCGAGAGCGCCGCATCGCCAACTTTGATGCTGCGATGGGTGACGCTTTCTTCATCGATATATGGTGTTGCATCGGCCGCCTGGATCGGCGAGGCCAAGCGGATGTTCCGGCAACCCTCCAGCAGACCGGACCGAGCGATCAATTCTTGAAATCGTTCCGGTGCATAGGTCCGAGGATCAACGAAAACCAATGTGTTGTAAGTGCCGTCCGGTATTGGAACGCCCCAATACCAGGCATCCGACCCAGCCTCGATGCGGGGCCGCCTGGGAAGATCGGAACCTTGCCAGTAGGCGTAAAACGCAGTGGTTTGCGCTCCGGCGCGGCGCTTGCGACCGCGTGTGGTAAATGCCCGGCCGCTCGCATCCGCGAGAAATCGAGCATGGACGGGGATCGTTTCTCCGCCCCGCTCTATGTTGATCCGCCATCCTTCCGCGAACGGAATGCAACCCCGGAAAATTGCCGGTTGGAGCACCTGGACGCCAGCCGTCCTTGCGTGTTTGAGCAGGAGAGCGTCGAATCTGCCACGATCCACAAGCATGCCCTTCGCCTCTGGATCGGTCCTTTCACGAAGCCCCCCATCCCAGTTCACCAGGACCGACTCCACCGTCGATGCACCCGCTTGGTTTAGGACGTCGCAAGCGCCCGTGGCCTGTAACAGGGAACGCACGCCGGGTGTCAGGGATTCACCAAGGTGTCTTCTGGGAAACTCCACTCGCTCGACAAGGACGACGCTATGGCCCACGGATGCAAGTTGCGCGGCAAGCATACTACCCGCGGGACCACCCCCGACGACGCAGATATCTGTTTGTTTCGCCTTCACGATGACCTCGAACACGAATGGTTCACGGGGCCTGGGGAACATTAGGAGCTTCAGCGCAAGGTAACAGAGCTCCAAACTCCATAATACTTCCACTTTTTGCCTTCCCAACACCTTGAAAGGAGCAGCGGTGCGTGGCTCGCTTGTCGATCGATTCAAGTGCAAAGCTTTTTGGGTTGTATGCTTGGTTTATGCCGCAAGAACCCCACACCAGGAATGCGGATCTCCCTACCGCTGCCCGTGAGCGGCCGGAAGCGCCGCCGGAGAACGGCATGAGCGGAGCGACGCTGCCCATAGGGGCACTGCTGGGGCCTTACCGGATTGACGAGCATATTGGATCCGGCGGCATGGGAGTCGTCTATAAGGCGCGCGACACTCGCCTTGGACGGAATGTTGCCATCAAGGTCATCCCTGCCAAGAACTCCAGCCCCGTGCTTGAGGCGGCTCTCTTGCGCGAAGCGCAGTTGACCTCCTCGCTAAGTCATCCCGGCATCGTGACTATTTATGACATTCTCTTTCACGGCTCAACGACCTGCATCGTGATGGAATTTGTCGAGGGACGGTCGCTGCAGCAGCTGATTCCCGTAAGTGGTTTGGCCATCGACCAAGCTCTTTCCATGGCGAATCTCATTGGCAACGCGATCGCAGCCGCTCACGCTGCAGGCGTGGTCCACCGGGATTTGAAACCAGTCAATATTCTCATCCGCGATGACGGACAGATAAGAATCCTCGACTTCGGACTTGCCAAGGTTTCACGACCATTCTCCCCTGACGCTGAGACGCAAGCCATGAGTCTCTTCGGCGGACTCACCGTGGGCACCATGGGCTACATGGCGCCGGAGCAGGCCCGCGGCGAACAGGTAGACGAACGCGCGGATATCTTCTCATTTGGAGTGATTCTTTATCAGTTGCTCACCGGCAAGTTGCCCTTCCGTGGTGCAAATCCAGTGGCCCTGCTGCACGCCATGCAGATGGTCGATCCTGACCCAATGCGCGATGCGAGGCCGGAGATTCCCGCAGCGCTCGAATTAGTTACACGGCGAGCTCTGGCCAAGAAGGCAGCCGAGCGATACCAAACGATCCGGAAGATGCTGACGGATTTGAACGCCGCATCCGGCGAGCCCATTCTCGCCTCAGCGCCAGCTAAAGCCGCAGAACCGCATACGATTGCAGTTTTGCCTTTGATCAATATCAGTCCCGACCCGGAGAACGAGTACATCTGCGACGGCCTGGCCGAGGAACTAACCAACGGATTCACGCAGATTCCGGGCCTGCGCGTTGTCTCGCGGAGTTCTGCTTTTCAGTGCAAGGGAACCTCCCCGGACGTGCGAGAGATCGGTCGTCGCCTTGGGGCCGGACTTCTGGTGCATGGCAGTCTTCGCCGCTCCGGAAGCAGCATTCGTCTGACCATGCAATTGAGCCAGACCAGCGAAGGGTATCAAATCTGGTCGCAGCGCTTCGATTCCGAGGTAACCGATCTGTTTGCGCTTCAGGATGAATTGACCGCCGCGGTGCTTGAAAAACTGCGCGAGCAATTGGGTGCAAGATTTCCCGAACTCGAAGCTGCGCGGAACATGCCCTCTTCGGAAGCCTATGATCTTTATCTGCAGGGGAGATTTGCCTTCAATCAGGAAACGCCTGAGGAGTTCAAACGCGCTCTCGACCTGTTTCTCCGCGCTGCGGCTGCCGATCCCGAATTCGCTCCGGCCTTGATCGGAATCGCCGAGACCCACATGCGGCTTGACTGGTACGGGCTCGAACCGGCCTCTGATGCAGTGCCCGCCGTCCGATCTGCCCTGACTTCCGCATTGCAACTGCAACCTGACTCCGTCCCCGGCCTTTGTGCGCTCGCTATCACGCAAGCGGGCTGGGATTGGGACTGGACCGCCGCCGGCAATACTTTCAATCGCACCATAGCAGCCGGAGCCGGCCTCGCTTCCGTACACTTCCACTACGGATTGGACTTCCTTACCCCGTGCGGCCGCCTCGAAGAAGCTTTACGCGAGCTCCGCCAGGCTCTCCGCCTTGATCCTTTGTCTCCCATTGTGCACACCGCGGTCGGTGGCTGTCTTTACAGAATGCGGCGATGGGATGAGGCTGCGGAGACTTTGCGCGCGACTCTTCACGCAAATCCTGACTTCGGTCATGCCCACTGGTCGCTCGGTCGCGTACTCCTCGAGCAGGGCAGTTCAGAAGAGGCCCTTACCTGCTTCCAGCACGGGTTACAAGTGATGGGAGAGATTCCCGCCGGACTGTCTGAGATCGGCTTCTGCCATGCGCGCATGGGCCGCCGCGATCTGGCTCTCGCAACGCTCCATCAGCTGCAGCAACTCGGGCAGGAGGGGTGGATTTCACCACTTAACTTCGCTCTGGTCCACGTCGGCCTCAAGGATCACGATGCCGCCATCCGCTGCCTCGAAGAATCATATGAGAAGCGAATTCGCCAGTTGGTCTGGATCAACGTCGATCCACGCTACGACGCTTTGCATGGTACGACCGCCTTTGAGCAGCTCATCGCTCGCATGGGCCTCGCGCCACATCGCATAATAGCTGCCGCGGGATAACGGCAGGTCGTGAGATCGATCGCCTCGCCGGCTATGATCTTATGTGTTTTTAAATCTAGCCATCCAGAAGATCTAGGGACCATCTCCGATTTGCAATGGCCGCCCGGTAGCACACTGCAGAGGCACGCAGAACCACAAAATGGGCTGAAGCTTCGGTTTAAAACGGTCATGTCGTCCTGGACAAATCCCCACAACCACGCTTCTGCCCATTCACCCCAGGCCTGCCTGGATCACAAATCGCCCATGCCGTGGCGGGTCACAATCCGACCCGCATGAACTCCTGCGGTCCATCCAATGAATGCCCGGAGTTGCCGGAGCCAGCCATCAGAGATCAACGATGCGGATCTTGCCTGCCGGTTCCAGCGGCCGATACCGTTCGTTGAGATACGCAGCGTTCACGAAACGAGTCGCCTCGCTCTCGAATGTCCCGGCACCTCCGTGGATATGGCCGAACAAATGAACCCTCGGCTTCTGCTTCTCGACTGCTTTCAGCAGTTCTTCGCAGCCTAGATGCATCTCACTCGGAGCGGTCTGGTCGAGAACCCCGAATGGCGGACCGTGCGAGATGAGTACATCGAGGTCATGGGGAATCAGATCCCAATGCCGCGTACCTGAGCCGCGAGGATACATGAATGCCCAGTCGAGAAATTCCGGGGTATACGGTGAGCCCCAGAATCGAATGTTGTCGATTGTGGCGCCGCTATTCTCCAAATAGATTGCGTTCGTGAGGAGATTTCGTGCTTGCTGCGGAGCAGTTTCAAAATAGCGATCGTGATTTCCGGCGCAGACTATGCGGTGCTTGAAAGGTTGTTCGCCGAGCCAGCGGTTAAATGACCATATGTCCTGCGGATCATGCCCGGAGTTCATGAAGTCGCCGGCATGAACTAGGACATCCCCATCGGGTAGACCTTCAATGATGTCATGAAGACCATGCGTATCGGAAATTACTACTAGGCGCATCAGATTAAGTTTCTTCGATTATTCGCAAGATTTCACGCCATCCGTGGATGGATTACGACTCGCCGCATTGTTCTTGCAAGCAATCACTAAATCTTCATAAATATATCATAATACAATGGTTATATCTATTGTGCAGAGATTCTGATCGTCATCACCTCAACCCGCCTTCGATGAAGTGCCCACCAGCGAAGCCGCTTCTGAATCGGCTCAAACCGCTCCTTCGGGGAATAGCTGAAGCCAAAACGCACCGGTGTTCGATCCATATAGAGTCTCGTTGCAACCAATTGAAGTTGCTTCTGGTCCGAGAGAACTCCAGCTCTGACTGGTAGAGTTTTCCGGGGGCAGGTCAGGATCAAGATAGTCATCGGCATTCGGTCCACCGGTGAGGTTGTGATGCCACGTCGCAGCTGTTAGCCAGCCGGCGCGCGTGGGTTGACGCAATAACCGGCAGACTTCAGTCAATGCGACCGGATGAAACGCGCCGCCACGCCGCAGCGGATCGTTATTGAAGCAGCTGTTTAGAGCCGCAACACAAAAAGAATGCTCGGGAAAATCGAACACGTCGAACTGTTTATCAGGTTCAAGAGGGTAGGTCCGTTGACCTTTGTAGAACCGTCCATAGGTATTCGCGAAGTGGCGAAGGCGTTTCAGGTACCGATCATAATCGGTGATCTTGTAAAAACACAATTCATTCCAGGACCAGCGAAGCTTTGGATTGGGGCTGAATAGTTCCCTTACTAACTCAGCCTGCATTTTAGGATCTGTTGGGATTACAATCTTCGCTGCACTTGCCATGACGTCGTTATAGGAGACGTCATGGTTGCCCGGAAGAATTACCACCTTTTCGCGATCGCCGCTGAAAAACCGCTCCGCCAGGTCGATCAGGAATTCCTCCGCTTGGGCGTACTGGCGCACCAATTCATCTTCCGCATCTGCAGCGCCTGCGCGTACCCCAAATACTAGGTCACCACTAACTATGCAGAGAGATGGCCTTTGGATAGCGGGCGTCTGGAACTCGAATTGGCGGAAATCAGCATCCAGTGAGTCAAGCAACCATCGATTGTTGATTTCATCACTCAGGTCGCGATGGAGGTCCGAAATGTGGAGAATTGAGAAGCACATATGCGTGCACATTCACCTGTCGAGGCTTTTCTTACCTATCTTAGATCCGCTCGAATCGTGTGCTCTCTGGTCGAAGGAAGAGGCAAGATTTCCTCGTCGGCGACAGGAATACGGACAGAACAAGGACAGTCAACCCAAAATAGAAAAGGCCGCATCAAGCGGCCTTTTTCTAAGCTCTTTGTTTTGTTGACCTAAGTGGTTGCGGGGGCTGGATTTGAACCAGCGACCTTTGGGTTATGAGCCCAACGAGCTACCGGGCTGCTCCACCCCGCACATCTATCTTATCAAGCTGATGAATCGGGGTCAATTGCGCGCGAGCAGAGCGTCGGCGCAGAGAAAAACGAATTTGGAAGCGATTCCTTGACGACCGGAAAAAACGGGAATTGCAAGCTAGCGGAGCCGAATCCCGGAGTATGCTCGCGCTCCTAAGCTGCCTACTTCACATCCGTTGCGGACTCGTCCGGCTCACCTTCCACCGAAATGCGCAGCGAGCGCAGAAAGTGCAGGTCATTGGGGGTGAATTTGCCGACTTCGGCTCCCGTCGCCTCGTCCGCCCCGCCGGCGTCGGCGCCCTTTGCGGTCACCTCGTTCAGGCCAATCGTGGCTTCCAGCATCAGCAGCACGTCGAACCCGTGTTTGCGGATGTCCTGCACCACGCCGGCGATCTGCTCGCTCTCGATGACCGACTCATGGATAGCCTCGCCCAATTGCTGAATGAGTTCTCGCAGACGAGATGTCACAGCTACCTCCATGAGCGGCGCCCCGTAGGATCAAAATGCGGGTCGCAACGCGGAATCTCTTTACCTTACTTCCATTTCCGATGAAGAGCAACCCGGACCCGTCTCAAGCCGCGAATGGCGCCGTGAATCGCTGCTACCATCATAAACGGTATGAGACCGCGAAATATCGGCCGCGCACTAGGCATCGGCGTTCGCGTTGCCGGACGCATTGCCGGGCAGCGAATTGCGGGTCCTGCGCAATCCGGTCCAAGCGTTCCTCGTGCCATGGCACAATCTGGCGCAGTCGCCTCAGCTTCCGCTACCCAGGCCCAGCCTCAAGCGCGGGCCGCAGGCAGGATCGCAGCTCAATCCGGCCGCAACCTCAGCAGGGGTATCGGCGGCTTCCTCCGCCCCTTCCGTCGCGTCGGCGGCATCGTCTGGCTCGAAGTCACAGGAACGTTCTTCCTGTTGTTCGCAGCCGTTTTCGCCCTGCGTCTCTGGCAGACCTGGTTTGGAATGGGGCGGGTTTCGCGGGGCTTTGTAATCGGTACCGCGGTGGTTTTTCTCTACCTGGGCGTCAGTTCATTCTGGCGGGCGCGGCGCCGTTGACGATGACTTTTGGCTCCAGGTTTTCGCCTGCTCGCTGACCTTCGATCGCTGCTGTACTAGAGACCGTTCGAATCGGCGGCTTCATCCGTCTCGAACACAGCGCCATCGAACACGACGGTCCGTTCTTTGCGAAGATTCGCCACGCCATTCAGAGGGGAGTGGCGCGTCAGAATGAACCGGCTCAAGAATCCCGGCTTGATCTGCCCGAACTTCTCCTTGAACGCCAGCCGCTTTGAACCGGCTCCCGTGGCGCAGTTGATCACGGCGAGCGAAGAGAGCCCGGCACGTTCCATCAATTCCAGTTCGTAGAGAAGACCCAACCCGTGGGCCACGCCGTAGGAGCCGGAGTCGCTGCCCGCAATGACCTTGACGCCCATCGCATGAGCCTTCACCAGGCTCGCCGCGTGCCGGTCGAGAATCTTCTCTAAATTCGCGACGACTTCCGCATCCCAGCCCATCCAATCCGCGTAGTCTACCTGCTTCTTGACGGGCGCGAAGGTCGGCACCCAGGCAATCTCGCGGTCCCGCATCTTCGCGAGCTGGTCGTCGCGGACGAAGAATCCGTGCTCCACCGAGTCGACACCGCCATCGATCACGCGTTCGATCCCCTTATCGCCTGAAGCATGCGCGAGTGTTTGTCTGCCAAAGTGCTTCGCAGCGGCGACGAACTCTGCAATCCGCTCCGGCGTCATTTGCGGCTCGGCGGTTACAGCGCCCTTCTTGAAGTTGATGATCCCGGTCGGAATCAGCTTGATTCGGTCGGCCCCGCTCTTCACGCGGGCTTCGACGCATTGCCGCGGTGTCATGCAATCTTCAAACGGCTCAGCCATGAAGTTGCCGTAGCGGCCGCGATGATGAATCGCTGCGCCCGGGCTATCGACATAAGGCATCAACGGGCGATCTGATCCGGAATAGAGTTTGCTCAGCGCCAGGCCCACGCCATCTTTGTCGCCGGCATCGCGCGTGGCAATGATGCCCAGCCGCACCAGCTTCTCCATCCGCCGCACGGCATGGTCCAGAAGTTCTCCTGCGGTCTGCTTTAAATAAGCCGAGCGTTTGTCCGGATCGAGTTCGCCGCCCTCGAGAAAGAAGTGAGTGTGCGCATCGATCAATCCCGGTAGCAGCGTGAACTCCGGCAGGTCGCGGTCCGGCTCCCGTTGCCCGGCATTCAGCAAGCCCCTCGGCGGCAAATCCTCACCGGCAAAGAGAATCGACTTCCTGTCGTAGACGATATTCGCGTTTTGCAGGGGCACGGCGCTCACGCCGTCCAGCAGCGTTCCTACACGCAGCCAAATGCGGCGGTCATCGGTCTCAGGGGAAATGAGATCAATCTCAGGCATGGTCCACGGCCGCGCTCAGTAGTCGACGGGCTCACCCTCCCTGCAAATCGCCATGATGGCTTCGGCCTGCTGGAAGCCGGAAATTTCGTGGGTCTCACCTTCGCCGGGACGGCCCTGCTCGAGCGCCTCGCGCAGCTTGGCCACCATGGGATGGCCGGGTGGCAGCGGCGCGGGAGTCTTCTCCGGATTCGCCAGCGCAAAGTCAAGGCCAGCCTCCATTCCCAGCGTCAGGTACGCCTTCTCCAGTTCCTCGCGGACCCCCCGCGGCGTGCCCCACGCAAAGTTTGAAAGGCCCACAATCATGTGCACGCCCTTCAAATCCGGATCGGCGCTGATCAGCCGCATCGCATCGAGACCAATATTCACCAGGCCGTATGTATCCGCGCCCACCGGCGCCAGGCCGGGATCAATGATGATCTGATCGTTGCGGCGCCCTGCCTTGGTCACCAGCAACTCGACAAAATGCTTTGCCGCGCGATACGAATCCTGCGGGTTCAGGCATTGCGAAGTCCCGCCCGGCACAAACGTCTCCGAAGCCATCACCACGGCGAGTGTGTCGTAGTGCTTCACCAGCTCCACCATCTCATCCAGGCGCTCGCGCGAAGCGGCCAGCGAATTCAGAATCGGCGCGCCGCTCTTCTTCCGGTCGTAATGTTTCAGAGCAATCTTGTGGTATTCGACAGACGGATTGTCGAACGCGATCGGCGTCGATGTCGCTTCCTGAATGGCGGGAATCACCTCCGGCAGAAAGTCGAGCATCTCCCGCCCGCGCACTTGAATCCGCTGCGTGCCGTCGACATTCAGCGTCAGATAATCCGCGCCCAGATCGGACTGCAGTTTGGCCAGTTCCCCGTAGCCTTTCGGATCGCGCGCGGTGAACGCCTTGCGCGCGCGGGCGTAGGAATTGTTCATCAATTCGCCGACGATGTGCAGTTTCTTGTTCATTGTTTTTGAGGCTCCGGTGTGGGAGGCGCGGACTCCGCCTTGCTGGCCTCCCGTTTGGAATTGTGATCGCGGCCCAGCCAGAGGTTCGCCCACGCCGACGTTCCACGCAGGCCCTGGTTCTGGACAACGGGCACGTGGTCGAGCAGCTTCTTTTCGCGGCCATCGTGTTTCAAGCGCTCGTATGCGCGCAGCCAGATGCAGTCGCCGTAGCCGTCCACCTCGCAGCGGCCTTCGCGCGTGCCGCCGCACGGGCCGTTGCGCTGGTTTTTTGCGCATTGCGATTCGGGGCAAAGATACGCGATGTCGGGCAGCGAGCAGTCGCCGCAGTCCTTGCAGCGATAGAGAACGGCCTTGCCCACCTCCTCAACTAACCGCAGTGGCGCCGGACCCTGCATCGGGTCCTTCGAGTGCGCGCAGACCTTCGCTCCCCAGCGGGCAAATGCCGTGCCGGGAGCGAACATCGCTGCGTGCGAGAGCTTCGAAAGTTGATACACCGCGGTCACGTGCTTCGACGAAGTCTGCGGCCGGGGAGTCTCTTGTTGCGGATTCGCCAGCCCCGTCGCCGGATCTTCCGCGTAAAAAAAGAACTCACCCGGCCGTGAGAAGCGAATCTCGCGCGCGAACTGTTTCCAGTCGTCCGGCGCAAAAGTGCGTTCAATTTCCAGAGTGCGCTCAATCGCGGGCAGGCTGTGCACTCCGCCCAGATACACGCCGTGGAATCCGAGGCCGCGATAGATCGCGATCTGCTTCGCGGCAAATTCCAAAAAGAACGCTTTCCCTTTGTCCGGCGACTCGCCTTGCTTGCGGCAAAGCTCCTTGAGCTCCTCGCTCACCACCACGCCGGGAATCCTGCCTTCGTAAAACAGTTCCACCACGCGCGGGCTCAGCAGGTAGACATTGCCAATGAGTGGCGTCTCCTTCATCCCGTGCGCGTCCATGTAGCAGCGCAACTCGCTCATCTTCCGCGAGTCGAAGCCAATCTGGTTGATGATGAACTGCGCTCCACACTCCACCTTTTTCCCGAGCTTGAGATATTGCGGGATGACCTCACCCTCGCGCACCTTGAAGTTGGTGGTCACCGCGCCGATCGAGAACTGCGTCTTTTCGAGCTGCCGGCTCTTGCCGTTTGTCTCCGCTGCGCCAAGCCCCTGGTTCATCTTTCGCAGGAGTGAAATCAGGCCAATGGAATCGATGTCGAAAACCGGCCGGGCCAGCCCGTCGTTGCCCGCCACCGGGTAGTCGCCGGTCATGGCCAGAATGTTGTGGAAGCCCTCGCTGTTCAGCATCCAGGCCTCGCTCTCGAGGCCGTTCCGATTCAGGTCCTTGCAGGTCAAATGAATCACGACTTCCTTGCCGGCATAGAGAATGGGGCGGCCCAGAACCAGTGGCGCAAGCTGCGGATTGCCCCCTGCGTTGTCCGTAATCGAAATCCAGTCGATCTCAGGGCACGCGACAAGGTCATTGGCGAAGTCACGTGCCTTGATCGCGCTCACACCGGCCATCGAGCCGCGCACCGACACCAGTTCCGTAGCGACAAGAAAGCGCGTCGGGTCAGCGAGTTTTTCGCGCAGCGTCTGCATATGCCCAGAAGAGCCCTAAAAACGAGGGTATCATGAATTATTTCGAGTCGTGAACTATAAGGCCCGATCGACCGACAGGCTGCTCTTAGGAAAGAAGATAGGTCGGAGCTGAAGCTTCCGATGCTGGGAGCCCGCGAGCGCGCTCAAGCTCTGCCACACGTTCAACGCCAGGTAGACGGATTTAACGCTGCTATTTCTTCGGTAATGCAGCGGCGAGAATACCGCGCAGCTCGCTACGCTGCGCACCAGAGAGACCTGCGAGGCTGAGAATAAAATAAGCGCCGGTGTGGTGCATGAGCACGGTCACACCCCTCCTCTCGCGCCAGGAAGCGTAGCCGTTCCGTCCGCTCTTCGAAGGGGGCCCCGCCGTGCCTTGGGTGGAAATCGACTCCGGCGTGATATTGACCGTGAATTGTCCCTGCATTGCCGGGTCATTCCGATATGCGCGGCGCAAGGCGGTCGGGGCACGTCCTAACACGAACCCAAAAGCAGCGATCAAAACAATCAAGGGTCCGCCCGTCTCAAGGAGTGTCCGGGCGACAGTGCCACTGCTTTGGTGTGCTGCAGCCGGTTGCTGTGTGGCGGCAGGCTTCCCAGTGCCAGCCGGTCTTGGCGTGCTGCGCTCGACGACGACCCAGAGAAGCACAAAGCAAAGAAAGACAAAAGCCCAGAACCCGACGATCCCCACAATGATCTTCGCAACGAGGGGAATCGGTGACCCGCCCCGGAGTTTCCAGGCCCTCAAATACTCCGCTTCGCTCACTTTGAATGTGAATTCCATGCCCGCCATCGTACAACCAACCCGCGGCTTGCGCTGGGTTTAGCCCAGGTTTATTCCTTGCGCCATCACAGCCGTGCCTGCGGCGGCTTGCGCATCAGGTGCCACACTCCCAGCGCCAGCGCGAGCGCGCCGAGGCCATAAGCCATCAAGGCCGCCTCGCCGCGATGAATCTCAAATCCTTTCCAGAAGGCAAGGGCGGCGGCGATGAGCATCACGATGCCTCGAATCTGGTTCACGCGCGCATCCTTTCCGCAGCGTCGATGTACGCTGCGATGGACGCATCCATCCTAAATTGCCTTGGCCGGCAGTCTACGCTGCTTGCGGAGGATCGATCCCGGCCCAGCAGTCCTATCATGAGAGTTGACGCAAGGCCCTTGGAAAGGAACCCTCATGTCTGAAGCCGCAACCGCAACTGCCGCGCCGCTGAAGAAGACCGCCCTGAACGCCACGCACCGCGCGCTGAAAGCGAAGATGGTCGACTTTGGCGGATGGGACATGCCGGTTGAATACCGCGGTTCCGGCGGCGGACTCGGCGATGGATTGATCGCCGAGCATCTCGCTGTGCGCACCGCCGTTGGCCTGTTCGATGTGAGCCACATGGGCGAGATTCAGTTCCGCGGACCCGGCGCGCTCGCCGCCGTGCAGCACATCACCATGAACGATGCGTCGAAGCTCCAGGACGGCCAGGCGCACTACTCCGCGCTGCTCACGCCGCAAGGCACGTTCGTCGACGACATCCTCGTGCACCGGCTGAGCCCGAACGACTATCTGCTCGTGGTCAACGCTGGCACTACGGACAAGGACTTCTCGTGGATCCGCCAACAGGTTGGCGGTTGGCCAGGCATTCACCTCAGCAACTACTCGAGCTACTATTCGCAACTGGCGCTGCAGGGCCCGCGCGCGCTGGAGACGCTGGCCAAGCTGACGAAGGTCGATCTGGCGGCGATCAAGAATTACTGGTTCACTTGGGGAACAGTCGCGGGCATCGCGAACACGATGATCGCGCGCACCGGCTACTCGGGCGAAGATGGATTCGAGGTCTACATCCCCTCCGACGAAGCGACTACCGTGAAGATGTGGAACGCGCTGCTCGATGCAGGCGCCGAGTTCGGCATCCGCCCGTGCGGACTGGGCGCGCGCAACACGCTGCGGCTCGAAGCAGGCATGAGCCTTTACGGCCACGAAATCTCCGAGGACATCAACGTGTTCGAAGGCGGCCTCTCGCGCTGGCTCAAACTCGACAAGGGCGAGTTCATCGGGCGCGAGTCGTTGCTCGCCGTGCAAGCTGAAGGACCGAAGCGAAAGATCGTCGGTCTTGAAATGATCGATCGCGGCATCGCGCGCGATTCGTATTCCGTGCTGTCACTGGAAGGCGAAGCGATCGGTCTAGTCACCTCCGGAAGTCCTGCGCCATTTTTGAAGACCAACATCGCGATGGCGCTTGTTCCCGCAGCCGTTGCCGATTCCGGCGCCGACGTGATCGTCGAGTGCCGCGCCAATCGCGTGCGCGCGCGACAGGTTCCGCTTCCGTTCTACAAGCGGCCGAAAAAATAGCCCTCAGCTCTCAGCTCTTAGCCTTCAGTTTTGTGCTCGAATTGCCCGATTTTCGGTTCGCAGCGGCCCCGGCGAAGCAGGGGTCTCGTGCGAGCGGTGTTCCGAGGCTGGAATGGGCCGGCCGGGTTCATAAAATCGACGAAATTGGTCGAGATTTGTTGACGATTTTGAGGACGTTTTGTTGATTCAAAACGAGTTAACATCGATTTTTCGGCCAAAAATTTTTATTTCTTTTCTTTTTATTTTCCGGTCCTCCTGAGGGCAGTTCGTAGTTCACATCTGGTGGTTCCTGGCGTCTGGCCGACCTTGAAACGCGTAGACGGAGCCGCAGGTTGAACACAACCTGATACAAGTGTAGCGATTGCGCGGAAATAAACTGCAAAGTTGATAGCGGACAGGGATCAGGGGGCAGGGACCAGAAAAACAACGACTTAGGTCTATGCGAGCCGGACGGTTTTGGGGGCCGGGGGCTTGACATCTCTGACGACGGCGGCGCTCTCAAGGACGTAGTGGAGCGACGCATGAACGTAAGCGCCGAAGCGGCGCGGGCTTTTATTCTGGAATGTGGCAACAAAATCGGAGACCCGGCAGCAGGTGAGCGGCAAGGGCCGGGGCAAAGCTTTGGGCAAGCGGAAATGGCTGGGATCGGCGGTGCGATGGACAGCCGCGGCGGTGGTGGGCGCATGGTTGGCGGCCGCGCTGACGCTGGTGGCTGCGAAGTGGATCGATCCGCCGACCACAGCGGTGCACATGGAGCGCCGCATGGAGGCGTGGATCGACGGCAGGCCGTATCACGAGCACTACGCGTTTGTGCCGCTGAGAGAGATTTCGCCCAACCTGCAGCATGCCGTAATCGCCGCGGAGGACGGGCGCTTCTATCAACACCACGGATTCGATTGGCAGGCGATCGAGCTTGCCGCCGAAAAGGACGAGAAAGGCGGACGGATTCGCGGAGGGTCCACGATCACGCAGCAACTGGTAAAGAACCTGTTTTTCGGGACGGGCCGGTCGGTGCTGCGCAAGGGAGCGGAGTCAACACTGGTGCCGGTGGCGGAGTTCGTGCTGGGCAAGCAGAGGATTCTGGAGCTTTACCTGAATGAAGTGGAATTTGGGCCCGGGATTTATGGCGTGGAGGCGGCGGCTCGCACGTACTACGGAACGTCGGCGCGGAATATCGACCGGGACGAGGCGGCGCGGCTCGCGGCGGTTCTGCCGCGGCCGCTGAAGCGGCGGCCCGCGCGGATGGACCGGTACAGCGGGATCATCGAGGAGCGGATGCGGGAGGTGGGGTGGTGAGCGGAGCAGCGGAGCTAGCGGGGTTAGCGGAGTTAGAGAACGGCCCCGGATTTCCTACCCTAGGTGCGAAGAAATGACGCGCCGATGGTGGGGCACCCACCGGGCAGTCGGTCCCTTACTGCCGATTCGTCTCTATGAGCTCACCTGATGCGCCGTTGTAGACCTTCACGTCGCAACCCGAAAGACGACGAGTCAGATCGAGAAGCAGGTCAGGGTCAGAGGACCAAAAATGAAGGTCTGCATCATTGCAGAGCATGAACCGTATTGGCAATCCCGCAGGGACGAATCGAAAATCTGAGTGATGGCCCCATTCGATTGTCCCTTCGCGGAATCCACGTTCCATTAACGCTTGCAGTTCAGCGAGGGGCACAATGCAGTCTTCCGGTGTCACTTCTCCACGAAGATCACGCTTAAGAACGAAGCCGTACTCTGCAATGACGCTCTTGACGTTTCGCTCAAGCAATAGTTCAACGATCGTCGTCAGGATGTTGGGCCACGAGGACTCGTCGAGTACTTCTGTGACGAACTCGCGCTCGGTAGGGTCCATTTGTGGCTGTTCTCGCATGTGGTCATCCTAGCGGCGCATTTTGCTGACGAGTGCAGGGGGCCCCGCGCCCCGCTCCTTCCGGGAGGCTGCGTGGAGGCGAGCCGCGGCTAGAGAATGCCCTGGTCCCATGTTTCGAGCACCTTCTTGAATTCCAGCATGAATTTGCCGCTGTCGGCGCCGTCGATGAGGCGGTGATCGAAGCCGAGGCAGAAGTACTGCATCGACCGAATCGCAATGGAATCGTTGCCGTCGGCGTCGGTGAGGACGGCGGGCTCCTTGCGCAAGCCGCCGACGGCGAGGATGGCCGCCTCGGGCTGGTTGATGATGGGCATGCCGTATTCGCCGCCGAAGGCGCCGGCGTTGGTGAGGGTGAACGTGGATCCGCCGACTTCGTCGGGCGAGAGCTTTTTGGTGCGTGCGCGGAGGGCGAGGTCGGCGATGGAGCGGGCGATTTCAGCAAAACTGCGCTGCTCGGCCTGACGAATGACGGGGACGAGCAGGCCCCAGTCGAGGGCGACGGCGATGCCGAGGTTGATGTTGCGGTGGTAGCGGATGGCGAGGCCGCCGGGGGCAGTTTCGAGCGAGGCGTTCACGATGGGGAAGCGGCGCAGCGCGGAGACGGTGGCAGCGGCGATGAAGGGCATGTAGGTGAGCTTGATGCCGTGGCGCCGCTCGAAGGCGGCCTTGTGCTGCTCGCGGATGCGCGCGATGCGCGTCATGTCAACCTTGTAGACCGAGTGGACGTGGGGGCTGATGCGGCGGCTCTCGAGCATGCGCTCGGCAATGATGGCGCGCATGCGGGTGAGGGGGACGGGATCGGTGGGCAGGTTGGCGAGGTCAGGCGGCGCCTCCGGTGGCAGCTGCGTTGCGGCGGCCTTTTGGACGGGCGGTTGCAGGGCGGGAGAACTTGCAGCACGAAGGACGTCTTCTTTGGTAATGCGGCCTTCAGGGCCGGTTCCGGCGATGCGGTTGATGTCGAGCCCGTGCTCTTTGGCGATGCGGCGGGCGAGCGGCGAAGAGCGGAGACGGCCTGCTGGCTGTGGTGCGGGCACCTGCGGTGCGGCAGACTTTTGGACAGGCTGTGTGGCGGCCACCTGCGGTGCGGCAGACTTTTGGACTTGCGTTTGTGGGGAGGCGGGCGGTGCGGCTGACTTTGGTGCCGGAGCGGGAGCGGCGACCTTCGTGCCGGCTTCGCCTACGATGGCGACGACAGTGTTGACTTCGACGGTGGCGCCCTCGGGGATGCGGATTTCAACGAGCACGCCAGCGACGGGCGAGGGAATTTCGGCGTCAACCTTGTCGGTGGAGATTTCGAAGAGAGGCTCGTCCTTTTCGACGTTGTCGCCGACGGCTTTGAGCCATTTGGTAATGGTGCCCTCGAAGATCGACTCGCCCATCTGGGGCATGATGACTTCCGTCGGCATTGCTTCCTCTTTCGCGGATCGGCGTCTCTGACCGCGTGAATCCTACCTTGAAGCGCCGTGGTTTCCCAGGTTTCATCCGCCGCGGCGGAGAGACCTGGGGCACCCGATATGGTGCAAGTACATGCGGTCAAAGACCCGCGCGTGTGCGCGCAGGTCCTGCCGGATTATAAAACGCGGGCTGCCGCCGAGCGAGTCTTGTTGAGAGGTGCGGGCCGGAAGGTGCGGGCGTGGACGCCCGCACGACAGCCGGTCAGGAGACCGGCGTTACATTTTTGTGGCAGTTCCGGTCAGGAGGGATTTGGAGCGGAGTGTCTTCGGTTAGAAATTCGGGAGTGGGAAGGTCGGGAGCGGGAACGGCCTGGGCGCGAAGGGCAGCGAGGCTTGAAACGAACTCGACCGGCTGGTTGAAGACCTGGCCGAATTGGCGGGCGGCCGAGTGGGCGAGGGATTCGAGACTGGGGAGTGATTTGGGGTCGGCGCCCACTCTGGCGACTTCCCTGGCGATTTCCATTTCAAGGCTGGTAACGGGGCGGTCGGTGATGCCGCAGGGATTGATGAGGGCGAAGTCGCGCAGGTCAGTGGTGACGTTGAAGGCGAAGCCGTGGGACGTGACGCCGCGGGCGACGTGAATGCCGATGGCGGCGATCTTGCGGCCTCCCGGCTCTTGGGTCTTGGACGAGATTTGCTGACGGGGCTCGCACTTCGGGCTTCCCTCCGCGGAGCCGGAGGGAAGCCCGCACCAGACACCAGTGAGGCCGCAGATGCGGTCCGCAGAGACGCCGAACTCGGCGCAGAGGCGGACGAGCGCTTCTTCCATGAGGCGGACGAAGTCGACGGGGCCGAGGCGATTGCCGTGCCCCGGCTGGCTGGCTTGCGGCGAGTGCAGGCTACGCAGATCGAAGATGGGGTAGCCGATGAGCTGGCCGGGGCCGTGGTAGGTGACGTCGCCGCCGCGGTTGATTTCGTGGATGGTGACGCCGCGCGCGGCGAGGAGCGCGTTGGACGCGAGGATGTTGGAGCGCCGGGCGTTGCGGCCGAGCGTGAGGACGGGCGGGTGCTCGAGGAGGAGGAGCACGTTGGCGATGCGGCCCGCGGTGCGCAGGGCAACAAGCTCTTCCTGAAGGCGGAGAGCTTCGTCGTAGGGGACGCGGCCGAGATAGAGGTACTGAATCATGCGCTAGTGAGATTGTAGCGAGCTAGCGAGTCGGCGAATTCCACGATTCCGGTAAAGAACTCCCGAAGAGGTGGTGTACCCCGCGTCCAGCGCTCAGCCGGCGACGCGTTGACGAAGAAGCGCAAAGAAAACGGAACGGACCGGCCATGCGGCGAGGGGCCAAAGGATCAACAGGGCAACTGCCATTGGGAGGCCTTTGGGGCTCATGAGCACGATGGTGAGCACGATGTTGACGATGACCGGGCCGAGGATGACGAGAGCCAGCGGCACGTAACGGTTGACGAGCAGCAGGATGGCCGGCACCACCTCAAAAAATGCAACGACATAGAGATAGTGCGAGGCCATGAGCGCGCCAAAGAACTGACCTTCGACGCCTGAGGGCATTGGACCCATGGGGATGAAATTCAGGTAGTGGTTCATGCCGAAAACGAGGAATATGAGCGCGAGCAGGTAGCGAGCGATGAGGGAGGCGATTTTCATGAGCTTCTCCTCGAATAGAATTGGCCTGGGATGACGCCGGAACCGCGGGCGCCGCGATCGAGAAGCATGCGTGGATTGGATGGCTAAGGATGGGCGGGAGATGCAAGCGAGGCTCTCGCATCCCCGGGGCACGTTGAGAGGAAAGGACTTCGGCGAATCTTATTTCGACGGGTCGATGAGCGCCTGGTCGACGAGGGCGTGAACGTGGTAGAGGAGCTGGTGATTGTCGGGGCTGGCGCGGCGCTGGATCATGCCGACGAAGACGATGTCGTTGGCGGGATCGACCCAGAACCATGTGCCGGCGGCACCATCCCAGAAGAATGTGTCTTTGCCGTCAGATAGGTTGGCCGTCGGCGGATCGTAGATGACGGCGCAGTTATAGCCGTAGCCGAAGCCGGGGCGCATGATGTGCTGGCCGATGCCGAATTGGCCGGTGAGCAGCGCGGCAGACAGATGGTTGGAGGTCATGAGCTTGACGGTGGAGGGTGCAAGGATGCGAACGCCGCCCAATTCACCGTCGTTGGCCAGCATCTGCGCAAAGCGGTAGTAGTCGTTGATGGTGGAGACAAGGCCGCCGCCACCCTCGGGATTGGTGGGCTGGGTGGCGTAGTCGTCGGGGATTCCGTTGGTCGTGGCTTCGGCGACAAGCTGGCCATCGGTTTCGTGATAGCCGACGGCAAAGCGGGCGCGCTTGCCGGCGGGGACATAGAAGCCCGCGTCGTTCATGCCGAGCGGCGCAAAGATGTGGTCACGCATGAAGTCGGGAAGCGACTGGCCGCTGAGTTTTTCGACGATGTAGCCCTGGATGTCCATGGATAGGCTGTAAACCCAACGCGTGCCAGGCTGATAGAGCAACGGGGCCTGCGCCAGGCGGTCGATCCGCTCCTGAAGATTCTTTGCATCGTTCAGCTTCAGGTCGTGGACCATCTTGTCAACGGGAGTGTCTGCGTTGCCGTAGGTGAATCCGGCAGTGTGCGTCATAAGCTCGTGCATCGTCGGCGCGTGGTCCGGGTCGGCCAGGAGCATCTTGCCATTGGCGTCGAAGCCGTTGAAGACCTTGAGATGCGCGAACTCGGGGATGTACTTCGAGATGGGGTCCGAGGGGAGCCACTTGCCCTGCTCGTAGAGGATCATCATGGCCACGCCGGTGACGGGCTTGGTCATGGAATAGTCGCGAAAGATGGTGTCGGTGGTCATGGGCGCGGCGGTGGCCAGGTCGCGCATGCCGTAGGTGCGGTAGTCGACGATTTTGCCGTGGCGCGCGAGGAGGGTGATGGCGCCGGCGAGCTTTTTCTGGTCGATTTCGTTCTGGATGGAGGCATGGAGGCGCTCGAGGCGCTCAGACGAGAAGCCGACGGATTCGGGTTTGACGGGGGTCATGTCGATTGCGGCAGGCGTGGGTTGCTGGGCGCTGGCGGCGAGCGAACCGAGGGTGAGAGAAGAGGCGATAAGGGCGGAAAGGAAGCGGAGCGAGGCGGCGGATTGCATTGGAGTCCTTTGCGATACGGGGTTTGCGGTCGGATGCGTTCGGCAATCTTTATAACAGATGGAGCAAAGGGAGGCTCTGCCGGAACGATGGTAACGGTGAGCGTTGAAGAGAAATCGGGGTACACTAAAGGCTGGCAGGAGGACCGGGCGGTCGCTGCCGGATCTCTGCGAGAGCAGGGGTCTGGGAGAGGAAAGTCCGAACTCCGAAGGGCAGTGTGCCGGATAACGTCCGGGACGCGGGCGTCAAGGCCCGTGGACGGCAAGTGCCACAGAAAACATACCGCCGGCTGCCTGCGCTTCGGCGCGGGTAAAGCTGGCCCGAAGGGCGATTGCCTGGACGGCCAGTCCGGTAAGGGTGAAAAGGTGCGGTAAGAGCGCACCGCTCCGGCAGTAATGACGGAGGCAGGGTAAGCCCCACACGGAGCAAGACCAAATAGGGAGGGAAGCGCCCCCGGAAACGGGCAAAGCCAAGAGCCAGGCGGGCGCTGCGCATCGGCCCGATGCGGCAAGGCGGCTTGAGCAAGTGCCGGAACCTCCGGGTAGGTCGCTGATGAGCGTCCGCGGCAACGCGGCGCCTAGAGGAATGACCGCATAAGGGCCTGTTTACGATTCGTGAGCAGGTCCGGAACAGAATTCGGCTTACGAGTCCTTTTGCCGAATTGACGACAGCCCCGGTTGGGTCAAGACCCGGCCGGGGCTGACCATTTTGGAGCAGCGGCGTTGGCGGAGTTGGCGGGGTCTGCCGCTCCGATCCGCTACCATCAAGAACATGTTGCGCGTGAAGCGGTTGGAGGCGGGGGCACGGCTGCCGATGGTGGCGCACCCGGGCGAGGATCTGGGGTACGACGTGTTCGCGCTTGAAGGGGTGCGGCTTGCCTCGCGGGAGACCTTGAAGGTGCGGACGGGAATTGCCGTGGAGGCGCGGGATCCGCGGACGGGAGTGCCGCTGGGACTGCTGGTCCGGGATCGCTCGTCGATGGCGGCGCGGGGGCTTGCGATCACGGGCGGCGTGATCGATGCCGGCTACCGCGGCGAGATCCTCGTGGTGATGACCAACCTGGGCGATGCGGCTGTGGAACTGAAGGCGGGGGAGAAGATCGCGCAGATGGTTCCTGTGCCGGTGCTGACAGGGGCGGTGGAAGAGGCCGCGGAACTGGAAGACTCAGTACGGGCGGCGAAGGGGTTTGGGAGTACTGGAACGTAAAGACAGGGATTGGGGAACAGGGATTAGAAAGGCGATGAGGGACTAAGGGACTGACGGGACAGAGCAGCGCCCGCCGGAACTGCAATTCGGGTGCGTGCGTATCATTAAAGCTGACCATGAAATTCGCGGAGGCCTTTAAACTCGCGCTGCAGTCGCTGTGGGGCAACAAGCTGCGCACCATTCTGACGCTGATCGGAGTGGTGATGGGCGTGGCGTCGGTGATCATGGTGATCACGCTGGTGAACGGCGCCAACCGTTACGTCGGCAGCAAGCTCTCGGGCTATGGCGCCGATGTCTTCGATGTATCGCGGATGCCCAGCGTGATATTCAGCGCGCAGGACTACTTTCGCTACCAGAAGCGCAAGATCGTTCGCATCGAGGACTACGAGGCGGTGCGGGACAACTGCGCGGATTGCAGCGACGTGGGCGCCGCGCTGAGCAAGTCGACCAACGTTTTTTACAACGGCCATTCCAGCAACAACACGGAAGTACGCGGATACACGTGGACGATGCTGTCGCTGAGCAACATCAACATCGCGATCGGGCGCGGATTTACACCCGCCGACGACGAGCACGGCACGCACGATGCGATCGTGGGCTACGACATCGTGGACAACATCCTGGGCGAGGGCGACCCGATCGGCAAAGAGGTTCGCGTCGACGGCATTCCTTACACGATCGTGGGCGTAGGGGAGCGGCAAGGAAAAACGCTGGGCCAGTCTCAGGACAACTGGGTGGCCGTGCCCATCAGCACGTATCAGCAGACTTATGGATACAACGAATCGCTGAACATTTTCGCGCGCGTAGCCGGCGGCGCACAGGCGATGGAGCATGCCGAGGACCAGGTGCGTGTGTTGATGCGGACGCGGCGGCATGACGCGCCGGGGACGCCGGACGACTTCGAAATTGAGACTAACGATACCTTTCTCGACATCTGGAAACAGATCAGCTCACTGTTTGCCGGCGTGTTGCTGGGGCTGGCGTCGATCGCGCTGGTAGTGGGTGGCGTGGTGATCATGAACATCATGCTGGTGAGCGTGACGGAACGAACGCGCGAAATCGGTGTGCGCAAGGCGCTGGGCGCCAGGCAGCGCGACGTGCTGCTGCAGTTCCTGATTGAGAGCGCAACCATGGCGACAACCGGCGGGGCGATCGGCGTGGCATTCGGCATCCTGTTCGGAAAGCTGATCACGATTGTGATCGGGTTCCCGACGAGCGCGCCGCTGTGGGCGATTTTTCTGGGTTTGTTCCTGGCCGGCTCGGTGGGAATCTTCTTCGGCGTTTACCCGGCCAGCAAGGCAGCGAAGCTGGATCCGGTGGTTGCGTTGCGCGCGGAATTGTGAGAAACAGCAATGGCGGCGACAGGGCAAACCCGCGAGTCCGTGAAGATGGCGCTGGATACTTTGCGCACGAACAAGATGCGCTCCGGGCTGACGATCCTGGGCATCGTGATCGGCGTGGCGACGGTGATTTCGATCTCGTCGGTGATCAACGGGCTGAATAGCCGGGTGTCGGACTGGGTGAGCTCGCTGGGATCAAATGTGTTCTGGGTCTTCCAAATGCCGGTGATCGGGGTGCGGCCCACGGCGGAGATGCTGGCGCGCAAAAAGCTCACCATCGACGACGTGATGGCGCTACGCAATCTGCCGCACGTGGTTGCGGCGGACGGTGGACGGCGCCACGTGAAATTTCCGTTTCAAGTGGGCGACGTTGATGTGAAGTACAACGGCAAGAAGGTGGCGGGCACGATTCTGCAGGGAGACACCGCCGAGCTGTCGGATGTGAACGATTTGACGATGCTGCAGGGGCGGATGTACACCGACGAGGAAGACACGCGCGCGGCGCACGTGGTTGTTCTGGGGCACGATACCTGGGAGGAGCTTTTCGGCAACGAGGCGGCGGTGGGCAAGGAAGTGGCGATCGAGTCGGGGCTCTACACCGTGATTGGAGTGCTGGACAAGCGGAAACAGCCCTTTGGCGGGGGAAAGAACCCCGCCGACAACATGGTGTTTTTCCCAGTGAATACCTTCCAGACTCTGCACCCGGAAGAGAAGGACTTGTGGGTGAGCGTGAAGTTCGACGACCCGAAGAACAAGGCGCTAGTGGAAGAAGAGATTCGCGAGCTGTTGAGAATCCGCCGCAAGGTACACGTGGACAAGCCGGATGATTTCGAGATCTTCGGGCCGGATTCGCTGAGCCGGCTGTGGAACCAACTGACAGAGGGGCTGGTGATCTTTATGATCGCCGTCTCGAGCGTGGGGCTGATGGTGGGCGGAGTGGGCGTGATGAACATCATGCTGGTGAGCGTGACGGAACGGACGCGCGAGATCGGGGTGCGCAAGGCGATCGGGGCAACCAGACGGACGATTCTGACGCAATTCACCAGCGAGGCGGTTACGCTGTGCTCCATCGGCGGCATTGTGGGAATTCTTGTGGGCGCGATCATCACGTGGATCGTGTATCTGCTGCCGATCGGGCTGCCGGCCACGCTTTCGACGATGTGGGTGCTGATTGGCTTTGGCTCTTCCTGCGCCATCGGGCTGCTGTTTGGCATTTATCCTGCGTGGAAGGCGGCGAACCTGGACCCGATTGAGGCGCTGAGGTACGAGTAAAACAGGGAGTAGGGAATAGGACGGCATCCAGCTTTTGGCCTGTAGCCTTGGTTTGCTCACGTCTGGGTGATTCTTTCTCGCGAAAAAACGCGGTTGAGCACGCGTCTGCGGCGTCACAGACACGCGGCCGCCAGGAACTGGGTGCTAGCGGTTAAAGGGCTCTTTGATGGCAAGAACCGGCCAAACCGGCGAATCCGTGAAGATGGCGCTGGATATGCTGCGCACGAACAAGATGCGCTCGGGGTTGACGGTCCTGGGCATCGTGATCGGCGTCGCCACGGTGATCTCCATTTCATCGGTCGTGAATGGAATCAATAACCGCGTTTCGGGCTTTATCAACTCGCTGGGGTCGAATGTATTTTGGATCGGACGCCTGCCGATTATTGGAGTGAGGCCGACAGCGGAGTTGCTGGCGCGCAAGATGCTGACCGTTGACGATGCGAAGGCGTTACGCGCGTTGCCGCACGTGATTACCACTGATGCCGAAGGCGTCTACATCAAGGGCTTCCAGGTAGGCAACGTGAGCGCAAGATACCAAGGCAACAAGGTTGCCGGGTCGATCCTGGCAGGCGATTTTCCAGAAGTGATGGACGTGACCGAACTGACAATGTTGCAAGGGCGCATGTTTACCGACGCGGAAGATGCGCGGGCGGCGCACGTTGTCGTTCTGGGCCACGACACCTGGCAGGAGCTGTTCGGCGACGCGCCGGCGGTGGGGAAGGATGTGGCGATCGAGTCGGGGCTATACACCGTGATTGGAGTGTTGGATAAGCGCAAGCAGCCATTCGGAAGCGGCAAGAATCCGCGCGACAACATCATTCTGTTTCCGTTTGGCACCTTCCACAACCTGCACCCGGAGATCACGGACCTGACACTCATCGTGAAGTACGACAGCCCAACGAACAAGAACCTTGTGGAGGAAGAGATTCGCGAGCTGCTTCGGATCCGCCGCAAGGTGCACGTGGACAAGCCGGATGATTTCGAGATCTTCGGGCCCGATTCGCTGAGCCGGCTGTGGAACCAACTGACAGAGGGGCTGGTGATCTTTATGATCGCCGTCTCGAGCGTGGGGCTGATGGTGGGCGGAGTGGGCGTAATGAACATCATGTTGGTGAGCGTGACGGAACGGACGCGCGAGATCGGGGTGCGCAAGGCGATCGGGGCAACCAGACGGACGATTCTGACGCAATTCACCAGCGAGGCGGTTACGCTGTGCTCCATCGGCGGCATTGTGGGAATTCTTGTGGGCGCGATCATCACGTGGATCGTGTATCTGCTGCCGATCGGGCTGCCGGCCACGCTTTCGACGATGTGGGTGCTGATTGGCTTTGGCTCTTCCTGCGCCATCGGGCTGCTGTTTGGCATTTATCCTGCGTGGAAGGCGGCGAACCTGGATCCGATTGAGGCGCTGAGATACGAGTGATCAGTGGTCAGTGGTCAGTTGTCAGTAATGTCGCGCTGCAACTGGACTAACTGACAACTGCAAACTGACAACTGTAAACTGCTCTTCGTGATGCCGCACGCATTGGCGCAGGCCGTAGAGATAGTGACGACGGCGCTGGCCGTGGCGGGGATGGGTTACTTTTTGGCGGCGATAGTTGCGGCGCGGGTGTTTCTGCGCGGGCGGCGGCTGGCGAGGCCGGAATTCGCGCCTGGCGTAAGCATTCTGAAATCGCTGAAGGGACTCGACCCCGGCATGATGGATGCTTTCCGCAGCCACTGCCGGCAGAATTATGCGGGCGAGTTCGAATTGCTCTTTGGAGTCTCGTCGCGCGACGATCCGGCGGCGGCCGCGGTCGAGCAGTTGCAGGCCGAGTTTCCTCAGCGGGCGATCCGGCTTGTTGAGTGCCCCGAGCGGCTGGGTACCAACGGCAAGGTGAGCACGCTGGTGCAACTTGTGGCGCATGCGCGGCATGACTTTCTGCTGATCAACGATTCCGACATCACGGTGAGCCCGCATTACCTGGAGCGGGTGATGCGCTGCTTCGCGGAGGCTTCGCACAACGCAGACACGCCACCAGTGGGATTGGTGACTGCGCTCTATCGTGGGCGGGCGCACAGCACGCTGCCGTCGCGGCTGGAGGCGCTGGGGATTGCCGCGGAGTTCATGCCGGGCGTGCTGCTGTCGAAGATGATCGAAGGCGGGCTGCACTACGGACTCGGCTCAACGCTTGCGGTGCGGCGCGAAGCGCTCGAAAGGGCCGGAGGCTTGCTGCCGCTGGTGGATCACCTGGCCGACGATTATGAGCTGGGAGCGCGCGTGGCGAAGGCCGGTTATCGCGTGGAACTGAGCGCCGAGGTGGTAGAGACTGCCGTGCCTGCCTATGGCTGGCGCGGATTCTTCGATCACCAGTTACGCTGGCTGCGGACGGTGCGCTGCTCGCGGCCCGGCGGTTATGCGGGCCTGATCTTTACGCATGGATTCGGCTGGGCGCTCGCGAATGTGCTGGCGAGCGGATTGAGCCCGTTGAGCCTGTGGCTGCTGGGGATGAGCTTCTTCCTGCGGCTGGCGCAGGCGATGACAGTAGGAGCTGGGGTGCTTGGCGACCACGAGGTACTGCCGAACCTGTGGTTGTTGCCCCTGCGCGATGCGATCGCGATGGCCTTGTGGGTGGCGGGCTTTGCTGGAGACACGATCGTGTGGCGCGGGGAGCGGTTCGCGCTGAAGGGCGGGAGGCTGGCAAAGACAGAGCGGAGTTAGCTAGTCGGCGGCCGCGAGCGCGTCTGCTTGCTCGCCGGCGCGAATGGCTGCCGTATCGAAGGTGAGGCAGGCGCCGAGATCGTTGAAATCCTTTTCCCAGCGGGGATAGTCATCGGGCTCAAGGGCACTGAGCGAGGAAGGTGACAGGCGCAGGATCTCGTACCAGAGGTTCTGCGCCTGCCAGAGATTCAGGTCGAAGGGCAGCTCGGTGAGGGCGCGGGCCAGCACAAGCGCACGGTCAAGCATCTCAAGCGAACCCGAGGACATGCGCAGCTCGAGCATGGCGCGCTTCATGCGCTGATCGGCAAAGTAGGAGAGCGTGGCGGTGTCAAAGGCGACCTGGTCAGCCTTGGCAAGCGAGAGATAAGAACGCAACTGCGCGACATCGATCGGGTCACCGTCAAGCACGCGGCGCAGGCCCGCATTGATGGCGAAACCGGCGGCGAGGGTGAGCGCAGGCGGCTTGGGCAGACCTGCCTGCGAGAGATAATGCAACAGGCTTGCGTGATCCTGGTAGATGGTGGTGAGTGAATTCTCGATGTCCCAGAGGGTGGAGTTGAGGATGAGCTTGACGATGCGGCGCTGTTCGTCGCTGAAGAGCGAACTGAGCGAGTAATCAGCGTGACCGTAGAAACGGTCGATAAGACGAATGACATCGGGGAAGTCGGCGCGCTGCACACGTTCTGCGACCTCGGCGGAGAAAGCCTCGAAGGCGGCGGCATCGGAGTCGTTATAAGCCTTGACGGCAGCGGTGATGTTCTGGTCGCCAAAGTGGAGAACGGCAAACGAGAAGCTTTGCGCGTGGCCGGTGATGGCGCTGGCCACATGCACGCGGCCCAGGGCGAGGCGACCGCGGCCGGAAGTGTGAATCTCGAAAGAGATGCGGCGGATGTGAAAGCAGAAGAGGTCAGTCTCATCGGCGAACGAAGAGAAGACCGAGCTGATGGCGTAGTGGGCGGCGACTTGCTCGAGGTGAAGCTCCATAGTGTCGACGCATTTTTTATAGATGGCGGCGCCGTCGCCGGCCTCAGGCTTGTTGGAGTGGGCCTGGGAGAGACGCGAGAGAAACGCGGGCTCGAGGGCAGCGGCTTGCTCGCCGAAGACCAGCTGCGCGAGCTGCAGGACGCGCGCGGCGTAGGCGATGACCTGCACGGTCTCAATGCCGGCGATATCGTCAAAGAACCAGCCGCAACTGGTGTACATGAGCTGCGCATGGCGCTGCACCTCCATGAGCTCGAGGGCGCGGGTGCGTTCGGACTCGGAGAGAGGGCGGACCTGATGCGCGGCAAAGAAGCGGTCGATTGACTCCGCGCCGCGATCAATTATGACCTGAATGTAGGCATCGCGGGCAGCCCAAACATCGCTGAAGAGCGCGGCGCCTGCCTGCTCAGTGAGCGGGATCAAAGCGTCACGCAGCTCGTCGAATGCCTGCCGCAGCGGGGCGCGCCAAGCCTGGGTGAAACCGGCTTGGCCGCCGTTGCAGCCGCAGTCGGAGCGCCAGCGTTCCACGCCGTGCGGGCAGCTCCACGACGTGTTCTCGACGATTTCGCACTCGAATTCGGGCGGGAAATGCTCGAGGAATGTCGCGTAGTTGGTTAGCTTGACAGTCTTGTCCTGCTCGAGCAGGCGCAATGCGTAGGCCAGCGCCATCTCTCCGTACCTGTGATGATGGCCGTACGACTCGCCATCCGTGGCGACGTGAACCAATTGCGGCTGCGTCGAGTCTTTGAAACTCTCCTTAAGCCGCGCGGCAAGGTTGTCGCCGGAGTCGAGCAGCCCCTCAAAGGCGATAGCGCGCGAGACGGGCCCGTTGTAAAAGAAGACGGCGATGGATGCGCCTGAAGGGAAGCGGACGAGATACGGATGGGTGGTGTTGACGGCAGCGCCGGGAGTGTCGGTCCAAGCCGCACCCTCTTTGAGCGGGCGTACGCGCTTGCACTGATGCGGAGCGAGCACCGTGAACTTGATACCGGCAGCGGCGAGCGCTTCAAGCGTGGCGGAGTCGGCCGCAGTCTCAGGCAACCACATGCCCTCAGGCCGTACGCCAAAAGTCGATTCATAGTCGGCGATTCCCCAGCGGATTTGCGTGGCGCGGTCGCGCGGGCTGGCCAGTGGGAGAATCATGTGGTTGTAAGCCTGCGCCATGGCAGAGCTGTGTCTGTGGTAGCGGCGGCGGCTGCGTCTCTCGCCGTCGAGAACCGTGCGGAGCGTTCGCTGGGCGTTCTGCCGGAGCCAACTGAGGAGCGTGGGGCCGAAGTTGAAACTGATGCGCGCGTAGTTGTTGACGATGCGCGTGATCTGGTTCTTGGCGTTGACCACGCGAGCGTCGCCGTTGGGAGCGTAGCACTCCGCGCAGATGCGCTCGTTCCAGTCGTGATAGGGAGCGGCCGTGTCCTGGGTTTCAACCGTCTCCAGCCAGGGATTTTCGCGCGGTGGCTGGTAAAAGTGACCGTGAATGCAAACAAAGCGCTTTCCAGGAGGCATAGGGGTTCCGATGAAGTGCGTCGCGGGCGCTTGCTTTCGGCCGCTCAAGCTTATTTTACGGCGAGCGTTTGGATTGCTGTGGGGCGAGTGGCGTGCTTTGAGTGAAGCCGTGCCCTTTCAAAGCAACTCCACGCGGGGCCACTACTGGCGGGCGGAACGTCCCGCGGGGGGCGAGTTTCTGGCCAGATCGCAGGCGCGCCAGAGGTACCAGCTTGCGACGGAGCAGTAGGGAGCCCAGCGCCGGCCGCGCCGGAGGATGACTTCGGGTTGGGGCAGATCGGCGGCTTCGAGCGGGCGCGACTTGGGCACGCGCAGAAAGGTGAGCGCGAAGCCCTTGCGCACGCCATAGTCGGTGACGGGCAGGACGTTGGGACGGCCGAGACGGAAGATGAGCAACATTTCGACGGTCCAGGGTCCGATGCCGCGGACTTCGGTGAGGCGTTTGACGATCTCTTCGTTGGGCATTTTGAGAATGGCAGAGTGCGAGGGAACCGTGCCATCGAGGGTGCGGGCGGCGAGGTCGCGAAGAGCCTTGATCTTGTTGCCGGAAACGCCGGCGGCGCGGAGGGGCTCGTCGGGAGTGTCGAGTAGAAGCCGCGGCGTGGGATCGCCGCCGAAGTACTCGCGGACTCGGGCGTGAATGGCGGCCGCCGCCCTGCCGTGGAGCTGCTGGTAGAGGATGGATTCGAGCAATGACTCGAAGGGCGACACGGAGTGGTCAAGGCGCAGGGTGAAGGGACCGGCACAGTGGATGAGCGCGGCAAGTTTGGGATCGCTCGAGCGCAGATGAGCCAAAGCCTCGTCGGGATCGAAGGGAAGCTTGCGGCTGCGGCCGTCGTGAATCATGGATGGAGTGTACCGCAAGAACTCAGAGAAGGTTGCGGGCGCGAAAGTGTGGCGGGATGTGAAGGGAGCCTCCCGCGCAGGCTTTTGCAGTATGCGAGAGAGGCTCGGCGAGGCTCAGAGCTCCGTCTAGGATTTGGGCGTGCGCGCGATGACGATTTGTGTCTTGCCGTCGTTCTCGTTGGGCGACTGGGTGACTGTCACCGTAATGGCGTCGGAGCCGTTCGTCATTGAGATGACCCCGCCAGTGCCGGTGGTGATGGTTTCGGCATCGGGACCTGCCTTGTCTTTGTAGAAGGCGATGACTTTGTCCTCGGAGTCGGGCGTGAGGTAGTTCGCGGTGATCATGGTTTTGCCGGCAATGGTCATTTTGAGACCACCTTTGCCTTGCGTAGCCCCGGGGTAGATGGCGATTCCCAGATCGCTCTCGGTGAATTGCTGATTTTCATTGGCGGTCATGCTGCCCGTGGAAGTAGTGATAGTCACGTTGCCGTTGGCATCCTTGTGGACGGCGTGGGCGACACGGTAGATACCGTAGCCGACAATTCCGGCGCAGGCGATGCCGAGGGCGACGAAGATGCCCACGATGATGAGGATGATCTTAAGGGCGCTGGAGCCGGACCTGGGTGGCGGTGCAGCAACGGGCTGCGGTGGAACGGCCTGAGGTACTTGACTGTCGATTGAATCGGGCATGGTCAATTCCTTTTCGTGAAGCGTCGTTTTTTGGGATGAATATGGGGACCTTGAGAGACGCAGACAATATATCCCATCCAATGTTGTTTCGGTAACGGTTTTTTTAGTTGCTCTGAATCGAGGCCCGATCCACAGCGGGGAATTCGCTCCCGATTCGCAACCTGACTGAGGGAAGGCCGACGGCGGGGACGGACAATAGCTGGCCGGCCGCGCGAGTACCATGGGAGGAGAACGCAACAGGAGTTTCAACATGAAGATGCGGCCGGGAACGCAAACCGGATTTCTGCTGTGCGGCAAGGAATGGATTGATGGAGAAGCGCTGGAGGTGCGGTCGCCGTGGGACCAGGGGCTGGTGGGCCGGGTAACGCAGGCGACAAGAGCCGACGCGCGCGAAGCCGTACATCACGCCGTGGCGAGCATGCGACGCACGCGCGCCCTGCCGCGATGGAAGCGGCGCGAGATTCTGGAGGACGTGGCGGCCGCGCTCATCGAGCAAAAGGAACGGTTTGCGCAGCTGATTGTGGCGGAGGCGGGCAAGCCTTTGCGTATGGCGCGGACGGAAGTGGATCGCGCCGTTCTTACTTTCAAGACCGCCGCTGAAGAAGCCGCGCGGCTGGGCGGCGAAAGCATCCCGCTGGACCTGACCGAAGGCAACGAAGGCCGTTGGGGACTTGTGCAACGCTTTGGCGTGGGGCCGATTTTGGCGATCACGCCGTTCAATTTCCCGTTGAACCTGGTGGCTCACAAGGTTGCGCCGGCCATTGCCTCGGGCTGCCCGGTGATAGTGAAACCCGCGGCGCAAACGCCGTTCACCGCGCTGGCGCTGGGCGAAGTGATTTTGAAAGCAGGCTGGCCCGAGGAAGCACTGGCGATTCTAACTCTGGAAAACGCCGACACGGCATGGCTGGCGGAAAAAGAAGATCGCATCAAGCTGGTGAGCTTTACCGGCTCGGCGAAGGTAGGCTGGGAGCTGAAAGCACACTCGGGACGCAAACGCGTGCTGCTCGAGCTGGGCGGCAACGCAGCGCTCGTGGTGCACAGCGACTGGAAGGACCTGGAGGACGCGGCGCTGCGAACGGCGCACGCGGCGTTCAACTACGCGGGACAGTCGTGCATCAGTGTGCAGCGCGTGTATGTGGATCGGGGAATTTTTCAAACATTTCTGTGGAAGGTGGTGGATTACGCGGGCAAGCTCGTGACCGGCGATCCATCGAAGGAAGATACCGAAGTTGGACCGCTGATCGGGCAGAGCGAAGCCGAGCGCGTGGAGGCGTGGGTGAAGGAGGCCGTTGAAGCAGGCGCGAAGCTGGTGGCAGGCGGCGAGCGCAAGGGATCGGTGGTGACGCCCACCATTCTGACTGGAACCAAACCCGGCATGAAGGTTCGCGATGAAGAGGTCTTTGGGCCGGTGGTGGTGATTGAGCCGTACGACGACTTCGAGGACGCGCTGGCGCAGGTGAATCACTCAAGGTACGGATTGCAGGCGGGGCTGCTTACGCGCGACTCAGGCCGCATCCGTACGGCGTATCGCGAGCTGGAAGTGGGCGCGCTGATAGTGGGCGATACGCCGAACTGGCGCCTCGATCCGATGCCCTACGGTGGAGTGAAGGACTCCGGCCTGGGGCGCGAAGGCATCCGCTGGGCCATTGAAGAAATGACCGAGCCGCGCATGCTGGTGATGGCGTCATTGGGATAACTTACTTAGGACGGCGATGGACACACGTCTATCCCATCACCTTACCGGTAAGTAAGCGGTGGCGGCTTCGGAACCGTTCCTAGAACCGGTCTCATAAGCCATCCTTGTCAACTCGCCGGAAGCAAGGGGCCCGCCTTGTTGTCGGGTCCCATGCGTGCTCACTATGCAGCAGAGGTATTTATGAGACCGATTGTACGGACCTGCTCTCGAAAAGAATCTGAGAGATATTATGCCTTCTGCTTTGCCTTGGCGCGATGAGCAGCCCAGCGCTTGCGCTGTGCGTCGGCAATCCTCTTGCGAGCATCGGCGCTCAGAACGCGCTTCTTCCTGGGCCTGGAGTTGACGGACGCTTTCTTGGCGCGGCGCCCGGTGCTCGTGGCTGCGTTCCCGATGGTGGCCAGCAAAGCACGTGCCTGCTGGAGCCGTTTTATCTCAGAGTCTAGTTGGGCAAGAATGTTTTCAATCGCCATGACAAGAGGATAATGCAAAACGCCGGGGATAGGATATCGACAGAAAAAGAATTTGGGGCTGTCCTAGATGCCTAGCGAAGAGCTAGGGTTTCTAGGATGGCGCAGATGCACAAGAGCCGTCTGCTCTGGAGCCAACAGAGACGGCTGATGGAGCACTTTGTTGCGGGTACGACAGCGCGCACGGCGGGCGTGCTGGTGGGCGTCATCAAGACGACCGCGGCGTATTATTTTCATCGTCTGCGGCAGCTCATCTACCAGGTCAGCGAGGATGCCGCTCCGTTCTCTGGAGAAGTGGAAGTGGATGAGAGCTACTTTGGTGGCCGGCGTAAAGGACTACGCGGTCGTGGAGCAGCCGGGAAAGTGCCTGTTTTCGGCCTGTTAAAGCGCGGCGGCAAGGTCTATGCCAAGATGATCAGCGACATCAAAAGCTCCACTTTGCAAGCCATCATGGAGGAGAAAATCGTGCCCGACAGCATCGTCTATTCCGACACCTTCC
>Ga0208034_1000288_pt1 | contig 44836 bp, 52 predicted proteins | sample June2015DPH_8_10_FD_184699 | JGI IMG/M metagenome (GOLD analysis project Ga0208034, IMG submission 184699) | Peatland microbial communities from SPRUCE experiment site at the Marcell Experimental Forest, Minnesota, USA - June2015DPH_8_100... | ecosystem: Environmental > Terrestrial > Soil >...
GGCACGCGCGTCGCACGGCTTACACGTCACCGCAATGCGCAAATCACGCGCACCATTGAAATCATTCTTTATCAATTTCGCGCTCAGCGTTGGGGCGCAGTGCAACGAGCCGGCAGCTTCCGTTATCTCCTCTTTGGTGGTCGCAAAATAAGGAGCACCGTCATAGATGCTTTCACCTCTTTTGATCACCAGCGCTCCGTCCACTAACTTCTGCTCTACCGCGGCTATGAGCACAGCGGTAATCACGCCCCCGCATTCTCCCTGTTCTTGTACTAGCTTATCTGTTGCTCTTCCGTAATACATATGAGTCGCCTGATTTTAATAAAAAATTATATATAATAATATATATATAATTACTTGCTTTAAAGCTTTTCGATGCCAACGCATCGCACTATGAGTTTTTACAAAAATTTAAAACGCGTAATAGTCAGAAGCGTTGGGAAGCGCTATGTTTTTTCAAACCTTTTTCTCAACGGGCAGCACGCATTTAGACCCTACATTACTATGTGCACGAGCACCCTTAACTCTCGAAGAGCTCTGTGCTCAGGTATCGCTCGCCAGTATCGGGAAGTATTACTACTATCAGCTTGCCGTTGTTTTCAGGTCTTGCGGCAACCTTCAAAGCAGCCCATGTCGCAGCGCCACTCGATATTCCCACCACCAATCCTTCCTCTTTGGCTAGTCTGCGAGATGTAGCGAAGGCTTCTTCATTTGTTACCGGTATAATCTCATCAATCAGATCTAGCCGCAGAATATCGGGAACAAAGCCCGTACCGATTCCCTGAATCTTGTGAGGTCCGGGCTTCCCGCCCTCCAGAACAGGGGACGCTGCGGGCTCGACGGCAATGGCTTTAAAGCCGCTCTTGCGGGACTTTATTGCCTCAGCAATGCCCGTGAGCGTTCCACCTGTGCCTACACCCGCCACCACTATGTCGACCCTGCCGTCCGTATCACGCCATATTTCCTCGGCAGTAGTCGTCCTGTGGATCTCTGCATTGGAAGGATTCCTAAACTGTTGGAGTATGTGATAGGAGCTGGGGTTCTTGGCCAGCATATCTTCTGCAGCTGCAATTGCCCCTTTCATTCCTAAGGGGCCCGGAGTCAGCACCAAGTCGGCCCCCAGCGCTTTGAGAAGCTTGCGCCGTTCGATCGACATCGTCTCAGGCATAACCAGAACTAGCTTGTAGCACTTAGCAGCGCAGACGAAGGCTAGAGCTATGCCGGTATTTCCACTCGTCGGCTCTAGGATGATCGTGTCATCTTTAATACGTCCCGCTTTCTCGGCAGCCTCGATCATGGCCACTCCTATTCGGTCTTTAACGCTTCCTAAGGGGTTGAAATACTCAACCTTGGCAACGACGGTTGCATCCAGGCCCTTAGTAACTCTATTCAATCTAACTAGCGGCGTATTGCCAACGGTCTTGGTGAGATCTTCGCAGATCTTTCCCATAAGTCACCATTTTCTTCGTGAATATGCAAGGAAGGATCAAGCAGGCTTTGCTTCTTGCTTGTATTCTGTTACCCTTTGTTAAAAAGATAGAGGTCCGTATGATCTTTCGGGATCGGAATGTGTCCCGACTAATCGAGCACTTCCAAAAATCTTTCTGCCTGTGAACTTGGGCTGGGTGCCGCAGAACGTCACCGTCATACCGCACGGAGCGGAAGTGCTGGAGGCGGGGGGCGTGCCCGACGCCGTCGAGTTGAAAAAAGCGTACGGTCTTCAGGGTAAGGACGTCGTGATGTGTTTGGGCTGGTGGGAAGAATACAAGCGCTTCGAAGATGTTGTCGAGATATGGCCGCAAGTCGTCCGCAACGTGCCTGACGCCGCTCTGGTTATCGCAGGAGATGCGCGGCCAGGGTCCCGGGGGGGAGTGCGCTACAAACCTACGTTGTTGAAGGCTGTGGATGACAGCCCTGCGAAGGATATCATCATCGTCATCCAAGGTTCTTTCCATCCAAAAGAGTACCTAACGATTGAAAATGCTGCAGATATCGTTGTGTTACCTTACGACCAAAGCAGTCAGTCAGGGGTGTTGGCTCACGCGTTTTCGCTCGGTAAGCCTGCCGTCGTCACAGACGTTGGGGGTTTGCGGGCGGAAGTTGAGGCGAGCGGCGGAGGGGTCGTCGTTCCGCGGGGAGACTTGGAGCAGCTTAAGGGGTACATCGTGCTGCTGCTCTCTAACAGACAAATTAGGGAACGATATGCGCAACGGGCGTTGGCGTACGTAGAAAAACGAATTGGTTGGAAGTATGTGGCAGGGATGCACCAATCGCTTTATCTCTCGATAATCAAGAACAAGTCACGCGCAATTCGAGTGTAGTGCAGGCGAAGCAACCCGTCGCCTTGGAACTATGCAATTCAACTTTTTTTGCGGCGCCAACGCTTCAAAAAAGGGTTTTTCGAACGTGCGATCTGCTTTTGTGCGAGGAAGGTTTATCGAGGCTCAGTGTTAGGTTCGCATAGCATGAAGGTGAGCACATGGCAGTTAAAGTTGTAGTAAATGGGTACGGAAACATCGGCAAGCGCGTCGCTGACGCGGTGGCAAAACAGGACGACATGAAACTGGTGGGCGTGTCGAAAACCCGCCCGAATTTTGAGGCCTTCATCGCGGCACAGAAAGGGTATCCCTTGTACGTTGCCGAGGAAGCGGGCATCAATGCTTTTAGGGAGGCAGGCTTGGATGTAGCGGGCACGACAGCGGATATGCTCCACGAGGCAGATGTGGTCGTCGATGCGACTCCCGAAGGAACGGGCGCGAAGAATCTCGAAAACCTCTACAAGAAGGCGGGTATTAAAGCCATTTTTGAGGGCGGCGAGAAGCACGCGGCCATAGGCGTTTCGTTCAACGCGTACTGCAACTATGAGCGCGCGATTGGCAAGGACTACGTGCGGGTGGTTTCCTGCAATACCACCGGGCTCTGCCGCACGCTCTACGCGGTTGATAAGCTGGCCGGCATCAAAAAAGCAAGAGTGGTGCTTGTGCGAAGGGCTGCAGACCCCGTACAGGTCAAGAAGGGGCCGATCAATGCTATCATTCCAAACCCGCCAACGGTCCCCTCACATCACGGGCCTGACGTTAATACCGTGATGCCGCAGTGGGATATCACGACGATGGCGGTTTTGGTGCCGACCACGCTGATGCACCAACATAACGTCATGATCGAAGTCGAGCGTCCGGTAACCAAGGAGGAGCTGCTAACGGAGTTCTACGGCTTGCGCCGCATCATGCTCGTGCGCGCGAGTGACGGCCTTGGATCTACGGCAGAAATCATCGAACTCGCCAGAGATATGGGGCGCCCGCGCTACGACTTGTGGGAGATAGCGATCTGGGAGGAGAGCGTCAACGTTGTCGGCAACGAAGTGTTCTATATGCAAGGTATTCATCAAGAGGCCGACATCGTCTTAGAGAACGTCGATTGTATTCGGGCAGTAGCAGGACTGGAGAAGGATCCGTGGAAATCGATCCGCAAGACCGATGAAGCCGTGGGGGTAACGGGCTCACTCCGCCCCCCTCAGTGTCTTGCTGACAAGCCTGAAGCGCTGAGGGAGATACACTACAAAGCGTGGGGTGTCGAGAAATAGGCCTTGTGCCATCTAAAGTGTGAGTTATGGAAAAACCTGCGGACAACACGTACCCGATTCACGACCTATTCAAGCGACGCTGGAGTCCTCGTGCTTTCGCAGAGCGACCGGTTGAGCACGAGAAGCTGCGGAGCCTTTTCGAAGCGGCGCGCTGGGCCCCTTCCGCGTTAAATGCACAGCATGGAGCTTCATAGTTGCGACCAAGGAAGATATGAGCAGATACGACCGCGTGTTCAATTGCATGCCCGCCGCGAACCAACACTGGGCGCATCTCGCGCCCGTCCTAGTGCTCACCGTGACGAATTTGTATCTTCCAAACACAGGAAAGCCTAATCGATTCGCCCGCTATGATATCGGCTTGGCAGTCGAGAACCTGGTGCTGCAGGCTACTGCATTGGGGCTTTTCTGCCATCAGACTGGCGGAGTGAACGTTGAGAAAGCAAGAACGGAGTTCAACATCCCAGATGGATATGAACCTGTTGACATTATTGCTATAGGATATTTAGGAGGCGTTGACAGGCTTCCCGACGACCTTCGTGAACCGGAGCTTGGACAGCGAATGCGTAAGCCCATAACGGATTTCGTGTTCTCCGACCGTTGGGGCAAGGTATCTCAACTGGTGATTGAATAGCGTAAATTAGTTGCTGTCGCTCAGAGCTTGCGTTGCGTCCGTTGCCGAACGATATTCCCGACTGCAGCAAAACTGCTACTAACGTACTCGAAGCGCGGTGCAATTATTTATAAAAGTGATGTATAGGCCATAGAGAGGTATTAAATGGCGCAGTGGGAATGCACGGTGTGCGGCTGGATCTATGATGAAGATGTCGAGGGGATTCCGTTTGAAGAGCAGCCTGACGATTACACGTGCCCAGCGTGCGGGGTGCCTAAATCCTTCTTTGAGAAGCTTTGACTTTCGATACGCCTTTCGATGTGAAGTCTGAAAAAATCGCCGATGCCAGTCGGTTCCCTTTTTTGCCGATGTTTTACCACTGCTGCTTGCAGCTGTTGCTGACAGCGATCAACTCGACCTGGAGACGAGCCGATGTTGTCTGAACATTACGATTTCATAATTCTAGGCGGTGGAACGGCGGGATTTGCGGCGGCGCACACTGCAGATCGGCAGCACGCACGCACGCTGATGGTAAATGACAATGCTGTGGGCTTTGCCGGCACATGCGTCAACGTTGCGTGCATTCCAACTAAGCATTTGCTCTACGCCGCTGAACTCGTTTATAGAATTCGCGAGCACCGCTACACGGGATTAAACTCGTCTGTTTCGATTGACTTTCGAAAACTGATCGAAGCTAAGAACCGGCTCGTGGAGACGCTCCGAGATAAAGATCGGGCACTGCTAAGCACTATGTCTCACGTCTCGTATGCGGTCGGCACTGGGAAATTTGTCTCGAAAACCGAGCTGCAAGTGAACGGCGACACGTACACGTCAGACCGATTCCTCATTGCCACAGGGTCATCGCCTTCTATTCCCAATGTCACAGGATTGAGCAACCTTGATTACCTCACGAACGTGGAGGCGTTGAACTTGCGCAAGTTGCCTGCGTCCCGCTGCCGAGTGAGATGATCATGCCCTTCGCCGGCTTTGTCGTCTGGAAAGGGGAGCTTACGCTGGTCGGCGTTGCTCTCGTGGGCACTGCCGGCTGTCTCGCCGGCTCACTCGTGGCTACTCCGTTGGGACATACGGCGGTCTGCCCCTCCTTGAGCGATATGGCAAATACGTGTTGATACGGAGGAGTAAACTTGATCGGGCACATGTGTGGTTTGGAAGGTATGGAGAGACCACTGTTTTTATCAGCAGGCTGTTGCCGATCGTGCGAACATTCATCTCCCTTCCAGCCGGGGTCGCCCGGATGGATGTGAAGAAGTTCTCACTTATACGGTGTTGGGATCGCTTCCGTGGTGTTTTGGGCTTGCCTATGTTGGCGTTTTTCTCGGCCCCCACTGGTCGGATCTTGAGGCGCTCTTTAGATACCTTGATATCATCATATAACGGGGATAATCGGCCTTGTCGGTTACCTGATCTATCACAGAGAGCGGATTGTGAGTCGAATGCGCTCGTGATGGCATCAAAAAATGCGCTAGCACGTAAACTAAATAGTCCTCTTTGCGCAAGTAGGTTGGGCCATGCACGCTGCACTGCTGACCCTCCACGCACCGCTGGCGTCCGCCTATTTCGGTGGCTTTGACTACGACGTTACCCACTTCATACGAGGGCTCAACAACGGAGGCTTTCTTAATCACTACGGCATTGAGATGCGCAAACCGCAGTTTTGCGACCTTCTGCTTTTTGACTAGGAAAGTGCTGCTATGGCACTAACGGCTGCGATTTTGAGCCGCGTTTAAACTGCTATTGCGAGGCGAATTTTCCGAACGCATATGGCACCCTTAGTATTAAGGCACCAATTTTGAGTCGCCATTTTATGATGAGATACGTGGCTAACCTTTATCTCTCGGTGGCCATTGGATAAAGATGAGCCAATCGTGAACCGCGCTGTTTCAGGTCGGTTTTAATTAATCACCGTCGATCGCAATAATTACAGCATATTTGTAAAAATATTAAGGGGGCAATACTTTGAGGAAAGCATGTGTTCTCACCAATGGCTGTCCGGAGAACCAGTTAGACTCTGGCCGCGTGAAGACGTATTTAGAGGGAAATGGCTGGCAGATAGCAGATAACGTTATGGATGCTGATCTTATCCTCTTTAATGCCTGTGCGTTGACTCAATCCTTAGAGTTAAACTCGATTCATCTCATTCATGACATTAAGAAACAAATAAAAGATGATCAGCGATTGATCGTGTGGGGATGCCTGCCCAAAATAGACCCTGAAACGCTTTTCCATACGCATCAGGAGCTTTCTTTCGGAGAACGAGAAGTCGGCAAGCTGGATGAAGTAATCAAGGCTACAACGTCGATAAATGAAGTAACTGCCAACGAAATTTGCCGGCCGGTATCCAGAATGGATGCACGGCATCGTCTTCGTAAACTCGACCGTTTACCTATTAAACTTCTTTATCTGCTGTATCTAAGGCTAACAGCAGGTAATTACCTGTATCGACGCGATGACCCTTCGATCTTTTACATCAAGATAGCGAGCGGTTGTTTAGGAAACTGTTCGTATTGTGCGGTGAAGAAATCCCGTGGTAACATCAAAAGCAAGCCCATTGATGAGGTCATGGATGAATTCAAGGCCGGGCTCAGCCGTGGGTTCAAAGAGTTCAGCCTACTGGGAACGGACTTGGGACCATATGGGCGAGACCTCGGCTATGACTATGACCTGGCAGACCTTCTCACCAAAATGGTAAGCGAAAACGGCGATTTTAAGATTGGCCTGCGTAATATCCATCCCCTCTTTCTAAAACAGATGATTAATCAGTTAGTTCCCGCGTTTGCGACAGGAAAGATATGGGTTACCGGGGTCCCTGTTGAGTCCGGAAGCGACCGGATCTTAAGGCTGATGAAACGGGGATATAGTATTGCTGATGTCAAAGAAGGCATCCGACGACTGAAAGAGGCACATCCGGACCTGTGCATTCAGACTCAGATTATGGTAAACTTCCCAACCGAAACAGCGAAAGACTTTGCTGAGTCCGTGAGCCTGTTCGACGAATTGGATTTCGACTATGCCGAAATCTATGCATTTTCACCACGTCCGGGCACCACTGCTGCAGACATGGCCGGTAGAGTTCCTGGCAGGGTAGCCTACTTCCGGGAATTGCGAATGGTAACTCGAGCCTTATCGCACGCTACCTCCGATCGATTATTCCGTGAAACCGCATTAGGTGAAGAAAATATACACGCAGCCTAACCGATATCGGTCTGCAAACTGACGATTTTTCGGGTAGGTTTCCGCTAGGACAAGCAAAAGAAAAGCGAACCACTAACCTCGCTCCTTCTTCCTTGTCAACGTTTCCAGAATCGACCACCTCCTCCAACTAACCAGCTGGCTTTTCTTTTACATAGGCTGGACTCTAAATCCTATAAGTATGACCTCAGTTTTTCTTTCAACATTCTCTGCGATTTTTTCAAGGGAAAGTTAGGAAGAAATGATCAGCGTCTTAAAAAAAGAAAAAAAGCAGGTTAGCCCTGGGACTCGCTCGCTGAGTCCGTGCTGCCTTCTCGACCGATAATATGCCCCAGAAACAAACGCTTACTTAACTAGTCAACAGGCTTTTGACGCGCTTCTTTCCCCGGTTCTGGGTTCTTAAAATAAGAAACGAGCACGTTTAACGCTTGGGTATCGTCGAGACTAGTCTCTGACTCCTGGTAGGATTTTGTCTTCACTTCTTCAAGCGCACGAGTTAGCAAGTCCGCTTCGCCAACCGGTTGAGCTGATGATGCATGCCACCTTGTATTGCGCAACAGGTCATTGTGGCCTTGAGTAGGCGAGCTATGAACGCGGCAAAGGACGGGTGGCGCTAAGTGAACGTAAACGAACCTATTACCTCGTGCACTTCTGACGGGTACGTGTCAAAGTCTTTCGGCATCGCCTCGTAAGTAACCACGTATCCTTTTCCGTTCTTGATAACAAGAATCTGCATCGCCTTGATTTGGGTATCGGTGAGCTGAACGGGAATGGTCGCTTGCCAGACCACTTTGCAGGCGCGCTGATCGGCGAAGGTAATGCTCTCACTTGAGATAAGTGCGAAATCTCTGAGATTCGTCAGATTCTCGAGGTTAGCGTTGATGAAATCGTCAAACGTCGCGCCTGATGCAAGGTCGGCCGCCTCGACACTGACGGCGCCCACGTTGGCGTGAGCCGCATAGATGTAGAGGTTCACGGACACGGATGGATCGGTCGTATCGATCATCCATTCTCCGGGATAGCTAATGCTGAATCCCGCATCGCTTGAGAACGTCATCTGGTGTTCGCCCGTTTGCCTCGCCGGGAGAGCCCCGCCTCCCAGCAGAGTGAGCATCCGCAACAGTGCGTAGTTGGTCGGGGGTCCGGTATAGTGCAGTATATAGCGCACTCTGGAAAAAAACAGATTTTGGAGTGGTTCATCGGTCTGTAGGTCAACCAGAGTAAACGGGCCACGTGCCCTAAGGACGTTATTCATCGCCCCGAGCAATCTCAGAATACAGTAGTATGTGCAGACGGCGAGCGTATCTGAAGAGACATAATCACGATCGAGTTGTCTGCAGATGGCCTTTACATCATTCAGGTCACGCGCTGACAAAAAGCCGTCTTTTAGGAAGTAATCCTCACCGTGGATTCTGAGCCCTATTTCTTGCCACTCTAAAAGATCCCCAAGGCTACGTCCCCTAGCCTCGAGCTCTTTTACCATGTCTGCCACCTCAGGCCGTTCAACTGTGTCTTGTATCATCTTTTCCAGCGTTGAATGGTCAAAGATGACGGCAAAGAAGAAGCCAGCACCCCCATAATCACGGAACCCCAATTCTGATTCTTCATTGGAAATGACTGCTGTGTATATGTCTTGCATCCTTGCTGACGTTATCGTCACGCCATCGGAATAGGGCGCATTGCCCGATTTTGATGGCAAGAAGCGACGCAAGAGGGTTTGTATTTGTGGTCGATCTAATTCGATCACCCTAAGGATGTGCGAACGCACGTAGATATGTGCAAAATCATAGAGATCTTCTATCCTGTTCTCTTTTTTCCATTTATCAACGAAATACGAGCTTTCAGGCCCGAGCAGTGGGATTTGAGGCACAATCGTTATGTCCTTCGGTCCCTGCATTTTCTGGGTCATCGTCGGCCTTTATCATCCTTTTTGTCCAAGCATCCGGCATTGCGCCGATGGTTCGCTCGTGCAATCTAAATGGATTGGTCGGGGCTCATCGATTCGTTTCCGAGGACTGCCGATGTCTCCGGCTATCAACAGCGGCAGATTAAGTTCGATTTTGGCGAGGCAAGCCATCTCAATATCCGAGCGACTCGTCGATGAGTATGAGGGTCACTCTGCCCTCAGTTTCCTCATTTGCAAGAATCACCCACTTTCCGAGCTGACTGGGCGTTCCGTACGCTCGTTTCGCGCGGACATTTTCTAGGGGATACGCGTACTCACGGACTCGGTGCAATGCATCGCCAAGCGTTGGGACAATTTTGTTCGTGCCGCTGATAAGTATCAGGTGACCCGCTGCAAACGCCCACGCCCCTACGCGACTCCCCGACTCGTCGCACGCGACAATTTCGCCTGACTGTGCGATGGCGTTGACGCCGGAGACGAAGTAATCAGCAGTAATAGATTTTCTACGCAGCTCGTGCCTCTTTTTTTCGTCGTTCTCTGCGACGATAGCGCGATGGAGATCGTTCCATCGTGATCTGTCGCTGTTAACGTATTCATCGTAGCCAATCTCGAGCAACGTCGTTGAGGCACCACTCATGAGCTCGGCTCCGGGCGGAATCAGCTCTTTGAGCCTTTCGAGCGCAATCTCGTCATTGTGTGCTCGAATTACTGCCAGGCCACGCCGTTGGATATTTTCGACGGCCTGCACCACTATGCTGGCTGACGGCTGCTGATTCCACTTCTCAGAGTCAACTTGAGCCTCGGCGGAAAGGTTTGGCGCGCTGTATTGAGTAAGCCTTCCCATGCTTTCACCCCATAAACGCTGCGGATCTTTTTCTTTAGGTCTTTTTTAAAAAGAACTTTCTCGGGCAAAGATTACGTACCTTTTGTCGTAAGCAGTCCTTGCTCGAGCGAGGCAGTGCAGCTGATAGGACGCTGTAAGCAGAGCTCACATCTTTTCTACCCACGTTTTCATCATCTTTAGGGTCTCGAGTTTGTGCTCCAAGAGCTTGATCTTAAGCTCTTTCTTCAGGATGCGCTCATCAAGCATTCGTGTGGCGAGCATCCTCTTCGCGTTGTCGTCGAGCTTCTCCCACATCATCATCATCCCTCTTCCTTTTCCCATGCCGTGTCCCATTCCTGGTCCACCTTCAGGATCTTCCCGCATTGTGTTTCAACTCCTTATCGACGCGCTCTTAAGCGCGCCAAAGAAACATTCTGGTTTACGTAAATACGCATTTCCCATTTTTTCGTCGGGAGCCCCTTCTATTTTTGCAGTTTATCACGACTGAACTGGTGGTGCAGGCTTACGGATCGTTATAAGGTGGCATAAGCGCCAATCTTCCAATTCGCCCGTTTACACGTAGGCCGATTTCTCGAGGCGCAGGCGCAAATGCTTTTCTCTGGCTGCGGCGAATTTCAGCGTGTTCGACGTAATAGGCGCCGCAGCCAGAGCAGAAATTTTCTCTCTCGTTTAGCGGGGGCTACCTCGAGTCTTTTGCCACAGTTCTGACAGAACTTCGTCTCTTCAGTATACGCAACGCCACATGCTGGACAGATGTTCTTATCTAGATCCAACGCAATTTCGGCGTCGCGCAAGCTATCGTCCAACGCACCTCACCTCGCACAAACATTAGCACCATCGCTGACTTGTCCATTGCACGGACGGCAGGCGTGGGTAGTCATCAGATATCAGCCCGAATTTTGTCCGTAAACTAGTATAAGTGGCGACAAAAAGTCTTTTGTCGCTTTACCGCGTGACCTTCTTATCAGCATCTCTGTATCGAGGGTATCATTAGATCCGCAGCCACGGCTTCGAACAAACGTGTGCTGACCACAAAGCATCAGCGACGAGACCGGACCGTTAGCAATCTCTCGTCAATTTTGCACCAGTGTTTTCGGAGCCATTGCAGGTTTTACAACGCTTTGGAGCGTTATTTTTTAAAAGAGCGCCCGCTCTGAGCTCCCTACGTTTATATGGAAAGAAAATACTGGTAAACGCGCATAAGGTCGCTGCGGCGGGAGATGTAGGTTCTGTCCATGTGACACCTCACACGCTTGACCTCATATTCAAAGCAGCGCCTTATGCCTCGACCGAGAGGATCGCAGTGTGTTTCGTCCGCCCGTTACTCGTTTTGCGCGAGTTCGTCATCAAACACCGGAAACATTTATGCTACTTTGTGGGTCTTTACTGCCGCAACACCACGTATTTCATCTCCGAGGCAGTGGTGGAGCAGACGGCTTGGGTCGTTGAGAGTCGGCCCAGGCTGCATGTTTTTTAACCTCATGAGATTGATAGCATAAGATTCCTGATAAAGCGGTTTGCTGTCTGTGTGTTTGATTCCTTTAACGAGAGGGAGCAGGTGTTGGTCTCGCAGTCTTCTTCAAGCCTCCCGGCGACGTCTAACGTCTCTAAGAATCCGCGACTAATCGGCGAGATCTAGACGACGTAAAGGTTTTGGTCTCGCTGGTACTAATTCGCAGCGTCCGAAACCACTGCCGGTCAGCTGCGCGTATGGTCCCGCTCGTGACAGTGGCGATGAATATCTGCTTCGACGCCCTAAGGGGCGAAAAGCTGCTGTCGTTGCGTATGTAACGAGACACATCTAAGGCTATTAACCGCCCCGCTTACTTCTAAAAAAGTAACATGATCTTATTTGAACCAAACATCGACCAATGCCCGGAGCGGTTCGACAGCCTTAGAAATACTAACCCGAGGCAAGCCGTAGTATACCTAAAGCCCTATTTGAAACTTTTTTACAAATTTAGTACGTTACGGCAGTAGTTTTTTCGCAGAGGTAAACCATAGCGATGGCGAAGCAGGGGAGGAAGAATGCTTATTAGGTTCAGATCGTTTCGGATATAACCGTTAACGTATCAAGGGAGAGCAAAAGGGCTTTCGTGCGAGCCTAGACCATTTGATGGGGGTTTTTCATGACGGTTCCGATTACTTCAGAAAACGTGTGAGGTGTCTCTGCTGCACAACGTGCCCAACGTTCAAGCTTACCCGTTGTAGCTGGTCGGTTCATCGCGCAACCGACAAGAGCAAGAAACCCCTGAAATGCTCCCATGCAGCTGCCGTAAGTGCCCCGTCTACGCACAGCACGGGCTGAATGGAGGTTATTATTGTATTCGCGGCGCCGCAGAGTCGTGACCCAGACTGCTCTCTCTTAATAATTAGTCAGCCTCTAAAAAAAGCAACAGCGCGTTAAACCGAGCGGTGCCGTTTTAGTTAAGAAACCCTGAACTCGAGGGCCGTTCAACCGCCTCTGCTAGGCAAAGTAACAGTGAATGTTGTGCCTTTGCCTTCTGCACTTTCGAACGTGATGGTCCCGCCGTGGGCGTCGACGATCCGCTTCACTACAGCTAATCCCAACCCGGTGCCCTTGGCCTTGCCGGTGATGAGCGGGGAGAAGAGTTTGTCTTTCATCTCCTCAGGAATGCCCAGACCTGTGTCGCGTACATTTATAGCAACAGCGTCATCACATGTAGATGCATTAATAGTGAGCGTCCCTCGCTCAGGCATCGCCTGCAGAGCGTTCAGAATGAGATTGGCCAAAACCCGGTGCATTAGGTGCGAGTCAGCCGTCACGGCAAGGTCGCTCACGTCAGATAGGATCCTTACATGGTCAGTGTGCGGGAGTGACGCGAGGACGTCGTTGATAAGGCTGCCGATCGCCACCGCTTCTGTTTCGGGCGCGATGGGACGAGCGTAGTCCTGCAAATCTGCGACGATCTTGTCCGTATAGAATACCTGTTCGCTGATGCGATCGAAAAGCGCCTCCTCTTCCTTCCAGTCCTTCGCACCTCGCTTTTCAGGAGTAATCCGCTCGAAACGCAGCTTCTGGAGATCGACGATGTACTGGAGTCCTTGGAGGGGGTTACGGAGGTCGTGCCCGATCATCGCGGCGGTCTCGCCGATGCCAGCAAGCCGCTCTGCGTCTCTCAGCTGGGACGTTCGCTCCGCAATGAGCTCAGCGAGATGCTGTGAATGGCGCGTCAGTTCTTCGTTTGTCGATTGTAACTGTTTGTAGAGCAAGCGCACCTCCTCGTTGGCCTCGTTCAGAGCGTCTTGTGTCTGCTTCTGTTCGGTGATGTCTCGCGCAGCCGCAAAAACACCCTGTATCTCACCGCTGTCGTTCATGAAGATAGTCGCGTTGTACAGAACGTCTGTTATGCTTCCTGACTTGTGCCGGATGGCCAGCGGGTAGTCTTTGACATAGCCAAACGTGAAGACCCGCTTATAGCCTGTCTTTGCGGCGGCGGGCTCGGTAAAATAGTTGCTGAAGTCGCTTCCGATTAGCTCTTCCCGAGAGAAGCCGGTCGCCATCTCCGTAGCTTGATTGACATCGGTGATCTTACCCTCGGCACTGATGGTGACAAGGGGGTCAAGGCTTACTTCGATAAGGCTTCGTGCGTAACGGACGGACGCACGAAGGTCCTCCTCAGCCTGCATCCGCGCAATCACCGTGCCTGCCTCGCGCCCGAGTGCGACCAAGAGCTCCTTTTCGGTGGATGAGAAGTGATGCGGCAGTGTGCCCAATACGACGTAATGACCGGTGACGGCCTCTTTCGAGGTTAGTGGGATATGTGCCGTCGTAGCAGCGCTAGGATGATAGGTGAGCGACGAGTTAGTTGGTACATCATCGACAAACTCAGGCTCGCCGCGATAGATTTGAGCGATGTGCGCGCTGGTACGAGGGATCGTCTGCAGGATCTCGGATGATGCCGGAGAGGCATACTGAAGTTCAGCGGCTTCTCTCCCTGAGTCGAGGAGATAGACGGCGCCTCCATCAAAACCCATGAGCGTTAAGGCGTTGTCGAGCATTGATGCGAGGGCAGACGTGAGGTCTTGAGACTCATTCCCTGCTTTGATGACGCGGTTAATGATCTCCTGCTGGCGTGCGTAATCTCCAGCCTCTTCTTCCGCTGCGAGACGTCTGCGGACTTGCCTGGGAAGCTCTGCATTGGTCCTCTGAAGTTCTTCGTTCGTCGAAGTTAGCTCCGTCGTTCGCTCCTGTACCCTCTGTTCAAGCGTTTCGTTGGCGACGTTGAGCTCTTCGACGGCCCGGTGGAGCTCCTCGTTGAGCGAATGCACCTGTGCACTGGACTATCGCCGCGCGTCAGAGGGACTGTCTTCAACGAGAAGGACTTTTTTCTGTTTTTCCGTTGCCATCCCACCAACAGAGCTTTGTAGGTGTTTTTCCTATCCTGCAGCTCTTCGTGCACGCGGAACGAGGATGCGCGCGCAAATGGGCACGCTCCCCTTTTCTTCGATTAGTTTGGGTGGGCAGTATATAAGCGTGTCCCGCTTAAACGTGATTATGAGCGGCGCCGACAATGATTCTAGCAGCGGACGAGTCCGGGAACGGCAGCCTTTGTCCGTTGCAGCTAACAAACACTACAGCTGGCTGCTTCCTTGCGCCGCGGTTCAGAGCTTTTAAGCAATCGGCCAGGACTGTCTCGGCTCGCCTACGGCAGGCGCCTCAAAACAGCCTTCAGCAAGTGCGCGGCGAAGCGCCGTCTAGTCAAACAAACACCGAGTTTCAACGATTTTGCGCGGCGTGTCTGCCGAGTCGTGCGGCATGAACGCTAAGATTGCTGGCTCAAATGGCGCTCGGCTTTCTGAGACGATAACAAATACAACTCCTAACGAGTTATGGGCTAACGGCACTAGCTCAGCGATAGCCGTAAATATTCAGTATTTCCCAAGCACCAGCGAAGCGACGGCGTTTTTCAATAACCAGAGTTTTGGCTACACAACAGCGCCGCCGAGTTATAGCGTTTCAACTCCTAACGGAATCGCAGCTTACAAACAAGTAACAGGGCATACCCCTTCGATAGACGTTGAGGCGTATAAGCTCATTAGCTTTAACTTTGCGAGCGTTCAGACTAACGTAGCAATTCAGCAAGACGCGTTTGTTATTTGGGGTCAAGTGACGGTAACGGGACTTTAAAAACTGACGGCGCGAGCGGCGAAGGGCCGTACCCAACGCGCTCTAATGGCATGAAATCAAGAAAAGAGATAATGAGCTAGAAGCTACGGAGAAGCTAAAAGAAACTCGCCGTAATATCTTGGCCAGACCTACTTAAACTCCGAATGGCAATAGTACCATTGCGTGAAGTATTCCTGCAGCCATCAAAAGGCCCACGCCTCCGGCTAATATAATGAGCGCAAGAATACATACTACTACAATTGTTATACTAGTGCCTAGCTGTAAAAACGTCTCTTCTTCTCTCTCTTTTGCCATGCTGCTCCCTTGTTGATACCAATACTCAAGACGCGTTCCTTGGTGCCTTACTATATTAGTTTGTTTCAATTTAGTAAAAAAAGCATCGGTAAGAAGCGTATAACCAACAAGAGAAGCGGCCCAGTACTTTTAAATCGAAAAAAAGAATTAATGAGTTAGGACCTACGGAGAGGCCCAACGGAACACGCTGTGCTACCCTAGTCAGCCTACTAAGGGTTCGCAGTTGCCTTGAGTTAGTCCGCGTGTAAAAAATTGGTAGTCGGACGATATCGACGACCTAAATGCGCTGGGTCCTATATTTTTTCAGTCAATGTAACGGCGTTGGGGTGGTCTAAATGGTCTAAGCCGCGACAGCGCCAAAAAGCCTCAGAAAGTAAATGACAGCACTTAAAGAGAATTGCGCTTACGGCTGCTCATACGCCCACCCGTATTCGCGAGACTAATGTATGTGCACTTGTATCCTTTTGATAATTCTGCGCGACTGCTGACGTGCGCTGTCGGGTAGCCAAGCGTCATGCACGCAGCCTCGCAGGTATCGAAGAGCTTCCCAACTGGTCGAGCACTTCCTAAAAAGTTTTTCAATAGCCAAGTCGGCGTAGTCATTTTTGTAGTCGGCGATTTGAAGCATGAGTTCATCGACCTCTACGCAATCGTTGTGCACAGGCAAGATGGTCGGCTTGTCTGAATAATTGTTCGCTAAAAGTAGCTGAAAGTGTAGAAAATTCAGGCCATCATGCAGATGTTTTAACGCACGCAACCACGGCCTTTATTTTCCATCGCGCTGATTTTGGTAATCAGTTACTTAGTAGGCGCATACTGCATAGCACCACAATGCTGGTGATAGTATGGGTGATGAAGAACCGAAAATAGGGCGAGATGAACCCGAAGGCGGAAACTCCGTTGTAAGAGACGAATATAAGATAGCCAGACAGAATGAAGAGTTGTGGGACTCGAGAGCCGAAACATATGACACCCGTTTTAGTTTTACGCGCTGGACACAGAGGAAACTGGTCTCTCTACTGCAGTTAGGCGATAATCCCTATCTTTTGGACCTTGCGTGTGGCACGGGCTGGGCCCTCCGGTATGCTGCCAACCGAACTAATGGGCAAGGCGAGTTTTACGGCGTCGATAATTCATCAAAGATGATTGCACAGGCACAAGCCAAATCTCAAAGCTGCGGCAGCCTGCATTTTTATAAAGCAAGAGTTGAGGCGCTCCCGTTCGACGACGACTTCTTCCATGTCGTTATGTCTTCGAACGCCTTCCATCACTTTTCGAACCCCGAAAAGGCACTTAGAGAGGCAAACAGACTGTTGAAGCCGAGAGGTAAGCTATACATTTTGGATATCACGGCCAATAACGCCTTCATGAGGCTCGTAGACAGATTCGGCCGTAAGGTGGAGCCCGCCCACGTCAAACTGTACTCAACAAAGGAGTTTCAGGCCTTATTTGAAAGAGCCGGGCTGTGCTATATTACGAGTAAACGCATCATTCCAGCAATCGAAGTTCATATAGCTGAGAAATCAGAATGTCTTTAGTTTTAAAGGAGTGAGAAAAAATGAATTGCGAAGAGAAACTAAAAATCCTGATGGATGCTTGCGAGCAGGCATTAATGTACGGTTGGGAAGATAATTTCAATTGGAGAGAGGACAAGCCTAGTGCCTTTTGGGATGAAAAAGAAGCTTGGACAATCATAAAAGAAGCGTTTGTTAAGGTTGGAGGCGACAAAAAATGATAGCGCTATAACGTTTGAAAAAGGTGCTTGCAGGAGCGGACATGGGGCTTCTTCAAGTCAAGTCTCAAGGTGGCGCCTCAAATAGTTCAAAATACTTCAAAATAGGAATAGTTAAGCCAGCTACTCGCTTGTTGGATAATCATTGTGAGTTATCATGGAAAGAGGAGATATAGTTAGAATCGTAGTCGGTGCTTTGATAATCTTGTTCGGTTTTTTGATAATCCTATTGGAACTGTCGTACACGACAGACACAGGACTGCGACTATTCACTTTCCAGCTAGTTTCTGTACTAATCATCATTGCTGGTATTGTGCTAGTCATATCAACTTCGCGAGATTGAACCGAAATCTAGACAAATAGGGCTTCGTTTATCCTCTCCTGGCGTATAGGCAGGTGAACGATTATCGAGCGATTGAAATATAGTCGAAGTTTGCCTTTAGGATTTGCCGACATCCCGCAGCACCTTTTTACCTCGGGCTAGCATTTTGAAATTGGTGATGCGGTGTCGCTGCCACCTGTCGAAAGGAGGTAAGATGGATGACAAAGTTCCTGCTACTGTGGCGTTTAAACTTGCTCGCCCCCTGGTCTAGTGACCGCAGAGAAGCGGAAGAGAACGTGGAGGCCAAGTTCGATGCGATGGAGCGTTTCATGGATGCTGGGATGGTAAAGGAGAACGCATTCTTCGTCGACGGCAATTCAGGGTGTTTCATCTTTGAGGGCACGTCTCAAGACCTGTTCAGGATGACGAGCAGGTTTAGTCCCTTTATCGAATATGACGTAAGAGAGATGATTCCATACGAGATAGGGAAGGATACCGTGCTGGAAAGCTTACACGAAAAAACCTTAGAGAGATAGACATTAAGCAGTTATAAATCTAAATGCAGCCCCTAGAAAGCAGGGAAGCTAGAGCAGTATAAGGAGGAAACGCCCGTTCGTCGCGTCAAATCCTCCGTCTTCACACGGCAAAATTAAAAAAACGGTATCTTTTGTCTAAATAAAAAATCAAAGTAAATTCAAGAGGTGAAAAGTAGGGAGACGCAACAAGCGGGAGCGGGGGGCCATACTGCCTGCTATTATACTCGGAGCCCTTATAGGCTATTACCAGGTTTAGTAATTTGGTTTACTTGTTAGGAGTTATCTTTTTGTTTATAGGTGGAATTGCCGCGTTATTCACATGATAACTCCGTTATAACCTTGAATACACAAAACCTCTTTTTTTCTTATTCACTCAGTATTATTTTACTACCCTACTGCATTTTCCTCTTATGCCATTCTCCACAAATAAGTCGGGGATTGCCCTCCTTATCTTTTCTTATGATTGGGTTATAACTCGCGCAGGTTTCTGGCTTTACAGCATTAATCCCACAGCAACCTAATGTCCAAAACACACAAGGTTTCACTATCTTAAAAAAATCCTTATTTGCAACATTCTTCACATATCTTTCTCGAAATTCGATTTCAGGTATTTCGAGATAATCGGCTATCCTTCTTGCCTCTCCATCTTTTAGCACTATTTCTCCGTATACCATACAACAACAACCGTAACACTTTTCACACTCTTCAACCTCAGTCACTTTGTCCCCTCGCTCTTCGACATAGATAGTCATACTGCTATGACAAAACTTATACAAATGGACATATCTCCCGAAATAATACAACTGACAGTTTCATCGCGTTTCTTGGCCGTCACGGCGGTTCAAACACGATAGACAACTTGGTTTTGTTGTGTAAGCTGCCACAAACGAGAACACCGGGATATATGGATGTAGTGTCTATTTTTGGCGTGCTAGACTGGACTACGTGTTGCGAAAGCACGTTTCAATGTCGTATCTCCAATGCAAGGGCGGTTACGAGATCATCATGCGAGCCGGTCTTGAAGGCGCCGAATTGGTCTGCGCCCTTCTCTGAGACGTGTATCTCGTAGTTCTGTAACTCCTCGATCATCGCGTTAATCTCACGCCCTCGTTTGCTCAAAAAAGTCCACTTAGTTGTCGAAAAACATCTTCGAGTCCTATCGATTCTCAAGCGATTTGTCGCCATCTGTAAATCTAATTACCATGTGGCTTCCGTCACAGAAGGGCTTGTTGGAGGAGGCGCCACAGCGACATAGGGCAACGCGATTTCGAACTTCATAGACGCTGCCGTCGGATGACTCGATCGCTACGTTACCCCGCACCCACAAGGCGCCGCTACAGCCTTTGTGTGGTTCTTCGACGAGCGTAATCGACGGTTCGAATTCAGGCTCAATCGAGTTTTCGGGTTCCTTATGCCACGCTACCAGACGTCCAGAAGTGCAATTTCCTGCCTCTTCAATGGCTAACCGCTTAGCCTCCGCGTCGTCTGAAGATCTGGTCAGGTTGCCAATTCCCCCTGCTCTAAGACAAAAACCTGCGTGATTGCATAAATCTGGAGCGTCGGTCAATTTGAGGTCTGGCCCGTCGATTTTCCGAGTTCGAGTGAGGTAGGGCGCTCGGCTGGCGATCTCTGTACCGTCAAAATGTATCTTTTCGTGCATTCCATCGCAAAATGGTTTGCTCGTGGACTGCCCGCACCGGCACAAAGCGTATGTTTCGTTGAGGGGGTACTCTTCGCCTTTGATATAGCTGCGAGGATACCCCTCGACATCCGTACTAACGGTCAATTTGGTGAGCGGAATGCATCCTGACACAATATAGGGCCCGTTTTCGCATACCTTAATGTGCGCTTCCTTCGGATGTCCCCTCTTAGCCTGTTTTTCAGTCTGCATATAATCTGTCGTCCTCCTTTTTCTCGGTCAAAATGTATCGGCGATAACAAAGCGTCCCGCGGCGCTATTCTCAGCTGTGTTGCAGCGCGTCTTATCGCTGGTCACGTCTCAACTAAAACGATCCTTCTACTGACATAATCTCGTGATTTTTTTCTGGCCATCTCGCTTCTTAACTAGGTTGTGGGTATATGACTAGATCGTTAGAGCATATGCATCGAAAACGTCCTGCCAACTTATTCATGGTAAGTAGCGAGTCGGCCCGAGTACATCTGGTATGACCTTCTCTGGCACCGATGAGATCTTCGCGCCATGATAGTTTCTTAAGATAGCTTAGATAACTATCCTTTTTTTTCTTTCACCTTCACTTTCACTTTCAGCGTGTTCTTGCAGTTGGGTTATCAGCGTCAGCACACATCCACCCTCTGTGCAAGCAATCCATCCCCAGACTGACGCAGGCGACAAGAAACAGGCTATCTAAAACCTATTTGCTGCCTACGTTCACACAATGCCACTTGCAGAGCTTCTCGAAAGTCTAGAACGTTCTCGGCGAGACGCTCAGCTCCGTTATGCGGTAATACACGGCGCGGCCTGCAGCTACTGCCTCAGCAGGGCGCAACGGCTTGATGGATCGTACTTACGAACTTTTGCCCTTGAATTGAAAGAACAGCTTGCTCAGACTCTTGCAACATTCGTCACATCTATTCTGGCAGAGCCGCGTGGGCGCCCAGATAAGAAAAGTAATGAAGAGCCACCGCTTCGCCAGATCCTTGAAGTGTTGCAGCAGGTGATGTGCACACACGACGCAGAAAAGCTTGCGATTTCTGTGCTCGAAATCTATGGAGACGGTCGCGAAGAGCGAAGTTCAAAGAGATGAGATTCGGATGCGTGTGGAAGCTAACCCACGAAGGTATTTTAAGCGGCCAGCAAAAAGAACACTACAACTCTGATCCCCGCGCTAATAGACTTGCGCTTTGGGTTCGTCATGCAGAAGGGGAAAAGGTGCGTAAAGTGTTCAAAGAACGTACGGAATAAGCCTCTTCGTTCTCTTTGCGTACGCGACGTATTCGTCGCCCAGCTTCGATGTTAAAACCGCCTCCTCCACGTGAATCCGATAGCCGAAGGCTGGTGCGAAGTAAGCTATGAGCACGAGCACAGCCCCCCACGACTGTATCACGAATCCCAGTCCTATGTAGATTATGAGCAGGCCGGTGTAAGAGGGATGACGCACTAGGCGATATGGCCCGCGATCCACCACCGCCTGACCCTCTTGAATGCCGATTGTCGGCGAGAAATAACGCCCTAGCACGGCAATTGACCACTGTCGAAGCACAATACCTGCGATCATCAGGCTGATCCCGACGTAGAAACTCCAGCTCGGTAACGACGCAATGCCAGACGCGGCAAAGAGGAAGGCGATAACAAGGGCCAGAATCATGCTCAGTGCTATCAGTGGGCGGGAACCCTTGTCTTCGAATCTAATCGGGGCGCCGTGCCGACGCAAGCGCGGGATAATGCCCCCGACCACAATTTCGCTCAGCACCCAAAGTAAGGCCACGACACCGAATATTGCTGACCCAGTTGTTGTCTGAAAGAAAAGTGCCGTCAGATAGGCCATCATAGTTCTGCTGAGTCCTCTTGTTCTTCTTAAATATTCTTTTATGCCCGGTTTGCTTGCCGAGCAAGAAAACGGCACAGCGACGCTCAAAATCAAAAAAGATGCTTCAGGCGCTCCATGGGCGAGGGAACCGCACACTGGGCCTAACGTCTCGCCCGTTATCTGCTACCGCAAGAAAGACAAATCACGGATAGATTTCTGCGGCGAAATTCGCGCCTATATAAAAAATTGCTCGAATACCGGTATTCATCCCGTATTCATGGCACGTAATCTACTGCAAAAGTTTCGCTGTGAGTTAATTCCATCGACCTCTTCTATCCCTCACTTTTGCGACCGATAATGCGCATAATCTCTCGGATCAGCTCAGTCCCCAGCGCGTACGCCACTTGGAAAAACTGGAGCGCGACGACCAACGGCACCTTGAAGACGCCCTTCCACGTCGTCGGCATCGGCGATTCGTGCACAATGCGCGTGAGCTCTCCATCAACGCGCCCGGCGGCATGGGTCACGACGAGGCTAACGACGATGCCGAGGATGGCCCCCCCGATGATGTCGGTAAAGTAATGGAGCCCTAAGTAGAGCCTGCTAAATCCCACAAGAATGGCCCACGCGAACAGCACAATGGTGAACTTTCGGTGGTACGATGAGAGCGTCGTCGCGAAGGCAAAGGCGTTCGCGGTGTGGGCGCTCGGAAACGACGGCTCAGCCTCTGGTACTACGCCCAAATCGCTCGGCCGTGGGCGTGCAACGGCGTACTTCACTGCGGTCGCGAATGCAGTCGTTAGTATGAAGATGATAGCGAAGACGAGCGCTTCTTTGCGGAGACCGGCGACATAGAGCGCGATCGTGATGAGCACCATGAAGGTGATGCTCCCCGTGAACGTGACCCACCAAAACAGCGTATTGAGAAGTCCGCCGTTGTTGAGTCCTCTTATGAAGTGGGTAACGTCGTAGTCAAATCCGCCGAAATAGGCCGAAGCTAAGGGTAGATGAAGGGTCAGCAGTGCAGCGTGCATAGTGCGAACCTACTCGCGCACACGGGGTCATATAGTTTATGTGCTAGCGGTGTCGGGGGTGACGACAGTTCGCCTTCGGCATTGGTTCGCAGCGAAGCGCCGCGCTTGGGCCATTCGTCCCACGACGGCCGTTTCAGTGCCGCAGAGCGGAATAATGCTCCAGCCTGCAGCTCGCATTTTGCGTGCAGTTTCCCAAGCGCCTGGTAAGGGTTCAGTCATGGGCCGCACCACTTCGAGTGGGATACCTCACGTGACGCTAGGCCCCCATTTCTTTCTTTGCGCTTCGTCAGTCGTGGCGTCTTTGAAGCCGTGAGGCACGAGGTTCGGGAGAGTTTCCTTTGAGTCGGGTCGTAATGGGTAAACAAGCAAACCACGCGCAGCATAGCTGAGTGCTGCATCGAGCATTTTGCTGTCAGTCACGCCCTATCCCCCTTTTCATGATTTCTCGCGCGCAGTTCTCTTTTTGCGTGCTCTCATTTGAGGCCGCCTCCTTTACAAAAAACCAAACCTGATGACCTCTCGTTCTCTCTTGGCTTACGAGTCCTTTTGCCATTAATTGAAGAAGGCGGACGCGAATTGAGGGAACTGTAATTAAATTCTCGATAAACCTCAGTTGGCGACTGCTTTCCTTCTTTGCGGCAAACGCTTTCCAGCAATGCCTTCTGATGTGGAGAGAGGTGCACGACCTCCTTACCAGCAACAGAACAAGCTGGTTTTTTAACGTAAAACAATTTACCTTTCAAAGAGGTTTTCTCTTCTCTCAGGAAGCACAGCATTAGGAGTTGCACTATGACAAAAGTCATCGCTATCAACGGAAGCGCACGGAAGGACGGCAACACTGCCATCCTAATTCGACACATGCTCGAGGAACTCAAAAACGAAGGCATTGAGACCGAACTTGTCCAGCTTGCCGGCAAAACGATCCGGGGCTGCACAGCGTGCATGAAATGCTTTGAAAACAGAGACCGGCGGTGCGTCTTCGACGACGATATAGTCAACGAATACATCGAGAAGATGGCCGCGGCTGACGGGATCATATTGGGTTCTCCGGTCTATTTCTCCGATGTGACGGCGGAGATGAAGGCGCTCGTCGATCGGGCAGGGTTCGTGTCCTTCGCAAACGACGGGCTCTTCACGCGCAAGGTGGGGTCTGCCGTAGTCGCGCAGCGGCGGACGGGCGCAACTCACTCACTCGATACGCTGTATCACTTCCTGTTCAGCCAGGACATTATCATTCCTGGTCGTCCGACGGTCGGCGTCGGGAGGGAGGTCGGCGATGTGGACACTGACGACGAAGGTATCGCCGCAGCAAAGAATGCGGGCAGAAATATGGCGTGGGTTCTCAAAGCCGTAACAGCGATGAGTGGCACTCACTCACGTAAATAAGCGGGTTCGCCAAGATGCTTTCGTCGAAGATAGAAAGCGAGATGCGGTCAGAAAATGCCTCTAAAAACGCTAAATCCTCCGTCTATATCAGGCGGAGGTAAAAGGTGTTGCAATCTGAATGATGCGCGTCGGAGCTGGTCGAGCACTTCCGAAAAAGTTTTTAGGCGGGCACCTGCGAAGTCGTACAAAAGTGCCAAATCTGTCGCTACTGTACGCAAAGCTTGTTGAAAAAGTGGACAAGACTTATCCGCCCTGTACCCCGTTTTTTTTTAGCGACAAAACAAAGTGAATCGTCTTGAAACAGTTAAGAGGCAACTCATGAAATCCACAAAGAAAGAAACAACGATCAATCAAAAAAATCCTGACCCGCGCGCAGACAAGGCGAACGGAGAGAGCGCCGTGCTCGCGGCGATCATAGCGATGCCGGGACCGGATCGCGCCGTGGGCGAGCGGCTCCATGCAATCATCAAAGCCAGCGCCCCAGCCCTCTCGCCGAAACTCTGGTACGGGATGCCCGCCTATGCCAAGGACGGTAAGGTCATCTGCTTCTTCCGCAGCGGGCAGAAGTTCAAAGAGAGGTACATGACGCTCGGCTTTAACAACGAGGCGAAGCTCGACGAAGGCCACATGTGGCCGATCACCTTCGCGCTGAAGGAGTTGACTGCCGCCGAAGAGTCAAAGATCGGGGCGCTCGTGAAGAAAGCGGTGAGCTAAGGACTGGGCTCACCGCTGCGCTTCTTGAGCATAACACTCTGCGTTTGGCTGCTGAGCGCGCGAGACTGAAGTGTGTGCATCTTCGCTAACGCAACCACTTTAAATATGGCGTAAAAACAACGAATACACAATGTCACTTGAAGACAACAAAGCGGTCATTCGGCGCCTTTACGACGCCTTCAACACTGTCGATTTGAAGGCGATAGATGAAGCGCTCGCTGCCGACGTTGTTGACCTCCTCCCCCTTCAGGGGCAGGCGCACGGCGTTGAAGGATTTAAGGAACGCCTTATCAGGCTTCGCAAGAGCTTTCCGGACCTCAGCTTCACGATCGAGACTATGATTGCCGAAGGAGACATGGTCGCAGAGCGATCGACGTTGCGTGGCACACACTCTGGCTCGTTTATGGGCGTCCCAGCGACAGGCAAACAGGTCAGAGGCACTATGATGGCCTTCAACAAGTTCGCCAATGGCAAAGTCGCAGAGAGAGGGCGTATCATTAATGTGTTTGGTCTGGTGCGACAAATCCAGAGCTAACAAAAAAAGTTTGCGCAGCGCGATTGAAGACGGGTCGAATTTTGTTTTGACAATCCCGACAGCGTGCCCAACTTGACATGCGGCTCAATTAAGGGAAACACTAGCAGCATTAGAGGGTTTAAGTGAGCAACCGAAAATACGAGATGGGTTCAGTCGTCTCTAAAGACGGGACTGTGATAGGGTATCGCCAGATGGGCGATGGCCCGGACGTTATTCTTTTTCACGGAGGCGCCAATGCCTCACAGAGTTATTCGAAGCTCGGCGCTGATCTATCGGATGCGTTCACCGTCTATATTCCTGATAGGCGCGGCCGCGGTCTGAGTGGGCCATTTGGTGACAATTATAGCATGCGCAGAGAAGTTGAAGACGTGGATGCGCTTCTCACAGAGACTGAGGCGCACAACGTTTTCGGCCTGAGTTCCGGCGGCCTTATCGCACTGCAAGCCGCGCTCGACCTGCGGTCTATCCGCAAAGCCGTTATAAACGAGCCGCCGCTTGACGTCGATAACTCAATAATGACGATGCTGCAGTCGTTCATGCCGCGGTTCGACCGAGAGATCGGCGAGGGCAAGATAGCCGACGCGACCGTCACCCTCCTGAAAGATTTTGGGGCCCTTTTTTTACCGGGAGCACTGCAACCTGTGGTGAATATCGCTCCGCGCTCTGTACTCGTATGGCTTTCCAGACAAATTCTTCGGCGCGATGCTAAGAACGTGACCGGCGACAACGTGCCGCTCGAAGCGCTTATCCCGACATTCCACTTTGACTATCAGCTCGTGGTTGAAATGCAGGGGACTCTTGAGTCTTTCGAGGCAGTACCCGCAGACGTGTTGTTACTCGGCGCAAGCAAAAGCCCCGCTTTTTTGAAACATACCCTCGATGCATTGGAAGATGTTATTCCACATGTCCATCGCATTGAGTTGCAGGGACTTAGCCACGGGGCAGCGCTTGACGGTGGCAAGCCGGAACGTGTCGCATACGAACTGCGACGATTTTTTCTGTGACAGAAGACCTTAAACAGCGGTGTATTTCATAGTCCAATCCTGTCGATTATCGTGTTGCCGTGTCGTCTGCTAGCCACCAAAAGGTGCGGTTATGATGGTGGACAAAGCGGAAATTTATTTGAGCTGTGAGACACTCACCCACCTCTTCACTTCCATTTCGTCAGTATCTCCTCCCTGCGGAAGGTGGCTCTGCTTAAGGAAAATAACAGTGCGTCGATTACGAGAATTATCGCGGAAATGATCAGCAAGTTGGCAGGAGTGAGTGATACGAAAGCTATCTCAGTCGCAAGATATATCGCCGCCAAGGGGAGCACGATCAGCGCGCCGAACTGCTGTGCCGCGCGTGCGTCACTGACTCGTGCAGAGGTGATGACGCTGAACTCGGTGCTCAAGATGGTGGTGAGTGGCACGGTTATCAAGAGGATTACCGCCACGGTCCAATTCGGGAAATAGACGTAGCCGAGTTTGGCACTCGTCACTGCGTCCATAAGCACCATAAAGATTACCGCACCGGCATAGACCGCGCTAACGGACGGCAGAAATGCGGCAATAACTTTTCCCAGCAGGATCTCACCATCAGTCGTAGGCGTTGCTAGCAGGGGTTCGAGGGTTTTCTCAAGCTTCTCGCCAACGATGCTGTAGGCACCAATGCTTATGGGGAGGAAACCGGCCAACATGACAAAGAGAAAGGAGAAGGCGTTGAACACGTCATTAAGCCCGCTTATGATGGCTGGCAATTGCGAGGGACGAATCGGGGCGTTTCCAATGCCAAGCCAAATGAGAATCGGCAGTCCTATCGATATGAGTAACGGGACGACGACCAGCGAGTAGATGACGTATCGTTTCGTCCTAAACGTGGAGAAGTCCTTCCGCGCGATCACCCACGCCTTCCACAGTTTCATTGTTCGTCCCTCACGAGTTTCAGGTAGACCTCCTCGAGCGTTGCGTGCTTCTCAGTAATAAACTGGATGTGGCCGCCCGCTGCGACAATGGCTTCCATGATGCCGGGATTCTCCTTTTCAGGATCGCTCACGTCGATCACCAATCTGTTTCCACTGCTCACGACGTAGCGCAACCCCAGCCGCCCTACCGCTCCTGTGACCGCAGGAGTAACCTGCTGAAGCTGAACTTGGGTCTTCCTTCCCTCGAGCGACTCCATCAGTTGTTCCGGTGTCCCTTCGGCCACGAGTTTTGTATTCAGTATCCCAATTCGATCGCAGATGCGCTGCGCTTCATCGAGATTGTGTGTGTTGAGAAAGATCGTCCGCTTCTCGTGTTTGAGTTCGAGGATGAAGTCGCGCACCGTTTTTTGAAACTCAGGATCCAAGTTAGCAGTCGGCTCATCTAAAAAGAGGATCTGAGGGTCGTGAATGAGGGCGCGGACGATAGCGAGCTTCTGTTTCATGCCCTTGGAAAACGTCCTGACCGGGCGATCCCGCACGTCCCAGAGTTCCAACATCTTAAGGAAATATTCGATTTGCTCCCTCCTTTGCGCGTCCGAGCACTCGTACAGCCGTCCATAAAAGTCGAGGTTCCGGTACGCGCTCAGGTCCTCGTAGAGGCCAACGTTGTCTGGGACGAGGCCGATGATCTTTCTGATCTTCTGGCAGTCTGCACTGTTTCCGATCTCATAATCGGCTATCCTCGCCTCTCCGCTTGTCTTTGAGATAAGGCATGCGAGCATCCGAATGGTCGTGGTCTTCCCTGCTCCGTTTGGTCCAAGAAAGCCAAACACCTCTCCCTCCCCCACATGAACGGTCAGATCCTCAACTGCTGTCACGTCGCCAAACTTTCTCGTAAGGTTGCTCGTTTCAATCAAACGCCAGCACGCCCCGAACTCTGATTCACAGTGATCGCCTACGAGTTGTCCGTCTCTCTATTTCACATCGGTCGTCGACGAATCTTTCCATCCGCCAGCGTATCGCAAGGTGATGGCATAAGCGTTTTCATTTCATTTTGTCGTCGCCGCGGATAATCGCAACGATTAAGGTGCTTGTACTGAGCCCATTCACCATTATGCTAGCCGACCAACATTACTCAGACCTTTTCGCTGATGCTGCATTGCCCAAACACGAGTTATTCGAGATTCACCGCAGCAAAATCTCACTTCACCGTTCAAAAGTAGGTTACAACTACCCGACTATCCGGCTACCGCATCCATTCTCGCAACTTGCCGGCCTATCTACACGAATCTATCAGACCAACCCGACGGATCATTAGCCTTTCTGACTGTGATATCACCCATAGGAAATGCCTCAAAAACCCCTAAATCCTCGTCTTCACACGGCGGAGGTCGCCGGTTCGAATCCGGCCGAGCCCACTTTCTTGGCCTCATTTTTTGGGGAAACGGAGGCTAAAATAGAGTTTTCTTCGTTGCGAGGGCAGGGGGCCTGTATCAGGCTCCGGTTCACAAGCTTCTTTCCCGTTTGTGAAGCTTGATAAACAATTATGTCGTGTATGTGACTATTTTTGCCCCTTAACTTCTTTACCCTTATAGTAGTACGCTGCTTTTTTTGCCATCTCCCCGGGCGAGGGGACTGCTCCGACCTGCTGCAACATGCCAAGGGCGTCAAAATTCAGCCACATCTCCGTGATCGTTCCGTTGACGACCTTGTCTATGCCGATTCCTGTATAGGTTACGTGCTTCCCGGTCGCCGGCATACCCATGAGCTCGCCTTGGTTCGTGCCGTGAAACGTTAGGCGGTAGGCGACCTCGTCCCCTTCTGCAACCATATCCTCAACGGTCGCTGTGAGATCTGGAAAGGCGGTGCGGTACAGCGTGATGAGCTGCGCCATGCCCTCGGGGCCAGGGAGGACCGGGGGGCTGCTGGGGTCGTGGTTGACGGCGTCAGGAGCGAAGTCCTTCTCGCACAGCGTCGCATTTCCCGTATTCAAGTGATCCTGCCAAAAATGGCGGACAACGGCTTTGTTCTCTTCTGCAGACATAATAATCGTTCTGTAGGTCAATCTTCAGGTTCATAGCCGTTATCCTCCTTTTGTGGCTCTTTTTCGGTTTTGAAAGGTATGACGGAGCAGCGCGTTCCCCTTTGACCCATAGCAAGCGCAGAGAGAAAATATACACATTTTTCGATTTCCTTTGATTCCCGAGCCCCCTCTTTGGCCGACTATTGCTTAACGAAGTCGATCGCTCGCGTAGCGAGTGCTAAGGAACCGGGATATGCGCAGCAAATCTTCTGCTTTTACGATGTACACGCAGTCGTTGCGCATTCGGCTTCCTTAGAGAATCACAGCGGTTCCATCCACCAGGTGTGCCTACAGCGCCCTCCTGGTGTAGTTTTCAAGGCCCATGATGAGCAGAGCTTACGTCGCAGCAATTTTTGCCATGACCTCAAGCTATATCCACACCAGGAGTGCACAGCCCATGCACAGCGTTATCAAAGAGACCGGCCATGAGAAAATTCCTCTTTAAAGCACTGCCACTGGTTCTCCTCTTCGTGAGTGCTGCAATCCATGCGTGTTGCGCGTGCCCTATGGCGTTTCACGATGAGGAGGGTCCGGGTCCTGCAGAACGAGCAATTTTTGGGGCTGCTAAGCGTAAGCGCCCCAGAATAATGGCGCGGATAACGAGGACCGTGAATGAACTGATTTTTAGCCGCGTTAAGTGTGCACTTGAGCGGGCGGAGGTCCTTTTTTTACGCTTGCCGATATAAACTCTGAGAACGCTAATCAAATAGGAAACTAGACAAAAGAGGCAACTGCGATAGCGATGTAAGCCCGGCTTAGGGACATTGCTTAACGACTCCTATTGCGCTTATTGCCGCATCGCGCCCATGTGCTCCTGCATTTCCTGCTGCATCTGGCTGCGCGTGTTCGCATTCATCCCGTAGCCCATGTACGGCCCCATGCCACCAGCGTTATCGATACGTTTGTGCATATCGTCCCATAAGTGCTGCCACATGGTCTGTTCGAAGGGCGCTTGCCCGATAGCACCGCCGGTGATAACCATGCCGTAGTAAGGCATGAGCGGTGAGCTGCCATATTCCGCCGCCGCGCCTCTCCGGGCACTCGCGTTAAACCCTGACCATGCCGTCGCATTCTGCTGCACTGTGGCGTACCCTTGCCCCATGAACATGGTTCTCAACGACAGGAACTGTGCCTGCGCCGTTTGTGTGTCATTGTATGCTTGGACGCTTACAGCGTAGGTGCCATTGTTATCACTCACCGTGCCGTTGTACACTGCAACCCCTGCTTGTGAACTGGCTTGTTGCGAAAACGGAGTCACCACGGTAAAGTTCAGCTGTTGCATCGTGGTCGCGAGGTACTGAGCGATGGCTTGGTCTTCTGCAGCTGCTGTTGTATTTGCCGTTGGAGTAGGCGTTGGCGAGGACGGCGTAGGGCCCGTACACCCCGCAGCGCAGACGGCTGCGAGCATCAAGACCGCTAACGTCCCTGCCAAAAATGATTTTTTCACGGTACGCCTTTGCAAGTTACTCATAGTAAGCTGGTACTGCATAGCCCGGGGCTTAAGTATTAGGTGTGTTATGCGCAGCCAGCCCGCCATGAGAGCACAAGTCATTCGTCGAGTAGCAGCGTTTCGAGGATGATTGAGCGCGTTGAGTGCTCATTTGTGCCTAGTCGCGGAAGGGAATCATAACGATTAAGTCTGCAGCGCCGAGTTTGCACGTATTATGTTAGCCGCCGATCATTGCCCATATCCTAATGTTGAGATGCCAAAACACGAGCTGCTGGAGATTCGCCGCAGCAAGATCTCACTTCATCACGCAAAAGAAGGTTACAGCTATCCAACGATTCGGTTACCCTACAAGTTCTCACAGCTTGCGGGGCTCTCGACACGAATCTACCAAACTGTTCACGACGGGGCGCTTGCATTTGTTGTCGTCGTGTCATCCGCAAACCTATCAAGAAACACTTCCGAGCGATCTAAAAACAACGGTGCAAGCGCTAAATCCTCGTCTTCACACGGCGGAGGTCGCCGGTTCGAATCCGGCCGAGCCCATCGGTTTGCTGGGGTGCTTTGACGAAATAACGGGCTCTGCGGAGCTTTTTGATTTTCGTTTTCGAGAAGAAGTGATTTAAGCTCGGCGATTTGTGATTCGAGTGCTGACAAGCGAGATTCCGCATTGTTTAGGCCTTCAGGTTGTATAACTTTAGGCAAAAGTTGTATAACTTTTGACTCCAGTTGTATAACTTCAAAAGGCCCTTCCCCATCATTGAAAGTGGCAAGAAGTGCCCGTCTGTTATGGTGCTGAGGCTCAAATATCTTTGCAACCTTCCCAATTTCGTCTGCGCAGGTCTTTGGCAGCCTAATAAGCGGGTAAACGACGCCCGCTTTGGCATTCAACTTGGTGACCTTTGATTTTCCAATGTGTTGCATAGTTCCCTCACCCCGCTTGACGAGACGTGCCTCCGCCGCGTTATGAATTCTCCACCTGCCAGAGCGCTTGCGCGAGCATCTCATAGACTTCCGCCGTTTCACCCTGATGCGGCATTCTGCCGAGCTGCTCTGCGGCTGAAGCTAAGCGTCTGAGCACATCAGGGATAGCTTTCTCCGGAACCGATCGCACCTTTGCACCGCGGTAGTTGGTCAAAATGGCTTGTATCGCCTTTGGAAGACGTCTTACGTCAATACTTCCGTCTTCCAGCATGAAAGGCAGTTTCCACGTCGCGGGCAGATTTGCATCTCCGACATAAGCAAAGCACTGTGCGGGGAGACAATATTTTGGATGAAGTAGTTGAGCATTTAAATCCTCTCCTGTGATCGCTGCTCGTGTGATTGATGCTGATTTAAGGAGTGTAAGTGGCTCACCCTGCGGCCCTGTGCGCGGTCGGTAGACGCCGTGCTCGCTAAGCCACCACAAGTCGCTGTGAGGCTCCTTAGATTCCAAAGAGACGAAGACGCGGTCACGCAGGCGCCCTCCTTCGATGTTAGCGGCATAAAACATCATTCCATCGCTAACGGCAATGCATTTCACTTTCTGCTCGTCTGCATAGCGACGCACTTGCTCAAGGGCGCTATGCACAGCAGCTCGGTTCCATGCAAGAGCACCGGGGCGCTTCGTCTCGACGATGCAGTATTTAATTCCAAGACGCGTGACGACAATATCAGCGTAGTCGACCTGATTGTTTATGTCACCAAGATTCCATCCGAGGACTATCGTGAAGAGGTCTTCAACCATGTTCTCGGCAACGCGCTCTGATGCCTCGCCAAAGCGGCCCTGCTGTCTAAGGCGCTCGCTTCTTTTCGCGCTGAAGATCGACCAGTTCGTCGTAAGGTGCGTCTCAAAGCGCTTGTACGAAGCGAGGTTTCGATATGGCATGGTCTGGTATTAATGGTCGAGCGAGATAAAGCGTTTTTCGATTTGAGTTTTGGTCGCTTCGTCGCAAAACCCGAGATATTGCAAATGGGGTTACTATGAGTACTGCTGCGACTTTTTTTGCAGCCTAAGGAAACATAGCGCTCAAATCCGGGTGAAAGCACTTATTCGTGAACGTTGAATGAGGCAGTAGGTGATCAAAGTGCGTTACTTGGTATATTTTGAAGTTTCGACAGAAGTCGGCAATCACTTAGATTTCGAAGAAGGAGGGCCCGGGAAAATCTTCGGCTATCTCATGAGTCGGTTCGCGCCAGAGGCCGTGTATACGGAGGCCGGCACGCGCAATGTCTTCATGGTGGCCGATCTGAATGAGGCACAAATGACGGAGCTCATGCTCATCGTGTCAAAGAAGTTGGGCACGTACCCTGAATTCACGCCCTTGATTCTCGGAGAGGCGACGCCCGGCATCGCTGCTAAGGCAATAGAAGAGGCGAAAAAAGCACCTTAGGTCGGCGATCGAATCAAGTTCACGTGCTCCGATTGGATCCCAAGAGATAGCTTGCACGAGGTGCAGGGAACCAAGTCAATCTGATCGAAAGAATATCATAAAAACTTTTCAAAACATCGAGTCGTTGTTTCGACAAGAATACGTTCGCGTATTGGTTGACGTCATATTACGAGCCTTGCACCGGTAAGGGCTGCGTCTCAAGGGATTCTTGAGGCATACCTAAGTGCTTTTGCCACCACGCTTCTGAACGGGCCTCACAAATCAAAGTAATCGAAAAAAGAGACAATGTGTTAGGGGGCAAGCAAAGGGCGAAGCTCTTCAACAAAATGGTGCGTAGCGTGGAATATGGAGCGGAACGGGCTAAAGTGCATTATTCAGCAACGGGGAAAGTAGCGCCATCGTGCTGTTTGATATATCTCCACACTTGATCCAAGCAAGCCTAAGAAACTCCCGCGGCAGCCGAATGATCGGATAGGCGTGAGACGGCTCGAGCAATGGTAGCCTATCTTGTGCGTGCAGATCGGTTGCATACGCCATTGGAGATGCCGTTCAAACATAACCGTTGCTGTAGGCAGCAGCTGTGTTTCAAGGGCTTTTTGAGGCATACCAACGTGCTTTTGCCACACAGCTTCTGAACGCCCGGGACCGTGATCACTGCGTGACGTTCCCCGCCTGTTCTTGCATTTGCATCTTGCAGCTGCGACTCGTCAAAGTCTACTGGTCACGATTTCTCCACGGCCAACAAATCCTCTGGTTGTTCCATTTTCACCGGACCTTTGATCAGGAGAGTGACGAGCATTGCTACAAAGGCAAGGCCAATGCCAGTCAGAAATATGTAATTGAATGCGGTTGCATTGGGGAGGAGTGGGCCCATTACAGGGCCCCGGGGCGTCTGAATGATGAGCGGTGAAACGTACGCGGCGAGAAAGACGCCTGCAATAGTGGGTCCAAGCGCGCCGCCGATCGTTCTGAACTCGGTGTTCATACCGGTTGCAATGCCAGTTTGCGATTGTTCAACGGACTGTATAACAACGTTAATCATTGCAGTGAGCATAAAACCGACGCCGATACACACAAAAATAGCCCCGAGCGCGATTTGCAGCTGCGTTGCATGCAACACGTAGAAGTAGTAGAAGCTTGCGGCGAGAATTGCCGCACCGACGAAGAGCGGCAGCTTTGCGCCGCGCCTTGCGACGATCACACCGGCGATCGGTGCTGCGACTAGCATGAAGGCCGCCCCGGGCGCGAGAACCACCCCCGCTTGAAAGATGTCGGTACCAAATCCAGTCGGCGGCGGCAGCTCCATAAGATAGACGATGGTCTGGAACAGCAGGAAAATCATCAGACCGGCGATAAAGGAGGCGATATTAGGGAGGAACACGTTTCGCTTGCGCAGCATCGTGAGGTCTATCAGCGGATCACGTATGTGCATCTCGACAACGACGAAGACGAGGATGAACGCGATCGCCAGCACCAACAGGCCAATGATCCCCGCAGAAGCCCACCCCCACGTCGTGCCCTCAGTCATCGCGATGAGGAACGATATGACGGCAACCGCAAACGTCGTAGCCCCGAAAACGTCCACTCGTGAAGGGGTGAGAATGGGGGACTCTTTCAGGGTGAGTGCGGCCAAGATAGTCAGCGCAATTGCGACGGGTATGACGGTGTGGTACGTTGTCTGCCACCCGTAGTTATTTGCTACCCACGCGCCAACGACAAGGCCTATCGCCGCACCAGCTCCGAACATTGCGCTTATAATCCCCGTCGCGGCTGGTACCCTCTCAGGCGGAAATTCGTCTCGGATGATCGCGAATGCGAGCGGGAATGTTCCCAGTCCGACCCCTTGAATGGCCCTGAATACGAGCAGCGATGGCAAACTCCACGCAAAGCCGTTGCCGGTGACGCCAATCGTATAAAAGATCAGAGCTACGAGAAGGAACTTCTTTTTCCCATACGAATCCCCGAGCTTGCCAATATAGGGGTTGCCACGGAACCAACAACAAGGTAAATCGACACGACCCACGCGGTCCACGCCGTGGTGGTATTAAACTGAGCCTGTATCGTCGGCAGGGCGGCGATAATCATCGTTTCCGTGTACAGGACCATCAGTGCAATGAGTGAAAGGAGGATTAAAATTCCTGTACCAGCTCGCGTGCCATCTGCACGGGTCCGTTTATTGTGGTGTACCGTCTCGTTCACGTGCCGACCTTCTTTCGAATTTACCGCCTAAGCGCACCCCGTTTGTTCTTTTGCTTGATGCAATGACGTGAGGCAATCAAACCACTCGTTTGCTACATTTTAGGCTAGAGCCTGATGTGTACATTAATGATATATAGGGGTTATGAAAATGAGTTAGTTGGTCAGTTAACTACTTAAATCTTATCAAGATCGCATGGACAGAATTCCGCAAGATCTTATACGCTCACTCAGGAAACTCGGACTTCTCGAGTCGGAGGCAAAAATATACGTCTCGCTCGTGATGATGAACAACGCGGAAGTCAAGGAGCTGATCGATTTTCTCGGCCTCTCCAAACCGAGCACCTATGAAAGCCTCCGGTCGCTGGAGGACAAGGGGCTCATCGTGCTCGTGAACGCGAAGCCCATAACCTACCAGGCAGTGCCGCCAGATATCGGCCTGGAGATACTCACAGATACGTACGTGAAAGCGAAAGAGGACGCGAAAGATCATTTCTCCACGCTTGATAGAAGCCTTGTGATGGGCCAGGTGACAGCCCAGTCCTCAGATTCGTTGTGGTTCGTTTTCAACAAGAAGAGCATCGACCACAAGATCCGCGATATGCTCCGCAACGCCAAGAAAAGCGTATTTCTGATCGCATCGGATCAATATGTTAAGCATTTCACGCCTCTTGCCAATACGAACCTCGACCTGGACATTACCGTGTTTTCCGAGAATCCGCGCGTGGAGCGGTCGCTGAAAAAGATTTTCAAATCGGATAGGGCGAAGGTTCAGGTGATAAGCACCACTAAAGTGGTGGGAGTGTTGTCAAAGCTCAACTCGCTGTACCAAAAGGAGTTCATGCAGCCCCTCGAAGAGACGTTGCTGATGCTCAACTTCGATAACATGTTGTTCTTGATCGTGGACGATGCAGAGATTCTAAGCCTGCCAGCACTGTCCGGCGACGGCATAGTCGCCTTTAATTTAAGGAATACGCACGCGATCGCGAATATGAAGTTGCAGTACAAGGACGTACATCGCGAATGAAAGAGCCAATTGACGAAGCACGAACTTGCGAGTTCTCGAACGCGATGCGATCTAATCGGCGCGCTTACTCACGATACCTCTCTCTGTCAGTGCCGCGGCTTCTGCTAACGTAAGAGTTGGTAAAGTCAAGTTGTTTGAACAGGGATTGAAGCCCTGACTTTCAATATTCTTATGGAGCAGAATGTCAAATAACGGCTAAAATCGCCGTTTTCCAAAAAAATAGTCTGCCGGCGCTAACCTTTTGTTGTGCTATATTTCTTGTGTAACCTCTTCGCAGGCACGCCACAGCACCCCTAGTATGAGGTATGCGCGCGTGCTGCACTGGAGAGCCGCCTCAAGCACCTGGTCTACCTGCTCCTTTTCGAGGTAGTCGGTGATGTTCTTCATCCGCAGTGCCGAAAAAGGTGTGTTATCGGCAATAACGGTTGTTCTTTTGAACGGGATTCCTGAACGTGATGCAGTGCGAGATAATTAGTAGAGAAACCGACAATCCGCTAACCGCATGCGGCTAAAATATCACGCTAACCCGTTGCAAACATCAACCTCAATCGCCACAATGTTTAACTTTGTCACTGTCTTCCTAGGTGATTGGCTTTTCTTGCACGAATCAGATGAGGCGAAATATATGATCAAGAAAGTAACTGCGATCGTCGTTCTTCTGATGATTACTTCGCTCTCGATAGCGGGTTGCACTAGTCCAACGAAAACGGCAACGAGTCCAACGATTTCTGTGAACGCGACAGGAAATGCTACCACAACGTCGATACGGGGCGCTTCGCAGTCACCAACATCGACAGCAGCGCAGGCTACCAATACGCCATCAGTTCAACCAACACCAACATCCACAAAGATCGCGACCTCGATTCGGTTCGCCAATGTCCCGAAGGTTAGTAAGAGTTTCCCAACCTTGGGGATCAACGTAATTGCAAACACGTCAGGGATCTTGGTTTGCGGCCATGGAACAGTCGCTGTTCTAGGACCAGACGGCAACGCAATTGGAACGGTATCGTCGGGAGGTTCTAGTGATTGTTCTTCAACAGTGTTCCTCGACGCAAGCAGCCTGAGTGCGGGCACGTATAACGTCACATTGCGTTACTCAGGTGACAGCACGTACCAGCCATCGCAGAGAGCGGCACAGATGACTGTCACGCCATAAGATTCGGTTCGCATGAGCTCAAAGTGAGCTTGTCAACCGCTTAGCCCCCCGGCGGATAGCCCTCTTTAAGCTGCCTTACATGCCAAAGGTGCGAGAAGTACGCCCATTGTAAGCTGCAAGTAGGTCAAGCTCGACTCCCGGTTTTAACGGGTTGTATGCACTTGGCGCTCTTGCTGCTCTGTTTCTGGCATTACGGGTTACCCGCCGTAGCTGAGGTTTTATAGTGGCCGTTGCCTGATTTGAAACAAGCCCTTTGCTGCTCACCAGAGCGTTCAATGAGCACGACGCGTACAGGGCAGTAGAGAAAAAAGAAAAAAGACGGCTTAGAGAGTGACCAGAGCCGTTAGCTTCTTTTTGTTAGTATACCACCTCACGCAGAGTGCGAGAGATCCTAAGACTTATAGGATTAACAGAATACCAATTAACGGGTAAGAAATCAAAAGCACTAAGAACGCAAGTGCCGCTATGCCCAAAAAGAGGAGAGGACGAGTCCGCAAACGTCAAGACCTTGCTCTTAGAGTCTTCACAGTTGTACTTCGCAAGCGTTTTTTCGCGCAAGTCGCTTAGCGTTGCTGAGCTGATTGTTCCGCATGTAGAGAGCCAGAGTGCCCTCGAAGCCCTGTTAATCCAGTCAGCAGATTTGCGTGTAAGCTCCGTTTTCCTGTAATCCATGTAACTCACGAATTCATCATGGCCGAACTGAAGTTCGAGACTTGCCAGACCCCCCTCACGCACCTTTTGCACCCTACCTTGTGGGTGTTCGGCGGTAAGTTCCGAAAATAAGCCATTTTTGCTGTCTGTTTGTCGATAAGACGCACCAAAATCCGCCTCACTAGACGCGCACAAATCCCCCTCCGATTCTTTGCCGTCATGCGATTGGCTTTCTTTCACTAGCTGGCAATCAGACATAAAGAAGCTCAGCAAGGGATCAAATTTCGAAAAGGAGCGTTGACATCGCGGAGGTCGCCGGTTCGAATCCGGCCGAGCCCATTAGTTGTTGGCTTTGGTCGATTGGGGCCCCTAGTCGCTCTTGATCTTCCTGACCCTTCCCTTCTATAAATTTGTCTAAATTGTCTAATTTAAGCACAACAAAAAAAGCGAGCGATCCATCCCGTTCTGTCTGATATATGGTAACGGTTTCACATGCAAGATCCTTCAAAGTTCGCGGCAAGCGAACAATAGGATAAGCGTAGGTGGGATTGGACGACAGAAGTGATATTTTCGTCGTGAAGGTTTTCTTCATACCATTCAGAAATAGAACTGGTTTTCTTATGTTAATGCTTGTTATTTTAGTCTAGAGGTGCAAAAGCAACTCGAACTCGCAACTCTACGATTACCGGCGCCTAAAGTTGGTTTCTGGGCGCGACTATTTGACGGAGGGAGACAGAAGGAAGAGTGAACAACAAAATGCTCCAAATGATGACAGTGGCAAGTATATCTAAACAATAAGGAGGATATCTCATGTTAGAAACGAATCAATATTTTAAGGGTGAAACGGGCTTGGAGTTAACCAATATAGAATGGCTTCTCGACCATCATAAAACAAAATTGCAGGAACGGCGTAAAACGGTTGATGAGTTAAATCTTAAACCAGGAGATGTAGTACTGGATTTAGGATGTGGACCAGGTTTATGGACACACCTACTAGCAGAGAAGGTGAAGCCCAATGGGCGAGTTGTTGGGCTTGATTTCTCACCAGATTTGATAGATTATGCTGCAGAAAATCTGGAAAAAGATCCTCTTAGTAACATCATTGAGTTTCGAAAAGATGATTTCCACGATGCCTCCTTTGACAATGATACCTTTGATTTAGTCTTTTTCAGCAATTGTTTTGCTTATGTCACAGATTATTTTAAGATTATCGAAGAGATGAAAAGAGTGACTAAGAACGGTGGAAGAATTGCCGGTAAAGATTTTGATGGTGGCCTTTTTATTGTCCATCCCATCGAGCCTCAGTTGTCTTTAAAAATCTTAACAGCAACGGCCCAGGCTCTTAAAGAAAAACCCTTAGAACCTCCATTTGATAACTTTACCGGGCGAAAATTGCATGGGCTTTTTTTACAGGCAGGCCTAAAAGATGTATCTACTAAGAGCCATGCCGTACAAAAACTCTCACCTCTCATTCCAGAAGCAAAACGCTATATTGCAGGTAATGCAGAATGGCAGGCTAAAATAGGAACTCCATATTTATCAGAAGAAGATCTTAAGCAGTGGCGAACACACTTTGATCCCAACTCCGACAATTATATCCTTGATTTGGAAGAGTTCTATTTCTGTATGCTGGAAGTGCTAACGATAGGTACGACGTAAAAGGTTACCCAAAGGCAAGATCAGAATATCAAGAAAAATATGTTTTGTGGCCCTGAGGACAAGATCAGGATAGACGCAAGAAAAATGATAACCTTGAAAGACAGATGGCCTTAGCCTTCCACCCAACGCTCCGCGGCCTCAGCCCCCCCTCTTCGCCGTGTTCGGCTTCTCCGATAGCCTCTTCTGAATAACCGTATTTTATGTTGTGCTTTTTAGCTTGATCATATGCGTCTTTGGGCGCAAGAATTTTTCCTGAAAAAGGGAAGGAGCTCCTTATATGACCACAGACCACACGTTTGTTGAAGCATTAGACAGGGACAGCAAAGATATTGACGAACAATTCTTGTGGTCTTTGATCCAATCAAAGCACAAAGAATGGGAGAAACTGGATTACAAAACGAAGCTGCCATTTAGATGGGGGAGGACTGAAAAGGGCATTGAAATCAAGAAATGGACACACCAGACAAGGCAGGCAAGAATCGATTTTCTTAAGGATATCTCGTCATTTGCTAATGCGAGCGGGGGGGCCCTACTGTATGGTATATCAGACCAACAGAGGGGCGCTCCAACCGGGATCCCACAAAAGATAGTAGGGCTGCATATTAGGACTGAAGACGAAGAAAAGATCCGAAACCACATAGATCGAACCATACGTTATGGGATCAAGCCCATAATAAGTGGAATATCATGCCATTTCATCCGGGTTCTGGAGTCTAAAGAAGTAGTCTTGCTCAATATGCCCAAGAGCTGGCAGTGGCCGCACCGTGTAGAGCTTGACCATGACAGGTTTTGGGCGAGAACGAATGCAACTGGGTTATGGGAGATGCACGTTGCTGCGCTTCGAGCTGCGTTCACCCTTTCTGAAGAGGCGAAACAAAGGATCAACAGGTTCAGGGAGACTAGAATCAAGAAAATCAGAACTGGCGATACTCCAGAAACGCTTTTTGGAAACCTCAGGGCTATTTTACACCTTGTACCCCTCAGCGCGTGCGATCCTGACCACCGATACGACCTAACTACACTAGAGAACGACCCTAGACTACACCCGTTTGCGTATTCCGGTGGATTACAGACACGACCTAACAATGATGGCCTTTTGGCTTACGTCAGGACCGATAGAACAACATCAAGAGCATATGCACAGGTTTTCACCAGCGGCATAATCGAATCTGTCGACAGCATGCCCTTTGTGAGCTATCTTCGGGCGGCATATTCGCCACACTATCCGGATGAGCAGCAGTCACATTCCGCTCTGTATCTTAGCATTAATGAGTTCGAATGCGGCTTGATCAAAGCCGTGCGGAACTACATCGACGTGTTCAAGGAATTCGACATAGCCCCCCCAGTTTACCTTTTCCTAACACTTATCGGTTTCAAAGGCGTCGTGTTATCACGTGGATCCGTTTACTGCTGATACCGGCCGTTATGGCGATCTGGACCCACTTCCAATACTAGGAATCTGTATTAAGAATTATGAGCATCGATTAAGCAAAACCTTCCAAGGCTGCTTTGATTCCGTATGGCAGTCGTTTGGACATAGTCGATCGTTGAATTTTGATGAGAAGGGTGATTATGCTAACGCAAGTTGTCGGCAAATCGATCACCAAGCTAATGTTGTACCGTCTAAAGAAAGCTGAGAACTGGCTGACGCACTTTAGGTTATATCCTTGCGCGCAGATTCACGCCTCCGGACATTTAGGCTATGATGAGATTAAAGACTTCATCCAAACTGCGCAACCGAAAACTCTCATCCCAGTTCACACCCAGAACCCTGAGATATTCAAAAATTTCCACGATCGCGGGATCATTCCTGAAAAGGGAGTTAGATACACAGTATAACACTCTACCACCGATCGGCTGGAATGCGCGCTCGTGAGCACCTGACGCTGTGGTCATAGATATAAACGAAGACGAATTTGGCAACAAGGCAAAAAGGTATGAGCAGATCTATCCGTATCATAGATAAGGGCTCATCTCTTATGAGCGCTCAGTTATCCCAAAAAGGTTTTTTATTCATAATGAAGGCTTAGATGTTACTTGGCTACCAAAGAGTACACGAAAAACCTGCAAGACGTGCTAAAGACGCTTATTGAAGAGGAGCTCAAGATATCCGACAAACTAGAATCGACGATCTTCAGCTCTGACAAGAATGATTTTTATCGAACAAATATCGAATTCGAGATTTTTGGTGAACGGTAGGATGTGTTACGGAATCTCTTGTGTCTCAAGATTGTGTCACACGTGAAGTAAAGAAGTCTGATCGCACATGATAAGGGCAATCATTTTCGACATTGATGATACGCTCATTGACTTCATGAGCATGAAACCGGCGGCTTCTGCTGCTTTCTAGCTTAAGCCTTTATAAACCAACAGGGGAGGGGGAAACGTATGGTTGAACCGCGAGACACTATTAAGATCGAAAATGTGGTAGCCTCAACCGGCATTGGAATAGAGATAGACCTCAAGCAAGTCACGCTTGCGTTAGAGGGTGCAGATTATAACCCTAAACGGTTTCCGGGCCTCGTGTACCGGACCAAGAACCCGAAGACGGCAGCGTTAATTTTCCGATCGGGAAAAATTGTCTGTACTGGTGCAAAGAGCATAGATGAGGCTCATAAAGGCATTGAAAACGTATTTCAAAGTCTACGAAATATCGGAATCGACGTGAAGGGGACGCCAGAGATTAAGGTGCAAAACATCGTCGCGTCAGCAGACCTCCACTCGGTGTTGAATTTGAACGCAATTGCCATCGGTCTCGGGCTCGAGAACATTGAGTACGAGCCTGAACAGTTTCCCGGGCTCGTCTACCGGTTATCGGATCCTAAAGTGGTGATTCTTTTGTTTGGTTCCGGCAAACTGGTCGTCACGGGCGGGAAAAAGCCCGAAGATATGGTCAATGCGGTCGATCGAATCGTTGAAGAGCTTAATAGCCTAAGCTTTTTACGCTGAATGATACTCCCTGAATCAGAGCGCTCAAAGACACCTATTGTATCTGCGCGAGCTTGAGCGTAGAGCTGTTCGGCATGTGCGCTCCTAGTCAGCGGATGATGATTCTAGCTTTATTTTGAACCTCTAGTTTCAGCGAATGGGGCCCGTGCAGTGCTCCTTTTGCTGGCCGCTTAAAATACCTACCCACGTAGTTGTGCCTTAAAAAGCCCTTGAAACGCAGCTGCAGCCTATCGCAACGGTTATGCTTGACTTGCCCCTCCCGTGACATATGCAACCGATCTGCACGCACAAGATAAGCATTCAAAGCTCAAAGCCATCTCATGCCTACCCCATTATCAGCTCCCACGCGAGTTCCGTGAACTGACTGGCACAAGGGCAGAGATCTATCAAATAAACTACGACGATGGAATTGCTTTCTTAGTAAAGATCCTTGATCGCTCTAAAAAGAGGCTCAGCACTGGCTCCAATTTGGAAAATGAGCCTTCACACGGCGGAGGTCGCCGGTTCGAATCCGGCCGAGCCCACTTCCGTTTGTAAATTGACGTAGCCCAGTCGGTCCTCATTTTCCCCTAAATAAGATAACGTAAACCGCTCCAATAGCCACGAGCGCAAAGACTCCAAGAACTCCAGCAATGAGGGGCACGTCTACACCTTGCGCTGTTTGTGCGGGTGCATTCCCTTGGACTGTGTAAATAATTTTAGCGCTTAGTGCTGGGAGCAGCGTCGAACCGTTTTGAGCCGTTGACGTATTAACGAGCATGCTTGAGCTGAAATTGCCGTCCTTAGCGTCGCTCGGCACGCCAAGCCTCACGGCTACGGTTACATTTGATTTTGGAGCCATTGCCCCGCCTGAGGGCGTCGCCGTTAGCTGTCCGCTTGTGTTCGTAACATTGGTGAAGTTGACAGAATAAGTGAGCGTCGAATTGTTGCCTCTGTTGTAGAGTATCACATCTCGCTCTGCGCTCCCTCCGCGTCCGACCGTGCCGAAATCTATACTGGGCGTTGCGCCTGAGCTTGCTTGTGCGTTCGCGGCTGCACTCAGTACAATCAATGACGAGGCAATCACCACAAGCACTATCGCAACTACTTTTTTGGTCATACCTTTCGCCTCAATCGCGCAGCTACGTAAACCGTTTCCCACGCGGGCGGATCTACTTCCGGCATTAGTAACTCTTGTCTAGCGCAATACTAGCCGTAGAAATGCCTCGTGATCACTTTGCTGTGATTTCCTTCGTTCCTCGCCTGCAGACGGCATCAAAAGCCGTTCTTAACAAATCACAACAGTCTTTGGTTTCCTTAGCTCCGACAGGCAAATCAGAGATATCACAGATGGCAGGAGTAGAGGGCGCTTCTCAAATTCTATCCTTTTCTCATGAGAATGTATATTGCTCCTACTACAAGCGCTGGTATACCTAAGCCTAGGAGCGAGAACTCACCGACGGACTGGGGCGGCAAACTCGCCACGCTGCTCGTCTGTGCGCTCGCCTGTTCTGTCGGCACTGCAATTCCAGGCACCGTGGCATTCGTCGTGCCAGTTGTCACGGGAGCAAGCTGTGTTGCCTGTAGACTTGGCGTTGCGGCTGCTTTTACGACAGTTGGCGTTGCGGCTGCTTTTACGACAGTTGGCGTTGCGGCTGCTTTTACGACAGTTGGCGTTGCGGCTGCTTTTACGACAGTTGGCGTTGCGGCTGCTTTTACGACAGTTGGCGTTGGCGTGACCGCCACCTTAGGTGCTGGTGTAGCAGTCGGCTTAATGGTCGGCGTCGCGGTTGTCCATGCCAGCTTGTCGCTGGCCCAGTTTCCACCATTGCTAAAATCAACGATCGAATTGTATTGCCGGTATACAAAGAAGCCACCGTTGAGCCAGGCGGTCTTGACTGATGTGACGCTATTCCCGTCTGAAGCCGTGTTTCCTATGTTCGCGCCGCCTACTGCGTCGTTGTACCACGATCCGGTTCCGCTAAGAGCACCGCCGCTCTCGTCCCAACTCGTTTGAAGTACCGGAGCTTTTCCGTCCTCACCGATCCAGATCGTCGGATAGGAT
>Ga0208034_1000291_pt1 | contig 44467 bp, 37 predicted proteins | sample June2015DPH_8_10_FD_184699 | JGI IMG/M metagenome (GOLD analysis project Ga0208034, IMG submission 184699) | Peatland microbial communities from SPRUCE experiment site at the Marcell Experimental Forest, Minnesota, USA - June2015DPH_8_100... | ecosystem: Environmental > Terrestrial > Soil >...
AGCAGAGCCCGCCTCCGCTTCACCAACCGGGGCTGAGTCTGAAACACCTCAGCCCGAATGACAACCACAATCCAGCAAACGGCAAGCTGTCAAAACTCAAACTGTCTCACCCGAGGGGGTCACCTCACACACGTGTCAACCCTCTACTCTTTAGGTTTGAACCGCAACCCACTGAAAACACGAGCCCAAAACTTTTCCCAACTTTGCATGGAATTATCCCCGTTCGGCGCACAATGGTCTCATGATCCACAGTCGCGCGATGGTCGAGCACACCGCCGCAGCCAGTAGCCAGTAGCCGGCGAGGGAACGATCGCGGCTATTCAATGCCAGCTTCGCTAACTCCGCCAACGCCGCCAACTCCGCTAACCCCGCCAACCCCGCTGCTTTACCCGCTTGGTTTACCAAAGAGTAAAATTCGAGCCGATAATGGCCTCTAAGTCCTTTAAAAGGGAATATTTAGAATCTAACTAATTGAAAATAAAAGACTTACGGGGTAGATTTAAAAGTCCAAGTCGTTGAAAATAAACCACTTGAGCCAAAAACAGAGATCTTTTTTTGAGAGAGGTTATCAAAATATAAACATGCTGGGAAGGCACCCTCGACCCAGCGTTTTTCCCTTCCGCGCAATTGGCTTCGTCCGCCACCCCGCTGCCTAACAGGCTCGCAGGCATCGAGCTGAAGGCTGAAACGTGATACCTGAAAGCTGGGGGCCCCTCGTCCTTCGGTCTCTGCCCCTTTGCTACACTGCTCCTGACGCCGTTTCCCTGTCGACCGATGCATCCAAACCAAAACCAGTTCCGCGGGAACTTCCATGCCGGTTGTTGAGCTCGCCGGAGTCACCAAGGCATACGAAAGCAAAGTCGCCGTCCGCGACCTCAGCCTCTCCATCGATGCCGGCCAGATGTTCGGCCTCCTCGGCCCCAACGGCGCCGGAAAAACCTCGTCCATCCGCATGATGATGGGCATCACCATGCCCGACTCCGGCCGCATCAATCTCTTCGAAAAGCCCTTCGAGCGCGCGAGCCTTGACCGCGTCGGCTACCTGCCCGAAGAGCGCGGCCTATACAAAAAAATGAAAGTCATCGACCAGCTCGTCTTCTTCGGCCAGCTTCACGGAATCGCCCGGGAAGACGCGCGCAAGCGCGCCCTCGACTGGGCTGCGCGCATAGAAATCTCCGGCTCGCTCGACCAGAAGACGCAGGAGCTCTCGAAGGGCATGCAGCAGAAAATCCAGTTCATCGCCACGCTGCTGCACGATCCCGGCCTCGTGGTCATGGACGAGCCCTTCAGTGGCCTCGATCCTGTCAACACCACTCTCCTGCAGGACGCGCTCCTCGAGCTAAAATCGCGCGGCAAGGCCATCCTCTTCTCCACGCATCGCATGGACCAGGTGGAAAAACTCTGCGACGCCATCTGCCTCATTGATAACGGCGAAGCGGTGCTGAGCGGGAAAATGCGCGAGATCAAGAGCCGCTACGAGCGCAATCGCGTCATCGTCGAGTTCGAGGGCTCGGCCGACTTCCTCAAGAGTGACGAAATCGCCGAAGCCAACAACTACTCCAGTCACGCCGAGATCAAGCTCAAGCCTCACGGCGACGCGCAAAAGCTGCTGCACCTTGCCGCTTCCATGGCCTCCATCTACCGCTTTGAGCTGGTCGAGCCTTCACTCGAAGAGATCTTCATCCAGACCGTAGGAGGCAAAGCCCAATGATGCGGAATTCACCGCGTAACATCCTTCTCGTCGCCCGCCGCGAGTACCTTGAGCAGATTCGTGGCCGCGCCTTCCGCATCTCCACAGTTCTCGTCCCCGCGCTTCTCGTCTTTCTTCTCGGCGTCAGCGCCTTCACCGGCCGCAAGATGGCCTCGGGCCGCCACATCATCATCGCCGCCGACAACGCCGCGCTCGCCGCCGACATCCGCGTCAATCTCCTCACTGACAAGCGCGCCGCCTACACCGTCGACACCGTTGCACCCCTCACAGGCGAAGACCGCCAGAACCTCGAAGCGCGCCTCAAGAGCAAATCCATCGACGGCCTGCTCATCATCGACAATTCCGCATCGGCAACGCCCAAGGTCACCTACGAATCGCAATCCTCCACAGACCTGCTCGACACGTCGCGCCTCGATGATGCCGTCGACTACGGATTTCTCAACCTCCGCCTCGCCCAGCAAGGCGTTTCGCCCGTCCAGTTGCGGGACATCAACAAATCCGTTCCCATTGAAACGCTCCAGGTTTCGTCCAGCGGCAAAACCGGCAAGAGCCAGGGCATGACGCCCTTCTACAAGGCCATGCTGATGACCTTCCTGATGACAATGCCGATCCTTCTCTACGGCTTCGACATGGCCCGCTCCGTCATCGAAGAAAAAAGCTCGCGCATCTTCGAAGTCATGCTCGCCGTCGCGCGCCCTGACGATCTGCTCACCGGCAAGCTGCTCGGCGTGGGCGCGGTGGGCCTCACGCAAATCGCCATCTGGATGACCGCCGCGGTTCTTTTTATGGGCTCGGCGCTGGCGGCCCCGCTGCTCAGCGGCCAAGTCAAAATCCATTTCACCATGCTCGAAGCCGTCCTCTTTCCCGTCTACTTCATTCTCGGCTTCTTCCTTTACAGCGCCTTCTTCAGCGGCCTCGCCGCCACCTGCGAAACCTCGCAGGACCTGCAGATGTACATCTCGCTCGCTGTAATTCCCACCTGGACAAGCTTCGCCATCCTGCCCTTCCTGCTCAATAATCCCAACTCGCGCTGGGTCGCGGCCGCCTCCATCTTTCCGCCCACCGCGCCGCTTGTCATGGTGCCGCGCATCGGCATGTTATCCGCGCCCTATCCCTGGGGACAGCTCGCCCTCTCGCTCGCGCTCATGATCTTCAGCATCTGGGCCGTCATCTGGTTCGCCTCGCGCCTCTATCGCGTCGGCATCCTGATGTACGGCAAGCGCGCCACCCTGCCCGAGCTACTCCGCTGGCTGCGGTACAGCTAATCCTGCTCTGAACAAAGCAGACGGATGATCTGCGATTGCTTTTCGCACTTTTCGCGTCTTTCGCCCACCCACAAAGAGGGGGTGCCCCATCCTTCGCCTTTTCTCTGGCGAAGGGTGGGTTCGCACAACCCTCGACTACGCACAAGAGAACTGATCCCTGACACCTGACACCTGATCCCGGTTTTGCCCCAGCCCGGGGTTACAATTCATGCAGCACGAACCCCATATACACTCAAGAGAAGCGCCCCGCTGAATCTTCAAAATCATTCACCCGTGCGTCGGGGCGCATGCCGTCGTCTCTCATCGCCTCCAGGTAGGTATCACATGAAAAATCTTTTCGAGCAGCACCTCCGATCCCGGTCCCTTGTCACCTTCCTGATCACCCTGCTGGTCTGCGCCATACAGCAGCGCGCTCAGGCGGATCCCCCACTGGTCCGATATGTGCAAGGGAGCTATCACGGCTTCCTTGAACTGCGTTCGCAAGACGGCAAGGTCCTCGCTTCTGGAGACACTACTCAGGTCGTCCATGGCGATCGGGTTACTTCACAAACACTCTTCACCTTCAAGGATGGCTCCACTGACGAAGAAACCACGGTCTTCTCGCAACATCGCACCTTCCAGCTCATCACCGACCATCATATTCAGAAGGGGCCTTTCTTCCCTCATCCCATGGATGTCTTCATCGACGCCCGCAGCGGCAAGGTTACCGTCCGTTCCATAGGAAAAGATGGCAAGGAGCAGGTTAAGACCGACCATCTACAACTGCCGCCGGACCTCGCGAACGGCATGGTTCCACTCGTCGTAGAAAACATGGGGTCCGCTGCCCCTCCAAAAACAGTCTCTTTGGTCGTGGCCACACCTAAGCCGCTCGTGGTCAAACTCGTCATCACAAAACGTGGCGAAGACAATTACTCGTTGGTCGGCTCTCCTCGCAAGGCGATCCATTATGAAATCAAAATCGAACTTGGTGGAGTCGCGGGCATAGTGGCGCCCCTCATCGGTAAAGAGCCGCCAAATATCGAAATCTGGGCCGTGCGCGGGCTAGCTCCGACCTTCGTCAGAGAACAAGGCCCCATCTATCCCGACGGCCCCATCATGACCATCCAACTGGCCAGCCCCGCCTGGCCCGACTCTCCCAAGTCCGGCGATTAAGCCGGTTCTTGATCTTTCGGTCGCTGCATCCCTCCGCAGGGGCGTAATCTTTGCAGTCGCGCGCCGAATGCACCCCACCTCCTTTCGGCGCGTATTCTCTGCTAAGGATTGCGGAATCAGGAAGTGTATTCGAGAATCGCGTCGATCGGCGTCGCAAAACGTCGCGAAGCGTAAATTTGTGGCCTCCGCCGTAAAATCTACGAAGTGACCATTGCAGCCAGTCAAGCATTCTCCTTTCGACAGCGATTCGCGCTCGCCATCGTCCCGCGCCTCGTCTGGGCGCTGCTCTCCATCGTCGGCCGCACCTGGCGCTTCGAGACCGTCGCCGAGGAAGGCGCCACGCCCGTCCCCCGCGGCGTGGGAATCGGTTCCGATATCTACTGCTTCTGGCATCAGTGTGTCCTGCCCTGCACCTTCTACTTCCGCCGCTGCGGCGCCACCATCATCGTCAGCCAGAGCTTCGACGGCGAACTCATCGCCCGCACGCTCCATCTCTTCGGCTACAAGACCGTGCGCGGCTCCAGCTCGCGCGGCGCGAGCGAAGCCCTGCTCGGCCTCAAGCGCGTCGTCGAAGAAAGTGGCACGGCCATCTTCACCGCCGACGGACCGCGCGGCCCGATCTACCGCACCAAGCCGGGCCCCGTCCGGCTCGCTGCGCTCACCGGCGTGCCCATCGGCGCCTTTCATCTTGAGCCCCGGCGCGCGTGGACGATGAACTCCTGGGATCGCTTCCTCGTGCCCAGGCCCTTCACGCGCATTGCCGTCAGTTGGGCGCGCTGGACCCGCGTTCCGCCCGGCCTTGCCGAAGACAAACTCGAAGCGCACCGCGAAGAACTCAACGCCGCCCTCGAGCGTGCGCGCATGAACGCGCTCGCTCATTTTGGAAAACGCGATGTCTGAACAATTTCCCCAAAAAGGTGAAAGCGCGGAGCACCGGGTCGACGAATTCGACTACGAACTGCTCGAGGAACTCATTGCGCAGGAGCCGCCCGCCGAGCGTGGCTCGAGTCGCATGCTGGTTGTGGACCGCGCCACCGGCGCTTTCCGCGACGATTCTTTCTCCGGTTTTGCACAACATCTACGCCGGGGAGACCTTCTCGTCCTCAACGACAGCCGCGTGATTCCCGCGCGTCTCTATGCACGCCGCACGCTTCGCCGCGAACGCGAAAAACCAACAGGCCGCATCGAAGTCATGCTCACGGAGCCCGCCGGCCAGAACCAGTGGCGTGCGCTCGTTCGCCCCGGCCGCAAGATCGCCATCGGCGAGCGTCTCGTCTTCCCCGCGCCCGGCGGCGCCATCGTGCTTGAAGCTGAGGTGCTCGAGCGCGGCCAGTACGGCGAGCGTCTGCTTGAGTTCTCTCCGGTCGAGAATTCGGCAGGGGATTTCTTCGCCGTGCTCGACCAGATCGGCCACACGCCGCTGCCGCCCTACATCCACCGCACCGACGCGGCCTCCGATCGCGACCGCTACCAAACAGTTTTCGCACACGAGCGCGGATCCGTCGCGGCACCGACGGCCGGTTTGCACTTCACGCCGCAAATGCTCGACTCGCTTGCCGCTTGCGGCGTCGAGATCGCACACGTCACACTCCACGTCGGCCTGGGCACATTCGCTCCGCTGCGCGTTGAGCGCGTCGATGAGGTCCGTCTCCACCGCGAGCGCTATACCATCAGCCCGGCCGCCGCCGACGCCATCAATCGCGCTGTCGCAGAAAACCGCCGCATCGTCGCCGTCGGTACCACGGTGGTCCGCACGCTCGAAGCCGCCGCGCTTGCTTCCGGCAGTGGTCCAATCAAACCGCACTCCGCCGCAACCGACATCTTCATCTCCCCCGGCTTCGATTTCCACCTGGTCCGCGCGCTCCTCACCAACTTCCACCTGCCCCAATCGAGCCTGCTGATGCTCGTCAGCGCCTTCGCCTGCCGCGAACGCATCCTCGCCGCCTACCGGCATGCTATTCAGGAGCGCTACCGCTTCTTCAGTTACGGTGACTGCATGTTCGTGAGTTGAGCGCAGGAGCACGAACCGGCCGCGTACCAGCAGAGTCAATGACGGAGCGGGTTCCGGCGGACTCGGGTGGAATCACGATGCTGCGTCCGATGCTCCAACGCGGCGGCTAGAGTAGTGACATGAGTGAAGAGAAAGACGCGCAAAGTGCGGCGGCCACCGGCACGGCGCTGCCCGGGCGGACGGGCCGCGGAACTCGCCTTTTTTGCCGCGTTTTCGGCCAGGACATGTTCAATGCGGCATTGTTGATCGGCCTCGTTTGGGCGATCGGCAGTCCCATGCTTGTGCCGAGCGAGTTGGCGAAGGACTCGGACCTGTGGTGGCACCTGGCCGACGCGCGCATCCTCGCCACGACGCATCACTTCATCCGCGTCGAGCCGTACTCGTTTGCCGTGGCCGGCGAGCGTTGGATCAATCCGGAGTGGCTGGCCGAGATGCCGTACTGGCTCGGCTATTCATGGCTCGGCCTGCGCGGAATTCACCTCGGCGCGCTGCTCGGCCTCGCAGCGAATCTGCTGTTTGTCTACTTCCGCGGCTCGTGGAAGACGCAGAACCGGAAGGCCGCGTTCTGGACGGCGGTTCTCGCATTCTTTCTGATGACGGTGAATGGCGGCGCGCGGACGATCGTGATCGCTTACCTGGCGTTGTCCGCCGAGATGGCGATCATCGAGGCAGCGGAGCGCGGCAAGAAATGGCTTCTCTGGCTGCTGCCCGCGCTTTTTTGTCTCTGGATCAATCTTCACGGCAGTTGGCTCATCGGCCTTGGATTCTTCGGCCTCTACATCGTCTGCGGCCTGTTCCCCATCAACGTGGGCGCACTGGAGCAGCGCGCATTTCCCGCAACCGATCGCGGCAGGCTGATCTGGGTCTTCGTTGCGAGTTCGGCGGCCCTCTGGGTGAATCCGTACGGCCGGCGGCTCATCTGGAATCCCTTCGACATGCTGTTCTATCAGAAGGTGAATCTCGCGGTCGTCGAGGAATGGCATCCGTTGAGCCTGAGTTCGAGCACCGGCATCGCTGCCGTTGCCGCCATCGGCCTGATGCTCCTCGCCAACCTGGTGCGCGGGCGCAAGTGGAAGCTCTATGAGCTGGTGTTCATTTTCTCGGCGTGGTACTTCGCGTTCTCGCACCAGCGCTTTGCTTTCCTCGCCTGCGTCGTGACCATGCCGTGGCTCGCGGCCGACGTGGCGCGCAGCTTTTACGGCGAGCTGAACGAGTCGACGATCCCGGCAGTGAACGCGCTCTTTGCCGTGGGCATTCTCGGGTGGTGTATCTATTCGTTGCCGACCGAGACGAAGCTACAGAGGGGTCTGGCGGCCGGGATGCCGCTTCAATCCATCGCGTCGATTCAGCCATCGTGGCGCACGTTCAACGACTACTCGCTGGGCGGGATGATGGCTTTCGAGTCGAAGCCGGATTTCCTCGACTCGCGTGTAGACACGTTCGAGCACCACGGGATTCTGCAGCAGTATCTTCAGGTCGAAAACCTGAACGATCCTTATCGGCTGCTCGACGCCAATCGTATCGATCGCGTTTTGACGCGAGCGGACGGCATTCTCGCCTTTGCGCTCGAACATTCGCCAGACTGGCGCGTCCTGATGCGGGAAGGTGCGGGCGACAACGCGTACGAATTATTCGCGCGAGCAACTGTGCCCTAGTCGTGAGTCCCTACTCGCTGTTCCCTGCTCCGGCCCTGCTACACTCACAAGCGTGACCGGCCAAGCCAAGCCGCCCGTGTTTCTGCTGGACGCGATGTCGTTCATCTTCCGCGCCTATCACGCCATGCAGCGCTCGCGGCCCATGTCCACGCGCTCCGGCCTTCCCACCGCGGCCACCTACGTCTTCGTCAACATGATCAAGAAGCTGCGCCAGGACTTCGCGCCGAAATATTTCGCCGCGGTCTTCGACGTGAGCGGCGAGGTATTTCGCGATGAGCGCGCTCGCGCCATCGGCAAGCTACGCCGCTGGAACGCGAAGACGCAGAGCTTCGACGAAGTCAGCTACGAGGGCTACAAGGCCACGCGCGAGGCCATGCCCGAGGATCTGCGCCGCCAGATCCCATACATTCGCCGCGCGCTCGAGACGCTGCGCATTCCGATTCTCGAGGCTAAGGGATTCGAAGCCGACGACGTCATCGGCACGCTGGCGCGCGAAGCCGCCGAGCGCGAGCACGAGGTCTTCATCGTCTCCGGCGACAAGGACATGATGCAGCTCGTCACGCCGCAGGTGAAGATTCTCAACCCGCAAAAGGACAACCTCGTGCTCGATCCCGAAAAGGTGACCGAAACTCTCGGCGTGCCGCCGGAAAAAGTCGTTGACGTCATGGCCCTGCGCGGCGACTCGGTCGACAACATTCCCGGCGCGCCCGGCATCGGCGACAAGGGCAGCGTGGAATTGATCAAGGAATTCGGCACCGTCGAAGCGGTTCTCGACCGCGCCGCAGAAGTCAAGCGCAAGGCCTACCGCGAATCGCTCGAACAGAATCGCGACGCAGTGCTGCTCTCCAAAGAGCTGGTCACCATCGACACGCATGTGCCCCTGCCGCTCGACCTCGGCGCGATGGAGACGCAGCCGCCCGACCTCGAGGCCTGCCGCGCGCTTTTCACTGAGCTCGAATTCACCTCCATGCTCCGCGACCTGGCTCCTCCGGAGGGCGGGGCTTTGGTTGAGTGCATCGATGAGCCAACGCCGGAGCAGTCTGCCGGTTTCTACGCCGCCGCGCGCGCTGGGTTCGCTTTTGCGCTCGATGCCGCGCCGCCGCCCGCCGATGACGAATCGAAAGACGAACAGCACGCCACGCTCTCGCTGCTTGAGATTGCCGAAGCCGCGGAAAAGAAGGCCCACTTTTACGTCGGCCTCTGCGCCGACCCGGCCACTGCCCTGCGCCTGCCACTCACGCCCGAGCTCCGCGCACTCCTCGAAGATGCTTCCGTCTCCAAGCGGGTGCATGATTGGAAACTCGCTCTTCACGTCCTGGGAGAGATAAATGTCGAGCTGCGCGGCCCTGTCGACGACACGATGCTTCTTTCCTACGCGCTCAATCCCACGCACGCCACGCAAACCCTGGCGGATGTTGCCGCGCGCCTCAACCAGCCGCCTCCTTCGTCGCTCCCCGCCGCGGCCGCAGCCATCCACGCGCTTGTCCCCGCGCTACGCGAAGAAGCGGATAAGGCCCGGGTCACCCGCGTCTACACCGAAATCGACTTGCCTCTCGCGCCCGTGCTTTACCGCATGGAAAAGGCCGGCGTGCGCATCGACACAGCTGCGCTGGGCAGACTTTCGGAAAAGTTCAGCGGCGAGTTGACGCGCGTCGGCGACCGCATCTTCGAGCTGGCCGGCGAGCGCTTCAATATCAACTCGCCCAAGCAACTCGGAATTGTTCTTTTCACCAAACTGGGGCTCCCCGCCCCGCCTGCGCGCAGCAAAAACAAATCTGTCTCCACCGCGCAGGACGTGCTTGAATTCCTCGCCGAAAAGCACGAAGTCCCGCGCCTCGTCCTCGAATACCGCCATCTGTCGAAGCTCAAGTCGAATTATGTCGACGCTTTGCCCCTGCTCGCCGACTCCGAGTCGCGTGTGCACACCACGTTTCAGGCCGCCGCCACCGCCACCGGCCGCCTGTCGTCTGTAAATCCGAATCTCCAGAACATTCCCATACGCACCGAGCTCGGCCGCGAGATTCGCGCTGCCTTCACGGCCGCACCCGGCACCGAGCTGCTCTCCGCCGACTACTCGCAGATCGAGCTGCGGCTGCTCGCGCACTTCTCCGCCGACCCGCTCCTGATCCGCGCCTACGCCGAGAACATCGACATCCACACACTCACGGCCAGCGAAGTCTTCGGCGTGCCCGTCGAAAAAATGGACAAGGAAACGCGCAACCGCGCCAAGGCCGTCAATTTCGGCATCGTCTACGGCATTTCGGCCTTCGGGCTCGCGGCGCAGCTTGGAATTCAGCAGGCCGAAGCCAAGGCCTACATCGCGCGCTACTTTGAGCGCTACCAGGGCGTGCGCGCGTTCATCGAGAAAACGCTCGAGCAAACGCGCAAGGACGGCTTTGTGCGCACCATGTTCGGGCGCATGCGGCCCATTCCCGACATCGAGAGCCGCAATCCCAACCAGCGCGGCTTCGCCGAGCGCACCGCCATCAATACGCCACTCCAGGGTACCGGCGCCGACCTCATCAAATTGGCGATGATTTCGCTCGACCGCAAACTGGCCGAGCGCAAGCTGAGGACGCGCATGGTCCTGCAGGTCCACGACGAATTGCTCTTCGAAGTTCCGGCCAATGAGAAAGACGAAGCCGCCACGATGATCCGCGCGGAGATGGAAGGCGTCGTCAAGCTCAAAGTCCCGCTCGTCGCCGACCTCGCCTTCGGGCCCAACTGGCGCGATTTGAAGTGAGGAGGGCGGCAGCTTAAACTGGGTCGGCGCAGAAAACGTTTGCCGGCAATGAGAGGAGTTTCCATGATAAAGGTCAGCCGCAGAGAATTCGCAAAAAGTGTTGCCATCGCTCCCCTTGGATTGGCCGCCGCATCATCGCTTCTTGGCAGCGCCGATGCCGCGCCTCTTGGCCAGGCTTCGGCCGCGCCCCCGAAGAAAACTCCCCCGCCCGAAGCCGCCGCGAACCGCGTCTTCGTAGTTCATGAGCCCGATCCCTTTGCCGCTCCGCTTGAATTCGTCCGCAACGAAGCGCGGCCCAGACTTCGGCCCTTCGATCTCGCCGACGTTTCGCTTGAGCCCGGCCCGCTGCATGAGGCGCGCGAATGGAATCGCGGCTACATCATGCGCCTCCCCAACGACCGCCTGCTGCACAATTTCCGCGTCAACGCCGGCCTGCCTTCGACAGCTCAGCCGCTCGGAGGATGGGAAGATCCGAAGTGCGAGTTGCGCGGCCACATTGTCGGCCACTACCTCTCGGCCTGTGCTCTTCTTTACGGCGCGACTGACGATAAAGCGGTCAAGTCCAAAGCCGACGAACTTGTCGCGGGCCTCGCCGAGTGCCAGGCAAAGCTCAACGATAGCGGCTACCTCAGCGCCTTCCCCACCGAGTACTTCGACCGCCTCGACCGCCGCCAGCCCGTCTGGGCCCCGTTCTACACCATGCACAAGATCATGGCCGGCTTGCTCGACATGAAGATGCACGCGGCCGACGATCAGGCCCTCGACGTGGTCACGAAAATGGCCGGGTGGGTCGACACGTGGACCGCGCCGAAAACTGAAGACCACATGCAGGACATTCTGAACACCGAGTACGGCGGCATGAACGAGGTTCTCTACAATCTCGCTGCCGTTACCGGCGACGACCGCTGGGTGCGAACCGGCGACCGCTTCACCAAAAAGATCTTCTTCACGCCGCTTGCCCTGCGGAACGACGAGCTAAAAGGCCAGCACATGAACACACACGTTCCGCAAGTGATCGGCGCGGCGCGACGTTACGAGCTCAGCTCTGATTTCCGCTTCGCCGATGTCGCCCGCTTCTTCTTCGAGACCGTTTCTGAGTCGCGCACCTATGCGACCGGCGGCTCCAGCAACAACGAGCACTGGCTCACCGATCCCAATCACCTCGCTGCTGAAATGAAAGTCAGCTCGCACCACCAGGAGTGCTGCTGCTCCTACAACATGATGAAGCTGGCGCGGCACCTTTATGCGTGGAGCGGCGATCCACGCTTCATCGATTACTACGAGCGCAACCTGCTCAACCACCGCCTTGGCGCCATCGAGCCCTCGACCGGCCATACGACCTACTTTCTTTCGCTCGCGCCCGGCGCATGGAAGACAACGTGCACCGAGGACGATTCGTTTTGGTGTTGCACCGGGACCGGCCTCGAGGAATTCACCAAGCTCAACGACACGATTTATTTCCACGACGACGATTCGATCTACGTCAATCTCTTCTTCGCTTCAAAAGTGAATTGGAAAGAGCGCGGCGTGCGCCTCAGGCAGACGACAGACTTCCCCGAGAGCGATCGCGTGCAGCTTACAGTCGAAAAAGCGCCCGCCACACCGTGGACCCTCCACATTCGCATCCCCGCGTGGACCTCGCCGGCCAATTCGGTTTCCATCAACGGCATGCGCCTCGAAGTCTCAGGTACTCCCGGCAGTTATTTGGCCCTCACTCGCATCTGGAAACCCGGCGACCTCGTCGAACTCACGTTCCCGATGCGAGTTACTGCGGAGCCGCTTGCAGACGACCGTTCGCAGCAGGCATTTCTTTATGGGCCGCTCGTGCTCGCCGGCCAGTTCCCCAAAACCGGCCTTGAAGATTCGCTCGAGCACCGCCAGGGGCCCGAGGTTTCAGAAGCGCCCGCCGTCGACGTGCCCGCGCTCAAAGCGCAAGCCGCTCTGGCCGACGGTTGGATCGTGCCTGTTCCCGGCGAAGCTCTCACTTTCCGCGCCACGGGGCAGAAGCAGGACGTGACGCTCAAGCCGCTGAACCAGAGTTGGCAACGGTTCGCCGTCTACTGGACTGTATCGTAGGAATCAAGAGACGATCGCGTGCCCGCACCATTGGGCCTGCGGGCTGCCGGCGCGGCGCCCGCCGCCGGCCTTCTCGTTGCGCCCCGGTTTTCCCCAAGAAATCTCTTGCATAGTTATGCACGCCTGTTGTATATTTATTCAAGCGCGGTTTCCACGCCGGGAACCGCGCCTTTGCTTTGCGCGCCAGGGGAACGGATGCCGGAAATGAAGCTGCAACGCCTCAACGTGATTCGCGAAGTGCTGGCCCATACGCCCGTGGCGAGCCAGGACGAGCTGCGCCGCAAGCTGCGCCGCCGCGGCATCCACGTCACCCAGGCCACGCTCTCGCGCGACATGCACGAACTGCGCCTGTCGAAAGGCCCCAGCGGCTATTCCCTGCCCAACGGCCACGGTGGTGCGGCTCAGGCGGCCGTGATCGACGATCAGCCGCCCTCCTTCAGCGAAATGATCGACAGCTTCGGCATGCGCGCTCGCCAGGCGATGAATCAGGTGGTGCTGAGCACTGTGATGGGCGGCGCGCAGCCGGTGGCTGCGGCCCTCGACCGCGAAGAATGGCCCGAAGTGGTGGGCACCATCGCCGGCGACGACACGGTATTGATTATTTGTACTGACACGCGCCACGCTGCGGATGTGGCAGCCCGGCTCAGGACGATGTTGCAGTCATGACGAAAGCCACCCAAACCGCGGTCGTGGGAGTCACCGGCTACGCCGGCGCCGAGTTGGCGCGTCTTTTGCTGCGCCATCCTCATCTCAAGGGCAAGCCGCCGGTCTTTGCCGGCCGCGTCGAGGGCAAGGATCTCGCGCATGGCGGCGTTCCGCTCACCGAGATTCATCCCCAGCTCGCCGGCAGCTACGGCGTCGACGATCTCAAGATGGAGCCGTTCTCCTGGGAGCTGTTGGAGGAACACGGCACAGATGTCCTGTTCCTCGCCACGCCGCACGAGCAATCGCGCCAGTGGGTGCCTGAGGCGCTCAAGCGCGGATTCCGCGTGATCGATTTGAGCGCAGCATGGCGCCTGACTGAAGCGGCCAATCGCGCCGTCTATGCCTTTGAAGATGACAGCACCAAACTGGCCGCGGCCACGCAGGCAAAAGCTGTCTATGGCATGCCCGAGCTTTATCGCAAGCAGATCGCCGGAGCCAAGCTTGTTGCCAACCCGGGCTGCTACGCAACGTCCATCATCCTGCCGCTCAAGCCGCTTGTCGTGGCTGGGCTCGTCGATCTCAAACACGGCATTATCGCTGACGCGAAGAGCGGCGTCAGCGGCGCGGGCAAGGCGCCTACGGCACGCACGCACTTCATGTACGCGGCCGACAATCTCTCCGCGTACAGCGTCTTCGCCCATCGCCACACCGGCGAGCTGCTGGAGCAGATCGGCATCGCGCGCGACGAGATTGTGTTTACGCCGCACCTGCTGCCGATTCCGCGCGGCATTCTGTCCACAATCTATGTGCACTTCAAAAAGGCTCAAACGCGCGATGGCGTCGCCGGGGTCTATCGCGAGTTCTTCGCGGGCAGCCCCCTGGTCCGCCTTTATGAAAAGTCTCTGCCGCAAATTCAGCACTCGGTGCGCACCAATTACGCCGACATCGGCTTCGAGCTCGATTCAGGCGGCAAGCGCGCGGTGATCGTGAGTTGCATCGACAATCTGCTGAAGGGCGCTGCCGGCCAGGCCGTGCAGAACCTGAACGTCATGATGGGTTGGCCCGAATCGGAGGGTCTCGCATGAAACTCGCCGCGGAGGGCTTGAAATGAAATACGTTGTCAAACTCGGCGGCGCGGGCCTCGAAGACGCCAAGCTGCTTGAAGGCTGCATGCGCGCCATCGCCGAACTCGTTCGCGATGGCAACCAGGTCGCGGTCGTCCACGGCGGCGGCGTGCAGCTGACCAAGACGCTCAAGGCGCTGGGCAAGCAGAGCGAATTCATCGACGGTCTGCGCGTCACCGATGCGGAGACCCGCGACGTTGCGCTGATGGTCTTCGCCGGCCGCGTGAACAAGAGCCTCGTTGCCGCCCTCGGCGCGCTTGGCCAGCCGGCAGTCGGGCTCTGCGGCGGAGACGGACTGCTTTTCCGCGCGCGCAAGAAGCGCACTGCTCCCGATCTCGGCTTCGTCGGCGAAATCGCCGCCAGCGATCCGCGCTGGATCGAGGCCATCTGGCAATTGAATGGCGTGCCCGTGCTCTGCTCTATGGCGCTCGGTTTCGACGGCGAGTATTACAACATCAACGCCGACGAGATGGCTGCGGCCTGCGCCATCGCCTGCCGCGTTGACGCACTCGTCTTTCTCACCGATGTTCCCGGCGTCAAGGGAGCCAACGGCGAAGTACTGCGATGGCTCTCCATCGATCAGATTGCGGAGATGGCCAAGAGCGCGATCATCTCCGGCGGCATGTTGCCCAAGTTGGGCGCCTGCCGCGAGGCGCTTTTGAACGGCGTCAAGCGCGTACGAATTCTGCCCGCCGAAGCTGCCGGTTCCCTCCCCGATCTGTGCAGCTCACGCGTAGCCCACGGCACCGAGGTCATGGTTGCCTGAGGAGGTTCTGGAAAGATGAAACTCGAAGAGATTTGCGCCGCGGAGGCCCGCTTGCTGCTTTCCACGTACGATCGCAGCCCGGTTCTTTTTACCGGCGGCGAAGGTGTGTACATCATCGACGAGCGCGGCGATCGCTATCTCGATCTGCTCAGCGGCATCGGCGTCAACGCGCTCGGCTATAACCATCCGGCGATCGTCGGCACTATCGCCCACCAGAGCCGCGCGCTCATCCACACGTCGAACCTCTATTATCACGAGGGGCAGGCCGAGCTGGCGATGCGCCTCACCGAGCTTACGGGCCTCGACCGCGTCTTTTTCACCAACTCCGGCACCGAGGCGTGGGAGGGCGCGCTCAAGCTGGCGCGCGCTTACGCGGGCTTGCGCCGCAGCGAGGGCGCCAACATCGGCACAAAGTTTCTCGCGCTCGAACAATGCTTCCACGGTCGCACCTTCGGCGCCATGTCCACCACATACAAGGCGAAGTACCGCGAGCCGTTCGGGCCTGTGGTTCCCGGCGTCGAGTTCGTCCGCTTCAACGACGTCGCCGATCTGCGCGCCAAATTCTCGAGCGAAGTCTGCGCCATCCTCGTTGAAGCCATTCAGGGCGAGGGCGGTGTTCGTCCGCTCACGCAGGAGTTCTTCACGGAAGCGCGCGCCCTGGCCAGTTGCACCGGCGCGCTGCTCATCGTCGATGAAATACAATCCGGCATGGGCCGCACCGGCAAGTGGTGCGCCTATCAGCATTACGGCATTCAGCCCGATATCACGACGCTCGCCAAGCCCCTCGCCGGGGGCCTACCGCTCGGCGCGGTTCTGTGCACTGAAGAAGTTGCGCGCGTGATGCACGCCGGCATGCACGGCACAACCTTCGGCGGCGGCCCGCTCGCGTGCGCCGTCGGCATTGCCGTCATCGACACCATCGAAAAAGAAGGCTTGCTCGCGCACGCCACCGAGGTCGGCAACTATTTCCAGGAGCGCCTGCGCTCGCTCGCCGCACGTCACGACACCATCATCGACGTGCGCGGCAAGGGCCTGATGCTCGCCGCCGAACTCGATTCGGCCGATCTAGCAAAGCTTACGGTCGCGGAAATGCTCAAGCGCCGTATTCTCATCAACTGCACCAGCGACACTGTGCTGCGCTTCCTGCCGCCGTACATTCTGGAGCGCGCCCACGTCGACGCCGCCATCGCCGCGCTCGACGAAATCTTCACCGAACACTCTGCCGCGCACCACGCGCCCGCAGGAGGACACCATCATGGCTAGCAGAACCACCATGGAACAGAAAGAGACCGCAGTTCCCGTGCAGAAAGACACCGACGTCCTTGCCGCGGCTGCGCGCATGGCCGGCGAAGATCTCTGCTCCATCGCCGATCTTACGAGCGGCGAAGTCCGCGCCATCCTCAAACTGGGCCACGACGTCAAGCGCAATCCGCGCGAGTATCGCCGCGCGCTCGACGCCAAACAGATGGTGCTCATGTTTGAGAAGGCGAGCCTGCGCACTCGCCTGGCGTTCGAAACCGGCATCAACACCATGGGCGGCAACGCGATCTTCGTCGACCAGACCAACTCGCCTCTCGGCGAGCGCGAAACCATCGCCGACGTGGCGCGGAACCTTGAGCGCTGGGTTGACGTGATTGTGCTGCGCACCTACGCGCACGACACCATCACCGAGATGGCCGCCAATTCGCGCGTGCCCGTCATCAACGCGCTCTCCGACTTCGAGCATCCCTGCCAGGCACTGGCCGATTTCATGACCATCGAGGAGCATTTCGGCACGGCTGCCGGCCTCAACTTCACTTATGTTGGCGACGGCAACAACGTGTGCCACTCGCTCATGCTCACTGGCGCGCAACTCGGCGCCAATGTCACGGTGGCCACACCGCGCGGCTACTCGCCCGACATCGAGATCGTGACCAAGGCGCGCGAGATCGCCGACAAGAACAACTGTGAGCTGCGCCTTTTGCAAGACCCGCAGGCGGCCGTCGAAGGCGCTGACGCCGTTTACACCGATGTTTGCGTGAGCATGGGTTTCGAGCACGAGTCGACCAAACGTGCGCCGATCTTCCGGCCGTACCAGGTAAACGAGGCTCTGATGTCGAAGGCCGCGCCGCACGCTGTCTTCATGCATTGCCTACCTGCGCGACGCGGAGAAGAGGTGACTGACGCCGTCATCGACAGCGCGCAGTCCATCGTCTTCGATCAGGCCGAGAATCGCCTGCACGCGCAAAAGGCGCTGCTATTGCTGCTGCTAGGTGGACTGGTGAATGTGGAGAAATTTCAGTAATCAGAGATCAGCGGTCAGAGATCAGCAAAGACCGCAGATGTTCTGGAAATCGCTCCACCTAGAGCGATTTGAAATCAATTAAGACGCGGTAGCTAGGAGTTGCAGGGCAGACTGATCTCTGATTCCTGAGCTCTGATCTCTGCATTGAGGTTTCGCAAGCATGTCCGTAATTCTCGAATCCCTGCCCATCGGCCAGAAAGTTGGCATCGCTTTCTCCGGCGGGCTCGACACCTCCGCTGCTCTGCACTGGATGCGGAAGAAAGGCGCCATCCCTTACGCCTATACAGCCAACCTCGGCCAGCCCGACGAAACCGACTACGACGCCATCCCGCGCACGGCCCTCGACTATGGCGCCGAAAAGGCCCGCCTCATCGATTGCCGTGGTCCGCTCGTACGCGAAGGTATCGCCGCGCTACAGGCCGGGGCCTTCCACATCACCACCGCCGGCCTTGCCTACTTCAACACCACGCCCATCGGCCGCGCGGTTACAGGCACCATGCTGGTGGCCGCCATGAAGGAGGACGATGTCCACATCTGGGGCGACGGCTCTACTTTCAAAGGCAACGACATCGAGCGCTTCTACCGCTATGGCCTGCTCGTCAATCCCAGCCTCCAGGTCTACAAGCCATGGCTTGACGCTGCTTTCATTGACGAATTAGGCGGCCGCGCCGAGATGTCTGCCTTTATGCAGCGCTCCGGCTTCGCCTACAAGATGCCGGCTGAGAAGGCCTACTCCACCGACTCCAACATGCTTGGCGCAACCCACGAAGCCAAAGATCTCGAGCACCTTTCTTCGTCCGTCAAAATCGTCGTTCCCATTATGGGCACGGCATTCTGGCGCGACGACGTCGAGATCCAGCGTGAAGAGGTCGCCATTCGCTTCGAAGAGGGCTCGCCCGTGGCCCTCAACGGCCGGCAATTCGACTCGCCCGTCGACCTCCTCCTCGAAGCCAACCGCATCGGCGGCCGCCACGGCCTCGGCATGTCAGACCAGATTGAAAACAGAATCATCGAGGCCAAGAGCCGCGGCATCTACGAGGCTCCGGGCCTCGCCCTGCTCTTTATCGCTTACGAACGCCTCATCACCGGCATCCACAACGAGGACACCATCGAGCAATACCGCGAAAATGGCCGCAAGCTTGGCCGTTTGCTCTATCAGGGCCGTTGGTTCGATTCCCAGGCGATCATGCTCCGCGAATCGGCCCAGCGCTGGGTGGCCAAACCCATCACAGGAGAGGTCACACTCGAGTTGCGCCGCGGCAACGACTACTCCATCCTCAATACCGAGTCGCCCAACCTCACCTTCCATCCCGAGCGCCTCAGTATGGAGAAGACTGAATCCGCGTTCTCCCCGCGCGACCGCATCGGACAACTCACCATGCGTAACCTCGACATTACCGACACCCGGGAGAAGCTTCGCACCTACGCCAAAACAGGTCTTCTCACGCTCAGCAAAGGCAGCGAAATGCCCCAGCTCAATAGCGGCAAGGAGAAGGAATAGCATGAGGTACGCTTAAGGCAATGTCGAAAGAACAACAGTCCGGGAAGATGTGGTCCGGCCGCTTTCGCGAGCCGTTGGATGGCGAGTTCGAAGCGTGGCAGCGGTCAATTGTTTTCGATTGGCGGCTTCTCTTGGAAGAAGTAGCCGCCAGCAAGGCCCATGCGTCCGCGCTCTTTGCCGCGGGCATCCTGTCCGAAGCTGAAACAACGGAGCTGCGCGCGGCCCTCGATGCGATTGCCGTCGAATTCGGATCGAACGATGGCAAGACCCTCGTTCGCGATCACCCGTCAGCCGAAGATATTCATCATTTCGTCGAACTCGAGCTCACCAAGCGCGTGGGCCGGCTCGGGCTCAAGCTGCATACGGGCCGCAGCCGCAATGAGCAGATCGCCACCGATCTGCGTCTCTACGTGCGCCATCAAATCGAACTCGTCGTCGACGGGCTCGCCGCATGGGCCAATGCCATGGTGGAACAGGGGCGCGCGGCGGGCGACGCGGCCATGCCCAGCTACACGCACCTGCAGCGCGCTGAGCCGGTCCTGGTTGCGCATTGGCTCCTCGCATACGTCGAGATGGCGCTGCGCGACGCCGACCGTCTGCTCGATTGTTCGGCTCGGCTGAATCTCTGCCCGCTGGGTTCGGGAGCCGTGGCCGGCGCAACGCTCGCGCTCGATCGAACCATTGCTGCGCACGAACTCGGTTTCGGTGCGCCGACCGCCAACTCCATCGATGCCACAAGCGACCGCGACTTCGTGTTGGAGTTTCTGAACGCGCTCACGTTCGTAGGCCTGCACCTCAGCCGCTTTGCCGAAGAGATCACGCTTTTCGCCACTTCCGAATTCGGCTTCGTCGTGCTGCCCGAGACTTTCTCCACCGGATCGAGCGCCATGCCGCAAAAGAAGAATCCCGATCTGACTGAGCTGCTTCGAGCCAAGGTCGGGCGCATCAACGGCGCGGCGCAGGCCGTGGCCATGCAGCTGAAAGGCCTGCCCTTGGCCTACAATAAGGACATGCAGGAGACCCAGGAGCCGGCATACTCCGCCGGCTTCATGCCCCAGATGCTCCACCTTGTTGCGCGGTTCACGGCCGCTCTCGAGTTCAACCGCGAGGCCATGAATCAGGCGGCACGGCTGGGCTATTTAAATGCCATGGCCGCGGCGACTTACCTTGTTTACAAGGGTGTCCCATTCCGCGAGGCTCATGAAAAAATCGGCCGCGCCGTGCGCTTTGCCATCGAGAAGGGCGTCGAGCTCGACGGCCTGACGATCGAAGAGTTGCGCCAGTTCGGCGACGAGTTCGACGAAGACTTCTTCGCTGCCATCACCCTCCCTGCCACGCTCGATTGCCACGACGTGATTGGCGGCACAGCGCGCGAACGCGTCTCCAAGGCGCTCGACCGCTCATCAGAGTGGATCGCGGCGCTCGCCAATCACCATGCCGCGGAGGCGATTCATGCTGGTGCGTAAAGCGCTTTTGCACGACGCTTCCAATATCTACGACCTCGTCAACTCTCTCTCCGGCGACGGCACGCTGCTCAAGCGCCCTTTTGCTGAAATCTGCGAGAACATTCGCGACTTCACGGTCGCGGAGTCCGATGGCAACGTATTTCTTGGCTGCGGCGCGCTCCACCTCTACGGCCCGCATCTTTGCGAGGTGCGCTCCATCGTCGTCAAGCCTGAAGCCAAGAGCCAGGGCGCCGGCGGCGGAATCATCAAGGCGCTCATTGAAGAAGCCGAAATGCACGGCATCCAGTCCGTGTGCCTCTTTACGCGCATTCCCGATTTCTTTTTCAAGTACGGCTTCCGCACCGTCGAAGACAAATCGGAGCTGCCTGACAAAATCTTCAAGGATTGCCAGATGTGCCCGCGCCTGCACCGCTGCGACGAAGTGGCCATGGTGCGCGGCCGCATTCCGCGCATGTCCATCCTCGGGCCTCGCCAGGAAGCGCAGGAACTGGTTCGCCTCTCAGGCTGATTTTTCCCGCGCCAGGATTGCCGCTCCGACTACTGCCTGCCCATAGCTGAGTCCGCCATCGCCCGGACTCACTTGGACGTGTTGAAAAACCTCGAATCCCTGTGCTTCAATCCCCGCGCGCAGCAACCGGGCCAGCCGCCGGTTGTGCATGCATCCGCCTGATAGGGCAACCTGTCGAATGTCCGTCGCGGCCCGAGCCAGAACTGCGGCACGGACGAAGGCAGCCGCCACGCCGGCATGAAAGCGAGCCGCAATGCACTCCGCGCTCGTGCCACTCCGAACATCCCGCCATAGTTCCTTCCACATCTGCGCAGCCAATATCCGCACCGGCTCACGCGCACTCCAATTCCCGCCTCGCAACTCAAGCGTGTAGCCGGCATCCAGATCGAAAGGCTCATCGACCGCCATTCCTTCCAGTTCAATCGCCGCCTGCGCCTCGTAATCCACCACGCCGCGGCCCAGCACCACCGCGGCAACCGCATCGAACAGCCGGCCGCAACTCGACGTGAGCGGCGCATTCAATCGGCGCTCGATCATGCGTAGGATCACGTGCGCGTCGTTTGGCTTCACGCCGACTGCGGCGAGCACTTCAGGCGATTCGATATCGAAGCCTGCGGCATGCAGATGGCCGAGTGCCATGCGCCACGGCTCGCGAATCGCCGATTCGCCGCCCGGCATTGGAACATAGTCGAGATGCGCGAACCGCTCGAATCCGTCGAGCCGGCTCACCAGCACTTCCCCGCCCCAGATCTTCCCGTCCGTTCCGTAGCCGGTGCCGTCGAGCGAAAGGCCGATGACCGGACCTTCGATTCCGTGCTCCGCCATGCACGCCGCAATGTGCGCATGGTGATGCTGCACGGCGATGAGCCGCAATCCACGCTCTCCCGCCCACTCCTTCGCCCAGCTCGTCGACAGATACCCCGGGTGCAAATCGTGAACCACCGTCTCCGGCTCGATCTCGAACGTCGTCATCAGGTGCTTGAGCGACTCGCGGAAGAAATCGAGCCCAGTCACGTTCTCGAGATCGCCCAGGTGCTGGCTCTGGTACGCAAACCTTCCCCGCGCCAGCGCGAACACATTCTTGAGGTGCCCGCCAACAGCGAGCAGCGGTGGCGAGTCGAAAGGCAACGGCACGGCCAGCGGGACGAATCCACGCGCACGGCGGATCAGCTGCGGCGCGCCGTCCACCATCGCCATCACCGAGTCGTCGCAGCGCTGCAGAATCTCGCGGTCGTGCATCAGGAAGGCATCGGCGATCTTGCCCAGACGCGCCAGCGCCTCATCGTTATCGATGGCGATCGGCTCTTCGCTCAGGTTCGCGCTGGTCATCACCAGCGCCTGCACTCGGCGGTCGGCAAAAAGCAGATGCTGCAAAGGCGCGTAGGGCAGATAGACCCCCAGCCACGGAATCCCCGGCGCGACGGCAGCCGCAATCCCATTCCCCGCTCGCCCGCGCGCCAGCACGATCGGCCGCGGCACGGTGAGCAGCATCTCTTCTTCCTTCGCCGTCAGCTCGCACAGCCCGCGAGCTGCATCCATATCGCGCACCATCACGGCCAGCGGCTTGCCGTAGCGATGCTTGCGCTTCCGCAGGCGCATCACGGCCGCTTCGTTGGTTGCGTCCACTGCCAGGTGGAACCCGCCAATCCCTTTGATGGCCACAATCTCCCCGGCCATCAAGCGGTCGATCGTCTCAGCAACCGGATCGGCTGAAGGAATCTCGCTCCCGTCCGGCGCCACGGGCCACACGCGCGGGCCGCACACCGCGCACGCATTCGGCTGCGCGTGAAAGCGGCGGTTCGTCGGATCGTCGTACTCCGCCTGGCACGCCGCGCACATCTTGAAGCGGGCCATCGACGTCTGCGGCCGGTCGTACGGAATCCTCCGCGTGATGGTAAAGCGCGGGCCGCAATTCGTGCAGTTCAAAAATGGATAGCGGTAGCGCCGGTCCTTCGGGTCGAGCAGCTCACGCAGGCAATCGGCGCACGTGGCCGCGTCGGCGGGAATGCCCGTGCTCACCTGCCCGCTCGCCTCGCTCGCCACGATCCTGAAGCCGGCCTCGCCCGTCGCCGCCATCTCGCGTGCGCTCACCGAATCGATGCGCGACAGCGGCGGTGCCTCATCCCGCAGGCGGCGCCGAAAAGATTCCACCCGCTCCGCCGGCCCCTCGATCTCGATCGTCACACCGCCCGTATCGTTGCCGATGAACCCGGCGAGCCCCTCCTCCGCCGCCAGCCTGTACACGAACGGCCGGAACCCAACGCCCTGAACGACACCGCGCACGGTCAGCGCTTCTCGCCGCACGGGCACTTCGTGCCGTTCTGGTTTCGGTTGGGGCTCTTGCGTCAAACCTGCGCCTCGCTCAGGAACTCAGCATAGCGCATCGATTGCCCCGCTCCGCGGGCTCCGAGCGTGCCTCGCCTCACTTCGTGCACGGCTCATGGCAGCCAGCCCCCCAAGGACCGATAATCTGATGGAGGGCGGAACAGATCCGATGGGTCTTCGAAGGTGGAGAGCGGCAGGGACACAAGCCACGATCGCGTTTACGCTTCTGGCCGGCGGCATGGCAGTCCCCCAGCAGCCGGACCCCGCCGCCATCATTCGCAGCGTCGACGCCGCAGTCGCCTACCGCTTCGATAACATTCTCGGCTTTACGGATACGGAGCATTACGCCGTCTACCGCGGCAGCGACGAAACGCATCCCGTGGCGGAAATGACGGTCAAGGACACCTACACCAAGGGTGTTGGCAAAACCTACACGATCCTCTCGCAGAGCGGATCGTCGCTGATCATCCGCTTCGGCCTCGAGCCGCTCCTCGAAAACGAAAAGACCATCAATCTGTCGGGAAACGTGGAGAAGTCGTGGTTCAATTCGGCCAACTATGACATGAAGCTCAAGCCGGGCGGCATACAGAAACTGAACGGCCGCGACTGCTACGCTTTCGCCATCGCGCCGCACCAGCAGGCGCCCAACCTGATCAACGGCGCCATGTGGGTAGACGTGCACGATGGCACACTCGTCGCGATCGACGGCGTCTCATCCAAGAACCCGTCGATGTTTTCAGGCAAGACGCACCTGATGCGGCAGTACGCGAACATTAACGGCATCTCCATGGCGATGCATGCGCGCGCCGAATCCGAGAGCTTCCTCTTCGGCCGCACTGTGGTCACCATCGACTACAGCAACTACAACCTGCAGCTCAAACCCAACAAATGACCCGCCCTCTCGCTCGCCGCATCTCGCCGGCACTCTCGCTCCCTCGCTCTTCCCGCGGCTCGCTCAATGACCAACGCAAATTCGCGTGATCTCCCGCACATCCTCCGTGCATTTTTTCGCGCCCGCTGTGCGCCCTGACACTTCATGTTGATGGGGAAAATCGGTATTGCGCATTTCCTTCTGGACGCGTCCGAAATCAAATCCAGTCAACGATTTCGCCACACACGCCGGTGACTGCTGTCACGGATTGCGGAAGGCCCCGGCGCGTAGAAGATTAGTAGGTAGCTTGTGGCGAGCGAGCCGGCCGCAGGCAACTGGATGAGTGTGTAATCCTAAGAACCAGGGAGGACAAGTGCCCGCATTCACGCCCCCGCCGCTGCCCAGTGAAGATAAACGATGGAAGATCGTAAACGGCACCATGCGCAAAAACGGCTTCGCCCGCCATGCGCTGATTGAGACACTGCACACAGTCCAGTCGTCATTTGGTTTTCTCGACGATGAAGCCATCCGGTTCGTCGCGCTCTCGCTGCGCGTCCCGCTCAGCCAGGCCTACGGCGTGGCGACTTTTTATCACTACTTCACGCTCAAGCCGCCCGGCAGGCACACCTGCACCGTGTGCGCCGGAACTGCCTGCTACATCAAGGGAGCGGACAAGCTGATTGCCGCGGCCGAGCAGCGCCTGGGCATCAAGCAGGGCCAGACCACTCCGGATGGAAACATCAGCCTGATGGTGGCGCGCTGCGTGGGCGCCTGCAGCCGCGCTCCTGTGGCCTTGAGCGACGGCGAAGTCGTCGGCGAGGCGACCCGCGAACAAGTGCTCGAGCAACTGGAAAGGTGGGCCGCTGAATGACAATCGAGGAGCTCGAACAGATCGCCAAAAGCGTCCAGCAGGAAAACGAAAAGTACGACTACGAGATCAACGTGTGCATGGACCTGGCCTGCGCCAGCCAGGGCGCCGGCGCGATCAAGGACGCGCTCGAGCAGGCCGCCGGGTCTTGTGGCAAAAAAGTTTGCGTGCGAAAGACTGGCTGCATGGGCCCGTGCTCGCATGGGCCGCTCGTTCGTGTAGATGCCTGCGACGATCCTGAAGACACACTCTACCACCACGTGAAGGCTAAAAACGCCGAGGCCATCGTCAAGAGCCTGGGCGAAAAGCCCGTTGCCGAGCTCCAATGCGACCTCAGCGGCCACTTCGACAAGCAGGTTCGCGTGGTGCTCGAAAACGCCGGATACATCGATCCCGAAAAGATCGACGACTACATTGCGCGCGACGGTTACAAGGCGCTGCTCACCGTGCTTACTGAGATGACGCCCAGCGGCGTCATTCACCGCATCACCGAAAGCGGACTGCGCGGCCGCGGCGGCGGCGGCTATCCCACCGGCCTCAAGTGGGGCACGGTGGCCAAGGCCGCGGGCGACGTCAAATACGTCGTCTGCAACGGCGACGAGGGCGACCCCGGCGCGTTCATGGATCGCAGCGTAATGGAAGGCGACCCGCATCGCGTCATTGAAGGTATGGCCATCGCGGCCTACGCGGTGGGTGCCAACAAGGGCTTCATCTACGTCCGTGCCGAGTATCCCGTCGCCGTCTCGCGGCTCACCACCGCGCTGCGCGAGGCGCGCCGCCACGGCCTGCTTGGCAACAACATCTGCAACACGCCCTTCAGTTTCGACGTGGAGATTCGCCTTGGCGCCGGCGCCTTCGTCTGCGGCGAAGAGACGGCGCTTATCGCATCCATTGAAGGCCAGCGCGGCACGCCCAGGCCGCGTCCGCCCTACCCTGCGTCGAGCGGCCTCTGGGGCAAGCCCACGCTCATCAACAACGTCGAAACCTACGCCAACATCGCTCCCATCGTGCGCAACGGCGGCAAGTGGTTCTTCAACATGGGCTCGGAGCGCAGCAAGGGCACAAAAGTCTTCGCGCTCACCGGCAAAATTTCGAATACCGGCCTCGTCGAAGTTCCCATGGGCATCAAACTGCGCGAGATCATCGAGGATATCGGCGGCGGCGTTCCCGGCGGCCACACCTTCAAGGCGGTTCAGACCGGCGGCCCTTCCGGCGGCTGCATCCCCTCTGAAATGCTCGACGTCGGCGTCAGCTACGACGCCCTGTTGAAGATGGGGTCGATTATGGGCTCCGGAGGCATGATCGTCATGGACGACACCTCCTGCATGGTCAATGTCGCTCGCTTCTTCATCGAATTCTGCATGACCGAGTCGTGCGGCAAGTGCATTCCCTGCCGCGCGGGCACGGCGCAGATGTTCACGCTGCTCACGCGCATCTGCACCGGCACAGGCACCATGGACGACCTCGCTCTTCTCGAAGACCTCTGCACCACCGTCAAGGAGACGAGCCTTTGCGGCCTGGGCCAGACCGCTCCCAACCCGGTCCTCAGCACGCTCAAGTATTTCCGCACGGAGTACATCGAGCACATCGCGAACAAGCGCTGTCCGGCGGGCGTCTGCAACATGGAAGCGGCTTTGGAGGTGGTGGCATGAGCATGGTAGAGACTGACGTCAAAACTCTTGTCATCGATGAGCAGGAAGTGAGCGCCCGCACCGGCCAGACCATTCTCGAGGTCGCGCGCGAAAACGACATCAACATTCCCACCCTCTGCCATCTTGAGGGCCTCAGCGATGTGGGCGCCTGCCGCCTGTGCCTCGTTGAAGTCAAAGGCTCCGCCAAGCTCTTCCCGGCCTGCGTCACCACCGTGCAGGAAGGCATGGAGATCAGCACCAGCACCGAGCGCCTGCAAAAGCATCGCCGCACCATCCTCGAGCTGCTCTTCGCCGAACGCAACCACATCTGCTCCGTCTGCGTTTCCAACGGCAACTGCGAGTTGCAGACACTCGGGCAGGAGCAGGGCCTCACGCACGTCCGCCTGCCCTACCGCAACCCCGATCTTTCCGTCGACGCCTCGCACGAGCGGTTTACCTTGGACCACAACCGCTGCATCCTTTGCACGCGTTGCGTGCGCGTCTGCTCTGAGATCGAAGGCGCGCACATATGGGACGTGATGGGCCGCGGCATCAATTCGTTGATCATCTCTGACCTGCATCAGGATTGGGGAAGCTCGGCGTGCACACGCTGCGGCAAGTGCGTGCAGGTTTGCCCCACGGGAGCCCTCTTCGACAAAAGCAAGATCGGCTCCGATCATCCCAAGTACCCCGAGTTTCTGCCCTATCTGAATCTGATGAGGGAAGCGCAATGAGCAAACTGAAATTGGCGACGGTCTGGCTCGACGGATGTTCCGGCTGCCACATGTCGTTTCTCGATATGGACGAGCGCCTTCTGGAACTGGCCGAATTGGTGGACGTGGTTTACAGCCCTATCGTGGATACCAAGGAGTTTCCCGACGAAGTGGATATCACTCTCGTCGAAGGAGCGGTGGGATCGGTGGACGACGAGAAGAAGATCAAGAAGATTCGCGACCACTCAAAGATGCTGGTGGCGATGGGAGATTGCGCGATCACGGGCAACGTGCCCGCGATGCGCAACCCCATCGGACCGGAGGTGATTCTGGACCGCGCCTACATTGAGAACGTGAGCGCGCAGCCGCAGATTCCATGCGTGGTCGTGCCCAAGCTGCTGCGCGTGGTGCGACCCATCCACGAATTCGTAAAAGTGGACGTGTTTCTGCCCGGCTGTCCGCCGTCGGCTGACACCTTCCACACCGCGCTCACCGCGCTGGTTAACGGCGGGCCGCTGGACATTCCGGCGCTCACCCGCTTTGGAGCTTAAAGAATCGGAGCGAGACTTATGAGCCAGACGATCACCATCGATCCGGTAACGCGCCTTGAAGGCCACGGCAAGATCACCATTCAGCTCGACGCCAAAGGCGAGGTGGAGGACGCGCACTTCCACGTCACGCAGGTCCGCGGCTTCGAGCGCTTCAGCGAGGGCCGGCCATTCTACGAGATGCCCAGCCTCATGGCGCGCATCTGCGGCATTTGCCCGGTCTCGCATCTCATCGCCTCCGCCAAGGCCTGCGAGGCCATCATGTCAGTGCGCATCCCGCACACCGCCGCCCAGTTGCGCCGCATGCTCAACCTCGCGCAGATGGTGCAATCGCACGCACTGAGCTTTTTTTATCTCGCCTCGCCCGATCTGCTCCTCGGCATGGAATCCGACCCCAAGGTCCGCAACATCATCGGCGTCGCCGCGGCGAAGCCCGAACTCGGCCGCGCCGGCGTCGGACTGCGCCGCTTCGGGCAGAGCATCATCGAACTGCTCGGCGACAAGCGCATCCATCCCGGTTGGGTAATTCCCGGCGGCGTCACCGAGCCGCTCTCCACTGAAAAACGTGACAAGATTCTGGCCATGATCCCGGAGGCCTACGCCAATATCGCTCTGGCGCTGCGCGCATATAAGAAAATTGCAGACACATTCAAAGCAGAGATCGAGGTCTTCGCCAACTTCCCGTCAAATTACATGAGCCTGATCAACGAGGATGAATCGATCGAGTTTACCGACGGCGCACTTCGCATGATTGACGCCACGGGCAGCACGATCGAGGATGGCATCACGGCGAGCCGCTACACCGAAGTCATCGGCGAAGCAGTGGAACCCTACAGTTACACCAAGTTCCCCTACTACAAGCCGCTCGGTTATCCCGAAGGGAGCTACCGCGTGGGACCGCTGGCGCGCCTCAACATCGTAAAGACAATGGGCACGCGCAAGGCCGAAAAAGAACTCGCTGAGTTCAAGCAACTGGCGGCAGGCCTGGTCGAGAGCTCCTTCCACTATCACCATGCGCGCCTGGTGGAGATGCTCTACGGAATCGAAAAAATTGAAGAGATCCTCGCAGATCCGCGCATCCTCGACAAGCACGTCCGCGCTACCGCCGGCGTCAATCGCCTCGAAGGCGCGGGCCAGGCCGAGGCGCCGCGCGGCGTGCTGCATCACCACTACAAAGTGGACGAGAACGGCAAGATGACCTGGGCCAACCTCGTGATCGCCACCGGCCAGAACAACAACGCGATGAACCTGGGCGTGTTTCAGGCCGCCAAACATTATGTGAAAAACGGCAAGTTCACTGAAGGAATTCTGAACCGCGTCGAGGCAGTCGTCCGCACCTTCGATCCGTGCCTCAGTTGCTCCACGCACGCCTGGGGCCAGATGCCGCTCGCGATTACGCTCGTCTCGGCAGAAGGCGAAGTTCTCGACCGGGCCGTGCGCGACTGATATGCTTCGCGATGAGTCTCGGACCAAACAAAATACCTGCGATTACAAGGGGACCACTTGAAGCCCGATCTTGCGGAGCCGCCGCACTTTGAACAAGCCAACTGTCTCGTTCTGGCCTGCGGCAACACCCTGCGCAGCGACGACGGAGTAGGTCCCAACCTCGCGGAGTGGGCCGCGGAACGGTTTCGCGGCCATGCGCATGTTCGCGTGGTCTCACGCCAGCAGTGGACTCCGGACCTCGCCGAGGACATCGCCGGCGCCGACTCTGTGCTCTTCGTCGATGCCTCAGTCGAATCCGTTCCTGGCCGCGTGAGCCTCGCTCCCGTTCCGTTCCGCACCGACGGCGCCGAGCCCGCAACCGGCCTCGCAGCTTCCCATCATGTCGATCCGCCCCAGCTTCTCTCGCTCACGCACTCGCTCTATGGCTCCATGTCCGCCCACGCCATGCTGCTCACCGTCGGTGCCGGCTCAACAGAGCTGGGTGAGGCTTTCAGCGCGCCTGTCACTGCCGCACTGCCCCGCGCACGCCGCGTGCTGGAGAAGACCGTTTTGCGGTTTCTTGAGAACTAAGCCGGCCGGCGGCGGAACAACAAGCGGCGAACGAATCTCGCCGCGATCCAAAAGAGAATCAGCGCCGCACAAGCAAGGCCCAGAAGCTGCCAGCGCAGCTGATAAACGGCCTCGCGGACAATCGTCAACTCGTTCATGGACGTCCATTCGTCGCGAATTCTTCCATCGTCGATGCGCCAGATGGTGATGCCCTTCACTTCGATCTTGGCGCCGGTGGCAGGCACCCAGCCCGACCGCGCTGTGTTTGTTCCGCGAAAGACCCACAGCACCGAGACCAGATCGCCTTCGGCAACCATGGGGCCGTAAGTGATTTTCAGGTCAGGACAGGCTTGCTTCTCAAAGCGCACGGCAGCCTGATCCTGAGCCAAATCCCAGTTGCCGTGCAATCCGTGATTGAGAAAATCCCCGGCGTAAATCTCATTGGCAACCTGAAACTTGCCCTGGTTGAAGATTTCGTCGAACACGCGCCGCGCGACGGCCTTGTTCTGTTCCTGCTGCGAAACCGAAGCCGTTGGCGAAGATGCCGGCGCGGGAAGTGTTGCGGCCCACGCCGGCGCAATGGCCAGAATCACGAAAGCCATGGCTCTTTTCATAGGCTTTCTCCTTTGTCGACCTGGACAGGTTCCGGGAGAACTGCAATAGCAGCCCGCCGGGTGCCCCAGGTCCCGAATCTGGGGCCCGGGAAACCCCGGATTCCCACAATCCGGCTTCAGAACGCCGCCGTCGTCTGCCGCAGGCTGTACGAACTCAGCGTCTTGATGTAGTTGCCGCGGTCGTACGGCGACGTATCGGGCACGGAACGGCGGCTCAGGCAGCCGCGCGTCTCGGCCAGCGACGCGTATTCGTGTTTCTCGAGCCAGTACTTCAAGTCCGCCAGCACGCGCCCGATGTGCTCGATCCCGTGAATGTGCAGCGCCGAGACGATCATCGCCACGCTTCCGCCCGCCATGACCGCCTTCAGCACATCCTCGGCCGAGTGCACGCCGCCGGTGATCCCGATGTCGCCCTTCAGGTGCCCATAGAGGATTGCCGCCCAGTGCAGCCGCGGCAGCAGCTCCGACGGAGTGGAGAAGTGCAGCGTGGGCCGCACCTCCAGCGCCTCGATGTCAAAATCCGGCTGGTAGAAGCGGTTGAACAGGACCACGCCCCTCGCGCCAGCTTCCTCGAGCCGCGCGCACAGGTGCGGCAGGCTGGTGAATGACTGCGACAGCTTCACGGCCACGGGAATCTTCACCGCCTTCGAAACGCCCTCCACCAGCTCGAGCAGAAGTTGCTCGATCTCCGCCGACGTCTGGCGGCTGTCGGTCACCAGCGCAAAAGTGTTCAGCTCGATCGCCTGCGCGCCCGCCTCCTCCATCTCCTTGGCAAAGCGCACCCAGCCGCCACTCGTCGCGCCGTTCAGGCTCGCCATGATGGGAATCCGCACGGCCTCCCGCGCGCGCCGCAGATGTTCGAGATACCCATCGTGCGTCATGCGGTAGTCGCTCTGCTCAGGCAGAAAGTTCAGCGACTCGGCAAACGAATTCGTGCCCCGCGACAGATCTTCGTCGAGCGCCCGCGACTCGAGCACCAGCTGCTCCTCGAAGAGCGATGTGAGCACGACGGCCGAAGCACCGGCATCCTCCATGTGGCGGATATTGTCCAGCGATTCGGAGAGTGGGGTGGAGGCGACCACGATCGGGCCGTTCAGTTTCATCCCCAGGTATTGCATGGAAATGTCGGTCATTCTTCACCTCCGGCAGCCGTGGCTGCCAGTTTCTCTTCCGGCTTGGACTCCGGCTTTTCTGGCGGCGCGATGTGCGGCGTCTCTCCGCGGCCCGGCATCGCCGCCCGCGCGGAGTAAACGCGCCACTCGCGCTCCACGTCGTCCTGTGCTTCCTCAAGCAGTTTCGCCGCCAGCTCGGGGTTGCTGCGCGCCAGCATCGTGTAGCGAGCCTCGCGGTAGGCATACTCCTTCAGCCGGATCGCGGGCGCCTTGGAGTCAAGCTGGAACGGATTCTTCCCCTCCTCGCGCAGCACGGGGTTGTAGCGCATCAGCGGCCAGTAGCCCGACTGCACGGCCAGCTTCTGCTGCTCCAGCCCGTGCACCAGGTCATAGCCGTGGGCGATGCAGCTCGAATACGCGATGATGATCGACGGCCCATCGTGCGCCTCGGCCTCCTGGAAGGCCTTCACCACGTGCGTGTCGTTGCCGCCCAGCGCAACCTGCGCAACGTAGACAGATCCGTAACTCACTGCCTCCATGGCCAGATCCTTGCGGCTGTTCGGCTTTCCGCTCGCCGCAAACTTCGCCACCGCGCCGCGCGGCGTGGATTTGGACGCCTGGCCGCCGGTATTCGAGTAGACGCCAGTGTCGAGCACCAGCACGTTTACGTTCTTACCCGAGCCCAGCACATGGTCCAGTCCGCCGAACCCGATGTCATAAGCCCATCCGTCGCCGCCCAGGATCCACACGCTCTTGCGCACCAGCGCGTCGGCAATTGCCAGCAGATTGTTGGCGTCGGAAGATCCGTTTCCGGCCAACACGGCACGAAGTGCGTTTACCCGCTCACGCTGCGCATTGATCTCGGTCTCCGTCTTTTGCGCCGCGCCCACCAGGTCCGCCGCCAGTTCCGCGCCGATCGCCGGCGCCAGCCGCGTCACCAGCATCTCGGCAAACGCCTTTTGCTGGTCCAGCGCCACCCGCATCCCGAACCCGAACTCCGCATTGTCCTCAAACAGCGAGTTCGACCACGTCGGCCCGCGCCCCTCGGCGTTCAAGGTGTACGGAGTGGTCGGCAGGTTGCCGCCGTAGATCGACGAGCATCCCGTCGCATTCGCAATGTACAGCCGGTCGCCGAATAGCTGCGTTAGCAGTTTGATGTACGGCGTCTCGCCGCAGCCCGAGCACGCGCCCGAGAACTCAAACAGCGGTTGCAGCAGCTGAATGTCCTTCACCTGCGTGTGCGACAGCTTCGCGCGCTGCACCTCGGGCAGCCCAAGGAAGAACTCCCAGTTCTCGCGCTCCGGCTCGCGCAGCGGCGCCTGCGGCATCATGTTGATCGCCTTCCTGCTCGCGTCACTCTTGTTCTTCACCGGGCACACTTCCACGCACACTCCGCAGCCGGTGCAATCCTCCGGCGCCACCTGTAGCGTGTAGCGCTCCTGCTCCATGCCGCGCCACTTTGGCTTGGCCCACTTGAAGGTCGCCGGTGACTTGTCGCCCAGCTCCGCTTCGTATACCTTCGCGCGAATCACCGCGTGCGGGCACACCATCACGCACTTGCCGCACTGAATGCACAGGTCCTTGTCCCACACCGGAATGAACTGCGCGATGTTGCGCTTCTCCCACTGCGCCGTGCCGCTCGGGAACGCGCCGCCCGCCGGAATTGCGCTCACCGGAATCAGGTCGCCCTTGCCCTCGGCCATCTTGCCCAGCACGTCATGCACGAACTTCGGCGCCTTATCGCTAAACGCGCCCGTCAGATCGAAGCTCGAACCGGCCGCCGGCGGCAGCTCGACCTTTTCGAGATGCGACAGCGCATGATCCACGGCGGCAAAATTCTTCTGCACCACCGCCTCGCCGCGCTTGCCGTACGTCTTCTGGATCGACTTCTTGATCTGCTTGATCGCATCCTCGCGCGGCAGCACGCCGCTGATGGCAAAGAAGCAGGTCTGCATGATGGTGTTGATCCGCGAGCCCATGCCCGCCTCGCGCGCCACCTTGTAGCCGTCGATTACGTAGAACTCAATCTTCTTCGCGATCATCTCCTGCTGCATGCTGCGTGGCAGGTTGTCCCACACCTCCGCCGCCGGGTAAGGCGAGTTCAGCAGGAACACCGCGCCCGGCATCGCCGCCTCAAGCACGTTCATCTTTTCGAGAAAGCTGAAGTTGTGGCAGGCCACGAAGCTCGCCCGTGTGATCAGATACGTCGACCGGATCGGGTTCGGCCCGAACCTGAGGTGCGACGTCGTCATCGACCCCGACTTCTTCGAGTCGTACACAAAGTAGCCCTGCGCGTAGTTCGGCGTCTCGCTGCCGATGATCTTGATCGAATTCTTGTTCGCGCCCACCGTGCCGTCCGAACCCAGCCCGTAGAACAGCGCCCGCACCGTCTTCGGGTCCTCGGTCGAAAACGCGGGATCGTACTCCAGGCTCGAATGGCTCACGTCGTCGTTGATGCCGATCGTGAAATGGTTCTTCGGGGAGAGCCGTGCCAGCTCGTCGAACACACCCTTCACCATCGCCGGCGTGAACTCCTTCGACGACAACCCATACCGCCCGCCAATCACACTCGGCATCGCTTCAAACGGTAGGCCGTCGGCATTTTCCGCCAGAATTGTCATAATGTCCTGGTAAAGCGGCTCGCCCGCGCCGCCCGGCTCCTTGCACCGATCCAGCGTGGCAATCGTCTTTACCGTCTTCGGCAGCGCAGCCAAAAACGCCTGGCTGTCGAACGGCCGGTACAGGCGCACCTTCACCAGGCCCACCTTCTCGCCTTGCCGCATCAGCGCGTCCACCGCTTCCTCGGCGGCCTCGGCGCCCGATCCCATGATCACCATCACGCGCTCCGCATCCGGCGCGCCGTAGTAGTCGAACAGGTGATACGCGCGGCCGGTTAGCTTGGCAAAACGATCCATCACGCTCTGCACAATCCCCGGCACCTTCACGTAGAACGGGCTGCACGCCTCCCTCGCCTGGAAAAACACGTCGGGATTCTGCGCCGTGCCGCGAATGAATGGCCGGTCAGGCGTCAGCGCATTCTTGCGGAACGCGATCAGGTACTTGTCGTCCACCATCGCGCGAATGATCTCATCGCTGATCGGCACGATCTTCCCCACCTCGTGCGAGGTGCGGAACCCATCAAAGAAATGAATGAAGGGAATGCGGCTTTCGAGCGTCGCGATCTGCGCCACCAGCGCCAGGTCGTGCGCCTCCTGCACTGAATTTGAGGCCAGCATCGCCCAACCCGTCGAACGGCATGCCATCACGTCCGAGTGGTCGCCAAAAATCGACAGGGCATGCGTGGCCAGCGTGCGCGCGGAAACATGCATCGTCGCCGGGGTCAGCTCACCGGCAATCTTGAACATGTTGGGGATCATCAGCAGCAGCCCCTGCGACGCCGTAAACGTCGTCGCGAACGCGCCCGCCTGTAGCGCCCCGTGCAGCGCGCCCGCCGCGCCGCCTTCGCTCTGCAGTTCTTCCACAATGGGCACCGCGCCCCAGATATTCTTTTTCCCCTCCGCGCGCCACTGATCGGCCCACTCAGCCATGGGCGACGAGGGGGTAATGGGGTAAATGGCGACCACTTCGGAGAGCCGGTAGGCCACAGAGGCCGCGGCCTCGTTCCCGTCCAGAATCACGGTGGGAATCACAGTCTTTGGTTCACTCATTCGCTTCGCTCCACAATGCGGCCAATGGGAAGTCCGGCCGCTATCGTGAGTCTCGGCTTTGAGCCAGTTAGGGGCAGTGATGGAGGGCACATGGAAGGCGAAAAATCCCACATTGTAAAACGGTGTTTATATCGTGCAACTGGCTGTGGATCGAGTATCCTCCGCGCAGACGGCGTTTGGTATCCGGAATTACGACTACAGGACCGAAAGAACGTCTTTGGATGGCGCAAGGAGTAGTCGCGACCGCTATCCTTGGGTTCGATTTGGGCGCCCCATCCAAGCCCCGCTTGGGCGGTGTGAATTCAGCTCCCAAAGGGAGCGATAAACGTTAGCCCCAGGCGCAAGCCTGGGGAACGCACCGAAGATCACCGCCCCCCAAGCCCGCTTCAGCGGGCGTAAGAGCTTTCCGTTCCCTTGCTCCCTGTCTTCTAATCCCTTGTCCCTAATCCCTGCCCCTCTGTCGTACTATGTCTCCAGTTCCCCTCGAGGTTTTGAACAGCACGCCTCCGCCCAGGCAATGGAGCTGTTTGCTGCGCGCCTGAAAGCAGCGGCAGCACCTACGGAGGACACCTTGGACACCAACGCCTGCACAAAGCATCCGCAGAAGATTCAAATCCAGCAGCACACCTTCATGGGCAGCGTGTGGTTCGCCGCATGGCTCTTCACCATCGGCTACCTGCACCTGAGTTTCTGGAGAGCCGTTCTGGCCATCATTCTGTGGCCCTACTACATCGGCTCCCACGCCGGCATGCTGATGCACTGACGCGCAGCCCACCTGCAGTTTACGCGGCTGATGACTCAAGTGAAGCAGTTCAGTGCGTCGTCGCCGGCGCCGGCGTCCCATCGGACCACTGCCCAACCCAGACCATGAAGATGGTCGCGCGCTCTTCAGGGTCGTTCGCCGAAATCACCGGCGAGCCCTCCAGATCCGATCCCCAGCTCTTGGCTGCATCGCCCGCAACAAAAAACATCAGGTGCGGATGCCAGCTCTTGCCGACGTCGTTCAAATACTGCTGCTTCGACATCATATAGCACATCGCGCCGGCCTCCAGCGCCGGCAGCTCCCCTTTGTCCAGGGCCGACGCGGTCGTCTGAACGATCTCGGTCTTCGATTTTCCCGCCAGTACCAGGCGCGTCTTCATCAGGAAGATGGGTGCGAAGCCTCTTGCGGCCTGCCGATTAAAGCAGATCGGCGAGCGGATTTTCGGGTTCCAGAATTCCGGCTCGCCGGTCTCTGCGCCCCATGATCGCTCCACGACGCAGAGAAATCCGTTCGTGCCCTTCACGGCAGTCGTGTATCCATCCCGCCCCAGAACCATCACGTCAGCCCCATCCGAAATGGATGCGGGCGCAGCGCTGCGCGCCAGCGTAATTTCGGCGTTCCTGTCCGCGATCAGGTACTGATCGAGAGGAGCCATCGCCGGATACTGCGCGCTTGCGGGTTGCGCTCGCGCCAGAATTGCCTCGCCCGACACGATTGCGCCAAAAGAAGCACTGGCACGAAGATTTTGATCCGTTTCCGCAATTGATTCATTTGTCCGTTCTCCGGGTGCCCCATCCTGAACGCGCATTTCGCGTTTCAAGTAGGCTTTCGCTGACTCGCTGACTTGCCGACTTGCTGACTCGCTGACTCGCTCCCTGGTTCCCTACTCCCTATTCCCTATTCCCTGCTTTTCAGATCCCCGCGTACCACGCGTAGCCGTACTCGGGATCGACCGAACCCAGTCCCTTGCCGAACTTCCTGATGTCGTCGGTCGCCGTGATGTGCGTAACGAACTTCAGGCTCTTGTACCCCAGCTGCCGCGGCAAGCGCAGCCGCAGCGGCCCGCCAAACGACACCGGCAGATCGCCGTCGTTCATGCCCATGGTCAGCAGCGTGTGCGGATCCGTTGCATCCGCCATGTCGATGCTGCCCCACAAGCCCTTTTCGAACGCGTAGTACACAATGTAGCGCGTCTGCGGCAGCACTCCCGCTTCGCGCAGAACCCCTGAGAGCGGCGTCCCGATCCACTCCGCAATATACGACCAGCCCTCCTCGCACGCGACCTCGGTAATCTGGCTGCGAACGGGCAGCGTCTTCAGGTCCGCGAGCGACAGTACCAGCGGGTGCGCCACCGTTCCATCCACCACCAGCCGCCAGTCCCTGAATCCGCCCGCCTGCAGCTTCTTGAACGCATCGGTCGGCGGCGCGATTTCGTTGGCGAACGGGCTTTTCGAGATCATGCTCCGCGGAAACTCGCGCGCCGGCATATGCGTGGTGAGGATGCGCTGGCACGCATACGTCAGCGTCTCGCCCGGGCCGTACACTCCGCTGCCATCCGGCGGGATCAGCCCATAGCGCTTCGCGATGCGCCCCGCCGCGTCCAGTCCCGCCACGCCTGCGGCGGCCGCCACTCCTCCGGAAATCAGTTTGCGGCGCGAAATCTTGTTCATCGGTCCTCCCCGGCCTCACGGCTATACCCCGTGATCATTGCCCGCATGCGGCTCCTGAATCCCGAAACCGCCACCATCGCCACATGAACTAGCAGAAACGCGAGCAGCAGCCCGGAATCGATGAAGTGAATCGTGCGTGCCGACTGGCGCCCACCCAGCAGCGCCGCCGTCCACGGAAACGCCGCAGTGAACGACGGCGACATCGCCAGGCCGGTCCAGATAATCAGCGGAAACAGCACGAAAATCACCACCGCGTACGTGGTCCGCTGCAGCACGTTATAGGAGCGCTCTTCCGCGTGGCCGGGCGGTTTGCGCTGCATGTACTGTATGAGGCGATCCCGATACGCCCGCCAATTCCAATCGCGCCGCTCCGGAATCAGGTTCTTCCTGAAGTGCCCGCTTACCAGTCCGTAGATTCCGTATACCAGCCCCGTCAGCACAGCCACCCACGCGGTCTCGAAATGCAGGTACCGGCTCCATCCGTTCTGATCCGGCATCACGTAGTTGTATCCGGTGGGCACCGTCTGGCGCGACGCCGGAATGGGGATCACGAACAGCGGCTTCGTGTTCACGTTTCCCACTTCGCCCCAGTAGAAGCGCGGGTGCGAAATCACGATCTCGCCGCCTGTCACCAGCAGCGCGACAAACGCAATGAACGTGAGCCAGTGCGTCGCTCGCACCACACCTGCGTGGCGGCGAGTCTTTGTCCTTTCAAGCTGGGAAGCCGCAGGCACGCCGCCAGATTAGCACGCCTCGCGCACCAAAGCGGAGCCTTTTCTCAATCGGCATTCCGCCGCTCGCCAGCCCGGAGAAGTTGGCCTTTCAAATCTTCTCCGAACTCGCCAGCACCTCGCCCTTTTGGTAGTTCAGCGAGCACACGCACCGCTGGCAGATCGGATTTTTCTCCACATCCAGCGACGCGCGAAACCACCGCGCCCCAGTTGCAGTGCTCGTGCATGTGCAGCAGAAGAATAGGCAGCGTCGTGATCGTGCCGGGCGCGGACTGGCTGGCGCCGCCGCTCTTTGGCCTTGCGGTCGCGTTCGCGCTCGTCACCTTATCACCTCTTCCACCAGCGCCTGCCACTCAGCCTCCAGCGTCTCCCGGTGGAACTTGCGTCCGGCGCGGCGATACCAGTAGTCGGCGTTCGATTCGACGCCTTCCTTGCGATGCAGGTAGGCGTGCACCGCCATGCCTTCGCGCGTCTCCAGATCGTCTACCATGCCATGGGCGCGCGCCCAGTCGCCTTTCGCGTCCCACCATAGCGCGGCCAGAGGCGCCGAAAGCTCGGCTGGCGGCTCGGCTTGCTTGAGCGATGCTCGAAACTCCTCAATCGTCATGGTTCGCTTGTACCATCCGTCCCCGGCGGTCGCAACCTGCCGTTTTTCTCCACCTTGTGTGATTTAGGTCACTTCCATCCCTCAAATCCCCTGCTAAAAATGAACCATCGTTCCGATGAATTGATCGAAGGGTCCGCCAGGGGGCTTGGGAGGGGGCTGGAGGAACCCAGCCGTTCGCTCCTCTCCCTCGTGGTCATGCTATGAGGTCAAGTCATGGGAATGTCCCAACCAAAAATCCCTGCAGACCCCGATTGCAGACCCAGCCATTTTAGCCGTATACTTAAATCCGACCATTCTGGTCGCATTTTTCTGCTGCCTTATCGCTTCGGGCAGCGTCAGGGAGTCCGGCAGGTGAGTGTTCTCAGCGATTTGACCGTCGGTGACTGTGGGGTCCTGGTCGCCCTCGACCTGCCTGAAAACGTCCAGAACCACCTGATGCACATGGGTTTCGTCCCAGACGCTCTGGTCACGGCCCTGCGCCGCGCCCCGGCCGGCGACCCTACTGTCTACGGCATCGATGGAATGGAAATCGCCCTCCGCCATGAGACTGCTTCGGCCATTCGCGTTCGCCCCATCGACGCCACTTCCGAACCCTCCTCTCAACCCGGCCCCGCCTCCGATGAAGTTCCACAACTCGCCGAGGCTGCCCGATGAACGCGTGCTGCGAAACTCCGGCCTTTGTGCCGCCCGCGGCGGCGGCCGCTGAAGGCGCGCTCAAGACCGTCGTGCTCATCGGTCCACCCAACTCCGGCAAGTCCACGCTCTTCAATCGCCTCACCGGTCTCCGCCAGAAAGTGGCGAACTACCCCGGCGTTACCGTCGAGCAGCGCATGGGCCTCATGGCCGGCGTCGGCCGCGAAGACCTTACACTCATCGATCTGCCCGGCATTTACTCGCTCACTCCGTACTCTGAAGACGCACGCGTCGCCGTCAACGTGCTTCGCGGCCGCATGCCCGGCACGCCCAAGCCCGATGCTGTTCTCCTCGTTCTCGATTCGCTCCATCTGACCCGCCAGCTCATGCTGGCTGCGCCGGTTCTCGCCGTCGGACTGCCCACGCTCGTGCTCCTGAATATGAGCGACCTGATGCAGTCGCGCGGCGGCCAGATCGACACGCTCAAGCTGGCGCGCGAGCTGGGCGCGCCCGTGGCGCAAATCAGTGCCGTCCAAGGCACCGGACTCGACTCCGTTCCGCTCTTCCTCAATCGGCAGAACGGTCATCGTTCCGAACACGCCGCGCCGCTCACGTTGCCCGTCGTTGGCAACGCCGCCAGCACACACACCTGGGCCGAGCAGGTCAGCCGCCGCACCGGCTACCAGGCTCCCCTCTCGGCTGAAAACACCCGCAAGATCGACAACATCCTCCTCCATCGCATCTGGGGACCGCTGCTCTTCATGCTCGTCGTCATCGCCGTTTTTGAGAGTGTCTTCGCCCTCGGCCAGCCACTCTCTGACGGCTTTGGCGACCTGCTCGCACGCCTCGGCGACATCGCGCGCCCGCTGCTGCCAGTCGGCTGGCTGCAATCGCTTCTGCTCGATGGCGTGTGGAAGGGCGTCTGCTCCGTGCTTGTCTTTCTCCCCCAGATCCTGCTGCTGTTCCTCTTTGTCGGGATCCTCGAGGACACCGGCTATCTCGCTCGCGCCGCGCTCATCGCCGACCGCGTGATGCGCACCATAGGCCTCAACGGCAAGGCCTTCATCCCGCTGCTTTCCGCATACGCCTGTGCCGTCCCGGCCATCATGGCTACGCGCACTATCGAGAACAAGCGCGACCGGCTTGCCACCATTCTCGTCACGCCCTTTATGACCTGCTCGGCCCGACTGCCGGTCTACCTGCTGCTTATCGCCGCCTTCATTCCCAACGTCTACTACCTGCACGGGCTCCTGGGGCTGCAAACGCTCGTCATGCTCGGCCTGTACCTCGCCGGCGGAGTCGCCGCCTTCACCACCGCGCGCCTGCTCAAAAGTTCCATCCTCAAGTCCAGCGACACGCCATTCATCCTTGAGCTGCCGCAGTACCGCATGCCCACGCTCTACTCGCTGGCGCTCCGCCTGCTCGATCGCGCGCGCATCTTCATGAAGAACGCGGGCACCATCATCGTCGCCGTGACGATAGCATTGTGGATTCTCGCGCACCTGCCCGTCATCCAGACCGCCAGTGGCACGCTCGCCGCGCCCGAACTCGCGCAGAGCCTCATCGGACGCCTCGGCCACTTCATCGAGCCGGCCATCGCGCCCCTCGGCTTCAACTGGAAAATCGGAATTGGTCTGCTTTCGAGTGTTCTCGCCCGCGAAGTCATGGTCAGCACCATGGGCACGCTCTACGGCGCCGACCCCAGCACCCAGGCCCTCAATCTCCACGCCGCTCTGCACCACGACATGACGCTTGGCGGCGCGCTCGCCCTCATGATCTTCTTCGCTTTCGCCATGCAGTGCACCTCTACCATGGCCGTCGTCCGCCGCGAAACCAACAGCTGGCTGTGGCCCGCTGTGCAGTTCCTCTACATGCTGGCGCTGGCTTACGGCGCCGCCTTCGCCGTCAATCACCTCGTCATGATGTTCCTCGGCTAACTCGGCTATCGTGGTCCCTGTTCTCTCGATTTTTATATCTTTTCCTCGCCGGCCTTGCGTACTATAGCTTCTGTCGTTCTCCCCTGGGCTCCCCCCAATTTCTTCCAGTGAGGTTTCCCATGCGCATCGCATCTTCAGCGATTCCATCGTCCGTGGTTCCGTCCCTGGGGCTCTCGCCCCGCCCGCAGCCGCGCACCGGCCTGTTCCGTATCCGCACCTTTGCCGCCCTGGCCGCACTCGCCATCCTCAGCAGCGCCGCCGCACTTGCCCAGCCGCACGCCTACTCCAATATCGTCGTCTTCGGCGACTCGCTCTCCGACACCGGCAACAACTACCAACTCTTCGAAGCCAAATACTCCCTCCCCGTTCCCGGGTTCTATCTCCCCTACGAGGACTACACAGCCGGCGAGTTTACTGACGGCCCCGACACCGTCCCGCACTCGCTCAATTACTTTCACGTGTGGGTTGAGCAGCTCGCCCAGGCTCTCCCCGGCCAACCCCCGGTGATTGCCTCGCTCGACCACGGCACCAACTACGCCTACGGCTCTGCCACTACTGGCAACGGCACCACCACGCTCTCCGTCACTGGGCCGCCTTCCAATACGGTCTACAGCGTGCAGATCGAAAACATCGGCCAGCAGATCACCGACTATCTTGCCTCTCCTCACGCAAAAATCGACAGCAGCACGCTCTTTATCGTCTGGGGCGGCGGAGAAGACCTGCTACACGCCACCTCCACGAAGGACGTAACCAACGCAGCCATCCAGCAGGTGCTCAATCTGCAGCGCCTCATTCAGGCCGGAGCCACGCAGTTTCTCGTGCTCAACCTGCCGCCGCTCGGCCTGGTTCCGGAATTCAACACGTCTCTCGCGACTTCGCTGCCTGCCACCGCCGCGGCAGTACTATTCAATAGCTATCTCGCTACCGGCATTGCGGTCCTCAAAGACATCTACCCGCTGCGCCATCTCACCTTCTACCAACTCGACGTCTTCCACCTCATGATCAGCGCCGTTGCATGGCCCGCGTCCTATGGGCTCACGAACGTGAAAGATCCCGCCGAAGGCCTCCCGGTCGACCCCGACAAATATCTCTTCTGGGATTACGTTCACCCAACAACTCGCGGCCACAATATTCTCGCCACTGCCGCCTACAACCTCCTGTCGCACTAACACCCAGCGCGCCGGGTGCCCCGCACCCGGCGCTCCGGCATCCTTGTTCCCTCGTTCTCTGTCTTTCTACTCGCTGCTGGCTATTCCCTAGTCGCTGTCTTCCTTCTCCCTATTCCCTTCTCCCGGCTCCCTGCATTATCGTTTTCGAGAGAGAACCCATGCGCGCCGCCGAACTCATCGCTCCCCACACTTTCCGCATCGCCGATATGCCAATCCCCGATCCCGGCCCCGGCGAAGTCCAAGTCCGCGTTGAGGCCGTCGGCATCTGCGGCTCCGATCTCCACGCCTACACCGAGGGCGCCATCGGCGGCATGGCCAACGTCTACCCCATGGTGCTGGGGCACGAGCCCGCCGGCGTCATCGTGAAAACCGGCGCAGGCGTCACCGGCCTCGTCCCCGGCGACCGCGGCGCGCTCGAGCCCGCGCTCTACTGCTATCACTGCGAATTCTGTTTGAGCGGACACCACAACGTTTGCGCCAACATCCGCTTTCTCTCGAACCCAAACCATCCCGGCTTCTTCCGCGAACGCGTCAACCTCCCCGTCTCCAACTTTCTTCCCATCCCCGCCGAGATGTCGTCGGCTGCAGCTGCTCTGCACGAGCCGCTCGCCATCGCCCTGCATTCTCTCCGCCTCGCGTCCTTCGCTCTGGGCGAAACCGCCGCCGTCTTCGGCGCGGGACCCATCGGCCTGCTTACCATCGCCGCCCTGCGCGCCGCCGGCGCCGCGCGCATCTTCGCTGTCGAACCGCTGGCGCATCGCCGTGAGCTGGCGCGCTCCATTGGAGCGCACGTTGCCCTCTCGCCCGAAGAAGCCGTCACTGAAATTCTTCGCGCCACCGGCCAGCGCGGCGTCGACTGCGTGCTTGACTGTGCCGCCGCCGACGACACAATGACCCACGCTGTTCGCCTCGCGCGCAACGCCGGCCGCGTCGTGCTCACCGGCATTCCCGTCGCGCCCTCCATCGCGCTCGATGTGTCCCTGATGCGCCGCAAGGAGATCACGCTCTTCAACGTGCGCCGCTCCAACCACAAATCGCATCAGGCCCTTGACCTGCTCCACGAACAACCCGACTGGTTCGCGCCGCTCGTCACGCACACCCGTCCCATCGACCGCATCCAAGAGGCGTTCGATATCACCAGCCACTATCAGGACGGCGTCGGCAAAATGATCGTCACGCCGTAAGAGCGCGACGGTTCCCAACTTCCAGCCCGCAACCCAGACTCTAAAAAGCAGCCTCGTGTGCGGGGCAGAGGTTTCGCGCGAGCGCCGCTAGAGCTGGAATGGGGCCGGCCGCAATGAAAAATTGGTCGAAATTTCTCGACGATTCTGAAGCACTTTTGTTGATTCAAAAGGCGTTAACATTGATTTTTCGGCGAAAAAATTTTTATTTTTTCTTTATTTAATTTTGCCCTCCCATGGAGTTGGGTTTGCTAACGCGAGGCAAGTCTGGTGAAACGATCATGGTTTGAGTATGCCCCGGAACGGCGAAATGATATGCAAACTTGGCAGAGGGAATTTTCAGAGTGTTTTCAGCGGGTTGCGAGACGAAACGAGCATTCCGGCGCTTGACAAGGCCTGAGGTGACCCCCTCGGGTGAGACAGTTTGAGTTTTGACAGCTTGCCGTTTGCTGGATTGTGGTTGTCATTCGGGCTGAGGTGTTTCAGACTCAGCCCCGGTTGGTGAAGCGGAGGCGGGCTCTGCT
>Ga0208034_1000302_pt1 | contig 43478 bp, 36 predicted proteins | sample June2015DPH_8_10_FD_184699 | JGI IMG/M metagenome (GOLD analysis project Ga0208034, IMG submission 184699) | Peatland microbial communities from SPRUCE experiment site at the Marcell Experimental Forest, Minnesota, USA - June2015DPH_8_100... | ecosystem: Environmental > Terrestrial > Soil >...
GGGGGAGAAGGGCCTCTTCCGCTACGCTCCAGAGCCCCTTCTCCCCCGAAAATCCCTGCTTGATCGTTCCCCTTACTGGTTCCCTTTTCTTCCGCCCCGCTGGTTCCCTATCATTCCGCCCTTGACAATCGTTGGCTAAAAACTTTGCAGCCCTTACCATCAGAAGTCTCCCCGTACATCTCAAACTTCACTTTTTCCTCCAAGGCGGATATTCCTGGCTTTTGAGAGGAGTTCTCGAACAGAAGAGTTCGCTTGACTTTATGGCCAGGCAGAGCGGAAATGGACATGCCGCGAAGGAGGCAAGTCCATGGAGAACAACAAGATAGCCAAGCACAAACCAACGAGGCAAGAGGCGGTTAACCGACTTTTGGAGCAGCTGCTGACAATGGAGCGGAAGGAACTCCTGAAGCTTTGGCGCGACCTATTCGACCGTGTGCCCAGCCCGGCTCTGCGTCGCGAAACGTTGATCCCGATCCTGGCCTACCGGATTCAGGAGAAGGCTTTCGGCGGGCTCAAGGAGTCCACCGTCCGCAAGCTGCGCGAGTTGGCCGACAAAAAAGTAGTCGGTGAAATGCCTGTCGAGAAAAGCCTGCGCCCGAAGATCGGCACGCGATATGTCCGCGAGCACGCCGGTGAGCTGCATGAGGTCACGGTCCTCGAATCCGGCTATGACTACGACGGGACGATCTACCGCAGCCTCTCTGAGATTGCGGGCACAATCACCGGCACCAAGTGGTCCGGGCCGGCCTTCTTCGGTCTGAAGCGCAGGGCAAGGAGCGTGGCAGCATGAACCCACGAATTCGTTGCGCCATCTACACGCGCAAATCATCGGAAGAAGGTTTGGAGCAATCTTTCAACTCTCTCGACGCTCAGCGCGAGGCCTGCGAGGCATTCGTAAAAAGCCAGCAGCACGAGGGCTGGAAACTGATCGCCGGCCGCTACGACGACGGTGGTTTTTCTGGCGGCAACATGGAGCGGCCTGCGTTGAAGCAACTAATGGCCGACATTCACGCCGGAAAGGTCTCGGTCGTGGTTGTTTACAAGGTTGACCGGCTGACCCGCTCGCTGGCAGACTTCGCCAAACTTGTCGAGCAATTCGATAAGTTCGGTGTCAGCTTCGTTTCGATCACGCAGCAGTTCAATACCACGAGCTCAATGGGCCGACTCACACTCAACGTCCTGCTCTCATTCGCACAGTTTGAACGCGAAGTCACCGGCGAGCGCATCCGCGACAAGATTGCTGCCTCCAAAAAGAAGGGCATGTGGATGGGCGGGAATGTTCCTTTGGGTTACGGCGCGAAGGACAGAAAGCTGCAAATTAACGAAGCCGAGGCCGTCACGGTGCGCACCATCTTCAATGAGTTTCTGCGCCTCGGCAGTGTGCATCGTCTGCAGGACTGGCTGCGCGAGAACAACATCACGAGCCGACGTGGCAACCACTTTTTCCGTGGTCCGCTGTACATGATGCTGCGCAATCCGCACTATATCGGTCTGATCAAACACAAGAAAGTAACCTATCCAGGCGAGCACGCGGCCATCATTGATCGCCAGACCTGGGACAAGGCGCAAACGCTGCTCAACGATAACATTCAAGGTAAGCGGCGCAAGGTACGCGCCACCAAGGAAAGTATTCTAACCAGCATTCTTTTCGATGCCAACGGCACTCTTTACACGCCGACCCATGCCAACAAGAACGGCCGCCGTTATCGCTACTACACCTCGCAGGCGGTGATCAAAAAGACAGGAAATAGCAACGCCCCAGCCCGCATCCCGGCGCATGATCTCGAACAGGCTGTGGTTGATCGCATGCTTGAATGGCTACAAACGCCTACCGAGTTGCTCGCGGCGATTCGTGATGAGACAACCGCGGCCCCGCCAGAAGGTATTTTCGCGAAGATCATTGCGCGAGCTGCCACGATGGCACAGAGTTGGAGCGAGCACATTGCCGAGGACCGCGCGCAGTTTCTGAAGAGGGTCTTTGAGCGCGTGATCATTCATCCGCTACACGTCGAGATCCGTTTGCGCGTGCCGGCTTTGCTCAATGGGATTCTCGGCGGCGGTGAACCTGCTATCGACCTTCCGCAAATCGCCTCGATTGAATGTCCCTTCCGACATGTTCGGCACGGCCGCGCGGTACGCCTTGTTGTCGGCGACACAAGTATCACCACCGACGCCAGCCGCCAAGCCATCCTGAATGCCATTGCTCGCGCCCGCCTCTGGTATGAGCTGATCACCACAGGCCAAGCCAGGAATATTCAAGAACTGGCCGGTCTCCATTGCATCTCCCCGCGCTTCGTCAACGAACAGTTCAAGCTCATCCTGCTTGGTCCGCAATCGATCGAATGCCTGATGACTCGACCTGAATCGCTGCCCCTATCGCTCAACGACTTGCTCACCTCGATCCCAATGAATTGGCGCGAGCAGCCGTTTGGCCTGTCCGCATAGTCCGCATAACGAGCCCGCCAATTCTTCGGTCTAATAACTCCTCAAGCAGCCTACGGGCCGCTTGCGCTTCTCCGATGCAGAAGGAGTCGCGTCCAGGCCAGCTGATGCAATCGCCGAAAAGTCAAATCTCTCGGGCTCCTTTTGTCCTGGGAATGGAACTGGCGAATTCGCCACCAGAGAAGTGCCGACAAATCGGCGCACATCGGTCGCGCCGGAGAACGCTCTCCAGTTCCATCACGCTCAGGAAACTTGCAAATTTGCGGGGAATATTAAGAGTATTGCCAGTTCGCATCTCGTAAGGTGTTGATTCTAAATATACATGGCGGAGAGGGAGGGATTCGAACCCCCGATACCCTTTCGGGTATGCCGGTTTTCAAGACCGGAGCCATCAACCGCTCGGCCACCTCTCCGCGGTCTGCGGACTGTCTTCGATTGTACGTCGAATCAAGCCAATCTATGGAATCGGGCCGCCCGGTCCGTCGACGCGACCGCGGCTGCCCAAACAAAAAGCGGGAGCGCGCGGCTCCTGCTTCCTGTTCTTGCCCCGTCGTCTACTTTTTGCCTTCGAGCTCATCGGCCAGCCCTTCCACACCATATATCTTGCGCAGAGCCTCGAGCATTCCGGCAGAGTGAACGGCGACCGCACGGTTCTTCGTGCCGTCGTAAACAAAGTCTCCCGCCAGCGACTCGATGTTACCGTCGAAGATCAGCCCTACCAGCTCGCCCTCTCGGTTCACCACCGGCGACCCGGAATTGCCGCCAATAATGTCGTTCGTTGATACGAAGTCCATTGGCGTCGCCAAATCGAGCTTGTCGCGCGCCGCTGCCTCCTTCGGCGTCAGATCCCACGGCGTTTTGTTGCTGAAGCTTGCCGAGCGATCGTACAGACCGTAGAACGTCGTGACGGGCGGAGCGATGGTCCCGTTGTACGGATACCCATCGACCGTGCCGTAGCTCAGCCGTAGCGTGAACGTGGCGTCGGGGTATGCGTTCTTTCCATACACGGCGAAGCGCGCCTTGCCCAGCTTCTCGCCCGCCGCTTCGAACACGCTGTTGACCTTGTCGCGCATGTACTCGTAGTTCGCGCGCCATACTGGATCTGCGCGGCGCGCGGCCGCAATCATGGGATCGCTGGAAGCGGCCACCGCCGCCTCGCCTCCATCGAGCAGGCTCTTGCGGAACGCGGGATCGACGAGCTTGGTCCCGTCTACGAGAGCATCCACCGCCTTGTCGATGTCGCCACCGTGCACGATCGCCCGTAGGTACGCGTCGTCTACCCCCAGCTTCTCTTTCGCGAGGTTAAGCGCGTTCTTCATGAACATCTTCTCAACCGAAGGGTAGATGGGCGCCGGAGACAGCAACTGGTAACGCAGCGAATCCAGCCCTGCTTCGTGATACTGCGGCAGGCGCTCGCCGTCGGGCTTCTTCACCTCCGCCACGTACTGCACAATCTCCATGGCGAGTGTGAAAAGCTGGCTGTCGCCGCGGCGAAAAAGCTGCTTCTTGAACTCCGGTTTAGCCACGTCCACCGCGCGCGCCACCTCTGCCCACGCGTCTCCATATTCCTTCTCCAGCTCCGGATTCGCCTTCACCTTCGCGCGCAGGTCATCTTCCTCAGCCTGTTTCTTGGCGACGATCGTTTTATCGGAAAGCGCCTCCTCGCGGCCCAGGTAGACCTTCAAGCTGTTCTGCAAAAAGAAGATCGTGCTTTCAACCTTTTGGTCCTGGTCTGGGCCCTGCTTTCCGAATTCCTGCGCCGCGGCAATGCGCCGCTGCAGATATTCAACGATTGCCGGCCCCCGAAGTTCGCGCTCTATCAACAGCTGGGCCATCGTGTCTTGTCGCGAAGTCGAACCGGGGTTCCCTGGCACGAACACAAGGTCGCTCGGCCCGGCGCCTTTCGTGCTCCACTTCAGATAGTTCTCCGTGTGCAGTGGTTTCCCGTTGTCGTACACGCGGTACAAGGCCATGTCGAGGTCATAACGCGGATAGGTGAAGTTGTCCGGATCGCCGCCGAAGAAGGCTGCCTGCTCTTCCGGCGCAAACACCAGGCGCACGTCGGTATACGCCTTATACTGATAGAGCCAGTACTCGCCGCCGTTGTAGAGGGTCACCACATCGGAGCGCAGGCCGGTCTTGTCCTTGCTCTCCTTTTCAATCGCCGCGATCTCGGCCTCGCGCGCCTTCAGCGCCTTGGCGTCATCCGTAATGTCTCTTGCCGCGGCATCCACGCGCGCGGTCACGTCCTGCATCGCGACCAGCACATTCACTTCCAGGTCCGGAGATTTCATCTCCTGGTCCTCGGTCGCCGCATAAAACCCGTCGCGCACGTAATTGTGTTCGGGCGTCGAATTCTTCTGCAACTGGAAGCGCGCCACGTGATGGTTCGTCAGTAGCAGACCTTCGGGGCTGACGAACGAGCCTGATCCTCCGTCGTTGAGGCGCACGCTCGAAAGCCGCAGGTGATCGAGCCATTCCTGCGTAGGATGAAAATTGTATTTCTCCGCCAGTTGCTTGAGCGGCGGATTGTCGAACGTCCACATGCCCTCTTCGGCGCACACTGGTAGCGCCAGTACGACCAGCATCGCTGGAATCAGAAAAACGGAGCGATATACACGAGTCATCATTCGAACCTCATTGTTTTGCGCGTCGCCTCGCGGCTCGCGGTTATGGTTGCGGCAGCACCAGCACCTCAACGCCTGAGGCTGCGTCTTTCTGGTGGAAGATCTTTTCGGTCGCCTTTTGAAAATCCTCCGGCTTGGAGTACGGAATGTCGGTAAAAGTTTGCGGATTGCGGTCGGTCAGCGGGAACCAGCTGCTCTCCACCTGCACCATGATGCGATGACCGCGGCGGAACGTGTGGTAAAGATCGGGCATGGTGAAGTCGATCGCGGTTTCCTTGCCGGGTACCAGTGGTTCCGGCTTCTCCATACTGCTACGGAACTTCGCGCGGAAGGGTTCGCCCCGCACCAGCTCCTCGTAGCCGCCCATCTGCAGCGGCGGCGCGTCAATCACGCGTTTGTTCGGGCGCGTTAGAGCGTCGGGATCCTCGTCGGGATAAACGTCGATGAGCTTGACGTCGAAGTCCGAGTCGGTGGCCGTACTCGCCACCTTCAGGTGCGGCGAAATGGGACCGGCGATGGTCACGTCTTCACTCAACGGATCGGTCTCGTACACCAGAACATCCGGCCGATAGCTCGCGAAGCGCTGGTCGTCGACCATGTAGCGCTGCGGCACCGTGTCTGTCGTGTAGCCCACAAATGGCACGGGGTGGTTTGGGTCGCTCATATACTCATCGGCGCTCTCTTCCTCGGTTGGAGGATCGAAGCTGAGCTTGCCGCCCGCGTGGAAGTAGAGCGTCCCGGCCTTCGCGTTCCTTGGAGGCCATTCTTTGTAGCGGCGCCACACGTTCGCCCCGGTCTCAAACACGATGGCCGTTGGCAGCGCTTTTCCCTTACCCTTCAAATAATGTTCGAAGAACGGGAACTGGATGTCGGTGCGAAAGTAAACTGACGTTTTGGCATTGAACTGCACATCTCCCAGATGATCGCCGTCGCTGCGCGCCCAGCCGCCATGCACCCACGGCCCTTCCACCAGTGTCGCCGGCGTATCGGGATTGAATTCCCTGATCGCGGAAAACGTGCGGTATGGCCCTTCGAGATCTTCCGCATCGTACCATCCGCCTACGACTAGCACCGCGCACTTGATGTTCTTCATGTGCCGCGAAAGGTCGCGCGACTGCCAGTAGTCGTCAAAGGTGTCGTGCTTGAACTGGTCGTCCCACATCCATGCCGCGCCGTCGAAATACTTGTCCAGGCTGGCCAAATTCCCGGCATGAAGAAAGAACCGGTAGCTGTCGGGCGTGCCAAAATCAAACGGAACCTCCGGTTTAGGCAGCACTGGGTTCTGTTGCGGATGAAAAAACGGCGCGTAGAATTCGAACCCTGCCGCCAGCATGAACGCTCCACCGTGATATGAATCGTCGCCCCGGAAGAGATCGGTCATGGGCGCCTGAGGGCTTGCAGCGGCAATCGCCGGATGCGAGTCGATGATCGACGCCGACGTAAAGAATCCCGGGTACGAGATTCCCCAAATGCCCACCTTGCCGTTATTGTTGGGCACGTGCTTCAACAGAAACTCGATCGTGTCGTAGGTGTCCGAGGAATCGTCCACGTCCTGCGGCGACTTCTTCTCATCGATGTGCGGGCGCATCTCCACAAACTTGCCCTCGCTCATCCATCTCCCGCGAACATCCTGGTAAACAAAGATGTATCCTGACTTCTCGAATTCGTCGGATGGGCCGAGCTGCGCGGGATAGCGGTCTTCGCCGTATGGCCCTACGTTATAAGGAGTTCGCTCCATCAGAAACGGATACGGACCTGGATCGTCAGGAAACGCCGATACTTTGGGCACATAGACTGCGGTGAACAGCTTCACGCCGTCGCGCATGGGAATTCGGTACTCATATTTTGTGTAGTGAGCGCGGACGTAGTCCTCGCCGGGGGGCTGTGCATCGGGCCGGTGCGGCTGCGCAAACGTCACGCTTGGGACCAGCGTAATCAAAGAGGCAAAGACAAGGCGTCGCGGCATATCCATCGTGGTCCCTGAAAACTCCCGATCATTCAGAGTAACCCAGCCGGGCGCTGCCTGAGAGCGCCGGTTTGGATGTCGGATTCCCTTCCCTCGTTTTTCCTTGACCATTCCATTCCATGGTGTTGTAGCCTGCCCCTGTGCCTCTTCCCCGCACGGTGCGGCTTATTCTACGCCCGCTCCGCACCGATTAGTCACAGGCAAGATGGGAACTCCGCGAACGGCCGGAGACCCGTTACAAACGGAGGGAAAATGGGTGCGAATCGCCTCTTCTCAGTTTCCGTACTGATGCTGGCCGCGACGGTTGCTCCGCTTGCGGCACAGAGTCATCCGAAGTCGCCCACCCCGTCAACTACATCCGGAACGCCGGCCGCCCATGCCGCAGCGGCGCCCGGGCACACCTTCAAATGCACGGCGGGAACAGCAAATACCCCTTGCACCGCTGCCGATGTTCAGAACCTGAACGCGATGGTTGTGTCTGGCAGGCGGATGTACAAGCCGCTCGCGACGATCGCTTCAATCTCGCTCGCCGGTGCTGACGGCTCGTTGACCTGCACCCAGACCAGCGGCGCAGCTTGTACCGATGACCAGATGAACTCGCTCGATACCTACGCCGCACAGCAGAAGAAGGGTGGTGGAAAAGGGTGCTGCACCGTGATGAAGTCGACGGACGTGGCGTCGCCCTAGGTCTCTGACCGCTTGATTTTGTACGAATATGGGTGCTCCGGGTCCCGCTTTTGGGACCTGGGAAAGCACCATCCTAAAGGGGCGAGTTCATGCGGTCAGACGCCCATGTGAGTCGCGCTCTCTCGTGCGCTCTAGCCGCGATGCACTCGACATATTTTCCGCATTTCCTTATGCCGTTTTTATACCGTTCACCGCATCTCAAATTAATCTGAAAGTGATTCCTCAAACGGCCGTAGGCGCACCTGCCGCCGGGGCTGTCCCTCAAATCCCTACGAATCGCATAAGGAGATCTATGTCAAAGTTCAAACTGGAGTACATCTGGCTCGACGGCAAGACGCCAGTTCCCGAGTTGCGCGGCAAAACCACAATCAAGAGCTTCGATAAAACCCCCACTCTCGCCGATCTGCCCCTCTGGGGCTTCGACGGCAGCTCCACCATGCAGGCAGAGGGCAGCAAGTCCGACTGCATTCTGAAGCCTGTCGCCCTCTATCCCGATGCGGCCCGCAATGACGCCTTCATCGTCCTCAGCGAAGTGATGCACCCCGACGGCACGCCTCACTCCAGCAACATGCGCGCCACAGCTCCCGATGATCCCGATCTCTGGTTCGGATTTGAGCAGGAGTACTTTCTTTACAAGGATGGGCGCCCCCTCGGTTTCCCTGAGGAGGGTTATCCCGCTCCGCAAGGCCCGTACTACTGCGGCGTCGGTTACAAATACATGGGCAGCATCGCCCGCCAGATCGTTGACGAGCACCTCGACCTCTGCCTCCACGCCGGAATCAATCACGAAGGCATCAATGCCGAGGTGGCCAAGGGCCAGTGGGAGTTCCAGATCTTCGGCAAGGGCTCGCACAAGGCCGCGGACGACCTGTGGACCGCTCGCTACCTGATGATGCGCCTCTGCGAAAAGTATGAGGTCGACGTGATGTGGCACTGCAAGCCCATTCGCGGCGACTGGAACGGTTCCGGCATGCACACCAACTTCTCCACCGGGCTCCTGCGCGACGTGGGCGGCAAAGAGTACTTTGAAGCCTTGATGAAAGCGTTCGAGAACAACATCTCCGCGCACATCGAGGTCTATGGTCCTGACAACCATCTGCGTCTCACCGGCCAACACGAGACGCAGGCCATCGACAAGTTCAGCTACGGCTTGTCTGACCGTGGCGCCTCCATCCGCCTGCCTGTCAACTTCATCAAGAATGGTTACAGGGGCTACCTTGAGGATCGCCGTCCAAACTCCGAGGCCGATCCTTATCAGATCGTCTCGCGCATTTTCAAGACGGTGGAAAGCGCTACGAAGCCTGGCGTCGAAGAACTAGTCCCGGCATAACCTGGCCCTCCTGATCGGCGGCGGGCGTTCTCCTTCGGCCGCCCGCCGATTCAACCGGGCGACAAAAGCACCCCGAATCGCGGCGCAGCCCAACCTGTGGTTGCGCCGCTTGTTTTCCTTCGGCCTGCTTCCGCGTGCCTTTTCTGACGGGTCCTTTATATCCCGTGTGCTAGAAACAAGACACCAGGACCAAGGCGGAGCTTGCCAAAAAGCAAGTGCGGCTCCAATCATTCACATTGAACTGATTACTGCAGATGATTAGCCAACGTTTGCCCCGAAACTATGAACGCAGGCCATCCAGTCGCGTTGGAACCGCTTTTCGGAGACTACCCGCTCGACCAGGTCTTCGACGAAATGCGCGAGCCCAGCGGTGAGGTGCGTTCGCACTATCTCGCCTTGGCCGAAACGCTTGCCGGCCTCCCCGCCGATGAGCTTCAGCGCTGCAAGCAATCGGTCGATCTCGCCTTCCTCACGCAGGGCATCACTTTCACCGTCTACGGCCGCGAAGAGGGCACCGAGCGCATCTTCCCGTACGATCTGCTTCCGCGTCTCGTCACCGCCCAGGAGTGGGACCGCATCGAGCGCGGCCTCACCCAGCGCATTACCGCGCTCAATCTCTTTTTACGCGACGCCTACTCCGACGCCAAAATCCTCGCCGATCGCGTCATCCCGCGCGAACTCGTCTACAGTTGCAGGCACTATCGCCGCCAGATGCGCGGCCTTCAGGTGCCGCGCAACGTCTACATCGCCGTCGTCGGCTCCGACCTGCTCCGCTTGAACAACGGCGAGTTCGTCGACCTCGAAGACAATCTCCGCGTGCCTTCAGGCGTCAGCTACATGCTTACCAACCGCCGCGTCATGAAGCGAACCTTCCCGCAACTGTTTTCGAGTTACGGCGTGCGCCCCATCGAGCATTACCCGCAACTGCTTCTCTCCACATTGCGCTCGCTCGCTCCCGAAGGCCGCCCCGAGCCCAACATCGTGCTCCTTACGCCCGGCGTCTACAACTCCGCCTATTTCGAGCACACTTATCTCGCACGCCAGATGGGCATCGATCTCGTAGAAGGCCGCGATCTCGTCACCCACGACAACGTCGTCTACATGCGCACCACCGACGGCCTCAAGCGCGTCGACGTCATCTACCGCCGCGTCGACGACGACTTCAGCGACCCGCTCGTTTTCCGCGCCGATTCCGCCCTCGGTTGCGCCGGCCTGTTTAACGCCTATCGCGCCGCCAACGTCACGGTGGCCAATGCTTTCGGCACCGGCCTTGCCGACGACAAAGCTGTCTACGCCTTCGTGCCCAGGATGATTCGCTATTACTTGAACGAAGATCCGATCCTTCCCAACGTCGAGACTTTTCTGTTGAGCGAAGAGAAGGATCGCAAGCACGTCCTCGCGAATCTCGACAAGCTCGTGGTCAAGGCCGTGGGCGAAAGTGGCGGCTACGGCATGCTCATCGGCCCGCACTCCACAGCCCGCCAGCGCGAGGACTTCGCGCGCCACATCGAGGCCAACCCGCGCAACTACATCGCCCAGCCCACGCTCGATTTCTCGCGCGCCCCTTGCCTGGTCGATGACCGGCTCGAGCCGCGGCACGTTGATCTGCGCCCCTACATTCTTTTTGGAGACAGAGTCAATATCGTGCCCGGCGGGCTCACGCGCGTGGCGCTTGAAAAGAGATCGCTCGTGGTCAATTCTTCGCAAGGCGGCGGAAGCAAGGACACATGGGTTCTGCAATAGTTCAGGGTCATCGGGCAGCAGGAGAGAGAAGCACGATGCTATCGCGTGTTGCCGACAGCCTCTACTGGATGAGCCGCTATCTCGAGCGGGCTGAGAACACCGCGCGCCTGCTTGACGTCACCATGAGCCTCATGCTCGATTCGGGCGGCCCCAACGCCGAGGAGCGCTGGCATCGGATGATCGCCGCATTGGGCAAGCCCGTTGGAGTCCAGTGGGACGGCGGCCTCGAATCCATGGCGCGCAATCTGGTCTTCGATCACCTCGACCCCTCGTCGGTCATATACAGCATCAATGCTGCCCGCGAAAATACGCGCCAGGTTCGCGAGGAGATCTCTACCGAGCAGTGGCAGCGCCTCAACCGCCTCTTCCACCACGTCCACTCGCCAAGCGCCCAGCTGCAGTTTCGTTCCAGCATGAGCGATACTCTGGCGTCCGTAGTTGACGGCATCCATCTCTTCCAGGGCGTTGGCGACTCAACCATGATTCACGGCCAGGGCTGGCAGTTCATCCGTCTCGGCCGTTCGCTCGAGCGCGCTTACGCCACTGCAACGCTGCTCGAGGTCCACCAGTCAGGGCTCTTTCACGCGCACGAGCGCGAATCCTCAGGCTATCAATACCTTGAACTCGTCGGCTTGCTGCGCTGCTGCACGGCCTTCGAGGCCTACTGCCAGGTCTATACAGCCGACCTCTCGCCGGAGCGCATCCTCGAGTTTCTTGTCCTCAATCGCGACTTTCCCCATGCCATTCGCTATTGCGTCGACAACATCCGCACTGCGATCGAGTCGATCCAGCGCACCGGCGGGCGCCGTTCGCCCGATGAGTTGCTCGCCGGCGTCGGCAAACTGCACGCCATGCTGGGTTACACCACCATCGGCGAAATTCTTGCGGGCGACACTGCCGCATTCCTGCACAACATCCGCGAGCAGTGCCTCCGTATTCATGAGCTCATCTACCGCAACTATGTGCACTACTCCATTCAATCCGCGCTCGCGGTCTGAAGTAGCGATTAGCGCCGAGGGTTTTTTGAAGGTGTCCGACCTTACTGGCAAGTGAAGAACTCATCCGAAGCGAGTTTTGTAACAGGGCATGACTTCAGTCGTGCCGAAAGGGCAATCTAGACGCAAGGCTTCAGCCCCTGAGGGAATCTCGGCGACATGAATTTCTATTCCATCCGCCACTTAACCCGCTTCCGATACTCGCAACCCATCAGCGAGAGCATTATGGAAACGCGCATGCATCTGCGCTCCGACTCCAGCCAGCACTGCCTCACCTTCTCGCTCTCCGTCAGCCCGCGCTGCCGCGTCTTCAGCTATCGCGACCATCTGGGCAACAACGTCCAGCACTTCGACATTCCCGGCGAGCACAACCAGCTCGTCATCGTCGCTGAATCCGTCGTCGAGCAGCAGCCTATGCCCGACGTTCCGCATTTTCTTTCGCCCGACGCGTGGGACGAGCTCGACGAGTTGATCGAGGCCGGCGATTACTGGGAGATGCTGCTGCCCAGCGCCTTTGCCGTCGAAACGCCGGCGCTCATCGACCTTGCGAAAAAGATGGACGTCGTGCGCCGCGACGACCCCCTCCATCTCGTCCTCGAGCTGAACCAGCGCCTCTTCCACTACTTCGATTACGTGCCCCGCTCCACGCGCGTCGACTCGCCCATCGACGAGGCCATCGTGAGCGCCAAAGGCGTCTGCCAGGACTTCGCCCACACCATGATCGCGTTGCTGCGCCGCGTGCGCATTCCGGCGCGCTACGTTTCGGGATATTTATATCGCGGCAGCGAGGACCACGACCGCTCCATTCCCGACGCTACGCACGCCTGGGTCGAGGCGCTCTTGCCGCATTTGGGATGGGTCGGCGTCGATCCCACCAACAATCTCGTCGCGCATCACCGGCACATCCGTACCGCGGTCGGCCGCGACTACGCCGACGTGCCGCCCACGCACGGCGTCTTCCGCGGCAAAACCGCAAGCGAGCTTTACGTCGCCGTGAAAGTCGAGGCCAGCGATCGGCCGCCCGCCCTCGACCGCAAGCTGCCCATCCCCGAAGACTGGAGTGTGCTCGTCGAGCGCGCCCAGCAGCCCCCCGAGCCCGACATCCCCTTCGTCGACATGCAGCAGATGCAGCAGCAACAGCAGCAGTGATCCGTGATCGTCGTCGGCAGTCGCTCTGCAAAATGATGAGTTAGCCTGCCTTCTGCACCTCCGCCGCAATCTTCCTCAGCTCCGGCAGCACCTTGCCCAGCGCCGCCAGCGCCGCGCCGCGCGTTCCCAGCGCGAAGTACACATCGCGATACAGCGGATAGAGCTTTTCATATACGGCCGCCGCCTTGGCATCGGGTTCGACCGTCCGAAATGGCAGGCACACCGCGGCCTGCGCCTCTTCGATCGTCCTGTACGTTCCTGCCGCCAGCAGCGCAAAGATTCCCGACCCCAGGCTCGTGGGAATGCCCGCCGGCACCAGCACGGGCTTGTTCAGCACGTTCGCGTACACGCGGTTCAGCACCTCATTCTTTTGTGGAATGCCGCCCGCGTTGATCACACGATCGATGCGCACGCCGTGCTCCGCCATCCGCTCCAGAATGATCCGCGTATGAAACGCCGTTCCTTCGATCGCCGCGAACAGCTCGTCCTGCGCCGTGTGCACCAGGTTCCAGCCCAGCGTCACGCCGCCCAATTCCGGGTTCACCAGCACCGTGCGATCCCCGTTGTCCCAGCTCAGCCGCAGCAGTCCGGTTTGTCCGGCCTTGAACGCATCAATTCCCTCGCTCAGCGCCGCTACCGTCGTCCCCGCGCGCTTTGCGATTGCGTCAAAAATATCGCCGACAGCCGACAGCCCCGCCTCGATGCCCATGTATTTCGGATGCACGCTCCCCGGCACCACACCGCACACACCCGGCACCAGCTCCGCTTCCCGCGCAATGGCCATGATGCACGTTGAGGTGCCGACCACGTTCACGGCGTCGCCCTCGCGGATGTTTGCGCCAATCGCGTCCCAGTGCGCATCGAATGCGCCCACCGGAATTGGAATTCCCGCGCGCAGGCCAAGCTCCCCGGCCCACTTCGGTGACAGGTGCCCGGCCAGGTGATCGCTTGTCTGGTACTCGCCGCCCATCTTCGCGCGCACTCCGGCAAGCAGCGGATCCACGGCTGCAAGAAACTTCTCCGGCGGCAGACCACCCCATTTGGGATTCCACATCCACTTGTGGCCCATCGCGCATACGCTGCGCTTCAGTCCGCTCACGTCCGTTACGCCGCACAGCGTCGCCGCCACCATGTCGCAATGTTCCAGCGCCGTCACAAACCGCGAGCGCTTCTCCGGGTTGTGCCGCAGCCAGTGCAGAAGTTTCGCAAAGCCCCACTCGTGCGAGTAGACCCCACCGCACCACTCGATCCCCTCGAAACCTAGCTCGTGCGCCTTGCGCGTGATCTCCTCTGCCTCGGCGAATGCGCGATGATCGCACCACAGGTAGTATTCGTCGAGCGGCTCCAGCCCTTCGCCCACGGGAATCACGCTCGATCCGGTCGTGTCCAGCGCAATGGCCTCCACTTGCGCTCCGTCAACGCCCGTCGTCCTCAGCGCGTCCTTCGTTGCCTCAACCAGGGCTGTCATCTGGTCTGCGTGCGACTGTGTCGCGTAGTTGGGATCGTCGCGCCGGCGATGCAGCGGGTAACTTGCCGGCGCCGTCCCGACTGGCCCCTTCTTGCTGTCAACTAAAGTGACGCGAACGCTGAGAGTGCCGAAATCGACGCCGGCAACGATGGCCATGAAAGCTGCCCTCCAGTAAACGCTTGCTGATTCGCAGATCAGACTACACCATGGCCGTGGACCCCGTCCCGCGCCGCTACAGCAGATTCAGAGTTGCTGTAAGGCAGGTTGTTGCTGCCGAGTGGCTCTTTCCTTAAGAAAGAGCCCCCCCCGCACACTTTCTCCGGTAGCACGGGTACTCTGAATCTGCTCTACTTTTTCCCGCCCGGCAACATCGACGTAAGTTTGCCCAGCATTCCCGTCTTCGCTGGTTGAGAACCCGCAGCCGGCTTCGCCTGCGTCGCTGGCGGCGATGGCGGCGGAGTTGCCGCATTCCCGGCGTCGTGCGCGCTCCCTGGACTCGCTCCAACCTGCCCTCCGTCCGCCACCCGCGCGTGCGCAAACTGCGGCGGAGACGCCGTGTTGTCTTGGTTCTTCACCAGGATCGTGATCCGGCGATTCGAAGGGTCGTAGGGGTTGCTTTTCACCCGCAGCATCTGGTCGGCGTAGCCACGCACTTGCGTCACCTGGTCGCCGCGCACACCACCCTCCTGCAGCAGCAGCCGCGCAGCGTTCGCGCGGTCAGCCGAAAGCTCCCAGTTGCTGTAGTTCGCGTCCGTCGAATACTGCGCAGCGTCCGTGTGCCCCTCGATCAGCAATTGGTTGGGCAGCGTCTTCAGCTCCGCGGCCAGCAGCGCCAGCAGCTCCTGCCCGCTCGGGCTCAGCCGCGCACTCCCGCTTTGATAAAACGTCCCGTTCTTGTCCTCGAGCAACTCGATCCGCAACCCCTCCGATGTGATCGTGATCTCAATCTGCTTCATCAGCTTCTCCAGGTCCTTGCGCGCCTTGATCTCCTGTTCCAGCTTCTCCTTCAGCTCCTGAAGCTTCTGCATATTCTCGTCGGGCTGCGCGGTCGCGTTCACGCCGTTACCCGACATCGTGGTTCCAAGCAGACTTCCCGTTCCTCTTGGGTCGTTGAAGTATCCGGCCACCGCTTTCTTCACCTGCTCGCTCTGGTTCATCAACCACAACACGATGAACAGCGACATGAGCGCGGTCACGAAATCGGCATAAGCCACCTTCCACGCCCCGCCGTGATGGCCGCCGTGGCCGCCCTTCTTCTTAATGACGATGATGGGTTGCGCCTTCGCCGTCATACAATCGCTCGACCCTCGCTCCCCTGCTCCCTCGTTCCCCGTCTTTCTAATCCCTGGTCCCTAATCCCTGTTTTCTCGTTCCCTCGTTCCCTCGCTCCCTTAGTCCCTTGGTCCCTGCCTTTACGCCGCTGCTGCCGGCTCCGCCGTCTTGTTCTTGCAATTCTTCTCCATCTCGTCGAAATTAGGTCGCGCATAGGCCGGAATCGCGCGCCGCCCCAGCTCGATCGCAATCATCGGTGCCGAGCCCTTCAGAAACGCCAGTAGCAACACGCGCAGCACGTGCAGATACTCGTTGTGTTCATCGGCCAACTTGCGCATGTTCGCGCTCAACGGGCCCACCACTCCATAGCACAGCAGAATGCCCAGAAAAGTTCCCACCAGCGCTGCAGCCACGTGCTTCCCGATCTCCTCCGCCGGTCCGCCCAGCGATCCCATCGTGATCACCACGCCCAGCACCGCGGCCACAATGCCCAAACCTGGCAGCGAATCGGCCACCGTCGAAAGCGAATCGGAGGGCTGCGTGCCTTCGTGATGATGCACGTCCATGTCCAGCTCCATCATCTGGTCCATGTCGAATGGCTCCACGCCGCCCGTGATCGCCGTGCGCAGCGTGTCGCAAACAAAATCCCGCGCATGGTGATCATTCAGGAATTCGGGATAGTTTTTGAAGATCGCGCTCTCTTCAGGTTTCTCCACGTCCATTTCCACCGCCAGCAGGCCCTCTTTGCGCACCTTGGTCAGGAACTGGTACATCATCTTCAGCGTGCTCAGATAGCGCGCCTTCGTAAACGGCGAACCCTTCAGCGACGCCGCGAGCCCCGCGGCAATGTCCTTCAGAATGCGCGTGGGATTGGCCACCAGTAGTGTTCCCGCCGCTGCTCCCGCAATGATCAGCAACTCGGCGGGCTGCAAAAGCACCGCGATGTGTCCCTTCTCCATCAGGAACCCTCCGATGATCGCGGCGAAAACAACGACGATGCCTATGATGGCGAACAAGTGGATTCCTCCTCCGCCGCGGCCGGCCTCTGGTCACTGGTCGCTGCGACCGTTGCGCGGTTTCCGCCTCCGCGCGCGCTCGCTTCCATCGCCTGTCGCGCCCGCTCCAGCAATTGCGCAAGCGTCTCCACGCCATCGCTCACCGCCTGTGCCGCTCCAATGCTCACAGTCAGCGACACTCTGTCGCCCCACCAGCGGAAGTCCGTGGTCCGCGCCAGCCCGGCCATCATGCGCGCGTGCGCCGCAAGCATCTCCACGCTGCGCTCGTGCGCCAGCACAAGAAACTCATCGTCTCCCCAACTGCACATTTCCTCAGCCGGTCGCAACCCAACGGCCAGCGCGCGCCTCACCTTCTCCAGCATGGTGCGGCAAGCGGCTGCGCCATGCGTCTTGCCCAGTTCCTGCGCCTGGTCCACACCGATCCACAACACTCCCACGGGCGCGCCGCCTCTCGTGGAGTCTTCAAACTCTGCCTGCAGCCGCTCCTCGAACTCCTCGCGGCCTTCCTCCGCACCCGCGTTTTGCCCGCTCTCCCCATGCGGCAGCGCGTCCAGCCCTTCGGCCGGATGAAACAGAGCCGCGGCGCCGATGCGCTCGCCCAACCCATCGCGCAAAACCAGCACCCGCGTAATCACCGGCAAACCGTGACCCAGCTTGTGCCGAGCTTGCACCAGCGCCCGCCGGACCTCCGTCTGTGTCATGCCGGGCGTCTCATCCTCCTTCCGCCTTGCCTCGTCGAACAGCGCCTCAAGCCCTTCGGGAAGCGGCTGCGCCAGCACCTCGATCCCGGCGTAACCTGTGATGCCCTGCGCTGCCTGGTTCCAGAACACCACTTCGTCGCCCATGCCGATCAGCGCAACTCCCTCCGGCAGGCTGTCGAGCGCAGCTTCGAGCAGTTCGTTCCGGTCGATCATTGCGCCAACTCCCCTCTCCTCATCCGCTCGTCGTTCCTCACCCCGGCCGCGATGCTCATCGATCCGTGCCCCGAAGCCGGCATCCGCGCACAGATTCGCCTGCGCCTTCACTCCTTTAAATCGGCGCAAAGACGCGCAACTTCATCGGCTTATGTCGCAATGAGGGAATCCCAATGGGTAAACGGAAATGAGCCGCGCCGCGATGCTTGAGCGCGGGAAAGATCAGTCGAATCTGCTTTTATCGTGAGGTTTTATTGGAATGCCGCGGTCAAAAGCTCCGCACCCACTCCAGGATCGACCGCACCCCGATCCCGCTCGGACCCTTGGCAATATACGGCCGCGCATCTTCCACCCACGCCACTCCCGCAATGTCCAGATGGATCCACGGCGTGTCCTCCGCGAACGCGTGTAGGAACTCGGCGGCACTGCTGGCTCCGCCAAATCGCCCGCCCGTGTTCTTGATGTCGCCAATGTCCGATTTGATCAGCTCCGCGTACTCGTCCCCCAGCGGCAGCCGCCAGAACTTCTCGCCGGAAATCGCGAGTGCCGCCTTAAACTTTTCATACGTCGCGTCGTCGTTCGAGAAAACGCCGGCCGTGGCCTTGCCCAAAGCGACGGAGATGGCTCCCGTCAGCGTCGCCGCATCGATCAGGTGTGTCGCTCCCAGTTGCCGCGCATAGGTCAGTCCGTCGGCCAGCACCAGCCGCCCCTCGGCGTCGGTATTGATGATCTCGATCGTCTTGCCCGACATCGCTGTCTGCACGTCACCCGGCTTCTGCGCCGTCCCCGACGGCATGTTCTCCGCCGCGCACACCACCGCGATCGCACGCACCTTCGGCTTCAGCAGCGCAATCGAGCGCATCGCGCCGATCATTGCCGCCCCGCCCGCCATGTCGTACTTCATCTTCTCCATATTGTCCGCAGGCTTAATCGAGATGCCTCCGGTATCGAAAGTGATCCCCTTCCCGACTAGCCCTAGAACGGGACCGTCAGTGACGCCTTCCGGCTCGTACCGCAGCACGATCAGCGCTGGAGGCTCCGCCGAACCCTGTGCCACGCTCCAGAACGCGCCCATCTTCAGCTCGTGCAGCTTTTCCGTTGAGTGCACCTCCCACCCCAGGCCCACTTCCTGCGCCATCAACGCTGCGCGCTGCCCCAGGATCGTCGGCGTCAGCTTATTCCCCGGCTCGTTCACCAGCGATCGCGCGAAGTTCTGGCTCTCGCCCATAATCACGCCTTCGGCAAACGCTGCCTCAACCGCCGCGCGATCTGCATCCGCCGACGCCACAACCGTCAGCGACTGAATGCTCTGGTCCTTCCGCTCGCTCCGATACGTATCCGCATCGAAGTCGCCCACAAGTGCGCCTTCCGCCGCCGCCCTCGCCACCCCTGCAGCGGGCAGGCTTTCGGAGTGGTTCTGCGGCAGCGCAAATACCAGTTCCCGAATCCCTTTCGGCTTGGCGAATCGCACGGCCGTTCCCGCCGCCTCGCGCACCGTGTGCGTGTTCGTCTTCTCCTGCTTGCCCAGCCCCACAATCAGCAACCGCTTGGCGGCCACTCCCGCTGGCGCGTGCAACAGAACGGTCTCGTTCGGTCCGGCCTTGTATTCGCCGGTCTCGATTAACATCGCCGCAGCCGCCTGAACTGCGGCGTCTGTGGTCAGCAACGTGGGCTGGGGCTTGGCGTCAAGTCCCTTCGCGCTTTGGGTGTCGACCGCCAACACGGCCAGAAGTTCGGTGGCAATTCTCGCGATCGGGGCGAAAGAGAGCTCGGTATGCATGGTGCTTATTCTTTAAGGGAAGCCCAACCGGATGCAAATCAGGCGGTATCGGTACCTGCTCTCGCACCGACCGCCCGGAGAGAATACTTGTCCATGACATTTTGTGTCATTTCTCTGATTTGACGGCTGCGCATCTGTGTCATATCATGTCATGATCTGGCGTATGTTGATGAAAATAGAAGGCATTCAATCTCGCATAAATCAAAACGGTCGCATCGTCATTCCCGCTGTCATTCGCAAAGACATGGGCCTCAAACTCGGCGACATCGTCATCATGTCGCTCGAGGACGGCGTCTTGCAGATTGTGCCCCAACGGGCCGGGGCCCGCCAAAATCAGGGTAAATTCAAGAAGGCCGCGAAGCCCGGAACCTCGGCGTTCGGCAGGCGTGAGCAGGAAGAGCGCGAGGAGCCCCGGAACCAGACAGAGGAATGGCTTGGCTGACCGTTGCCCTTCAGCGCAAAGCCACCGTCTACACCACCAACCCCGCTTGGAAGAATCTCGACCTCGGCATCGAAGTCGAAGTCATCCGCTGACCGCCCATCGCCGCGCCCAATCTCGGAAACGCCCGCCCCCTGGGCACGGCGAGCGATTGGCTACTGGCTACTGGCCGCGAGCTACTAGCTCCCTCACCTTCCCCCGCGATGCTTGTTCGCCTTGATCGCCGCACGCGCCTCCCGGTCCGCCTCCCGCCGCCGCTCCGTCTCCCGCTTGTCCCAGTCCTGCTTGCCCTTGGCCACCGCCAGCTCGCATTTCACCCGCCCATTGCGAAAATAGAGCCGCGTCGGGATGAGCGTATGCCCCTTGATCTGCGTCTTGGAAAGTAGCTTGCGAACCTCATCGCGGTGCAGCAGGAGCTTGCGAGTTCGCGTCTCGTCGTGGTTGGCGATGTTGCCGTGGGAGTACGGTCCGATATGCATGTTCAGAAGGAACGCCTCGCCATCCTTGATCAGCCCGTAGGAGTCCTTCAGGTTGGCCTTGCCCTCGCGGATCGACTTTACTTCCGTCCCGCGCAGCGCTACGCCCGCCTCGATCTTCTCCAGCAAAAAGTAGTTGTGGCTGGCTGCGCGATTGGTCGCGGCGTCGCGCTCGCCACTGGCCACGGGATCCCGCGGCTTGGCTGGTTTTTTGGCTGCCGCGGAGTCTTTCGCGGCCACCACATGGCTGGTTTGGCGGGCCATCGGAGGAATCCTTGAATTCTCATCGTAGCATCGGACTATATTGCGGGAGCCACCGAGGAATGGCAGCGAGGCTTTGCTAGAATGAGGGAGCGTTTTTCCGGGAAGTTCCGCAAGATGAATCGTATGGGGACGCCCGCTCGCGATGGCGCCTCTGCCCGAGACGGCCGGCCGTCGATCGCCAAACTTGGCCCGACGCCTCGCCGGGGAGTCGTATGAATCGCCGCACGATCGCACAAGTCGCTGCACCATCCACGGTGTCGCGCTGGACCCTCTCCATCGCGCTCCTCGCCGTATCGGCAGCGCTTGGCGTATCCGCCGTCCTTCTTCACGCCGAGTCGGCCAACTCCGATTTCAAGCAGGGTCAGGCCGCCGAAGGCCGCGAGGACTACGACACCGCATTCACGCTGTATCAGAAGGCTTACAACCGCGACCCCAGGGACGCTCGTTTCCGCATCGCTCTTGCCCGCATTCGCACCACCGCCTCATCGGCCCACATCTCCAAGGGCCGCACGCTGTTTGCTGCGGGCGACATTCAGGGCGCGCTTGCCGAGTTCCTCCACGCCGCCGAAATCGACCCCGGCAACGAGGCCGCGCAGCAGGAAATCGCCCGCGTGCGCCAAAGACAGGGCACAAACGCTCCTGCACCCGAGGTCGGTCTGCCTCAGCCCACAGGCGAGCAACAGCAGCTCGAGCAAGTTGAATCTCCGCCCGTGCTTCGCCCGGTCTCCAACGAGCCGCTCTCCCTGCACATGACTGAAGACGCCAAAGTGGTCTACCAGGCTATTGGCAAAGCCGCGGGGGTTAATGTGCTCTTCGACCCCGACTACAACTCCAAGCGCGTCCAGGTCGACCTCAATAACGTCTCTCTCCTCGACGCGCTCCGCATCGTCGGCGTCATGTCCAATACCTTCTGGCGTCCGGTCACCGCCAACACCATCTTTATCGCGCAGAACTCCCGCACCAAGCGCCAGGAGCTCGATGAGCAGGCGGTGCAGACCTTCTATTTGACCAACGCCTGGCAGCAGAACGACCTCAACGACGTGCAGACGGCTCTGCGCAACGTCATGCCCAACGCCAAGGTCTACGGCGTGCAGAGCCAGAACGCCATCGTCATGCGCGCTACGCCCGACGAGCTTCTCCTTGCGCAACAACTCATCGACGATCTCGATAAGGCCCGCGGCGAAGTCGTCGTCGACATAGCCGTCCTCGAGGTCAGCAAGAACTGGGAAAGGTCGCTCGGCATCGCATGGCCCAGCAGCGTCGGCATTGCTTTGCAGCCCAATTGTTCGGCGACCAACACCTGCTCCAGCACCAGCACCACTTCAACCACATCTGGCACCAGCACCAGCACCGTCAGCCCCACGCTCTACAATCTGGCCCATCTCAACTCCACCAACTTTGCGCTCAGTATCGGGTCGGCCACGCTCAATCTCCTGCTCACCGACAACAACACCCGGGTCCTGCAGAGCCCGCGCATCCGCGCCACCGACGACCAGAAAGCCACCATGAAAATCGGTTCGCGCATTCCCATCGCCACCGGTTCTTACTCCGCGCCGGGTCTTGCCGCGACCGCGGCCATCGGCTACGCGCAAACCCAGTTCCAGTACCAGGATGTGGGCGTGAATATCGAGATGACGCCCAGCGTCCACTACGACCACGACGTCACGCTCAAGATCAAGATCGAGGTCTCCGCGGAGAGCGGAACCGAGACCATCGAAGGCGTTACGGAGCCCATCATCAGCCAGCGCGTCGTCGACCAGACCATCCGCCTCCGCGAGGGCGAGGCTAGCATTCTCGGCGGCATCCAGAACCAGCAGCAGCAGAACAACTGGGCCGGCATCCCCGGCCTCAGCGCGATTCCCATCCTCAAGTACGTCTTCGGCTCGCGCGATCGCATTGTGCAGGACGACGACATCGTCTTCGTCGTCGTTCCCCACATCGTTCGCTCGCAGCAGCTCGACCAGGCCAATTTGCGCGTCATCGACAGCGGCACAGGTCAGTCCATCGATCTGCGCCATGCCGACGTAGTCGCTCCGGCTCCGGCGCCCGCGCCTGAAGTTCGGCCCACCGCGATGGAGCACCCTTCTGTGGGCAGTGTGCCCGCACAGGGCGCCGTTGAAGCCGCGCCTCAAATGCTCCAGCAGTTGCGTGCCGATATGGCCGCCGCGGGTGGTCCGAATGCCGTGGCCCAGACAGCTGCTCCACCGCCCGCCCCGGCTCCAGCGCCCCAACCGCAGGTGACCGCTCCTCCGCCCGGCCCGTCGGCAGCCCAGGCAACGCCCCCGACGCCTGCCGCAACCCAGGCTTCGGCTGCTATTCCGCCTCCCTCAGTCGCAACTCCTCCAGCCGCCGCCGCGTCGGCAGCCGGTGCGACCTTTGCGCTCAACGTGCCTGCCACCCCGCCCGCTTCCGGCGCCACGTTCCAGGTCCCGGTCGTATTGAACGGCGCCTCCGACGTTGCCTCCATTGCTCTCCAGATGCAGTACGACGCCACCAAAATCTCGCTCCAGAACGTTTCTCCCGGCGACCTGCTCAGCCGCGACGGTCAGGCCGCGCCGCCCATCCATACTGACTCGCCGCCGGGCAACGTGATCATCGGCATGTCGCGCCCGCCCGGAACTCACGGCATCAGCGGTACCGGCGTTGTTTGCGTGCTCACCTTCCAGGCCAAGGCGTCGGGCCCCAGTAACCTGTCCATCGCTCGCGCCTCCGTCGTCAACAGCGCGCAGCAGCAATTGCCGGTGGCGAGCGCGCAAACCAGTATCGTCGTCAAATAGAGTGCAGTGCCCATGGCCCCTATGCGTCCCAATCCGATCCGCCCCACGGGCCGGGGTCCCCGCGGACAGGTCTTCGTCCGTGGGGTGGAGGAACGGGGCCCCAACACACACGGGGCCCCCGGCGGGCGGTCTTTGCCCGTTGGGGTGGAGAGACAGGTCTTTGTCGGTCGGGTGCAGGAGCGGGGACTCACGCTGGTCGAGCTCATCGTCACCGTGTTCATCCTCACCATCCTCGCCACCGCCGCATTCCCGCTCGTCCGCTTTCAGGTCAAGCGGGAAAAAGAGCGCGAACTCCGTTACGATCTGTGGTCGATGCGCGACGCCATCGACAAGTACAAGGACGCAGCCGATCGCGGCGCCTTCCAAACAAAAGTGGAAAGCCAGAACTATCCACCCGATCTGGAAACTCTGGTCAACGGCGTGGACGTGCAGGGCAAAAAGCTCAAGTTTCTTCGCAAGATTCCGGTGGACCCAATGACCGGCAATACCGACTGGGGACTCCGCTCGATGCAGGACGACCCCGACTCCGATTCATGGGGTGGCCAGAGCGTCTTCGACGTGCATTCCAAATCCCAGGGCACGGCCCTGGACGGCACCAAGTATTCGACGTGGTGAGAACAGCAAGCTGTCAGCTAGCAGCCTTCAGTTCCATTGTGGCGAGGGCGCTTTGAAAGGATTGCCGGGAAGAGGGAAATAAGCACGAAGAAGCTGAAAGCTCAGAGCTAAAAGCTAAACAAATGCGCAACCGCCGCTCCCAATCCGGTTTCACGCTCATCGAGCTGATCATCGTCATGACGATCATCGCCATCCTGGCCACGCTCGCTGTGCCTTACTTTGCCGCAGCGGTCAAGCACGCTCGCGAAGCCGTTCTGCGCGAAGACCTCCAAACCATGCGCATGGCCATCGATTCCTACACCATGGACAAGCAGAAGGCCCCCCAGTCTCTCGACGATCTCGTTCAGGAGGGCTACCTCAGAGCCATCCCCGAAGATCCCATGACCCACAGCAAAGACACCTGGGTCACCGAGACCAGTGACGCCATGTACTCGCTCGATGAAACCGAGCCCGGCATCGACAATGTTCACTCTGGTTCCGAAGAGCAGGGATCCGACAGCCAACCCTACTCCGCTTGGTAAATTCAGGGGAGAGGATCTGGGCTATGCCGACCCCCCGCTTGCTGGCCGGTTTCTTATTCGTCGCCACCCTTTGCGCATCCCTCCACGCGCAGGACACAAACACTCTCTCCATCAAACTGCTCGACGGCCGGACCGGCCTTCCCGTCAAAGCCTCCAACTTCCTCGTGCGCGTCGATCACAACGACACCGTTCATAACGAGTGGGTCAGGATCAACGACGATGGAAGTGTCATCGTCACGCTCCCCGCCGGTGTCCGTGATTTTTCCGTCAAGGCTACCTATGCCATGGGGATGGAAACCTACATTAATTGCGATGCAGCAAAGGAAAACGACAAGGAGCGCGACATCTGGTACCCCATCTCCGCGATTCTCAAGTCCGGCGTCGTCGCGCCCAATGAGTGCAGCAAAACCAGCTTCACCGCCAAGCCTGGCGAGTTCATCTTCTTTGTCCGCAAGCGCGACTGGCGCGACCGCCCCGACGATTAATCTCGACCGATCTCCCCCCGCCGAGGCTGAGAACTGATAGCTGTGATCTGAACGCTGATAATGGAATCTTGGCGCTCGAACCTCCATCTCAAGCTGCACTCGACTTTGTCGCCCGCGTGGCGAATGCCTTCGCTGCGCTGACCGAGTCCACGCTTGCCGATCCGGAATTGGGTCTCGGCGGAAGGCTTCTCTATGCCGGCGAGCTCGACGACGACGGCCGTGCTCTCGTCGTCGCGGCCAATATTGCAGGTGCTGCCACCCTCGCCGCAACCGCCGGCCCTGCCGCTCAAAAGCAGGCCCTTCGCGACGGAGTCGTCGATTTCGTCGTCACCACGCTCGACGAGGCCCTGCGCATTTTGAAAAACGAATTGCGCAAGCGCCAGACCGTCGCGGTCTGCGTCGCCCTGCAGCCCGGCGCAGCCGAGAGCGAGATGAACGAGCGTGGCGTCTTACCCGACCTTCTGCGCCACGACGTGCTCATCCCGCAGTGCCACGAGAAACGCGACCGCCCAAACGAGGCGCAGCCGGAAAATGACCTCCTCAAGATCGCCGCCCTCGTCACCTGGCGTGTCGACTCGGCGCTTCCTCGAGATCTTGCGCAACTCGACGAAATCGCCCTCGCCTGCCTCGACCCCGATGAAGGTCAAGCCCAGCGCTGGCTCCGTCACGCGCCGCGCTATCTCGGCCGCATGGCGCATGGCCTGCGTATCCACTACACCCATCGCGAATTCGCCGCCCGCTTTGCTGAACAGGCGCGCCAGCGAGTGAACCGCGGAGAAATCGCCTTCCCCTTCGAGATCCAATCAACCTTCCGCGGCGGGCACCAGCAGTTCCGCTTCAATCAGGACAAGCAGCGAGGCGTGGCTTCTAATCCCTAATCCCTATTCCCTATTCCCTATTCCCTGATCCCTTGGTCCCTCGGTCCCTGCCTCTCCGATCTTCCGCCACAACTCCGTAACGCCGTAACCGGTCTTCGCTGAGACCGGCAGAATTTCATCCACATCGAGCTCACGCTTCAACGCAGTCAGGCTTCTCGTCCGCTCGTTCCCGCTCAGCTTGTCCACTTTCGTCGCCACCACCAGGAACTCGCGCCTCACCGACCGCAACCATTCAACCAGCTGCCCGTCGTTCGCCCTCGAGGGCACGGCCGCATCCACCAGGCAGACGCACAGCGCCAGCGTCTCGCGCGTCGCGAGGTACGGCTCAATGAATTTTGGCCACTCCGCCGAAATTGACTTCGAAATCTTCGCGTATCCATACCCCGGTAGATCGGCGAAGATCATCCTCTGCCCGCGCCGCTCGCCCGAAACCTGAAAAAAATTGATCGCGCGCGTCCGTCCCGGCGTCGACGAAACCTTCGCTGCCCTCTCACCCACCAGCGCGTTCAGCAGGCTCGATTTCCCCACATTTGACCGCCCCAGAAAAGCAATCTCCAGCTCGCTCGCCTTCGGAAACTGTGCCGCCGCCACTGCGGAGCGTAAGAATTGGGCCGTGTAACGCATCGGGGTAAAGCATAGCAAGTCAGGGAGTGGGCAAACGAATCCAACTTTCGCTCGCCACCGCTGCATTCGCTCCCGGAGGGAGCGATCGAAAGTAGCCCAGGGCAAGCGGAGCGCAGCCCTGGGAAAGCCGCAAAAAGAGATCTTCCAGCCCCCTAGGGGCGAAAGAACCATTCAACGGAATTTATCGAGAAAACACGATCTGAATCGTTACGACCGTTACGCCTCCGCCATCGCCAGCGGCCGCGCGCGATCCGTGCGCAGCGTCGGCACCGCGGCCAGTAGCGTGCGCGTATACGCGTGCTGTGGCGCCGCCAGCACTCGCCCGCATTCTCCGGTCTCCACTATTTCTCCGGCGCGCATCACGGCCACGCGTCCCGCCACCTGCCCCACCACCGCCAGATCGTGCGAGATAAACAGCATCGCCAGCCCGTACTCGCGCTGCAGTTTCCCCAGCAGCGCCAGGATCTGCGCCTGCACCGTCACATCCAGCGCCGTCGTCGGCTCGTCGGCAATCAGCAGTCGCGGCCGGTTGATCAGCGCCATCGCAATGAGGATCCGCTGTCGTTGCCCGCCCGAAAACTGGTGCGGATAGTCGCCATAACGCCGCGCCGCCTCACCAATCGCCACCGCTTCGAGCGCCGCAATCGCCTTTCGCTTCGCCTCTCCGCCGGTCAGCCCGTGTGCGTGTGCTTCCGCGCATTCCGCCACCTGCCGGCCCACCGTCATCACGGGATTCAACGCCGTCATCGGCTCCTGAAAAATGATCGCAATCTCCCGTCCGCGAACCTGTCGCATTGCCTCCGGCGCCTCACGCAGAAGGTCCACTGCGTTGTTCGTTCCCGCGCCCCACCAAAAAATCTGCCCATCCACCATCGCCATCTTCGGCAGCAACCCCATCACGGCCAGCGCGGTTGCGCTCTTTCCCGAGCCCGACTCGCCTACCAGCCCCAGCACCTCGCCCTCGTCCACGGTCAGGCTCACGCCGCGCACCGCCTCCACCGCACCAAATCGCACGCGCAAATCGCGAATGTCGAGGAGAACGCTCACCCACTCATCCTAGAGCATCGTGGTCACGCACCGGCCCGCCACACCCCGGATACAATCCGATCAGATTTGCCTGAAGAAAGTTTCGCCGTGTATCCGGAGATCTCTCGGTTGATGCTGAACACCGACGGAGTGTCAAGGCGGTGTTCCGAACCAGCGCGTGCAACGATCAAGAAACGGCATTTCCCGGCATCTGAGTTGCAAATCCCTTCGCGCATCGAGCGAGAAAGATCGGGTTAACCAACGCGAGCCCGAAAGCGGGAAGTGGAAATGGTTTCTGTAGCCTCTCTGCCGGGCTGATAACAACCCGTGTGCTGTATTCTTGGGTTAACCCCGGTGGTTGATTGCTCGCGCTGCCGCATGGATCTCGGGCAGTGAAGATCTTGATTCTCTTATCGTGCGAGACTGCAGAATGTCCGTCAACGCATACTGGGCTTATGGTCTTCGCATTCATGCGGAGATTGTCTGCCCGGAGCTTCCGCCCGATCCGCAACCCGGCGGAATTCCAGACGTCACAATTCGCTTGCTGCCGCCGGTTCCTGGCGTTTCAGAGTCTCTTGAGAATGGCTACTATGAGGTCCGGCCCGGAATCTTTCGCCTTGCGGTTTCTCGTGTGGCCCAGTACGTCGTTGAGGCAGGAAGTCGAATATCGATCGAGCCGCTGGAGGGAGCTTCCACGGAAGAGCTTCGCCTGTTTCTCCTCGGTTCGGCCATGGGTGCGCTTCTTTACCAACGGGGCCTGTTCCCCCTGCATGGAAGCGCAATCGTGACGCGATGGGGCGCGATGATCGTCGTTGGAGCGCAGGGCATCGGCAAGTCCACGCTTGCCGCTGAGTTTCATCGCAAGGGATACCGCTTACTGTCTGACGATGTCTGCGCCGTGGCATCGACGCAGCAGGGACTGCGGGTTCTTCCGGCGCCGGCTCATTTCCGGCTTTGCGCCGACGCTTACGAGCGCCTCGGAACCCCGCAAGGCGCGCGCTTCAACGTCGACAAATTCGTGGTTCCAATGAATGAAGGCTACTGCTCTGACCCCGTGCCCCTGAAGGCAATTCATGTGCTCACCGAGCAAGCCGGCGGCGATCCGGCCTTCAAAGTGCTGCACGGTTTTGAGCGGGTGCAACGCTTGCTTGAGAATCTATATCGCCCCGAGTACCTCAAGGGCCAAGGCACGCAAGCCGATCTGATGCGGCTGGCGGGCCGGATTCCAGGCTGTACCCCTTGGCGTAGGCGTCGCTCTTCTGAATCGGAACATACCCGAGCTCCGGTCGGGCTTCGATGTAGAACATGAAGAGCAGCCGGTAAACCAGGCGCAGGCACTCCAGACTAAGCTCTCCAGGATCCACTGCATCTTTCCCCGTGTAAAAGCCTTTGCTGCGCTCTTGCGCTCTCTGGCGAAGCTGTTTGACGGCCTCGTTGCCCAGCATTTCAATGGGCTCCCGGAGAGCATATTTCAGATCCTCGCTGACGCCTAAGGCATGCTTATGGGCGTTTTCGTCCAGACCATCCAGAAGGCTGGCACCCTGCTCTGGGGCCAAGCTTTCATGGTGCAGCAAAGATGCCGCAGCTTGCAGCGCATGGCGCCAGTCTTTCTCCAACGATGAAGATCGAACTCCTCCCAATTCGAGAGACCCGCCCTTTTCGCAATTGCTTTGCATCTTCGGATGAAGTGAGTATCGATTCCTCCTAAGGTGTTAGGAAAGAGCCGGTCCCTCGACGCCTTGCCCGCACAGTATTGCTTTATTCGCGCCATAAAGGACGCTGAAATAGGCAGCTTGCGTCCTTTCGTGGCCTGACCTGAACGCTTGCCTTTAAGGCGAAAATTCCGGTCCGACTTCGGACTGATATGCAGCACGTTGATTTTGAACTTCAGATCACGGACTTCGCAGTTTGCAACTTCCATATCGCGCGCCATGCTCTGGAGGAAGAATTTGAACAAGAGTTCCTCCTTCTCGTCACAGGCATCGAAGAACTTCACCATGTCTTCATTCTCATAAGGAATGACTTCGGTCGGAGGGTAGGACATCCCTTTCAGGATCGGTTTTGCGGCGTTATTACTTTGCCGAATAAGGAAAGTGCCGACGGCTTGCATGATGTTGTAGCAAGTCCGGTCTCCCAGATTCTTGGGATGTTCGCGAAGAAACAGGAGGAACTCTGTGACAAATGATTCATCAATTTCATCGAGATTTGCCTGCGGTCTGAACTCGACGAGGAATCCAAGACGGTACTCATAGGTTTTCGGTGTGCGACTGGCAAGCCCGTAGCCCGATTTGCCTTGGCGGGCGCGACAATTCTTTAGATATTCATCGATGACAACTCTGACCTTTTTCCTTGTGCTGTCTCGATTCGAGGGCTGATCAGCGCCTTCGTCATTCTCTTTGATCTCGCCGCCTGCTCCTTTAAATGCAAGCTCAAGACGTTTCTTGTTCAGCATCTTTAGCGCATGTTCGGAATCGCGTCCGACCGCCTCCATGCGTTTCTTGGATCCGTCGTACCAACTGACGTACAACGACCACTTCGAAAATCTTGGGAGATCGTCAACGACCTCTTGGAGTTTCCATTCGGTTTTGATTTTTACGTTTTGATACAAGACGACTGACTTGTTGGCCAAATCCATGTTCCTTCCTATGGTTGAGATGGAAGCGACGATGGACTGGAATGAAGGGGTGCCAGCGAACGCCGGCGGGAGCCAGCAGGTGCCGGTAAGTGGCAACAAATAGTAAAACGGACCTCGCGGACCGCTCTAAGTTACTGATTCAAACGGATCTGGTGCCGAAGAAGGGACTCGAACCCCCACACCCTTGCGAGTACATGGACCTGAACCATGCGCGTCTGCCAATTCCGCCACTTCGGCACATGTGCGCTCAGGCGGGATCCGCCGAGCAGGCAGCAATTCTGAGTCTCGCAAATGCCGTACCCCGTGTCAAATCAACGAGACCCGCCAAAGCCAGCCTCATCCTGGCGTCTTCACGCCCTTCTTCAGCATGACCACAGCCTTCTCCAGCCGCCGCTGTTGCGTCTCTTTCTTCTTCGCTTCTTCAATCCACCGCACGTATTCTTTCCGGTGCGTAAAGCTCAACTTCTCAAACCCGGCCAGCAGCCCTTCCTTCTTCAGCCGCGTCTTGAACGCAGGCGGAATCACGATCGTGCGGTCGGCTTCGTCCCTCCACACCACCACGTCGATTGTGTCACCCGGTCCCTTACCCGTCTCGTCGCGAATCGACTTGAGCACGCACAGCATGTGCTGCGGCATGCCGTACTTGATCAGCGATCCCGAGTACGCCATTCCGGCAACCGTCGCCTTCACAGCCACGCGTCCCTTCGTGCCGAACTCCTTCTCCACGTCATAAGGAAAAAGCACGAACGCTCCGCCCGTCCCAACGCTCGCTTCCTGGATCTTTGCCTTGAATTTGAATTTCTTCATCCGGCATCCTCCTCTGTCGCATGTGCGCCCGCTTTTGCATACGTTTGTGCGCCACGCAACAGGAATGTTACCAACGCCCGCGGCTTCCCGCGGAAACAGGAATCCCATCGCGCCGCGCCCTTGAGTGCTGTCGCAGCGTGATGGGATGGCAAAACGAAACGGAATTCTCCGCTTACACCAGCTTCGCGTCCAGCGTGATCTCCGTGTTGTTCGCGAAGAGCTTCGAAACCGGGCATCCGGCCTTGGCGTCGGCCGCGGCCTTTTCGAAGACTTCCTTGCTCGCGCCGGGAACGCTGGCCGTCGTGGTCAGCGCAATCCTGGTGATCGCGAATCCGCCGTCCACCTTCGCCAGTGTCACCGCTGCCTCTGTCTCGATCTTTGTGGGCGTCAATCCCGAGCCGCCCAGTTGCGCCCCCAGCGCCATCGAAAAGCAACTGGCGTGCGCTGCTGCAATCATCTCCTCCGGCGTCGTTCCTGTGCTTGCTCCTTCAAACCGTGTCGCGAACGAGTAGTTGGCATTCTTCAGCACGCCTGTCGCCGTCGAGATCGTGCCCTTGCCTTCCTTCAGTGATCCGGTCCATACCGCGCTTGCTTTGCTTGCCATAGTCCCTCCTTGGGGTGCGAGATTCTTTGCTTGTGAATGGGTTGCCGGCGCGCCGTCAACGGAGAAGAACTCCTGCGCCGCTCTTGCCGTTGATCTCTGGGACGCCCGCGCAATTGCATCTCGGCAGGCAGCCACTCCTCCATGCTAATCTGTCGGGCATGTTGCCGCAGCGGCCCAGCCTCCTCGATTCCGGCTTTCCCGTTAATTCCCGTCTGGAAATCTCACAAAGTGGTGCGGCCTGCCCCACGCCGCCCGGCCACGCCCCCTCCGGCCCAGTCGACGCGACACTGCCCGTAGATCACCACTGCCAGGTCTGCCCCACATGCGGCCATCGCCTCACCGGCCACCACTGCAAGCTCGTCTGCACACATTGCGGCTACTATCTCAGTTGCGCCGACTACTACTGACATTCTCCAACGAAGCAATCGCGCGCACGCGCACCAAGGCCTCTTCCCTCGGGAAGAAGTCTTGGCGCATTGCATATCGGGGTCGGACCAAACCGATGGCCCTGCTAGAAAACGATCTTCGCCGCCAGTTGCAGCTCGCGCGCGGGCAAGGCCGAGTTGACGACGCCGAATGTCGTCCCGAGCATGGTATTCGGATCGCCGTAGTTGGTCTTGTTCGTGATGTTAAAGGCCTCGGCGCGAAACTGCAGGTGGGCTTTTTCCGTGAGCGGGAAGTCCTTGGTCAGGCCCGTGTCCAGTTGCCAGAAGCCGAAGCCACGGACGGCGTTGCGGGGCGAATTCCCAAAGGGCGCATTGGCCGTCGGCGTGGAGTAGGCGCCCGGGTTCAGGTAGACAATGCCGCCCAGTGAGGAGTTATAGGCCCAGCTCGAGTTCTTCACCGCGCTTCCGGTCAGGTTCGGGCGGTATGCATTACGGCCACTGATGGTGATAATCCCCGAAACTTGCGTATTGTTGTTTGGGTTATAGGCCATGGTGAGCGGGTCACCGCTGCGGGCCTGCAAGATATTCGTCATCTGCCATCCCCCCAGCGTCGCGTTCCATGCGCGGTTCATATTCCCTCCCAGCCAGTGGCCCTTGCCCACAGGCAGCGTCCACACCATCGCGGTTGAGTTGACCAGCGGATGGTTGTACGAGGAAATGCCGCGATCAGCCTGCCATTCGTAGATGTTCTGCACCGACGGAATTCCGTTGCCGCAGTTGTCGCAATTGCCGCCTCCGTCGAGCGACTGGGCGGCGATGTCGATGGCCTTCGACCAGGTGAATGAGTTCAGCAGGTAGAGCCCTGAGGTGAAACGCTTCTCCACCTTGGCTTGCAGGCTGTTGTAGTTTGAGGTGCCCCAGGGCAACGTGCCCACGATCGAGCCGAAGCCGGGGTATCCGAAAATGCGGGACTGCAGCGAGGCTGTGCCGTTGGCCGCGGCTTGCGGACTTGCCTGGTTGATGTCGTTGAAGAAGACTTCGTTGATTCCGTTGTTGCCCACATAGGCCACGTCAACCAGCAAATTGTGGCCCATAGCCTGCTGCACGCTGAAGAACCAGCTTCGTACCTGCGTGTCGGGCGAGTCAGGCGGCATGTACTGCAAGGCCGTCACTTGAGGGTTGTAGTTTGTCGCGCTCAGTAAGGTGTTCACGAAATTGGTCGTGAACCCGCTCTGGGTATTGAGATAAGTGGACAGTCCGGGGTAGACATACTCCAGCGTAGTGATGCCGTAGGGCGCGTTCATGGTCAGATAGCTGGAGCCCACGCGGTTCCAGTGCGAATAACTGATGCCGAAGCCGCCGCGCAGCACAGTGTCGCGGGTGAGAGTAAAAGCCGCGCCTACACGGGGGCCGAAGTCCTTGGTATTTGGATTGACCGTAAAGCGGTCGCCAGAGGTGGCCAGCTTCATGGTCTTGGTGGTCAGATCGAAGTTGGAAAGCTTGTTGTTGGCCTCGTAGATCGGAGTGTAGAACTCGTAGCGCATGCCAAGGTTCACCGTCAGCCGGCGGTTCACCTTCCAGTCGTCCTGCAAATAGCCGCTAAATCCCCAGTCACATATGGCCGAGATGGGGGAGTTCGAGAGACCCGTCGTTGAACGATAGCCGAGCAGAAAGTCGGCATAGTCGAACATCTTGTTCGATTCGCCGGTCGCGACTCCGTCGTAGGGGTAGTTGGGCGAAAACACATACGGGTTAGGTGCATAGCAGTAAGCTGATACGCCGGGAGCGACTGGGACGCCTGTGTAACATATGCCGCTCATCTGCGCGCCATAGATATCGCCGCCCATCACCGGGTGCAGGTCCTGCTGCGCCACGTGGAGCATGGTGTACTCGATGCCGGCCTTGAGCGTATGGCCCGGCAGCAGCCGCGTGTAGTTCGCCTTCGGATTCCAGACCGTGGGGTTCTGGTATTGAGGGCTGGTCCACAGGCGGCCCAGGTTCGTAAATCCTCCATCGAAGAAATACACGTATGAGATGCCTCCGGTGTACTGCGGGTCGCTCGGCAAGCCGGACCAGTTGTTACCGAACTGCGCCGCCATGCTGGGGCCGCCGGCCAGCGGAGGAGTCTTCCCCGCCTTCATGCGCGAAAATCCGAAGCGCGCTTCCAGCACCGAGACCGGATTGATCGTCCACGTGGCGCCGCCTACGAACTCAATCACCGGGGCGTAAACGTGGCCATCGCCGCCCAGCCCGGCCATGCCTTGAATCGTGCCGGGGTCATATGCATTGAACCGGGCTTGTGAGTACCGCGTAAAGAGGCGCAGGTTCCTGCGCGCGTCATAGTCCACCTTCACGTCGCCCTTGTCGCGGTCGAAGGTGTTCGGGTGAAGGATGATGTAGTTGTTGGAGAGGTTGCTGTTCGTGGTGGACGGCAGCATCGTCTGCATAATTTGCGCCGCGTAGGGGATGACGGCCGACGCCGGGATGTGCCCGTTAATGTATTGCGTGCCGCCGAGCACCGCCTGCGTGGGAGCGCCTGCCAGGCCTAGTCCACCGGCAAAGTAGTTGCTGCTGTTGCACGGGTTTGGGGCGCCCCAGGGGCAGGGGTTGTCGATTGGTAAAGTGCCTGTCGCTTGCGTGTTTGAATCGATCGTATCGTCGATCAGGTAATAGCCAAGTTGCGCGCCGGTGCTGGTTAGGCCGCGCTCGGCCGCTGTGGGCAAGGTCGCCGAGTCGGTGAAGGAGCTTGACTGGCGGAAACCCTCGTAGTCGAGGAAGAAGAAGATCTTGTCCTTCTTGATTGGACCGCCCAAAGTACCGCCGAACTGATTCTGGTGCAGCGCCGGTTTGCCTCCGAAATCCGGCTTGAAGAAGCCGGTGGCGTCGAAATCCGTGTTGCGCAGGAACTCCCACACGCGCCCGTGCCACTCGTTGGTCCCATAGCGCGTCACCACGTTGATCGTGGCGCCCCCCGAGCGGCCGTACTCCGCGCTCATGTTGTTGGTCACCACTTGAAACTCAGCCACGGCGTCCGGCGACAACTGCACCACCTGGTTGCTGAATCCCTGGTTCGAGGTGCCATACATGTTGTTGTCCAACCCGTCCAGCAGATAGTTATTGAAAACGCTGCGCAGGCCGTTGATGTTGAACGATCCCTCGCGTTGACCGTAGCCTGTGCCCAACTCGCTGGGGCTGGGAACTACGCCCGCGGTCAGCTCTACCAATTGCGAATACTGGCGGCCGTTCAACGGCAGTTCGGCGATTTCGCGCTCATTAACCACTTGTCCGCGTTCGCTGGATTCGGTCTCCAGCTGTGTCGCCTCGGCCGTAGCCGTAACCGAGCTGGCCACCGTAGCTACCCGCAGTTGCACGTCCACGCGCTGGCGCGCGCCAACCGTCAGGTCGAAGTTGGCCGCGGCTGCCTGGAAGCCCGCGGCCGTCGCCTTAAGCTCATACCGGCCGACGGAGATGTCGATGAACCGGAACTCTCCTCGGTCGTCGGTCTCTGCCGTCAGAACCACCGACGTTGCCGTGTTGCGCAGTGCCATGTGGCAGCCCGCGATCACCGCTCCGCTCGGGTCGGTCACAGTTCCCAGCACGTTTGCTGTATCGAATTGCGCCCAGGCGGCGGCAGCAAATACCAGCAAAACAACGAACACTGCTAAGCGACGCATGAGATTCTCCTATGATCGAAAATATTGGCGTCCTGTTTGCGAGCGCACCATTGAGCTGCGCCGGGTGTCGCTGTCCGGCTCGCGGGCGCAAGGCAGCCCCTTCCGGGAAGACACGGCTACTTACCACACCTTCCCGGCTGATTGGTACTGAAGTAGCTAATTGTCCATTTTTTGTGCTGGAATGTCTCGTGTTATTTCAATGAATTGTGACTTGTATCACCCAGATGCTCCAGCTATCTGGTGTTCCCTGACCCCTGATCCCTATTCCCTGTTCTCTACTCCCTACTGACTACTGGCTATTGGCTATTACCTATTGGCTACTAGCTACTGGCTACTCCCTGCCTTTCTCACGTCGGCGTCCTCAACAGCAGGTATCCGCCAGCCAGCGCGAACAGGATGTCCGCCGACCATGCGGCGATCGATGCGGGCAGGTAATTCACATAGCCCATTGCTCCAAACAATCCGTCAATCACCCGGTACGCAAGCGCCACGCCGATGGCCACTGCTATTCCCGTGAGTGACCCACGCCGCCCCATCGAAAGCGCGAAGGGAATGGCGAGAACCGCCATCACCACCGCAACCAGCGGATACGAAAGTTTTTGCCACAGCGCCACGCTCAGGCGCTTGGTGTCGATCCCGCTCTGCCGCAGGTCGCGGATGTAGCGGTTCAGTTGTCCGAAATTCATTTCCTGCGACTGCAGGTCCTCTTTCTTGAAGTAGTCCGGCGCCGCGTGAATTTCGGGAAACGATGTTTCCAGGTAGGTGCGGTACGCCGTCACGTTCGCGCCCTGGATGTCGCGCACCCATCCGTTCTCGAAGACCCATGTGCGGGTTTCCTCATCCCACAACGCTCGCTTGGCGAAGATGCGCCGCGTCAGTTGGAACGTTGCTGGCTCGAACTCGAACACCGAGAGATTCGCGAACTCATTGCTGTCCGGATCGAAAAACTCGTAGTAAAAGATGCACCCTGGCTCGCCGGTCAAAGGTCTCGGCCCGAAGATCCATTTCTGCTCCGGGTGCAGATACGTCTGCGGCGGGCGTCCCTTGATCACGTTGCGCAGCGCCTCCTGCTTGCGGTTGGCCTGCGGCAGATAGTACTGGTCGAAGAGGAACAGGCTCACCGCCAGGCACCCCGCGATGGTGACGATCGGAATCACCAGCCGGTAAAGGCTGATGCCCGTCGCCTTCATGGCAATGATTTCGCTGTTGCGGTTGAGCACGCCGAACGTCACCAGCACCGCGATCAGCACGGCCAGCGGCGCAATCTGGTAGAGCATGCTGGGCGTCAGGTTCAGCAGATACTCGCCCACGATTCCCAACTCGATGCGATTGCGCAGGATGTCACCCAGCAGATCGAAGAATGTGAACACGATCATCAGCAGCACGAACCCGGCCAGCACCAGCAGAAATGTGCCGCCAAACTCGCGCACGATGTACTCGTCCAGGATGCGCGGAACGATCCCCCACGATTTGCCCCTCGTCCCGGCCAGTGCACGCGGGTGCAGCTTGTCCAGTAGTTGCGCAATCTGGAGCCCGTTCTGCTTCCCCGGCGCTGCCGGTTTCGGCGCTCTTGCGATCCACGCCGCGATTGCGCTCAGTATTCGTCCGCCCGTTGCCATTTGCCACAGCAGAAACGTCCCCGCTGCGGCAAACAGCAGGTTCGCCGACCACACTGCCACGAATGCCGGCAACTTGTTCTGGCGCCCCAGCGCGATCCCCGTCGACGAAAGGAAGTAATAGACAAAGACCAGCAGAATCGTAAACACGAATCCCGAGCTCTTGCCGCCGCGGCGCGACGCCACGCCGAGCGGTACGCCCACCAGCATTAGCACCAGGCACGCTGCGGGAAACGCAAACCGGTTGTGCAGCTCGATCAGGAATCGCTTGGCGTCGGGGCCGTTAATGTGTCGCAGCAGCGCGTTCAGTGGCATTGCATAAAGCGCGGTGTCGAGTCGCCCCAGGTGCACATCGCTCTGCTGGCTCAAAACCAGCGGAAGGTCGGTCGTCGCGAACGTTGAAATATTCGACTGCTCCGGCTCGTCGGCCACCGTCTCGTCGCGCACGCCGTCGCGAAGCCGCATCAACAGCTCCTGCGTGTTGTCGGTCACCACCGTGGCTGAAGCGGCAGTGGTAATCAGCGGATTCTCGGGATCCGAAACATCCGCCATAAACACCTGGCGCCAGTTGGCCGCGCCCGTTCCCGAGCGCACATCCTGCACGTAAAGGACGAAGTTGCGAAAGTCTTCGTAAAAAACCCGCGGCTGAATCTCATAGCTCGCCTGCGACGTTTCCAGCGACTGCTCCATCTCGATAATCGCCTGGTTCGCGCGTGGCGCAAGATACAGCGAATTGCCTAGTCCCAGCAGCGTGCCCCCCAGAGCCACAATCGACGCCACCCGCACGAAGTAGCCGATCCCCAGCCCCGACGCGCGCATCGCAATGATCTCGCTGTCGGCGGCCAGGCGGCTCAATCCCAGCAGGATCCCCCACAGCACCGCCATGGGAATCGTCACTTTGAACAGATTGGGCAGCGTAAACAGAAAGACCTGCGCCACGTCGGCCCACGTCGAGCTGCTCCTCACCACCACCTCGAGGATGTGCGGTAGCTGGGGCATGAACAGAATGAATGTGAAGAGCGCGCAACCGATGAGCGTGAGGGAAAGAATCTCGCCGAGTATGTAGCGGGTGAGGATGCGCACAATCGGAACCTGCGCTTAGTTTAGCGTGTTTTCACGGCTGGCTCAGGCTGCCACCCCTTCAGCCGCAGGCTGTTCCCCAACACACAGACTGAGCTCATCGCCATCGCCGCCGCCGCCAGCCACGGCGTCAGCAAAATGTGGAACATCGGATACAGCAGCCCCGCCGCCAGCGGAATGCCTATCAGGTTGTACCCCACCGCCCAGCCCAGGTTCTGCCGCATGATGCCGAGCGTCTGCCGCGCCAGTGCAAGCGCGGCCGGGATCACCGCCGGCCGTGTGCGCAGCAGCAGCACGTCGCCGGCCTCCTGCGCCAGATCGGCGCCCGTTCCCATTGCGATGCCCGCATCGGCCTGCGCCAGCGCCGCGGCGTCGTTCATCCCGTCGCCCACCATCGCAATCCGCAGACCCGACTTCTGCAGCTCGCGTATCCGGGCCAGTTTCCCCGCCGGATCGAGTCCCGCCTCCACCTCGTCGATCCCCGCCTGGCGCGCGATCGGCTTCGCCGCCTCCGCCGAGTCCCCGGTCAGCATCAGCACGCGCAGTCCCTCGCGCCGCAACTCCGCAATCGCATCCGCCGCATCGGGCCGCAGCGCATCGCGCGCGTCGAAGTATCCAGCCGGCTTTCCATCCAGCGCCATCCACAGCCGCGTCACACCCGGCTCCGGCGCCGCCACGCCGTCCGGCAGCGCAATCCCGAACTCGCGCATCAGTGCCTCATTGCCCAGCACGCAATCGCGGCCCTCCACGCGCGCCGTCAACCCGCGTCCCGGCACGATCTGCACATCCTCAGCCGGCTTCCACTTGAGGCCCCGCTCCCGCGCAAAATCTATTACCGCGTGCGCCAGCGGATGATTCGACCGCTCCTCCGCCGCCGCCGCCATCCGCAGCAACTCGTCTTCTCGTTCCCTTGTTCCCTCGCTCCCTTGCTTGATTGTTCCCTGTCTTTCTGATCCCTGATCCCTGATCCCTGATCCCTGTCTTTCTGTTCCCTGTTCCCTATTCCCTATTCCCTGTACTTCCTCAAGCACCGGCCTCCCCACCGTCAGCGTTCCCGTCTTGTCCAGCACAATCGCGTCCAGATGCCCTAGCCGCTCCAGTGCCTCGCCGCCTTTGAACAGCACTCCCAACTGCGCTCCGCGCCCCACTGCCACGGTCAACGCGGCCGGCACGGCCAGCCCCATCGCGCACGGGCAGGCGATCACCAGCACCGCCACCGTGTTCGCCAGCGCCATGGGCAGCGACCGCGCCGCAATCAGCCACGCCACAAACGTCACCGCTGCCAGCCCCAGCACCACGGGCACAAAAATCGCGCTCGCCCGATCCGCCAGCCGTTCCATCGGCGCGCGCGAGCTTTGCGCCTGGTCCACCATCCGCGCAATCTGCGCCAGCACCGTGGCCTCGCCCAGCGACTCTGCCCGGCACACCACCGCGCCGTCGTAGTTCAGCGAGCCGGCCAGCACGCGCCCGCCCGTCTCCCGCTCCAGCGGCGTCGACTCCCCGGTCAGCATCGACTCATCCACCGTCGTGCGCCCTTCAACGATCGTTGCGTCCACCGGGAAGCGCTCGCCCGGCAGTACCACAATGTTGTCGCCCGGCCGCACTTCTTCAAGCGGCACCACTGTCTCCACGCCATCCACGATTCGTCTCGCGTTCACCGGCCGCAGCCTCGAGAGCGAGTCGAGCGCCGAAAGAGCCCGCCGCTTCGCCCGGCCCTCCAGGCTCTTGCCCAGCAAAAGGAATCCCACGATCAGCAACACCGCGTCAAAATAAACCTGCCGTCCCGGTCCCGGCGCAATCGTCGCATAAGCCGAGTAGACAAACGCCACGCCAGTCCCCAGGCTCACCAGCGTGTTCATGTTTGTCGCGCCATGCCGCAGCGCGCGCATCGCGCTCACGTAGATCCCGCGCCCGGCCCAGCCCACCACTGCCGCCGTCATCGTCAGCAGAAACCAGCGCACCGCATCGGCCGGCAGCGCATACAGCCACGGCGTCAGCCGCATCAGCAGCCGGTCCGGAGCGCCCATCTCTGTTCCCAGCGGCATGGCCAGCAACATCGCCGCGGCGCCGGCCGCCAGTGTCACCCATGCCTTCACGTCCGCGCCCGCCGGCGCATCCTCGGCGTGCCTGCCAGAATCCCCCGCGCGCGGCAGCACCGCATCGTATCCCGCGCCGCGAATCGCTTCCACCAGTTTCGCGGGATCGGCCACCTCCGGATCGAACACCACGCTCGCGCGATGCGCCATCAAATCCACGCGCGCTTCCTCCACGCCCGCCGTCGCGCGTAGCGCCTCCTCCACGTGGTGCTGGCAGCTCGCACACGTCATCCCCAGAACGGGCAGCGTCAGCGATTCTGTTGTATGTGCGACCACAGTCGATCCGATCCGAACAAAGCTACAGCGGTTTATGCTTCCAGATGCGCCGCGTACCCTGCCTTGGCCACCGCGGCAATCGCGAGTTTCACAGCCGCGGACCCGGCCGCGGAGCTGAACCGCGCTGCGCCCACACTCACCTCTTTCACTTCCACCCCCGGCGTCGCGGCCAGCGCCTGGCTCACCCGCCGCACACAGCCCCCGCAATGCATGCCGTCGATTCTTAGCGTGAATTCAGCCATTTCCCCTCCCATCAGTCCCTATTTGATGATAGTCGTGTGCGCGCGATTCCTCCCCCGGTTCGCGTTGCGCGACTCCGCCGCGCCCGCAGCGTAATAGCCCCCCGCGGCGTGACTGGCCCCCGCGGCGTGGCAGAATGGTTTGTCGCATGGAACACGTAATCCAGCGCGAATTCCCAACAACCCCCCTCGTCGGTGTGGGCGCAGTCGTCGTCGAGGATGGCCGCGTGCTCCTCGTGCGCCGCGGCAGTCAGCCCCTCAAGGGCCACTGGACGCTGCCCGGAGGCATGCTTGAAGTCGGCGAAACGCTTGCCGCCGGCGTCGTGCGCGAAGTCCGCGAGGAAACCAGCCTCGACGTCGAACTCATCGAGCTCGTTGATCTCCTCGACCGCATCCACCGCGAAGGCGATCGCGTGCGCTACCACTACGTCATCGCCGACTACCTTTGCCGCGTCACCGGCGGCCAGCTTCGCGCCGCCTCTGATGCCGACGCGGTCCGCTGGGTCGAGCGCTCCGAGTGGAACAGCCATAGCGCGCTCGTCCTCGACCCCATCACCGTCCGCGTCATCGAGAAGGGCTGGGAGCGCGCGCGGTCAATCGCATCCAAATGAAAGGAAAAGGAGCGATAGTCCCATGAAGTGGGCAAAGCGGATCTTCTTCGTTGCGGGTGCCTTGGTGGCCATTGCCGGCCTCGGCTTCTACTTGCGGCCCGTTACCTGGTTCAATGATTTCCTCTACCTCCACGAGTACCGCACCGGCATCGAGAGTCGCTTCGTCTCGGTCGAGGGCTTCCATATGCACTACCTCGTCGCGGGCCCCGCTGCCGGCCCGCCTGTCCTGCTCGTGCATGGCCTCGGCGCGCGCGGCGACGACTGGACCAACCTGGCGCCATTTCTCGTGCATTCCGGCTTTCGCGTTTACATGCCCGATCTCATCGGCTACGGGCGCAGCCAGCAGCCGGCAAACTTCTCCTACTCCGTCCGCGATGAAGCCGCTACCGTCGTCGCTTTCATGGATGCGCTCAGCCTGCGCAAAGTCGACCTCGGCGGATGGTCAATGGGTGGCTGGATCGCGCAGCTCATCGCCATCGAGCATCCCGAACGTGTCAACAAGCTCATGCTTTTCGATTCGGCGGGCCTCGACATCGCTCCGCCCTGGGACACCGGGCTCTTCACGCCTCAGAACGCGGATCAGCTCAACCAGCTCGAAGCGCTGCTCATGCCTCACCCGCCGCAGATTCCCGCCTATGTCTCGCGCGACCTCGTCCGCAGCTCGCAACACAACTCCTGGGTCATCCACCGTGCGCTGTCTTCTATGCTCTCGGCCCAGGACGTCACTGACAAGCTCCTGCCGCAGCTCAAAATGCCGGTGCTTATCGTTTGGGGTGAACTCGACCAGATCACGCCACTCGATCAGGCCCGAATCATCCATCGCCTCGTCCCGCAGTCTGAGATTGACGTAATTGACGGCTGCGGCCACCTGGCGCCGCTTGAGTGTGCCGCCCCCATTGGTCCAGCTTTGGTCCAATTCGCGGAAAATTAACGTAGTTGCATCTATATGTACAATCTTGCAATGTATTTCCATTTGACGCCTTCGTACTGTTTCTGCGAGACTCACGTCGATGTCTTACACTGGAAAGCTTGAATTTGCCGGAGAGCGCAAGATCCGGCACCGCAACACCCGTGTCTACCGCCTGGCGCACTGGCCCATCTGGATTTGGGTCTTCTTTCTGGCGCCCGGCCCCCTCACGTTCGGCCTCTTCGCTCGCGGCTTTCATTGGCTCAATTGGGCTTGGCTCGCCGCGGTTCTCATCGGAACCGGCGTCGCCGGCCTTGCCGCGCAATTGCCGGGCTGCGAGCATCAGCCCTACATCCTTCGCTTCGACGAGGACAAGCCTAACCCCCTCTACCGCCGCATCTGCTACACCTTCGCTTGGAACGCCATCCTCAACTTCGCCCTCCTTAATATGACCGGCCTCGCCCTTGCTGCCATGACCGGAGTCTGGCACCTGCGACAGATTTACCAGTACACCTACTCGCCGCTCTGCGCCCTCATTCTTCTCCTCGGCCTTCTGGGCAAGTTGCCTCGCGTCGGCCCCTCTACAAAAAACGAAGGCATCGAGCGCCGCTACTTCTATGGATCCGTTTGGGCCGTCACCGCTGCGCAAACCGTGTTGCTTGTCCTGTGGAAGGCCCTCCCGGCGGACCTCTCCGCCTCACGCACTGCTAACCTCATCAAACTCATCATCTTCGCTGGCGTGCTCGTCACCTTAGGCCTCGCCTCTTCCCGCGGAAAACTTCCTCGTACCCGCCCCATCGTTCCCGGAGAGCTCATCCTCTCCGACTAAGCCCCACCCCCCAGCGAAATTGCGTGCCCCATCCTGGATGTCATCCTTGTATCTCTAGTAGATCGGCATTTGCCGGCATGAAGATGTCGTAGTGGGTGAACCGAGTCATCGGTTCCCCCGCGGGCGGACGGCTCCCGTTCATCCTGTGGTGATTTCTCACCGTCGCTCAGCACAGGGACCGCTGCCCAAGTCACGTACGACCGGACAGTCGCATGACTTCCAAT
>Ga0208034_1000303_pt1 | contig 43425 bp, 33 predicted proteins | sample June2015DPH_8_10_FD_184699 | JGI IMG/M metagenome (GOLD analysis project Ga0208034, IMG submission 184699) | Peatland microbial communities from SPRUCE experiment site at the Marcell Experimental Forest, Minnesota, USA - June2015DPH_8_100... | ecosystem: Environmental > Terrestrial > Soil >...
CAGGTGCTGAGCGCGAGTTGCTGGGCCTGGCTGATCACCTTGAGCCCGGCGGGGCGGGAGGGATCAAGCGAGTCGGGAAAAACATACACCGAGAAAACGTCTTCCAAATCCTCACCTGGGCGGAAGTCGCTGATCACCTTGCCGGGATTGGCAATCCGCGCTTCGCCGCTTAAGTGGCATTGCTCGCAGACGCTGTTGCGGGCGCGCGGAGCGAGGTTGGCCGGGTTGATGATGCTGCCGGGAAGAGGGCTGCGCAGGTGAGCTTCCACCGGACCGTGGCAGCGCTCGCAAGTGATGGCCTCGGCCGCGAACGGAGGATCTTCAAAGCGATTCAGGGTGTGGGCAACGGGACGAGCCTTGCCGACGTGGCAAGACACGCAATCGGCCGTGACCGGGCGCAGAAAATCCGGCGCCGGATTATTCTCATAGCCGGGCGCCATGTCCCATGCCCGCTGGGAGTAGAGGCAGATGGGCGATTGAAAGAGATGGCCATTGAGATCGATGAGATAGGCGACCGCGTGAGTGCCGGAACCGATGGCATAGGCCGGGTGGTAAGCGCCGCTGAATCCCTCCCGCTTCAGCCGTTGTAGGATGCCGCCCGAATCGGCCTCCACGGAGAAGCGGGTTTTCGAAGCGGAATGCACAAACTCCCCGGCGGGTTCGGTGGTGGCGGCGCTTAGCGAGTGCGCCATCTGCGTGGAGGCGTATCCGGCGGTTTCTCGAGGGTGGCACACAGCACACGAACTGTCCGCCCCGGGTGATGATGCGCTCAGTGTCATCGTAACCAGAAGGGCGAGGAAGGATAACCTGCCAAGTTTTGTTCCCCGCTGCATCGCCCTCTCTCAAATGTGACTTTTCAAATTAGGCCACTACTCGGGGCCGGGGGGCATGGGAGGAAGGTTGACTTGGGAAAGGCCATTGGTGCCACCAAAAAAACCGGGAGTGCATAACCCCTTCCCTTCTGCTCCATCTTCGAAGCAGCCCGGTGGGATACGCACTCCCGTGTGAAACCACAATCAATTCCCACAGAAGATCAGAAAATCAGCTTCAAGGCAAACTGAATCTCCCGCGGGTCGGCAGCGCCGTTCACCACCCCGAAGGTACTGTCCGTCACCGTGGTGTCGATCGAATTGAAAGACGGATGGTTCAGGATGTTGAAAAACTCCGCCCTGAACTGGTATTTCAACCACTCGGTGATCGGGCCGTTTTTCAGCAGAGCAAGGTCGAGGTTGTCAATTCCCGGCCCCTCGATAGCGTTTGGCTCAACCGTCCCGTACAGCGTGGAGGTGGCGGCTGACGGCTGGGAGAAGCAGGAAGTGTTGAAGAATTGAGAAACCGTACGACTGCCCCGGTAGTTGCAGCCAGACTTGACGGCAGCGTACTCGGTTCCGCCGATGCTCCCAACCCCGTTCCCCAGCGGATCGCCACTAGCGGTGATGCTCTTATTGAATCCGCTTAAGAGCGCGAGGTCGCCCGAGAGCTCCCAGCCGCCGACAGCCTTCCCATACCATGTTGTTGCGTGCCTATAGAACGGCAGGGTGTAAACCCAGGTGGTGGTCAAGTTGTGTGTCTGGTTAAAGCCGGAAGGCTCCCAGTTGTACTTAGGGTTGTAAGTATCCGTCACCACGGAGTAGATGTTGTCCGCCATATCAAAGGCTTTGGAGTAGGTATAGGACACGTTGTACTGCAAGCTCTTGACAAGGCGCCGCTGTACGCTCACCTGTAGACCGTCGTATTTGGAATTGCCCTCTTGCAGGGTGGTCGCGTCGCCGCCAATGCCCGGGTACGGTCGCAACGCATCCTGGTTAATACCGGCGTTCTGGGGGTTCAAAGTCGTGTTAAAGGTGCCGATCGCCGGCTCGTTCAAGTCGGCATTGATGGGCATGTGACGGGCACGATTGCCAACATAGCCGACGCTAATCAGGGTGTCATTGAAGAACATGTGCTCGACGGTAAAGTTCCAGGAATAAACCACCGGCGTATCGTTGATCATGTCGTTGCCGGTCATGGGAATAGGCAAGTTGGGAGCAGTCGCGCTGCTGGGCGAGCAGGTCCGGGAGGCCGTTACTGCCGAACCCGGGCAATCCGCCAAGCCGTTAAACACTTCCGAAGCCAACTGGTAAGGCGTAACTCCGCCTTCCAGCGTCACGTCGCTCAGGGTGTTGTGGTTGTAGAAGATGCCAGCGCCGCCGCGAATAGAGGTCTTGCCATCACCCTTCGGATCCCAGGCAAACCCGAGGCGCGGCTGGAAATCGTGCCACTGGGTCCCGATGATCGAATTCGATAGGCCGCGCGCCATGCCGTAATACTGCAACTCCTGGTTGATGGAGGCAATATTCGATGTTGTCAACGCCTGGCCTAATACCGCGAAGTGCCCGGCGGCATCGTTGGGAACTCCCGCACCAGGAACGACAATACCGTTGTAAGGGTTGCCTCCCACGATGAACCCCGTGCTGGGATCGACTACCTGCGCAACACCGGGTAAGAAGGAGTAAGCGTACGGCTGAAACATCGCGAAGTTGTTCCACTTACTGTTATAAGGTTGGAAAACATCCCACCGCATACCACCCTGGAGGGTGAAGCGTGGGGTAATCTTCCAACTGTCCTGACCAAAGAAACCGACCTGGTGGGCTCTCCAAGGGGTCTGGTTGCGCCAGCCCAATTCGGAGTAATTGTCAAAGTTCCCGAGCAGGGCGTCCGCCAGAGGCGAACCCGTGGAGTTAGGATTGGTGGTCGCAGCGTTAAACTCGAACTGCCCGTTCAGGTTGTTCCCCACGCCGCCACCGGGTGAGACGCGCACCTGATCGTGGTCGTTCTCGCCGTCGTGCTCCCACCAGACCCCGACCTTAACGGTGTGATTGCCCCTGATTTTCGTAATGACATCCTGAAGGGTATACACGTGGCCGATGCTGCCGGAAGGATACGCCTGGCCATTGACCCCGTCAAAACCACTCAAGATCAGTGTGGGGATCTTACCAGCAATATCTTTGCTTGCATCCCCTCCAGGGATGATATAGGGGAAATTGATGCCAAGCGAGTTGCGATCCAGCCCGTTCTTCCCATAGATACCATTGGTCAGAACAATGTGATTGATGTCCTCATTGGCGCCCACCGAGAAGTCATTGAGCAGGGTGGGGCTAAATGTGGTCGTCAAATCCACCGATCCGCCGCGGCTGGGCCAATGGTAGCCTTGATCGATGAGCGCGGAACTGGCGCCGGTTCCGTTGGCCGCGCTGCTCGTGTTCCCGAAGTAATGACGAATAGAGACAGACAGGTGATTCTTGTCGTTCGGGATATAGTCCCCTTTGATACTGTACATATGGGTGTCATTGGGACCATTGTAGGTAGTGATGAAGTTATTGCCACCCTCGTAAGGGTAAGCGGCGACTTGCGTGATGGTATTGGGAGCCACATACAGGTTACCCACCATCGCCGATCCGTTAGCACTGAAGAGGCTTTGAGGAATGATGTCGCCCGGAAACGGTTGGCCCGCAACCAGCGCTTCACCGCCGATAGTTTGGCCGCCCAAATAAGCAGGAACCGTGGGACAACTGCTGAAGACATGGCAATAGTCACTCAGATTACCCAGACGGTCGTTAGCCGTCGGCACGGTACCCACCCAAGTGCTGCCGCTAACCTCTTTGTTCCATTCTTCCGAAAGGAAGAAATAAAGCTTGTGGCCTTTCGGAATGACCGGGCCTCCAATGGTGAACCCGAAGTCGTTGAACTTCAGCGACGGGACCGTGGCGGAGAAGAAATTGCGGGAGTCCAAAGCGTCGTTGCGGATAAACTCGTAGACGGTTCCGTGGTACTTGTCACCGCCGGACTTTAGATTCACGGCAAACTGTCCGCCCGCTGCGCGAGAGTATTCGGGCATGTAGCCGGTGGTAACGATGTTGACTTCGGAGATCGAATCCATGCTGGGCAGGGCCACGGTGGCGCCGTTGGCACGGGTGCGCGTTGAGGGCGTGCCGTCAATCAGCAGGTTGTTGGACTCTCCGGTCAAGCCATTCACCTGAGTGCATTGCGAAGCAAAAAGGCTCATGGCCTGGAAGCTGTTGAAGGAAAAGCTCTGGACAACCCCAGGTTGAAGGCCAAGGAGGCTGACGAAATTGCGCCCGTTAACCGGCAAGTCCGTCATCTGAGTGGAGTCGACGGTGCGGGTTACCTTGGAGTCGGTCACTTGAACTTGTACCGATTGGGCTTGAACCTCCACCGTTTGCGTGACTTGTCCTAACTGCATCGTGCAGTTGACCTGTACGGAGGCGGCTGGATCGAGGTGTACGCCCTTACTTTCGCATGCCTGGAAGCCCTGCTTCTCCGCCCGAAAAGTGTAATCGCCGGCCGGAAGGTCGGGAAGCACGTAGTTCCCGGACGGGTTCGTGTTCGCCTTGGCAATTTGTTGCGTTCCGGTGTTCGTTGCCGTGATGGCTACATCGGCAATGACAGCGCCGGAGGGGTCGGTGATGACCCCGGTCATTGTGGCAAGTACCGACGTCTGCGCCCAAGCAGACAGCGGTGCTATAAGAAGCATCCCAAAAATAAAGATCCAATAGGCTGCACGCGGAAGGTGCATTCTACTCATTTTGTCCCCCCCTTTGGGATCATATTGCTACGTTATGTGTCCGGTTTACCTCACTAAATCGCCCAAAGCCGTCTAGGTACTAGTGCAAATATACTACCAAAACGACTGCTTTCGATTACTTGAATAAGATGCGTGTTTTAAATAGGTAAGCGGAATGAGATGAGGCACCGAGGATTGGGAGTATGGGATTTCATATATTATTTCTGAAACTATACAAATCTCAGTAGGACTAATCGTTTCTTTAAGATCGTTTTATGAGTCCGGGGGTCTCGCCCACGCCCCCATAAGGCTATGTTTTGGGGCTCGCCTGGAGTCAGTTGTCATCTTCCAAAGTTATAATTACTTTTCCCCGAGCGTGTCCTTTTTCCAGATACCGGATCGCTTCTGCTGCATCACTCAATCGGTAACACTTGTCAATGACTGGTTTTACCTTTCCGGCCGCCAGGAGCTCGCGCATCCTGGTCAGGTCCTCCTTATTCCCCCTCGCCAGGAAGAATTTGACCAGCTTTTGGCTCACGAACAGTGACAACACCATTGTTGTGATCGCCCGGGCCAGCGGACCGATCATCCACCGGCCACCCTCTCCTCCGAACGGAACGTATATTCCCTTAGGATTTAAGACGCGCCTGCATGCTGACAGAGAATGGTTCCCCACGCCATCGAAAAAGATGTCGTAACGTTTCCCGCTTTTGGTGAAATCCTCTCGAGTGTAATCAATCACCTGATCTGCGCCGAGGGATCGGACCAGGTCCACATTCCTCGTACTGCATACGCCGGTCACATCTGCGCCGAACCACTTGGCGATCTGCACAGCGAGCGTCCCCACGCCTCCCGCCGCACCGTTAATCAGGACCTTGTGCCCCGGCTGAATCTGTCCCAAGTCGCGAAGACCCTGCAAGGCGGTGAAGGCGGCCACAGGTACCGAAGCCGCTTGCTCAAACGTTACGTTGTCCGGCTTCGTGACCAATGCTGATTCGGAAGTACACGCGTACTCGGCAAAGGCCCCGCGGCATGAGCCGAACACCTTGTCGCCGGGTTTGAACTGCGTTACGTTTCTGCCCACTGCTTCCACCTGGCCGGCCACATCAACACCCAGCCGTGGGTCCTTGGGTTTGCCGAGCCCGGCCATGATGCGAACCATATACGGCGTGCCTCTCATGAAGTGCCAGTCAAGGGGATTGACGGAGGCCGCGCAAACTTTTATCAAAACTTCGTCGTCCCCCGCGGCCGGCTTTTCAATTTCTTCACATTTGAGCACGTCGGGTGAACCGTAGTTGTGGTAGAGAACTGCCTTCATGGGCGTTCCTCCGCTGCGCTGGCCCGCGGCTCCCGAAATGCGGCAAGCGCCGGCTGCTTGAATACCACCGTCGTGAAGAACTCGATCATCAACCCGAATATTGGATTGCCAATCAGGAGGTTGACCAGCGGCAGCGTTCCTAGTCCCCCATTCATAAAAAGGAAATAGGAAAATGTCGATCCGACCACCAGCCCCATGACGATGCCATTCCAGGCCCAACGCAGTTTCAGCACAGATGTGCCGATCGCAAAGCCCATCACTGCCCTATTCAATAAGATCCACGCCAAATTGACAGCGGTGAACTTCATTAAGCCGCCAGAGAATGACATGGTTGCGCACAGCACACCCGCAACCAAGCCGAACAGCGTGGCAATCATAATTCGCTTCATAGGTCCTCCCCCGCTCCGAGACGAACCCCGCTGGCGCTCGGATGAGTGTTACGCCCAGATGTGCGTAGCGACGCTTCTGCCATCCGTTCCATCATTATGGTTGTTCTGCTACTCGTTTCTCCTTAGGCGAAGTCGTGAATCTAATGCCCACGCGCATCAGATGGGGCCACGATAGCGGCGAAGCCGTGCGGCTGCCCCGAGAAATACCACCGCTACTGCCAGCCCGATCCACAGTCCCGGCGTGCTCAAGAATCTCCCCGGAGCGAGTGCTCGCAGCGGGTCCATGAGGGCGTCACTATGTGCCTGTGGGTCAAGGGCCTGCGCAACCCAGCCAAACAAGCGGTATTTCACCAGATTGGCGAAATGAGTGGTGTTGAACGCAACCTTCTCGATGACGCCGATCGCGAACAGCGGCAGGACGGCCCAGAGAAATGCCGCGCGCCGCGCCCAACCGGAGACCAGCAGCAGCCAGCCATAGATGGGCGCCTGCCAGAGCGCCATCGCCGCCAGAGCGTAGGGCAGTGCCAGCCACATTTTGACCAACGGCAACTGTGCCCACACCGCCGCGACAGTCAAACCGTTTCGCGGTAGGACCACGATGCTCAGGAGCAGCATGACCAACTGCGTGGCAACGATAGTCGCGAAGGCGACCAGCAGCAGAACCGCGAGCGGAATGCTCGCCTTCGAGAGCACGGTCGAGAGATCGGAAACCGGCAGCGACTTCCAGAACAGGATGCTGCGGTCGCGGCGTTCGCCGTACAGCGCGTCGAGACAAAAAAACACCCCAACGATGAATATCGTTCCCATGATCAGTGCCGCTCCGATGTCGTACGGCATGTGGATCGCTGCGCGCTGGTGCGCCGGGTCGGCCAAGGCGGCACGCATCTTCACTGCCGGATGAATTATGCTGATCAGGAAGCCGAACAGAATGACGCCGGCTACGGCCAGCGGCGCGATATAGATCGAACTGTTCTCCCACCATTCGCGCCGCACCGACCAATACAGGGGCCGAGTCGCGGGCATGGCCGCGGGCGCGATGACCTGCGAGTCGAGGGGAGGCTCAGGCGCGGCGTTCGATGGCGAATTCATTTGGCTGCTCCTTGTACAACGCCGGCCTGATCGCCCATTACCGCGACGAACACGTCGGCAATACTGGGCGTGTGCACGTCGCCCAGTGTGGAGATTTGCTGGCGATCGGCATGATCGAACAGTAGAATGCTGCGGCCGAACACCTGGCGCTCGTGAAGGGGCTTGAGCGCCCGCGCAGCCGCAACCTGCTCGGGATGCACCATCACTTCCAGATAGCGCGACTCGAATTCTTCCATGCGGCAATCAAGGACGATGCGGCCGCGGTTGATGAACATGAGGTCAGTAAGGACGTTCTGGACCTCTTCCACCTGATGGGTGGTCACGAGGATGGTGCGGCTGCGATCGAAGTAGTCGTTCAGCAGCGAATCGTAGAACTGCTTGCGATACAGGATATCGAGACCGAGCGTCGGTTCGTCCAGCACCAGCAATTTCGCATCAATGGCCATCACCAGGGCGAGGTTCAGTTGGGCCACCATGCCTTTGGACAATTCCCCGACTTTGCTGTCGCGACGGATCGTCGTCTTGGCAAGAAAACTTTCCGCCTTGGCGCGATCAAATCGCGGATGCACGCCGGCGACGTAGTCGACCGCCTGCCGAACCCGCATCCAGCGCGGCAGCACAGCGATATCGGCAATGAATGAGACATCGCGCATGAGCTGGTCGCGCTCGTTCCAGGGGTCGCGCCCGATCACCTTCAGTTCTCCCTGGTAGGCGGTGAGGCCGAGAATCGCGTTGAGCGCGGTGGTCTTGCCTGCACCATTGGGACCGATGAGGCCTAGAATTCGGCCCTCTTCGACACGCAAATCCACGCCGTCCAGCGCGATGGCGGAGCCGAAAACCTTGCGGAGTCCGCGTGCTTCGATGACGGTCATGGCTTCGGCTACTCCTCGGGAGCCTTCGACGGCCGGTGAGATTTGGCAGCATCCAGCAGTTCCTCCGGCGTCAGGCCGAGCCGCTGAATGGTGGCGTGGACTCTGGGCCATTCGTCCGTAAGAAACTTCTCTCGTTCGCCTTTCAGCAGCAGATCGCGAGCGCCGGCATTGACGAACATGCCGCGGCCTCGCCTGCTCTCCACAAGCTGCTCGTCCACCAGTTGTTGATAGCCCTTCAGAACTGTCAGTGGATTGACCCGATATTCCGCTGCGACATTGCGCACGGAAGGCAGCGGGTCGCCTTCTTTGAGCACGCTGTCGAGGATCATGGCGACAACGCGATCGCGAAGCTGGCGGTAAATCGGCTGACTGTCGTTCCACTCACGATCCATCATGTGTTCCTGCTAGCTCTTACGCGGGTCTGCCGCACTGTGACTCCTCGGTTTCGTCGCCATGCATGGCGGCACCTCTTGAAAAGCTGTCGCATGCCACATAGTGATATACTTAACTACAACACTATATCAAATTCAAGTGTTTTTTTGTCTTTTTCCCGGCATGTACGCTGCTGTCCGTTATGGGTTTAAGAATCAATGGTTTGCAAAACCCGACATTAAAGGGAGCGGCTGGTATATGCCTCCAGCGCGCAGCTTTAGAGTGCGGCAGCTTGCTGCCGCTTTTCCCCCAGCCAGCTTGCTGGCGGCAAAATGTGCGCCGATTCGAAATCCCCGCGCGCAAGTTCGCGTGGAGGAAAGCGGCAGCAAGCTGCCGCACTCTAAAGCTGCGCACTGGCGCACGGGACTGCCGTTCGATTCCTCATGGATCTTTTACAGGGGTTTATCAGTGGTGGGGAGCCGAGGTCGCAGGAGGTGCCGATAAGTCTTTCGCGAGGGCCGGGGGCAGAGCTGCTTTGAGTTCAGGGTTGAGGCGAATCCCCGTCTCGATTTCAGACCGCGCTTCGGCTGGCAGGGTCGGTTTACCGGAGGCCAGGAGCAATCCCAGTTCGAAGTGGGCAACAGCCAGATCGGGAGAGAGGATCAGGGCGTCGCGCAATTCCTTCTCCGCTTGGACGCTCTGCCCTGTTTGCGCCAACGCTAATCCCAGGCTGAAGTGGCCCATGGCAAACCCCGGCTCAAGCTTAACCGCAGTCTGGTAATGCTCGATGGCTCCCGGAAGATTCCCGGCCACCATCAGGGCGTTGCCGAGATTATTGTGAGCCTTGGCGAATTTTGGATCGGCGCGGATGGCTAGCGTAAATTCATCCGTCGCTTCCTTCACCTTCTTCTCCTGCCAAAGCACTCCGCCCAGATTGTTATGAGCCTCTGCGTAAGCCATGTGGGCCGCCACGGAAGTCCGGAAGGCTTCCTCAGCGCCCGCCAAGTTGCCATCGTTCCACATTCTGACGCCGTTATTATCCTCTCCTTGCGCTCGCGCCATCGCCTGGACCATTTGCAACATATCCTTGGCCTTGGCAAACTGAGTCGCCGCCGGCGCGGTCTCGCCCAAGTGCCGCAGCGTGGTGCCCAGTCCGTAGACGGCCGGAATGGCGTCGGGCTCATCCTTGATCGCATCTTCAAAGGCCTGACGTGCGCCCTGCCAGTCCCCAAGCCGCATAAGGGCGTTTCCCAAGTTCTGCTTGGCCTCAGGGAACCGAGGTCGTGCCGCAATGGCCTTGCGAAGGTTCTCGACCGCAGGCTGAAGTTGGCCCTCCTGCAACTGAAGGTAACCTAATCCCCCAAGGGCATTAGCATTTTGGGGGTCAAAGCGCAACACGGCTTCGGTTTGCTCTTGCGCGCCCTTAAAGTCGCCGCTTCTGAAGAGCATTGCTGAGAGCTCGAGCCGCGCACCGACGCTTTTGGGATCGTACTCGACTTCCTTCTGGAGATAGCCGATTGCGGCCTTCAACGTGCCACCATTGATTGAAATCAGGGCTTTTTGCAACCACGCCCCTGGGAGCCTCGGATTGAGCGCCAACGCTCGATCTATAGCCACCCTGGCCCCCTGCTGGTCATCGCCGGAGCTAAGCGCGATGGCGAGATGAAGGTAACCTTGCGCCGAATCCCCCTCTTGCCGAATTTCTTTCCGCGCGGCGGCCACCGCGCTAACGATCTGTTCGGGCGGAACCGTCCCCAAGTCAATTTCACCCGTGGGACTCACATCCTCCGAGGCCTCTCCTTGTCCTAAAACAGGGGCTACGCAAGAAAGGAAGGCCGCGAGGGCTGCGGTGGCAACCACCAGCCCGCGCCTAGGCCTTTTCATTTTTGTCCCCCTCCCGGAAAGCGTGTTCCCGGTTCACGGCCAGCCTTTCATACTTCTCTACCTGACGGTCGGGCCAGCGGATTTCAAGTCGATCAATGGACTTTGCCTGACCCAAGCCGAAGTGAAGCCGAATGTCGTTGGTGCAAAGGTAGCTGTCTCCGCTTCGAACCTCATTGGTCTGCGTGAGCTCACCCGTCGTTACTCGTACCCGAGCCCCGATGGCGCTGCGGTTCGAGCGCGTGCCAGTCAGCCGGATCCGAACCCAGTTGCCAGCGGTTCCGGAAGGCTCATACAGAAAGGGTACCTGATCGATGTTATTCACCACCACCCAAACACGTCCGCTATTCGCCAAGTCGCCAAAGGCGGCGCCGCGGCTGGACCATGCCTGTGTAAATCCGCTCTGGCTTTCGGGAAGGAGTTCAAACCGGCCGTTGCGAAGATTGTGCCACAAGTGGTTGTGCTGAAAATAGGAATTTCCGGCCTTCTCCGCCTGCGGATAGAGGTGCCCATTGGCCATGAAGATATCGAGCCAGCCGTCATTGTCAAAGTCCAGGAAGCCAGTGCCCAAAGTGAGTTTCGAGAAGTCCGTCCCAAGGCCGGCTTCAAAAGTGACGTCGTCAAACATCCCCTTCGAGTTGCGGTAGAGCGTATTGTAGTCCTCGGAAAAGGAAGTGGTACAAATATCCATCCAGCCATCGTTGTTATAATCACCCACGGCGACGCCCATGGACGATTGCGGGCGCCCGTCCGCAGTCACGGCGCATCCCGCTTCCATGGCTACTTCCTCAAAGGTCCCGTTGCCCTTGTTGCGCCACAGGAAATTTGGCTCCGAGTCGTTGGCAACATATATGTCAAGGAATCCGTCGTTGTCGAAATCGAGAGTGATCACCCCGAGGCCGAAGGCCTTGTCGCTGTCACGAATGCCCACGTCGTTTGAGACTTCTCGGAACCTCCCATTGCCCTCGTTGTGGTAATACAGATCAGGCAGGCCGGTCAAACCCAGGGGGCCGCAACACACCGGCACACCTCGATAAAGGCAATATTTCGCTTCCCCTGGGGAGGGGATTCTGGCGCGGTCGAAGTCAACATAGCGCGCGACATAGAGGTCCAACCTACCATCGCCATCAAAATCGCCCCAGGCGCAGCCGGAGGACCAGTTCCCGCCTTCGACCCCGGCTTCGTGTGTGACATTAGTAAACGTCCCGTCGCCGTTGTTATGGAACAGGGCGTTTGTACCGAAATTCGTGATAAACACGTCGACATAGCCGTCATTGTCGTAGTCGGCTGCCGCTACGCCTTGGCCCCACCCGGTATTAATTAAGCCGCTCTGCCGTGTAACGTCCGTAAAGGTGCCGTCGCCGTTATTGCGGAACAATCGGCTCATCGTTCGGGGAAGCTTGGGATCATCGAGCAATTGGAAGGTCGATCCGTTGACCAACAGGATGTCCATCAGGCCATCGTTGTTGTAGTCGAAGATAGCGACGCCCCCGTTCATGGTTTCCACCAGGTAGTTCTTCAAGAGCGAACCACAGGTGTCGTGGAACGTTGTGAGGCCCGCTTTATTCGCCACATCTATGAACCATGGCCCGCCAGAGGCGAGGATCGGCTGTCCCAGCTTGTCATTGGCCAGGACAGGAACAATGAAGCACAGACCGGACAGGCTTCTGCGCATCCAGTCGCGCCGGGTGAGGAGGTGGGAATTGCTCTTGGTCATGTAGGCTCCACTCAGTGCTCCGTTTGGTCGAGAGCTTGCCGCTCCTTCTCCATGGTTTGAAGTACGTCCTGGCCGTGTTGCGATGAGGCTTGGCGAAGCTGGTTAGATGCTGCAAATGCGGCGTCCGCCTTGGCGGAATAACCCTGCTTGCGATACAAGAGAGCGAGGCGATAGTGAATTTCTCCATCCTGGTCCTGTCCGGCCACCCGCACGAGATAATCAATAGCTTGCTGGGTGTGCCCGAGGCCCGCCTCAGCCTTGGAAACATCCAAGCACGCTTGGTAATTGAGCATTGCGTTCCCCACAGCGGGTTGGAGGTAGGGGAGGGCCTGTTCCCATTGTCTCCTCTGGATGTACACATCGCCAAGCTCATAGCTGGCGTTCACCAAGCTTGGCGACAAGTCGAGCGCCTTGCGCAGCGGCGCTTCCGCTTGATCCCAATCGCCGGCCTCCCAGTAAACGGTGCCAAGGCCCAGATGCAGGTCCGGCAGGTCCGGTGACAGTTTAATCGCCGCTTCGTATTCGGCTACGGCGTGCGCAGTTTCGTGTTTGTCAGCATAGTATTTTGCCACGATCTGATGTAATCGCGCGGAGTTGGGACTTAACCGCGATACTTGGCCAAAAGCGGCATATCCCAGCGCTTCATAGGACTTCACTAGCCAATACATTGCCCAGCCATCTGAGGGCTTGGATGCGAGCGCGCGCCGGGCGGCGGCCTCAGCATCGTCCAGTGATCCCTCGCGCAGTTCGGCTTCCGCAAGTTTAGCCAAGTCAGATTGCCCAGTTCCCTTCTGCTTGTGCAATCGGTCCGCAAGTGTCCGGTAGCAAGCTACAGTAAGCCAGGTCCCAGGCGCGAGTTGCGGCGGGCCAAGGGCTTCAGAACATGTCTTTGCGGGGGCAGCATTCAACGCGGACAGGTCCACGTCAGACTCTTGCAGCCAGTTGCTCCACGCTGCTCCCTCCGGTGTTTGCGCGAACTGAATGGGAATCGTTATCTGCTTTTGCTGTATGGCCTGGCGGAGCAAAATGGGGGGAGATGACTCAAATAGCCGCGACAATTCCTGGGGATTGGATTCCGCCAGGGACCGCAGATTCTCGCGAGCGCCGTCCCAATCTCCGCGTAGCGCCATGACTGCCGACAAACCCCAGAGGGCGTCCGGCGAGTGAGGGTCCCGCTTCAGTTCCTTCTGGAATTGGGGCTCGGCGGTTTGAGGGAAACCCAAGTCAAGCAACGCGGTCCCCAGGTCAGCGTAAAGTCCGGCCGGGGGAGTGTCCTGTTTCAACATCGCGAACAAGGTTCGCAAGGCTTCCGGGTAGGCCGCACGCGAAATGCTTCCCTCCGCCTTGAGTTGCTGACCGACAGGGTCGTCTGGGTACCGCTCCCAGAAACCGGCAGAGGTCTGCTTGGTCAAGAAGGTGTAAGCGAGCCCCAGCTTGTACCATGCTTCGACTTCGTTGGGTGTGCGCCGCAGTTGCTCCTTATATTGATCGACGGCCGCGGTAAGGTTGCCCTCGCGAGCCAAGGCGTCCCCCAGCGCCAGGCGGGCCGTGCCACTGGCAGGGTTCAGCTTTAGGGCTTCACGCAAAGCCCGGATCGCCTCGGTGAGTTGGTTGAGTTCGAGCTCGTCCAAACCCTGCACCATCCAAGCCTGCTGAGGCACCGGGACGGATGAACCTTTGGCGCTGGTGAGGGGAGTGACCGTGCGAAGGGATTCGCGGTATTCATGAAGCAGAAAGTAAATCGTCGCAAGCCTCGTGCGCACTTCAGAGTTGGCTTGCGGATTCATTTGGGCCGGTTTTACCTTGTCCAGGAAATTCTGAAAGAGCTTCGCGGCGGTGGGATAATCCCCGGCTTTATCCGCCGCGGTTGCCGCCTGCAATTCCTCGGCGGGGGTGGGGGGCATTGTGGATAAAGGGCAAATGCCCGCTACTGCTCCGAATTGGACGAACGGCAAACACAGACAAAAAGTCATTGTCCGCCAGCGCTTGCCGCAAAAGCCCCAATTCCGAGGCTGAACCATCACCTTGGCTAGCTCCCGACCCGACACCGAATCTACTGATAGCATACGCCACGGAAAAATGGCAAGCCTTAGGCGACGCCTTGGGCGACGTATTGGGAATGCAGCTCTCTGCACCTGGGACTGGGACTCTCGTGCCTCGGCCGCGGCACATTATGGCTTGCAGCGAAAGTGCGCAGGCGGCTACAATGCTTCCCCATGAAGCTACAGGTCGTGCCGTGCCTGTCCTGCGTGGTCCTTCTGGCCACGATGACATTTTGTCAACAATCCTCACCGGCGGTCAGGGCGGAGCTCCAGCAGGGACTTGCGGCGCTGAGTAACGGTGATTTTGTCGCTGCCGAGCAGCACTTCTCCTCCGCCGTGAAACTCGCCCCGAACCTTGCCGAACCCCACGCCAACTTGGGAGTCGCATATTACAGCGATCATCAGTATGAAAAAGCGATTGCCGAGTTCAAGGAAGCCCAAAGGCTCAATCCCTCCCTCGTTATCGCCAAAGCCTATCTGCCCCTCAGTCAGGCGGCCGGGGGCGATTGCCCTGCCGCTATGAACGCCTTGGTGCGGGAGTTCGCGTCTAATCCCGACCCCAAGTTGCGGCGAATCCTCGGCCTCAGTTTGCAGCGATGCGCGGACCAGCAGGGGAATGAAATGGAATCGGTGCAAGTGACGCAAAAGCTGATGGCCGCTTACCCGAATGATCCTGACGTTCTTTATGCCGCGGGGGAACTTTATGGAAGGTTGTCTTCCCAAGTCTATTTGAAGCTGATGAAGGTGGCGCCGAAGTCCGCGCGGAGCTATCAGGTGATGGCCTCTTTTGCTGCCACCGATGGCAACTGGAAAGCGGCATTGGACGCCTATCGACAAGCGGTCAAGCTGGACCCCACTCTGGTGGGAGTACACCTGCAAATCGCCATCCTGCTCCTGACGAATTCCCCCGATCCCGACGCCTGGCACGAAGCTCTGTCAGAACTGCAACAAGAACTGACGCTAGATCCGAGGAGTGCTCAGGCCGAATACGAAATCGGTGAAGTCTACCGCAAGCATGGTCAACTCAATGAGGCGGTCACCGCCTTCCGGAAGGCCCTGGAAATCAATCCTTCCGCCACGCCTGCTCGACTGGGCCTGGCGAAGGCGCTCCTGCAATTGGGGCAGAAAACGGAAGCTCTCTCAGCCTTGGAGCCGGCGGCGAAGACAGATCCCGATGATCCTTCCGTCCACTTCCTGCTCGCGCAGATTTACCGCGAGCTCGGCCGAGCGGATGACGCTGCGAAGGAAGAGGCTGAATTCAAGAGGCTAAAGCCCGCGGCGTAATGAATCCGGCCTACGGCGAGCCGGGAAAAACACCTCACGCAGAGGCGCAAGGGTGCAAAGGCGCAGAGAAAACTGTTGTTCTTTTCGAGCCTCCATGGCTTGGCGCCTTTGCGTGAAACTGTTTATTCTTTCACACCCTCCGCGCCTTTCCCTCTACATTTTCGAAGGCGCAAACTAACCTGGAACGCTGCGGCTCTCCCCTCCAGCGGGCCGGAGGGGCCACTTGCCACTCCCCGGTGGCACATTCTTTTTATCCGCGCGACCCTCCGTGGAGCGGGGTTTTGACTTGCTCTCCGAGTTGCCAGCGAAGCCGCGCGCACTGGAGCGGTTATGGCCGTTATACGGCCAAGTGAAAAGGACCGCGGATCCAAACATCCCAAAACCCCGTATCTCGGGAGTTGGGATAGTTACTGGTGGGAAGGGCTGTTATCATCAGCTATCGTAACCCTTACGCCCCCTTTCGGCGGACAGTTTGGGATTTGCCCTTGGGTGACCGGTCCGTACCCTAAGTCCAAGAGCTCCCTAATTTGCGTTTGAGTACCGCTGGAGAAACTCTGTCACACTGGGCTGCTGCACCTTCTTGTAGGCGATGCAGAGATCAATCCGTTCCAGCGTCTGAGCCAGAAAGCGCGGCCCTCCAGTGTACTTCGTAGAGCGTGCTGTGAAGAAGCTCGCGGCATCCTGGCGATGCTGCTCGTCGCAAAAGCCATTCGCTGCGGTGGGCAGGATCGCTCCCGTGCTGAAGATGAAGAAATTAGGCACCTTGGTCACAATCTTATCCGCGTTCTGTTTCACGAAATCGTAGGCCAACTCGCGTGTTCGCGGTGACCCGCGAGCCCCCTGGAGAATGCCGAGGGACTGCCGGGGATCGACTTCGTTTGTCAGCACGATCGAAAAAGCTTCCTTGTCGATTTCGGGTTCCGGGAACAAGCCCATAGAAGTGAGCAGACTCCACTGAATATCTTCATTCTTCTCCTGGTCGGCCGCCGCGCGCATCCGATCGAATAGCGCGCGGTCGCCGTGCCGCGCCGCCGTTTCGAGCACCGTGGAAATCATATCCGGATCCAGGGCCTTGTGATCGGCCAGCCAGTCGAGCGCCAGGGCCTTCGCCTGCGCAATCAACTTTGCATCCTCAGCCTGGTTGGCCACAACCTCGAGAACCGCGGGGCGGAGCAGGCGGTCGTCGTCACGCTCACCAGGTTTGGCCTTCCAGCCAAGTTGGTGCGCTCGCGCGCCGTAGAGGTCTTCGAGATACCGGCGGTAATTTGGCAGGAATTCGGCAGCAACCACGCGGTCCTGAAGGTCAGTCGTGATCGTCATAGTCTGGGTGACCACGTACCGGTCAGAGTCTCGAGCCAAAGCAGGAGTTAGTGCCAGCGCCTTGCCGAGCGGGATCTTGCCGTTGCGAGTCAGGGCCAAGATGTCCCCAACGAGCGCCACCTTCTCCGCAAGGGTGAGTGGACGGGCCTCATCCTTAAGCAGCGCGTTGAGCAGGTCTCCTTGGTAAAGAACACGATAATACCCGTCTGCACCCGCGTTGGCCTCGAGCCAGACCGGGCACCCGCTCGCTTTGGAGAGCGGCATTCCGCTGGACGGGCGATCCAGCAGCGTGCACTCCCGCGCCTCAGCCGAGGCGGCGTGGTAGCGTACGCACACCGGAATTTTCCAGAGGTGGGCCGCCACGTCCGTGGACCCAAGCGGGAGAAATCGCTGCTGGGAGAGTTCCAACTTTGGCGTCCCGCCGCTGCAGTCTAGCCCCGCTGTGATCAAAGGCACTCCCGGCTGGTCTAGAAAACTTGAAAAAGCCGGGAAGATAGTTGTATCGTCACCGGCCAGCGCAGTCAGAAAGTCGGCGGACGTGCCATTCTTCCACGCATGTTTTGCAAGATAGCGACGGACGCCTACGCGAAATCGCTCCGGGCCCATGTACGATTCGAACATGTGAAGCAGTGCCGCACCCTTGTTATAGGTAATCTGGTCGGCGGTGTTGGCGATGTCATCGTTCGACTCAATTGGTTGCCTTACTCGGCGCGCGGTCACCAGGGCGTCGTTCCCCATCGCCCCCTGGGTCGCGTTTACAGCCTCAGCGTTCGTTCGCCACTCGGGGTGGTATTCGGCAACGATCTTGTTCGCCATCCAGTCAGCGAAGCCCTCGTTCAGCCAGATGTCGTCCCACCAGGCTGTGGTGACGAGATCGCCAAACCACTGGTGGGCGAGTTCGTGCGAGGCGATGCTCACCCAGAGGCGCTGGCGTTCGAGTGAATCTTGCTCAGGCTTGGCGAGGATGACGGACGCCCCATAAGTGACCTGCCCGGCATTCTCCATGGCGCCACCGAAAAGCGGAACGGCAACCTCATCGAGTTTTTCGTAAGGATAAGAAATACCGAAATAATCCTCGAGCAGGTTCAGGATGGCAGGAGTGGTCTCAGCAGCGTATTTAGCTTCGGCGCCCCGGCCCCGGGGAACGGCAATGCGAATGCGAGTATTCTTCTTTCCCGCCGTTCCGGCGTCCACCAGGTCCAGATCGCCCACACTCAGGGCCACCAGGTAACTGGGAAGCGGCCTGGTCTGGGCGAATTTTACCGTCTTCATGCTGTCCCCCGAATTGGTCTCGGAGGTGATGGACGTGTTCGAAAGTGCCACCTCGTCCTTCTTGACGTGCAGGGTCAACTGCCAGGGAACCTTATAACTCGGTTCATCGAAGCACGGAAATGCCCGGCGGGCGAAAGTCCATTCGAACTGTGAGTAAACATACCAGCGGTCACCGTCCTTCACCTGGAAGATGCCTTCCATATCCTTCCGGCTGATCTCACCCTGATAGGTGGCGCGGAACGTCGCCTCGCCTGGACCGACGGGATGCTCGAAAGCAAATCCGACGTAATCTTTCGCCTCCGGAATGACCTTGGCTGCCAGCCTCTCGCTGTCCACCGTCAAAGTCGCTTCCTTCAGCGTGAGCTTCTCCGCATTAAGCCACAAGACCCGCGCGGATTTGGCAAACTGCAAGTCGATCTCGACCGTCCCGGTAAAGGTGTCCTGGTCGGGGATTACCGTCAGATCCAACCGGTACCGCACGGGACTCACCACGTCGGCAGGCAGGCGCAACCCGGGCGGCGCCACCGAATCGTCCGCCCAAGCACTCGAGACATGGAGCGCCCCCAAGGCAGTCGTTACGACCAACGTTGCTGCGATAACGCGCAAAACTCGCTGCATGATACCTCCTTCAAGGCGGGTCAGGACGGTGCTTGCCCTCCGGCGCACACATCACGAACTCGGTGGGGTTTCCAGGCAGTCAGATTCGACACGGGGACCTGAAAATGTCGGGTTATCAAGTTCGCGACTGAAAGGTCCCTCGTGCCGATACCTTACCAGAACGCATATCCGTACACAACACCTTCGCCGGGGGCACATTCGGCATAACTGTTGGGAAATCATTAGGGCTGTATCGGCAGTGCTCCGGCCCGAGAGTCGTAAGGTAGCTGGACCAGGTTGGCGGGCCGGAGCATTGCCGATACGGCGATTTCCAGTAAGCCGCTAGCGCACCCCCCTCTGGCCTATGGGTTTTGATTGCTGGCGTGTTGGGGAAAGGTGGCGATTGAAGGAGGTGGGCCTGGGTTGTAGGAAGCAAGCGAAGGATGGCACAGGGTGATTGGGGGAGACAACTAACAGTTGGGAGATTTGCTGGAGGGGAGCGAGGCGGGGGCGGAGATCGTGGCGGCACACGAAGAGGGAGGCGAGCTGGAAGCCCGACGTTCTGGCGTTGGCGTGCCTGTCACCTCCCTCGTGTCTCATGAAGAATCCATGCCTGGGGCGATGGAGGAAGAATCCCGACGAAGGATCATTTCCGCCACGGAGAGCCAAGCCAGGAAGCGCAGCGTGCCGCGCTGACAGACGGGACAGCGGCGTTCCATCGCTTGTCGCTGTTGCTGGGTGAGCACCTCGGCGGTCGGATGGTGGGAAATGGCCGACGCGAGGTGTTGACGGCAGAGCGCAAGGGCTTGAGAGCGGTTACGGTTAGCCAGGAAACCGAAGTGACGGATCTTAACGAAGCCTGGCGGCACGATGTGGAGAAGGAAGCGGCGAATGAATTCTACCGCCTCCAGGGTCATGACCTTGAGGCGTTTGCCATCTTTCGAGTCTCGCCAGTAAAAGCTGACGCGGTCGTCCGCCAGACTGATTAACCGGCCATTGGAGATGGCCACGCGGTGGGTATAACGGGCTAGATACTTCAGCACGTGCTGAGGACCGCCAAAGGGGGGCTTGGCATAGACAACCCACTCTCTCTGGTGGAGTTGGTGCAGCCAAGCGCGGAAGCGGGCCGGGTCCGCGAGCGCCGTCAGTTGCCCGCTGAACTGAAGCTTGCCATGGGCCCGAGCGGTCCCCAGAAAGGCGAGCAGCTTGCCTCGGAACAGGCGACTGAGGACCTTGACGGGAAGGAAGAATTTCCGTCGGCAAGGGATCCAGCGAGACCCGTCCAAGGCCAACCCGCCCGCAGGAACCAGGCAATGCAGGTGGGGGTGAAGGAGCAGGTTCTGGCTCCAGGTGTGAAGCACGGCGAGGAAGCCGATGCGGGCTCCCCAATGTCGGGGATTGGCCGCAATCTCCAGCAGCGTCTGGGCCACGGCGCGAAACAACAGAGCGTAAAAGCAGCGTTGATTCTGCAGCGCCAGGGGAGCGAGTTCTTTGGGCACGGTAAACACCACATGACAATACGGCACGGGGAGCAACTCTTGCGCCCGTTCCGCCAACCAGCGGTCGCGGGCGGTGGATTGGCACTTGGGACAACTGCGGTTGCGACACGAGTTGTAAGCGATGCGGCGATGCGCGCAATGATCGCACTCCTCGACGTGACCGCCCAAAGCGGCTGTGCGACAGACGCTGATATCCTGGAGCGCCTTGCGCTGCTGAGGAGAGACGGTGTGACCCCAGCGCTTCAGGAACCGCTCTCCGTAACCGCGAAAGATCTCGGCCACTTCCAGGTGTGACCCTCTCACCTCCTTCGACCGTCCCCGTCGGAATTCCGCATCTCGCGAATCGGCAGGGCGTCGAGAGGGCTGGGGACAGTCTGGAAGCGGCGCTCCGAGACATGCAGATAGCGGGCCGTGGTCTTGAGGTCCGCGTGGCCGAGCAAGAGTTGAATGGTGCGCAGATCCGTGTTGTCATCTAACAGTCGAGTCGCGTAGGAGTGGCGGAATACGTGGGGAGTAACGGGTTTGGCGAGGCCCACCTTCTTACGGAGTTGCTGACAGATCTGCCGAATGCCGGACAAATGCATGGGGAATCCCGGCTTCTGACCGGGAAACAGCCAGTCCTGGGGCTTGCGCCAGCGCCAATAGATGCGCAGTAATTCCAGCAGCTTGGGTGAGAGCTTGACTTGGCGGGGCAACTTCCCCTTGCCTTCGCGGACGTGGACCAGCCTCCGCTGGCTATCGATGTCGGTGACTTTAAGCTGCTGCGCCTCCGCACAACGCAGTCCCGTCGCGTAGAGCAGGGCCAGGAGAGCTCGATGCTTCAGGTTTACGGTGGCATCGAGCACGAGCCGCACCTCTTCGGGGCTGAGGACGGTGGGAAGCTTGCGTCGCACTTTGGGCTTGGCGACTTCGTGATCGAACCAGTGCCGCTTCAGCGTGCGGGTGTAAAAGAACCTGAGGGCTGACCGGCGCGCCTGGAAAGTGGGCCAAGCCAGCTTCTTCTCGTTCAGAAGGTAGAGTTGATATTCCCGGATGTGCTCGGAACCCAGTTGGTCGGGAGACTTGCGGAAGTAGCGTGCAAACTCGGCGACCGCTTCCGTGTAGGAGCGGACTGTTTGTTCAGAGTAGTTACGGAGTCGAAGATCCTCGATCATGCGTTGACGTAGTTGGGTCATGGGTGACCTCCTTTCGGTCACCCATTATGGGCAAACTACGCCAAGTACAGGGCACGTCCCCCGCCGCGCTAGCGGCTTACTGGAAATCCCCTTATCACCACTGATCTGGCCGTCGCCCCTACCGCGTTGCGGGAAGAATAGGTCCTGCCTTGACGCTAGCCTTGATCGGAAATGCCTTGGCCCAAACGCGTGGCTTTTGGGGCCGGCACGATGATGACGGGCCGAGGCATTTTCGATAAGGAGACTTGAAGGAAGCCGCTGGTGCTCGTGGGGGACGCGCCCTACGTAACATTACATATGGAATTTGAATGGCAGTTTCGCCGTTTATTCGCCCTTTAAGACCAGGGGCGCTATCGCGACGCGCTATTATGCCCCAAATGCGGTGGAGAGTGGAAGAAAATCCATGCCGTGCCGAACACGCGAAGCGTCCCCCGCGCCAGCGGGTTCGTTCAAGTCGCCAAGGGTTTACTTATCGCGGAGGGGTCCCCCCCGCCGTTCACGTTGACGAGAACGGCCTCCCCGTGCCAGTGGTGGCGCGGCATCGTTGGAAATTCGGAGAGCAAGTTAGAACCGCCTTGCACGGCTGTTCGCCCAGGCGAAGAGAATCCGCTATCGAAAGTGGTAAGTCGCCTCTCCTGCCCGGTGGGGAAGATCCGTAGCGTCGCAGGTTAGTTTGCGCCGTGGAAAATGTAGAAACTCCAGTGCCGGGCTAGAGCCCGGCGCCACTCCGCTGTGCTACTGGCTGTAGCTCACGCCGCCGCGAGGGCTTCTTCGATGGCCTCCACCAGATGTTCATACTCGAACGGACCATCATGACGTCGGCCATTGATGAAGAATGTTGGCGTGCCATTGACCCCGCTGCGGACTCCGCCGGTAAAATCGGTGCGCACCCTGGCCTGGTATTTCTCTTCTTCCAGAGCCACGCGCAACTCCGCCGGGTCGATTTCCAGTTCTTGGGCGAGTTCCAGATAAAGTTCACCACTCAAGCGGTCCTGATTTTCAAAGAGCAGGTCGTGCATTTCCCAGAATTTCCCTCGAGCGCCGGCAAACTCGGCCGACTCCGCCGCTGACTCTGCATGAGGGTGCATTTCATTCAGCGGAAAATTCCGGAAGACAAAGCGAAGGCGCTTCACAAAGTGCTTCTGGATCCGTTTGACGACGGGATAAGCGCGCCCGCAATGGGGGCATTCATAATCCCCATACTCTACCAGCGTGCATCCGGCGTCGGCATCTCCCTGGATGTGATCCGATGGGCCGACCGATACTTTGAGAGTGCTCATGAAACGCTCCTATTTCGGCAATTGGTCCAGGGCCTCAAGAATCCCGTCGGCGCCGGGGTTCACCGCAACCGGGGATAAGTAGCTCCACGTGATGATGCCGTTCTTGTCGATTACGAAAAGGGCTCGTTCACAAACGCCCTCCGATTTCCGATAGGCCCCGTACCTCTGCGCGACAGCTCCCTTGGGCTCGAAATCGGCCAGGAGAGGAAAGTGCAAGTGCCGATCCTTGGCAAACGCTTCGTGGCACCAGACACCGTCGACCGATATCCCCAAGATCTGCGCTTCGTACTTCTGAAACTCGGAATGAATCTCGTTGTAAAGGCTCATTTGATCGCCGCAAACCGGACTCCAGTCTGCCGGGTAAAAAGCCAGGATGACGGGCTTGCCGCGCAATTCGCTGAGGGAAAGAGTTTGATCGGGAGTGACGTGAAGGGTGAACTCGGGCGCCAGAGTTCCAGGGCTTAAAATCGCAGCCATAACATCCTCCATTCCATGGGTGTACGTCCAATGTAGCGCCGGGCTTTAGCCCGGCACGTGCCGCCCTAAAGGACGGCTCTACGTTCAATGTAGGACAGCACCCGGAAATTCGAAATTCCAGTTATTGGGTTTCCGAGTGGCTTACTGTGCACTCGGGGGTTCTATTTTGAATTGCCCCACCTAACGATTAAAGCATCGTCTGCGGCGGCGTGCCAGCTCAAATTTGGACCCGAACCGCAGGCTGGCCCCCGACGAGTAGGGATCTCCCGCCGGAACTCGTGGTGGCTGCGCGCGAACGGCCATGTTAGACTCGTCCCGTTTTACGATTCATTCATCAAGTCAACGAGATTGGTACATCTGGCGTGACGGCAAGGGCAACAACCCGCCCAAAAACTGGATCTCGATATTCGGCGGCCCGGCGTGGCAGTGGGACGGCCAAACCAACCAGTATTACTACCATTTCTTCTATATGCAGCAGCCTGACCTCAACTGGCGCAACCCCGCGGTCGTCATCAACATGTCGGCCTCGCCGCAGAAGACAAGCTTCAATCTGTTACCGCAGGGACAAAGCGCAGGCTCGGCTAAAACTCTTCTGACGACTCAGGCCTCGCTGAATGATAATTCGTCAATTCAGCAACTGACACTGGAGCCGTTTGCGGTGTACATCGCAAAGGTGAGCAGGTGACGTCCACAATAAACATGCTCACCTGAAGGCCGGCGCTACAGAGATTCCTTGACCGCTTGCGTCACGTCGTGGCGGTCGAGGTAAAGCCGGTAGAGGATGAGGCACAACAGTAGGGCTTCCGCGACGAACAGAAGGGGGGGCCAGTTGTCGCCAATAAAGGTCAGTTGGTGGTCTTGTTTAAGTTGCCAGTTGGCGTACCCGAGCCTGTAAACGACCATGAACCAATGCTCATAGGCAAAATGGAGAAGCACACCCACCGCGAGATCCCAACTGAGCCCCAGGAATAGCAAGAGTCGGAGCGGAGTTGCAAGCGTCTGCCAGGCGGCGGAGACCAAAACCAGGCCCAGCACTATCACCGGCTGGAGGTCCAAGTGCGCATGTCCCCACGGATTTGGTTCTCCCACTACGCTGACTCCAAGAAGCACGGCCCCCGCCACGAACCAGGCCCAGAAGTAGAGCCCGTTTCTATCGGCGACGCGCCTCGCCAGTTTGCCCGCCTGAAGTAGCGCAATGAGCCATCCCACCGATCCCATCGCGAGAAACAGATTGGATTCGTAAACCAGGAAGGAATAATCATGAAGGGCCGGCATTGAGAATTTGAGGTTTCCCGCCGGGTCATTGGCGCGCAAGAAGGAGGGCACCAGCGTGTCGCGGAGATTCCCCCCGATGGTCTGTAAGATCTCGACCGGGCCGCCCCTTCGCGCCTCACTTGCCACCGATTCGCTCGAGGCAAATGTAACATGAGTCCCACAACGAACGATTGACCAACCGAACCAAGTGGACAGTATGAGCACATTCAACGTGAGGAGCCCGGCTATCTCTTTCCAGCGAGGTTTGCGACAGTAACACCAGAGATAATGAGCTACCAGAAGTACCACGTACGGCCCCGTCATGTAGTGCGTGAGAAATCCAATTGAGAGGGCGGCAAAAGCGAAGTGGAGCGAAAGCGGATCACGTTTCCCGAGGAATCGGCAATAAAACCAAAGCCCCAGCAACACATAAGATACGGTTAGCAGCTTGGTCCAGGCATATGTCGCGTTCTCCATTACCGAGGGATTAAGGCACATCACGATCGCGAGGGGAAGCGGTCCAGTCGCCGCTCGCGGCGCCAATTTGCGGAAGAAGAGGCTGGCGGGGAAGAATACCGTCAGATTGAGCAGAAGCGCGGTGACTTGGTAGATGGGATACTCGTCGCCCAATTCGGCCAGGAAGTGCCCGCTCACCAGGTTGAAGAGCGGTGGACGGGCCGGGAGCGCCCACCGGTCGAGAAAGAGGGTGTTGATCGGCAGGTGGTTCACAAAGAACAATGCCCGATGGTAGTGCTCGTACCAGTCGCCCATCCAGTTGGCGCCGGAATAATTCCGGACCATGGCGAGGAGCGCGGCTGTCCAAATCAGCAGGACGCCAAAGCTGAGGAAAAGACGTCTTACTTCCCGCAAAGGAAAAAATAGGCGCAGGTCCCTCCGGCACCACCAAGCGGCCATCAAGCAGCCCGCCGTGAACAACACATGGCAAACCGCAGGTAGTCCTAGAACAAAGAGGAGAAAGGAATACAAGTAGAGAATAAAAATCGAAACCCCGACTGAGCAGGCAGCCTTCTCGGAGGGATCCAAGGGGAGACGCCGCACCAGGAAAAACCCCGGAGCGAACAGGGTGAAAGGCGATTCGACGATGACTAACAGGGCACGGAGCAACAATTTCGTCACAACCCATCGGCGGGCATCAGCCGCCAGACCAACAGCGAGCGGTCGCCTCCCGTCGATTGGCAGACATCTCTCGCCGCGGGAATTTGATTTCAGGCGTCGCGCGGGCTGAGAGTATACAAGCGTTTGTTTTCAAATGACCCATTCAGTGCATCTTCGGTAGTGGGTCAAATTGATGTTGTCGCGGCGAGTTGATCCGACAGCCGACGGACCAAATGGCGGCGTAAAGCCGCCTTGACATCAAATTGGCCCGCAACCGCACCTTCCCGCGCGATGATTCTCCGAACGACGATCTAGATGTCCAAAACCTTGGTGCGAGCGATCACACCGGAAACGATTCCCGCAATGCTGGGAACGACCAGGAACATCCATACCTGCGAGAGGGCTTTGCCGCCCACTAGAAGCGCAGGGCCCAAGCTGCGGGCAGGGTTTACCGAGACTCCGGTGATATTGATTCCAAAGATGTGGATCACCACCAGCGTGATTCCGATCGCCAAGCCGGCCATTTGAGTGGGCGCGCCGCCCTGTGTTGAACCGAGAATGACGATCACGAAAATCAGGGTCGCAACAAATTCAAAGACCATGCCGGCAGAGAGCGAATATCCTGCCTGGTACCCCTCGCCCCACCCATCCTGACCTAAGCCATTGGTGGCAATGCTGTAGCCGCTCAAGAGGCCCTGGGCGATCACCGCCAGAACGCCGGCAGCCGCGATTCCGCCCAGCACCTGGCCAACAATATAGCCGACTAAGTCTTTGGCCGTCATGCGGCCGGCAGTGAAGACTCCCAAACTGACTGCCGGGTTAATGTGACAACCCGAGACAGGGCCGATACCATAGGCCATCGCAATGAGCGCAAACCCGAAGGCAAAGGCGATACCCAGATGGCCCACGGCCTGGCCGGATACCACTGCGGTCCCACAGCCGAAAAGAACTAGCGTAAAGGTACCGATAAACTCCGCCACGTATTTTTTCATATGGCACCCTTAATCCTCTCTGTTGTGCATTAGGTTTGGAAATCTTGCCGTAACCAAAGCCAACCAGAGTGATGTATTGCGACTCTGCGGCTTCTCGACGGCCACCGAGTATACCAAGGTGCGGAGTTCAAGAACAACTCCATCAAGAGGATCGGTGGAGGCGCGTGTATAATCTATCGGTCAGGCTGGGAGCCGGGGAACGGCGATACCCGTTGGTAGGTCTACGCGCGTCGCATTATCAGTTCTTCGTAGCCTCGTGATCCTTTTGCTACTCACTTTCGTCTCGCGGGGATTGAGAGCGCAAGCGCCTCCCGCCCCGGCGGCGACCGCTTTCCAGGCGAGCCAACCCACCTTCAAACTCCAAGTACGAAAAAACGTGGTAGTGGTTCGGGTGGTGGTCAGCGACCCGCACGGTCGCGCAGTGGTCGGCCTTCGTGAAGCGCTGCTGGCGCCGGAAACGGCCTACGTCCTCACCTTCTCACCCGAGAAACTCAAGGAGAACGGAGCATTCCATCCTTTAAATGTCAGACTGTTGAACGGCTACGGCTTTACCGTTCAGGCTCGGAAAGGGTACTTCGCGCCCGGAAAACCAACGACGCCCGAGGAGCAAGCCAAAGACCAGATCCGGGAAGCCGTTTTCAGCCCGGCCAACATTCAGGACTTTCCACTGGAAGTGCGGGCCCAAGCCCGAAAAATTGGTCCAAGCCAAGTGGAGATCACCGTGCAAGGCCGCCTCGACGTGCGCGCACTGTCGTTCAGGAGAGAAGGCGGCCGCAACCTCAACAAGATTATTCTTACCCTCGCGCTGTTTGACACCGACGGCAAATTCGTCTCGGGCAAACAAGAGGACCTTGACTTGGCCCTCCAGGACACGACACTGGCCAACCTCCAGAAGTCCGGGATCGACTTCCGGGCGCGAGTCCTTGTAACGCCCGGCATGTACACGGTGCGATTGGTAGCGCGCGACTCCCACAAGGGCGCGATGGCTGCACTGAGCAGGGTGGTTGAGTATCCACGCTAGGTCACAAGAGGCCCCCTTTACAGGAAACGGAGTGCCTGCCGCCGCTCCGACCGCGTCGCCTATTAGATCCCGTATTTCTTTGCGTAATGTCGGAACGATCGGTAGGACATTTTCAGGAGGTCGGCGGCTTGACTGCGTACCCCCCCGGCGGCTTGCAAGGCGGTTTGCAGGTATTGCTTTTCGATCTGGGAGACCTGGGTTTCAAAGTCGACGCCTTCGGGGGGAATCTGAATCTCCTGCTGGCCGCTCGAGGTGAATCCGCTGACCGACCCGGGAAAGTTGGCCAATTTGATGACTCCGTCGCGTCCATCGCTGACGGCCACCGCGTGCTCGACGGCATTTTCGAGCTCGCGCACATTCCCCGGCCAACTCCAGCGGCGCAAGGCGTCCAAGGCCTCGGAATCAAAATCACTCAGCGACTTCCCCATCTGGAGCGCGAACTTCCGCAGGAAGTGCCGTGCCAAAGGTTCGATATCGCTGGGACGTTCCCGCAGAGGCGGAACATGAATGGGGATGACGCTGACTCGGTAAAAAAAATCCTCGCGAAACTGGCCATTTGCGACCATCTTCTTCAGGTCGCGGTTTGTGGAAGCGATCAAGCGCACATCAACGGACACGTCCATGGCGCCGCCCAGGGGACGGACGCTTCTTTCCTGGAGAACCCGCAGCAATTTGACTTGCATGGTCTGGCTGGTTTCGCCAATTTCGTCGAGAAAGAGCGTGCCCCCATTCGCCGATTCAATGATCCCCTTGCGGTTGGATTCGGCGCCGGTAAATGATCCCTTGAGGTACCCGAACAGTTCGCTCTCCAGTAACGTTTCAGGAAAGGCTCCGCAGTTAATCGAAACGAAGGGTTTTTCCCGGCGTAGGCTGGCCTCGTGGATGTAACGGGCTACCAACTCCTTGCCCGTGCCGCTTTCGCCGGTAATCAGCACCGTGCTGGTGGTCGGCGCCACGGTGCGCACCATTTCCAGAATGGATTCAATGGACCGGCTGTGCCCAACGATATTGTGCGCGGCAAAAACCCGCAAGAGCTCGCGGCGAAGGCGCAGGTTTTCCTCGCGCAGAGCCATCTCCTCGAGCGCCCGTTCGACCGTCAGGTGGAGTTCCTCCACCAAGGTGTCGGTCTTGACGACATAGCGGTAAGCTCCCAGGTTCAGCGCTTGGATGGCCGTGGTCATGGTGGGTACAGCGGTGATGAGGATGAACCCCGCAGGGTTATGCGTTTCGTGAGCGTATTGCAACAATTCGATACCCGTCAGGTCAGGCATGCGGATATCAGAGATGATCAAGTCGTAGACTTGCGATTCGATCTTCTTCTTGGCAGCTTGGCCGCTCGAAACCGTTTCCACCAAGTGGCCTTTCTTGCGAAAGGCGATTTCCAAGACCTGGCAAAGCGATCTTTCGTCATCGACAATCAGCAATCGTGCCATTCCATGGTCCCCATTCCGGAAATTCAACGGAAATCGCTCAGAGCCTGATCTGTCTCCGCCTTTGTGGGTAACGCCGGCAGAGCTTCGCGGGGCAAATCTATCACGAATCGAGCCCCTTTTCCCGGCTGAGAATCTACCTGGATGGATCCCTGATGTGCCCGGATGATCTGGTAAACCAACGCCAGACCCAGACCCGTCCCCTCACTAAAACCTGATTGAAACGGCTCAAAGACCTTGTCCAGTTGAACCGACGTAAAGCCGATCCCGGTGTCACCCAGGACGACGCGAACTCGCTTGCCCACTTCTTCCGCCTGGGCGGTCAGCGTTCCCCCCTCGGGCATGGCTTTCAGGGAGTTGTCGCAAATATTCCAAAAGACCTGCCGGAGCTTGTCGGCGTCAGCCAACATGTTTACCGGGCGGCGGGGAAGTTTGCGATCGATGTGAATCGCAGGACTGAAAAGGGGATGATGTTCAACCATCAACAAAGTTTCCTCGAGCAGGTTGACCACATCCACCCGATGAAACTCGAAGCGCTGGTCGCGGGCATAAAGAAGGAAATCGGACGCCAGTTTGTTTAGCCGCTCGGACTCACGGCTCACAATGGTAATCAGCTTCGCTTGATCTTCATCCAGTTCACTGATCGATTGCAATAACTTCACCGACCCTGCGATCGAGGCCAGAGGATTGCGAATTTCGTGGGCAATGCCCGCCGCCATGCGGCCCAGCGTCGCCATGCGGTCCTTGGTTCGGTACTCCGCTTCCCGCCGTTTCTCCTCCGTAAGATCCTGGAAATTGTAAACGTACCCTACCCCCCCGATCGTCGGCACCATCAAGGGGGACAAGGAAACGCCGATGATGCGGGGCCCAGTTCGCGGATGCAAGTAGGTTATCTCCTGGCGCGTCAGGGGCAAAGCCGCTCCGGGGCTGGAAAAATGGTCATCTGCCAAACCGCGAAAAACAACGTCGACGGGGCCACCGCGCAATTCGTCGAATTGGCGGCCCAAGATTTCCGCCCCGGCAGGGTTTAACTCCGTGATCGCTCCCTCCAGGTCCGTGCTCAGCAATCCTTCGCGCATGCTCTGGATAATGTTTTCATTCTTGGCTTGCAAGCTCGCCACCTGCCCGCTCTTATCGCGCAACTCGCGGCCGGCCTTGCGCAAACTTTCCGCCAAATAACTGGAGAGGTAAGCCACGGCGAAAAATCCGAATAAGCTGGCGCCAATTTTCACCTGAAGTGCCTTCATCAGATCCGGCGTCAACATCGAGGTTGTCGCCAAGTACTGCAGCGCCCGGAATTTCAACTGCAGTTCGGGGTACATACTGGGAAGATAGACAAGCTCGATCATCGCCCCCATGAAAACAAAGCTGACCGCCGCCACCAGAAAGGCGCGCCCCCGCGTCAGGAGAATGCTCGCCAGGATAATGGCTACCAGATAAAGGGAAAAGTAGTTGCTCTCCAGGTCGCCGGTTACATGAACGATGCCGGTGATTACGACGATGTCGGAGAAAATCTGAAGGTAAGCTTGCAAAAGGTAATCGCGGCTGAGTTGATTGTAAATCAGAAAAAACAGGCTGACGATGTACCACAAAATACACGCAACACCCAAAGAACGGATGGAGCCAATGTGACCGGGATCGGTCAACTGGTGAATGGAATAGTCAATGGCAAAGACAAAAGTGATGATGACGAAACGGATCTTGATGACCCAGGGGAGCCATTCCTTGATTTCATCGGTGAAGATCATAAAGGGGCCGAAACTCGAGAGTCGAAATTCGAAACTCGCCGCCGGCCTCGCGAGTTTCGAGTTTCGAATTTCTCGTTTCGATGCGTCAGCCCGCCAGTTTTCCAATCAAGCTGAACAGCGGGAGGTACATGGAAATGACCACCCCGCCTACGACCACTCCCAGGACGAGGATGATCATCGGTTCCATGGCGGTCAGCAAATCGCCCACGGCGGCGTCCACTTCATCCTCGTAAAAGTCCGCCACCTTGCCCAGCATGGAATCCAAAGCGCCAGTCTGCTCGCCGACGCCGATCATTTGCACGACCATATTGGGAAAGACGCCGGTTTCGCGCAAGGGGTCCACAATCGTCCGGCCGGTCTCGATGGCTTTGCGGACGGTCAGGATCGCTTCTTCAATAACCGCGTTGCCGGAGGTGCGAGCGGTGATATCCATAGCTTCGAGCATAGGAACGCCGCTGGTAATCAGCGTGCCGAGCGTGCGGGTAAAACGCGCCACGGCAATTTTTCTCATCAGACTTCCCAGCAACGGGAGTTTTAAGATGATCCTATCAATCATCATGCGGCCGCTGGGAGTTGCGTAATACCTCTTCAACCCATACAAGGCGAGGGCGCCGAATATAATCAAGGGGAGCGCAAACGTCGCAATGGCATTGCTGAGCCCTATCACGATGCGTGTGGGCAGGGGCAAGTCCACCCCTAGGCCGGCAAACAGCGTGGCGAAAATGGGAACCACCTTCCAGAGCAGCAGGAAGATCACGCCGCCCGCAATGAGCACCACGGCGACGGGATAGATCAGCGCGGACTGCACGGCGCGCTTGAGTTTGACCGCTTTTTCAATGTAACCCGAGAGGCGTTGCAAAATGGTGTCGAGAATACCGCCGGTCTCACCCGCTTCCACCATGTTGCAGTACAGGGTGTCATAGATCTTGGGATACAACCGCAGACCATTGGCAAGAGTGGAACCCGCTTCAACGGACGATCGCACTTCCGTCAACGCCTTCGCGAAGGCTTTGTTTTCCTGCTGCGTGGCAAGGATTTCCAGGCACTGCACGAGGGGTAAGCCGGCATCAATCATGACGGAAAACTGCCTGGTAAAAATGGCCAATTCCTTGGGTTTAACTTTCCCCACCATTTTAGGCTTGGGGATGGCAATCTCCTTGCCTTTTTCCACAATGCGGATTGGATTGAGCTGTTCGCGGCGGAGGACAGCATCCAGCGACTCACGATTGGGCGCGTTGCGCCTGCCTACAACCGTCTCGCCCCTGCGTCCAGTGGCTCGATATTCAAATTCGGGCATCGTTTCACCTCAATGAGTTGCGCTTCACTTCTGCCACGCCCTCCTCCCTTCCCGGCTCTGCGGCCGGGTGACGAGAGTAACCATCAATGCTTGGCAGGAGCGTAAGGAGTAGGCGGACGTTGAGGGGCCCCGCCGGTCGCGCCACCACGGTTGATCATATCCTGGAGCTCGTCCTGATTGCTAGAGCGCGCCAAAGCCGTCTCCAGGGTAATAGCCTTCTGCATAAAATTTGCAAAAAGCGACTGGTTAAATGTTTGCATCCCGAACTTATCCTGGCCCGATTGCATGGATGAGTAAATCTGGTGAATCTTATCCTCGCGAATCAGGTTGCGAATGGCAGGGTTGGGAATCAGGATTTCCATGGCCATGACCCGCCCCCGTCCATCGGACCTCGGCAGGAGAGCTTGGCAAAGAATGCCCTCCAGGACCAGGGACAGTTGCGCGCGAATCTGCGATTGTTGGTGCGAGGGAAACACATCGATAATACGGTTGATGGTGGACGACGCTGAATTGGTGTGCAGAGTGCCAAACGTTAAGTGGCCGGTTTCCGCAATCCGCAAAGCCGATTCGATGGTTTCCAGGTCGCGCATCTCCCCGATCAACACCACGTCCGGGTCTTCGCGAAGAGCGGCGCGCAGTGCGTCGGCGAAGGAATGTGTGTCAGAGTGGATTTCCCGCTGGTTCACCAGGCATTTCTTGTGGGGATGGATAAACTCGATCGGGTCTTCGATGGTCAACATGTGCTCGTAGCGGGTTTCGTTGATCAAGTCGAGCATCGTGGCCAGGGTGGTGGACTTCCCGCTGCCCGTAGGACCCGTCACCAGGATTAGGCCACGGGGCTTTTCGCAAAGTTTGCGCAGCACGGCGGGCAGTTTAAGCTGATCGAAGGTCTTGATCTCGAACGGGATCACGCGGAATACCCCGGCCGTCGCCCCGCGCTGGTTGAACAGGTTGCCGCGAAATCGCGCGATGTTCTTAATGCCAAAGGAAAAATCAAGTTCGAGGCCCTCCTCAAATCGGTGCTTCTGAGCGTCGGTCAGAATGCTGTAAGCAAGTTGCTTGGTTTCCGCGGGTCCCAGCGGTGGAACATCGTCCAACGGCTTCAGCTCGCCGTGCACACGGATGCGCGGCGGCGAATTGGTGGTGATGTGGAGGTCAGAACCTCCCGAATCAACCATCCGCTTCAGCAATTCACTGAGGGTCGGTAGAGCCATCCCTTTAACGCTCCTTCTTTGCGCCACCCTGTCCTCGTCGCCAGGACAGGTTAGAGCACGGTCTCCCGAAAGACTTCTTCCAAGGTCGTCATCCCCGCCGCGCACTTGATCAATCCGCTGCGGCGTAAACTGATCATCCCCTGCTCGATGGCCTTCTTGCGCAATTCCAACGCCGAGGCGCCCACCAGAATCAGCTCGCGAAGCTCGTCGGTGATTTCCAGCACCTCATAAAGGCCCACGCGCCCTTTGTACCCCTTGTTGCCGCAGCTGGAGCACCCGGCGCCTTTGTATACTTTCGTGGTCTTAGCCTCTTCCGGCGTGAAGCCCGCGTCAATGAGCAATTGGGGAGAAATGTTCTCCGGCGTCCTGCAATCCTGGCAAATCTTCCGCGCCAGCCGCTGTGCGCAGATCAGGTGGACGGAAGTGGCCACCAGAAAAGGCTCGATGCCCATGTTCATCAAGCGCGAAATAGTGGAAGGGGCGTCGTTCGTGTGCAGGGTCGAGAGCACCAAGTGGCCTGTCAGCGCCGCTTTGATGGCAATTTCCGCTGTCTCGAAATCACGGATTTCGCCCACCAGGATGATGTTGGGATCCTGTCGCAGAAACGAGCGCAACGCCGCCGCAAAATTCAGCCCGATCTGCTCCTTCATTTGCACCTGATTGATTCCGTGCAGTTGGAATTCCACCGGGTCTTCCGCGGTGATGATGTTGGTGTCGGGCTTATTGAGCTGGGAGATGGAGGAATAGAGAGTGTTGGTCTTGCCGCTGCCCGTCGGCCCGGTTACCAGCACCATCCCGTAAGGCTTGAAAATCGCCTTGGTAAACTTGTCGAGCGAAGCCTGCTCAAACCCCAGCTTGGTCATGTCGAGCCGCAGGTTTTCTTTATCCAGCAACCGCATGACAATTTTTTCGCCGTGCAAGGTAGGGAGCACCGAAACGCGAAAATCGAGCGCCTTCTTCTTGCCGTCCTTTATCATCTTGATCATGATGCGGCCATCTTGGGGTAGCCGCTTTTCCGAAATATCCAACTTTGCCATGATCTTGACGCGGCTGATAAGGGCGTCGCGCAGTTTAAAGGGAGGGGTCATCATCGCCTGGAGAACGCCATCAATGCGGTAACGAATACGATATTCCTTTTCGTAAGGCTCCATGTGGATATCGCTGGCCCCGCGCTTCACCGCATCCGTTAAAATATAGTTAACCAGTTTGATGACCGGCGCTTCCTCCGCCGCCTTCTCCAGTTGCTCCAGGTTCAGAGTTGCATCATCGTCCGCCTCCAACTCCAGGCTTTCCGTTTGCCCCTCGTCGATGAAGTTGACGATCTCCTCCAACTCTTTCTTGCGTTCCTGCTCTTCGACGCTGCCGTAATGCTTCTTGATGGCTTCCAGAATGGCGGCTTCCGAGGCCACCACAGGTTCAATATTGAACCCCGTCATGAACTTGATGTCGTCCATGGCGAAGACGTTGGTGGGATCCACCATGGCGAGCGTCAACGACGATCCCACCCGGCTGAGCGGCAGCACTTGGTACTTGGTCGCCGTATCCATGGGGATTAATCTGGTAACGTTAGGGTCAACCTCAAAATAGGCGAGATTAATTGAGGGAACACCATACTGGCGGGAGAGGACCGCCGTCACCTCATCGTCGTTCAGGAATCCCAGTTTGACCAGGGAATTGCCTAATCTTCCCCCGTTCGCCTTCTGATGGTCAAGTGCCTGCTTGAGTTGATCAGGGGTAATCAGGTTTTCTTTGAGAAGAATTTCCCCGAGCTTGCCTGCCATTCACGTACCCCCATGCTCTCCGGACATCCGCTGCGCACTCGACGACACTCCCACCCCCAATCGTGACTTCAGGGCAAGTTGCTGAAAGTCACGTGTTTATAGGCATCCTAAGGAACATCCATCAAGTTGTCAAGGCGATTCCCTATGACCCTTGCCTTCCGCCGAGCCTCTGGCTGCAGCCCCAGCCGCTCGCCCGCCGAGCTCGGCGACATGTGGATGTTCCAGTTAGCCAAGTTTGCCATTCCCTGTAGGCTTGGGCATGGACCACGAATGCGGGAATCCACTCCTCAGGCGCGCCGTCGGACGGGGTTCCCGCTTTCGCGGGGATGCTCCTTGTTTCGAAAGGCAATCCATCCCCAGTGACACCAGCACTCTCACAAGATCCCTCCTCGGAATTTAAATCACATTGTGATATAATTATCCTTTATGAAACGCCCAACACCCTCAGATGATTCACCTTCATCACGGCTCGAAGCGCTGCGACGTTTGGCGTGGTTTCGCTACCGGGTTCGGTGCTTCCAGCGATTCAGCGAGCGCGTGTCGCGGGCGCACGGCATCACTCCCCAACAGCACCAGCTCCTCCTGGGAGTGGCCGGCTACACGGGCCGCGGTTGGGCCACTATTTCCGAGCTCGCCGAGTTCTTGCAGGGACGCCACAACGCGGTGGTAGGGCTGGTTCAGCGCGCGGAGGAACGCGGGCTGGTGCGCAAGGTTCAAGGCGAAAAGGACCGCCGCTTCGTCAAGGTTCATCTGACGCGCCGCGGCTTTACGATTCTCGACAGGATTTCGCGAAAGAACATCACCGAGCTCCGGGCTCTCCAATTCGAGATCATGAAATCTCCCCAGCCCCGGCCCCGTGATATTCCCGCTGCTCAGGGCACATGAAAAGCAGTGGCAAGTGAAAAGTGACCAGCGGGTGTAGCAGACCTGTTCTGTAGGTCCGCGGCTCTTCCCCCATGGGCAAGGAAAAGCTGCGGACCTACAGAACAGGTCCGCGCTACGCCTGCTGATGGCGAGGCCTGAATGGATCAATCACCAATCACCAATCGGAAATCACAAATGGCCACCTCCCGTTGGTTCAAGGAATTCGGCACGGCTCTTGACCCCGACATTCTCACCACCTCCGCTTGCGCGCTTCTGGTGGGCTTCATCGGCGGTTTGGTGGCGCAGGGTCTGCTGGAACTGATCTATCTTTTCACCAACATTTTCTTTTATGGGAAGTGGTCCTTCACCATGACCTTCCCGGTCCACCACCATCTGGGTGCTTGGGTGATCCTGATCCCGCCCATTGGCGGGCTCGTGGTCGGGGTCATGATTCATTTTTGGGAGCCTACCCTGAAGGGCCACGGCATTCCGGAGGCCATGGAGGCCGTGCTCATCGGCAAGAGCAATGTCCGTATGCGTGTGGGCATTCTCAAACCGCTGGCCACGGCGTTCGCCATCGGCACGGGGGGACCGTTTGGCGCCGAAGGTCCCATCATCCAAACCGGAGCGGCCTTCGGCTCGATTTTCGCGCAACTGACCCACTTTACGCCCTACCAGCGGCGGGTGTTGTTGGCCGCCGGCGCTGCCGCTGGCATGGCCGCCACGTTTGTTGCGCCCCTGGCGGGAATCCTGGTGGCCATCGAACTTCTTCTTTTCGAGTTTCGCGCGCGCTCCTTCATCCCCGTGGCGATCTCATCCGCCGTTGCCACCGCCGTGGCTGTGCATTTCCGTGGTTGGGCGCCGCTGTTCCCTACCCCTGCGTTCGCACTAGCCAGCATGCAGGAACTCTGGCTCTTCGCCTTGATGGGAATCATCATGGGGCTGATTGCCCTCGCCATGATCCGGGTGCTTTTCTTTCTGGAAGCAGCCTTTGACCGCTTCCCTCTGAAGCCTGCGGCCATTTGGGCGCCCGCCGCCGGAGCCCTGCTGCTCGGCCTGATTGGTTATTTCTATCCCCAAGTCTTCGGGACGGGGTACGACACCATTCGCGACATGCTGAACGATCGGTTGAGCACGCAGAGTTTGTTGGGGATTTCCGCTGCCAAGTTCGCGGCGCTGGTGCTCTCACTGGGATCGGGGACCACGGGTGGCGTGTTTGCACCCTCACTGATAGTGGGGGGAGGAGTGGGAGCGGTGTACGCCCAGGTATGACATCACTTCCTTCCTCACCTGGTGAGCGACCCCGCGCTCTACGCGCTGGTGGCCATGGCCGCGGTGTTTGCCGGCATCGCGCGCGCGCCCTTCACTTCCATCATCTTCCTTTTCGAGCTCAGCCGGAATCCCAATGCCCTGCTTCCGCTTTTGGTCTGCTGCATGGTGTCCGACGGCTTCGTGCGCCTCTTCAGCGCGGAATCCATCATGACCGGCAAACTTATCAAGCGCGGATTGATCGTGCGGCAGGACTATACGGTTCCGGTGCTTATGCGAGGGCGCATCGAGGAGGTCATGCGCAAGGATTTCACCGTGATCAAAGCCGATGACAGTGTTCAGGGGGTGGTGCGCGAAGTCTCACCTGAACAAGCGGGCGTGATCGCTGTCACCGAGCGCGATGGCAGCCTTGCCGGCATCATCGAAGCCCACAACCTCTTGAAGGGTTTCGACACCAATCCGATAGTGCGCGAGATTATGAGCCAGGATTACGTCTCCGCGCGCACGGGCGAAACCGTGGACCAGGTCACGCGCGACATGGTGATCCATAACGTCGAAAATATCGTGGTGGTCGATGGCGAGGCAAAACCTATCGGAGTGGCCCGCGCCGCCGATATCCTGCGACTCAGACGTTGGGTGATTGAAGAGGAAGGCTTGGGAAATCAGCCGGTGCGCGCCAAGGCTTCCCTGCCCCGCACCGCCGACGCCAACGCATCTTCGTCCAGCGGCGGATAGCGGCGAGGCTTCAATCCAAGCAGCGCTGGCCACAACCGGCGATGCACAAAGGTCACCTTGCCCCCACGAGCCGGCACACCAGCACCTGACTTGAGTCACAAACGGCTTCGAACACCCGGTACATCTCGCGGGACTTTGGGTGCCCCCACCAACTCCCGCGGATGGGCTCACCCGCAAGAGCTTCCGCCAGGTTCGGAACGGCGCCTCGCGCAGACATGAGCACAACCCCATGCTTCTTAACAAAGGCCAAAGCCTCTCGTTCGTTCACTGAAATCTGCCTTTCTGAGCGGGTCACCACGGTGGCCCCGCAGCGACCCATCCTGACAGCGGGTTATTCTCATGCCCGGCGGCCAGCTTAGCGTGCAGGTTTCTTGGGCTCGTAGATGGTTACGGGGCGTTTGGGTTGTTCGTCGACCTGGAGTTGGAAAATATCCGGCCGTGCGTAATGGCCGACAACATCCAGGTCGTACTTGCCACGGATAATCTGCCCGCGATCGATGTCGGCAATCAGAATCGTTTCGTCTTCCATGTTAGGCCCGGCAAGAAAATTCCCGAAAGGATCGACAATACAACTGCCGCCGCGCGTGACCACTGCATCGGGATCATGGCCATAAACGGCATCGTAATCATCCGGGAAGTCGCGCCGGCGGTTGAATTGATTGCAGGAAAGAACGAAGCAGCGGCCCTCGATGGCGATGTGGCGCATGGAAGCCGCCCAGGAGTCGCGGGCGTCGGCGGTGGGCGCGCAATAGATCTCGATGCCCTTCGCGTACATCGCCGCTCGCATCAGTGGCAGGTAGTTTTCCCAACAGATCACCGCGCCCAACTTTCCCAGCGGAGTCTCGAACACCGGCAGGGTGGAACCGTCGCCAAAGCCCCACACCAGGCGCTCCGATCCCGTGGGCATGACCTTGCGATGTTTGCCGAGAAAGCTGCCGTCGGGAGCGAAAAACAAGATCGTGCAGTACAGAGTGCCACCATCCCGCTCGACGACACCGATGACCAGATAAATGTGGTTGTTTCGCGCTGCCCGGCCAAGCTCATCAACGGCTGGACCGGGCACGTCCACGCTGCTCTCCCAATATCGACGAAAATCCTCGCGCCCTTTATCCGACCGCGAACCCACGACCGCGCCGAAGTCCAACCCCCGGGGATAGCCCGAGACAAACGCCTCCGGGAACAGCACCAATTGGGCGCCGGCGCGAGCGGCGTCGCGCGTCAGGGCGTGAACCTTCTCCAAGGTGCGCTTGCGATCGAAAGCGACAGAGGCCGCCTGGGCAACGGCAAGCTTGATCCGCTGGGTGCCGAGTGCCGGTTTCTTTTCGTTGCGCGCTGTGCGCTTCATAGTTCAGAAAACACTGATCCGCAGATTTAATAGGGCAATATACACGGATTCTGGAAGCGAAGGAAGAACAAGTACCGCCTTCACCGTGGCCACTCGACGCAAAACAGGATGCCACAAACGCCAAGATAAGAATTGACCGGCGAAGAGAAGATTCACCACGGAGGCACGGAGAGCACCTGCTTCATCACGCTCTCTTCGCCGACTCACATCCCGGACGAACTCACCCCTGAACGCCTCCGCGAGCCAGAAGTGTGGTAGGATATTCCTACGGAGGGTTTGGTATGCCAGCAAGCGCCAAAGCAACGGCGGCAGAGTTTGTGGGTAACACGAAGATCGGTGAGAAGGGACAACTGACGATCCCCAAGCAGTTCCGAGATGATCTCGACATTGCTGCCGGGGCGCCCTTTGCCTTGTTGCGAGTCGGGAACGGTCTGATTCTCCTTCCCGAGCATCAGCGCTTCGAGCAGTTGTGCGAGCGGGTCACGTCCGTTCTTACCCATTTGGGCGTGAAACCTGAAGAGTTGTTGGCAACACTGCCGCAAGCACGGAAACGCGTGTTTACCCGCCATTACGGCGCTCTGATCTCGAAGGGAAACGGGCGCCGGCAGCCAGGAAAGCGCGTCCACCCGTGACGCGCCCACGGTGGATTCGCTTCTTCCTGGACTCCAACGTCCTGACCGGCGGCATTGTCTCTCCATGGGGGCTGGATAAAGCGGTCCTCTCACTTTGCGCGGCGGGCATTAGCAGGCTGGTTCTGGCCGAGGTGGTGCGCGAGGAAGTTGAGGAAAACCTCCTACTCCACGCAGGGAGACTCAGCCCCGCAGATGCCGATCAGATCATCGAAGACTATCACCGCCTGATTACGCTGTGTGACCCTGAACGGGTGCCCTATCCGGACGCCGATCGCGTGCGTGCCAGTCGCCATTTGATTCGCCATGCCGCCGACGTTCCGGTGCTCCTTTCTGCTTTAGATTGCCGGCCTAACTGGCTCCTGACCCATAACACAAAACACTTCAGCGAAATGGTGGCAAAGCGAACCGGGCTTCGAATTTCCACACCGAGCGGATTCTTCCGAACCTTCGCCGCCTTGCTTCTGTAAGCAGAGCCACGGTCACTCCTTTTGTAGCCGTGGGCCTTGCCGTCGATGATGAACCCACGGTCAATTCCCAAAACGAAATGATCGTGATGGCCACCCCCGGGTCACACAACCTCACCCGCCGTCCGGACTGCAATCTCTGCGCTTGAAGCTTTCCACCTTGCACAACTCGATCACCAACCACAGGGCGTCGCTAACGGGTCTTTCACTCTTGCCCTTTGCCTTTTGATTTTGTTTTGCGGCTCCGCCGCGTTGCTCCACCCCTCAGGCCACTTGCCTGCGCGCGCTGAAGGTCAAAGTGGAGCCGGATACTTCAGGTTGGAAATCCTTAAAGCCGGAAGCGGTCAAATACTCGTCCATCTCAGGAAGTTCGAACACGTGAAGACCGTAATCGCTGCGAAGCCACTCACGCACACGGGGGAATTTCAGGATGCCTTCACGGCCTGGCGTGAACGTATAGACGGCAAGAACAGCGCCGGGCTTCATGACGCGCGCCATCTCGCGCAAAGCCGTCACGGTGTTGGCAAAGAGATGGAGCGAGCCGCAACAGATCGTGGCGTCGAAGAGGCCGTCTTCGAAGGGAAGGGCCTCGACTCTTGCCCGGGCAAAGTGCACGTTGGGAATGCTTTCCTTTGCTGTATAAGTTGCGGCTTGCCGAAGCATTCCCATGGACACGTCGATCCCGAACACCTCCTTCGAGGGCGACGCAACCCTCCGGCCAAAGGTGCCGGGGCCGCAGGCGATATCCAGCACCCGGCCCTCGGTCGCTTGGACCTTCTGAGATATGTTGCGGACCAGTTGGGGAAGCGATGGGCTGCGAAATCCCCCGTAAACATTCAGGATGATCGGATACCACAACCTCGTCTCGTAAATGCGAGCCATCCGATCGATGAAGCGCATTCTCCTCAGCACCGCGTCTTTGCTTTGCGAAAGCTCTTCAAGAATGAAGTCGGGGATACCTTCGCGGATGGGGTAGGCTTGGGAACAGGTGGGACAGCGGAGCACACCCTCTTCCTGGCGCAAGCGGCGCTTGCACGCGGAGCACGCGTAGATTGCGAGTTCGCTGGCTACGGATGTGTCAGCAACCATGTTCAGGCTCCTAAGCCGCATTTCCCTTTTCGGCCTCGAAGACGGCACCATAGTACACCCGTCTTCCTTGTTCGCGGCACGGTGAAATAATCCCGGGAAGAGCAAAAGCATTTCCCGCAAAGGCGCAAAGTCGCAGAGGGCGCAACGAGAACAAAGCCGTTGTTCTTCGCGACTCTTTGCGCCTTGGCGTCTTGGCGTGAGATTGTCTATTCATTCATGACATCGAAAGCCATGGGGGAGACGAGCGCGACAAGAAATGAGCCCTCGCAGAGGCGACAGAAATAATCCAGCACTGCGAGCGCGGACCGGCATCGAAGGTCCGCGGATTTTCGCGCCAGCGCGGATAGCGTGCGGTTCGCGAACCGCGCCTCCGGCAATCCTCGACCACACGCTATTTAGAGTGCTGCCCAGGAACAATCCCAGATGATTGGCCCGCCCCTAAAGAACCGTAGCGCGGACCTGTTATGTAGGCCCGCGGCTCGTCCTCGACCGGCGGAGAAAAGCAGCGGACCTTGCGGAGCAGGTCCGCGCTTGCTCACACCGCGCAGGTACGCCCGACGCCTGATCGATGAGAATATCTCGACTTGGCAAGACATCGCAGCTAACAACACTTGTCACCCTGGAACGCTTTCTTCCCTTCCAGGCAGATGACGGGAACCGCAACCAGCGCGGCGGCGGGGTCTATCCAGCGAATATGAAGCACCGCATTGAGGACCAAGCCGGCAAGGGTTATGCCGGCAAGGTAGGCACAGGTTGCGGACTGCACTGCGTCGGCGCCTAATGCCGCGTTGCGGGCCGTCTTTCCGGCTTTTCGCTTCGCCGAACTCAGCGCGGGCATGACGACGAGCGCGGCTAGGGTGACGCCCATGCCGATCCAACTTGAGTCGGGCCGCACATGCTGCCACAGCGCGAGGGCGGAGCTCATGGTGATGACCGCAGCGAGCACGAAGAGAAGAATGCCCGCGAGCCTCGTGGCGCGAGCTGTGCTCAGAGGAAAGCGTGGGAGGAATTGCAGGAGCACCACGAGCGCCGACAAGAGTTCGATCAGGCTATCGGCACCAAAGGCCAGAAGCACGGGGCTCCACGCGCGCCATGCAGAAAAGAGAGCAAGGGCGCACTCAACCACCATCCAGATCAGCGTGACCACCTGCAACCGCACAATCTGGCGCGATATTTCGCCGGAAGTTCCTGCGCATCCCGAGGCGTGGGTCAATGTCCCGCGTCCTGGCTTCCCTGTATGCCGTCTACAGTTACCCGTCTGCCGTGTTTCTCCTACGCCCATTTCTTTCCGAGAGCGCCCAAGTCGGCCCTGGCCAAATCCTCGGGGAGCATGACTGGATGAACCTCCACGTCGGCGTTGAACGTGAGGAACCACGGCTCGGCAACGGCCGGAATCTGCAAGGTGTCTTCCATGTGGATAATCAGCAGCCCGCTGCGGCGGCCGCCGAGTTCTGTAAAGTAGGCTGCCTCCGGCTTCAGTTCGTCAAGAATACGCTTCATTTTCGCTGAGACACTGCCGTCTTTCACAAAGGTGTTAAAAGGCTCGATCGGGAACGTAACGCGGAGAAGTATTCGCATATATGCCTCCTTCAAGGCGTGAATGGGTTGCGTGAGTTTGTCTTAGATTGGGACAAGAAGCCCGGCAGTTAATATTACCATAGAATGACAGCCTTTGGACTGCGTGGCGCAAGGGCTGACGAGTGTCAGTTTGGTTTCTTGTAGCAAGTGTAGCGCGGACCTGTTCTGTAGGTCCGCAGCTTTTCCGCTTCCGATTCTCGCGAACAATTTACGCGGGACGCCACAAGGAGGCCGTAGTGAACCAAGCAGGCGAACCTTTGCGGGCACGAAGAGCCGCGGACCTACCCAACAAGTCTGATTGGATAACGGCATCGGCTCCGGTCCGGTAGACTTGGAAGTGCTCAACGACCAAGGCGAGCCGGGAAAGGAGCCGAAGCCATGCAGCATTTTATCGGATGTGACGTGCACACGCGCAACCAAGTGGTGGCCTGGATCGAGGAGGAGACGG
>Ga0208034_1000305_pt1 | contig 43270 bp, 36 predicted proteins | sample June2015DPH_8_10_FD_184699 | JGI IMG/M metagenome (GOLD analysis project Ga0208034, IMG submission 184699) | Peatland microbial communities from SPRUCE experiment site at the Marcell Experimental Forest, Minnesota, USA - June2015DPH_8_100... | ecosystem: Environmental > Terrestrial > Soil >...
CCACACCTGCATCTCCTCCGCTGGGAACGGTCTGAGCAAATCAACAGGCAAATGCAATGGCTCAGCCGAAGCCCTTGATTGTCTTCTTGAGGACGTAATCAAAGAAACGCTCGGTCGTGTCGCCGGAGGTCCATTCCGCACGCAGCGTTGTTCTCTTCTCCACCTTTCTCAAGGCGGAGAGCAGTGTGCGGTTCAGTTCCTTCGCGCTGGTTCCTTCCATTTCGGCTTCGACAACGAACTCGTCACCCTCTTTCTTGACCGAACCCTGCGCAGAAAGTTGCTCAAGGGCGTGCCGGATCGTCCGGGCATCCGAGCGGTTGACGCGTGCCTTGAGCTTGAGTTTCATCTGGTTTGCCTACCATCACCGCCGCATGGGGAAACAAGAACGCAGCGAATGGATGTTGGTATCGTAAACTGTCGCTGCGAACTTTTGGATATACCATGAGAACCTTCACCCAGAACGAGCCTCTAACGGACGCTGAGCTTGACCGCCTCGGCGGCTTCCTCAAGAACTGCAAGGGCGGTAGGGCGATGAACGTCGAGGCACTCGACGGGTTCTTCGCCGCCCTCATTGCGGGACCGGAGGCCGTGATGCCGAGCGTATATTACCGGGAAGTCTTCGGCGGCGAGATAGCGGACACTTGCGTGTTCGCCAGCATCGATGAGGCGAACGAGATCTTCAGGCTCCTGATGCGGCATTGGAACGACATCGCCGGGACGCTGTTCAAAGGTGAGATCTACGTGCCGCTGCTGCTTGAAGACAAGGATCGCATGGTGCAGGGCAACGACTGGGCTCGCGGCTTCATGCGCGGCACAGGCCTGTGCCACGACGGCTGGGCAGAGTTGGTCGATGATGAAAAGCGCGGAGGATGCCTGATCCCGATGATGATGCTCTGCCACGAGCACGACCCAGACCCGGAGATGCGCCCCGAGCCGATCAGCCCCGAGAAGCGCGAAGAAGTTATCGTGGAGATGGCGGCTGGGCTATTGGGGGCGTATCGGTATTTCCGGGAACAACGAGAAGCCTACGAAGGCACCACTTTCACGCCCGAATCACGGCGCAACGTTTCCAAGGTAGGGCGGAATGATCTGTGTCCCTGCGGCTCCGGGAAGAAGTACAAGCGGTGCTGCGGCGGGGCGACGGTGAACTGAACCTGTTGTGGTTGCCGTCCTGCTTGAAGTCTGTTGAACCGTCAGCACTGTGACGCTCAAGAGACACTGTCTTCTGTGTTGGGTATGCCCCCACAGACATTCCAGAGGTAAGGCATGGATTAGAATCCCTAGTTCAGTTCCCACCGCATAGACTTCGATCAGGATGAACGATTCCTCCCCTCAGATCCGGACCCCATCAGAAGAGATCGCCGGCCTCGTGGAGCGGGTCACCTTCTTTAATGAGGCGAGCGGATTCGCCGTGCTCCGCGTTAAGGTACCCCTTCAGGTGAAGGTACGGGTTTTATCCCGCCCGAAAACAATATAAGGCCACTGCTTAACTTACTGCAAACATTGTGAGATGGATCACCAATTGCGTCGCCCAAAGTCAAGTTCTGGCGTCGCGCAACCGCTGCCGGCGCGTTCGCGCCGACCGTTCACGTTCTCGTTGACGTTGCTGGTTACGTCCGTACAAACCAATACCAGAGAACTTTGAGACCTTGGCCCAGGGCCCATATTCTGGCTGGTGCACTTGCTCTTCGATTTCGACAGTTATCGTTGGATCATTCAATGACTGCACTAAGAGCCTTTTGAATTCCTCCAACGAAGCTTCCTTGCGGTCATACTCCATATAGTGGTCTACCTCTTCAATCCTGCGCCTTGTCGTCGATCGGGTATTTTGGTGCTCTTTTTCAATGTTCATCCATCGCTGGGATTTTTCAAAGATCCGCGTTCTTTTGGTCGGCGGGCACCTGCGGTCAGCTCCAACGTGACAACTGCATCCTCGGTAAATGAGGGTAGCTCAGACGGTTTGATGTCCTGCACCCAGCGCAATCCAGCCTTGTCATCGTATAGAGCAATGCGAGGGTCACGATCGGGATTGGGCGTGGAACTACTCTCGCCCCTCTCGCTCTCGCTTGCGTACAGACTCTTCCAAAACGTCTCGCCTGCCGTCGGAGCCGATGAGCGCATCGCACGGGCAGTCTGGATTGCCGCAGCGATATCTAGCCGTGCCAGCATTGAGGACAACGCGCCAAAGGTTGCCGATTTTCCGAGAAAGGAACGCCGCGACAGCGTCATGGGGTTCATTCTCCTTTGAGAATCCTTGAGGGATCGAATGAGACGAGTGTTAACATACGGACCTTCGGGTTGGGGGATGGAAAGTCTTATATCACGATTGCCGCCAGGCAATAAATGATTTTTCCGCCCTCCCGGTCGTCTCTATTGAGTTTGAGGTAGAATCCGGATCAGGTTTCCGCTCCTTCCCCCAAATCGGACTTTTCGCATGCCGCACTCATCGATCCTTTTGCAAGGGATGCCCGTGCCCAGACAAGCCACAGCGCTTACCACTCGCTCCACGCTTTCATTCGCTCGATCCACGATGACCGGTTTGTGCGCAAGCCTGTTGATTGCCTTCTCTTGCCTGGGCCAGTTTATTCATCCGCAAGCTCCTTCGCATACGCCATCGCCTGCAGCCGCTAACCTGGGTTCGATATTTACCCGAATCGTTCCCGATGATTGCCATGCAGCTTCTGACAGCAATCTAGCCGAATTGAAATCAGCATTGGCCGACTTTCGAATTCATAAAAATCGTGAAGGCGAGCTCCGGGCACTCACATTGCTCGGTCAACTATACGAGCAGTCCGGAGAGTACAAGGCGGCGCTTCCTTACTTGAAGAGCGCCTTAAGCCTTCTCGGTGATACCGAGGAAAAGACCCAGGTCCTCACGATGACTGCGGATGCTCTCACGCAAGTGGGACAACCCGATGCCGCGATGCGCGATGCGACGGAAGCGCTGAATGTCAGCACGAAACTCGGCAACGTAGCGGCTGAAGCATCAGCGTTGCGCGCCCAGGCAGAGGCCGTCGTTGTCTCCTCCCCTGAAAAAGCTATGCCTTACCTTCAAAAGGCCCTCCCGCTCAGTATTCAGGCGAACGATGTGCGGACAGAGGCGATGATTCTGAACGACGAAGGAGAGGCCATCCAGGATTCTGCTAGCCCATTCGACATTTTTCGCCAGGCTCTTTCGATCGAAGACCAGATTCACGACTGCCGAGACAAGATCGCCACCCTGACGAATCTTGCGACGCTGGAATTCGATCGAGGCCAGATCCGCAATGGGCTGGCGGATGGCGATAATGCCGCGATCCTCGAGCGCCAGGTTGGCGACCGCACCTCTGAGGCCATGACGCTCCACCAGTTGGGGTATTTCCACTGGGAACTTGGGGATCTCGGTGAGTCGCTCTCCGACTTCAATCAGGCTCTTCAACTCAAGCAAAATGCGGGCGATGTCACCTCGGAAGCGGCCACGCTGGGTGCGATTGCAGGCGTCTACCGTGACACCCAGTGGCCAGACGCGGCCCTCCGCGCATATCTGCAGGTCTTGCCTCTGCTCCAGCGCACGAACAACGTACCGTGGCAAGTGATGGTCTTGAATAACCTGGGCATGGTTGAAACGGACCTGCACCATCAAGCGCAAGCGCGAAGCTACTACAACAAGGCGATGCAATTGGCGCCGAGAGCCGGTGACCCTGTGACGCCGGCCTATTCTGCCTGGGGAATTGGAGAGCTCGAACAGGCCGATGCGCTCCCAAACTACTTTCAATCGCTTCGTTGCGCCCGGGAGTTTGAACAGGTCGATCTTGAAGGCGAAGTTGATTCCTCCTTGATGGATCATTTTCGCTTGCATCACCAGCCCAACACGGCCATCTTTTTCGGCAAGAGAGCCGTCGACCGGTTTCAGTCGCAGCGCAGGAATATGGGTAACTTGAGCAACGATATTACGAGTTCCTTTCTTCAAAGGAAATCCGCGACCTACCGGACCCTCGCGGAACTCCTGATTGACGAGGGACGGTTGGTAGAGGCGCAGCAGGTTCTCGATCTGCTCAAGATTCAGCAATACTCCGACTACGTCGGGGAACAGCCCAGCGACCTAAGCCAGTTCCTTGTCCGAAGCCCGCGCGAAGCGCCCTTGCAGGATGAATTTGAGACGCAGCTCGCACAATGGGTGAGCCTGGACAAGGCGCTGCGCGCGGCGGAAAGTACCGATCATCGGCAATCGTCTGCGATTCTCCAAGCCCGAGCGGCCCTCCGCGCCGAGCAGGTGAGATTTGATGCCTTCCTTCAGAATCTCTACAAGCAACTCGAAGGGCAAGCAGGTCCCGCAGTCGCCGTGCAAAGCGTCACGGGCGCAGAACTGCCTCTCGAGAAACTCCTTGCCAAGAGTCCGGACGCAGTCGCCCTCTATACGCTGGAAGGCACTGATCGCTATCGCGTGATGGTCATCAGCCATGCCGGCCGATTTGCTCGGTTTTATCCAATCGCGCAAACCGCGCTCGACGAAAAGTGCAAGCAATTTGTCGATCTAGTCAGTCGCCGGGATCCGGGTTCTACCGCTTCAGCCAACGATTTATTCCAGATACTGTTTGCACCGGTGCAAAAGGATTTGCAATTGCTAGGAGCAAGAACGCTTGTCTGGTTCCTGGACGGATCCCTGCGCTACATCCCTGTCGCAGCCTTATATAACTCAGAGACAAAGCGGTATCTCGTCGATGACTACAGTATCGTGAATTTCACGCCTCTGAGTCATTCGATCGAGGCGCCGCCGGAATTGAAAGACGCGCGGGCCATTGCAATGGGCATCAGCCGCAAATACTTCAATGACCTGGGCCCTCTATTGAATGTGAAAGAGGAATTGAACTCTGTTGTTTCCGACCCAGCCGTGCCCGACTCTCATGGTGTTCTACCTGGGACGATTTTGATCGACGGGCAATTCACCGAAAAAACCCTGGAAGAGTCTCTAAAATCGCAGGACGTTGTTCACATCGCGAGCCACTTTGTTTTGAAGCCTGGAAATGACGATCTCTCCTTCCTGCTTCTGGCTGGCAAGGACCAGGATCACTCCGGATACAAGTACTCCATGGCCGATTTCGAGAAAAGCAGTAACGTGCATATCAAAGGAACCAAGCTGGTCACGTTGTCGGCATGCCAGACCGGCGCAGCCAATGAACGTGACATCTGCTTTCAAAACGATGAATCTTCAGTGAAAACCGCGGAGTGCCGGGCAGGAGATGCCAAACAAAGAGAAAACGGTGTGGTGATGGAGAGCATGAGCGAAGTCGTGCTCGAGAAAGGCGCTGAAGCAGTCCTGTCTTCGCTGTGGAGCGTGGACGATGAAAGCACAAGCGCATTCATGGCGGACTTTTACCGGCGGTGGGCAGGTTCGGGCGGAATGGTTTCCAAAGCGGAGGCGCTTAGGCAAGCGGAACTGGACCTGCTGCACGGCAACGCCATGTCTCAGTCCGGCGCCGGCGGCCGCGGCGTTCAAGCCGTCGAGAACGAACCCGGCCAACTAGCCGCCCCTGCCAGATTTGCGCTTCCCTATTACTGGGCACCGTTTGTCCTCACCGGAAACTGGCAGTAACTGCCCTCAACTCGCCCCGCTTGTCACCGGGTATAAAGATCGAAAGGGGATTGCATAACCTCTTGCAACGCACATGACAATCTGCTAAATTCTGTTCAATTCGATCCCCCGGAACAAGCTTCCTCATATTGCATAGCCAGGCTTCATATCTCTCGTCAACCGGTGACTCATGAATCGGCTCGCAGTCAGTCTGTGTGTTGGCTTCACACTGCTTCTGTTGGGAGCATTGCCTTCCGAGACCCAAACTACCTCCGTGGTGCACTCCTTTACGGGCGCCGCGACCGATGGAGACGCGCCTAATTCCCTGATTGAAGCCCAGGATGGAAACTACTACGGGACGACCGCGTATGGCGGCAACGCAGGCAGTTGCACAGATACGAACGGGAATTCTGTTGGATGCGGGACCGTTTTTCGGATGGTTGTGAACGGATCGACGGCGACTGTCACATTGCTGTACAACTTCAGCGGCGGCGCTGACGGCGGATATCCAACAGGGCTGATTCAAGGGCCGAACGGGAATCTTTATGGCACGACGGCTTTTGGAGGAACATCGATCACTGCAAACACCGCTTGCACGGACAATAACGGTGGGAATAACGGAGCGGTTGACCCTAATAAGGGCAAACCGGAACCATGCTGCGTCGATGCGACGGGAACAAATAACATCGGATGCGGCACTCTCTTTATGATCTCTCCCTCGCAGCCGCCGCTAGCCGGGCAGTCTCCGACGCTGGTGAGCTTCGATGGCCCCACAAAAGGTGCATTTCCCAGCTCTCTCACGCTTGGGCTTGCAACGGATGGTGAGACATCGGTCCTCTACGGCATTTCCCAGTCTTGCAGCTACTGTGGAACAAGTGGATCTCTTTTTAGCTTCGATCCCACGTCAAGCACATTCGAGTCGCTTACTTTCGGCGCTTCTTCAGGTCTTTCCTATCCCAACTCCCTCGTTCAGGGTGAGTGCAGCAATGGAGCGAATTGCGACTTGAACCTTTATGGAACAGCACAGTTGGGAGGGGACCGCTGTTCAAGTTCAAATAGTTTCGGCTGCGGCGGGGTCTTTGAATACAGCGTTTCGACACAGAAAGATACTCTGCTTTGCACGTTTGGCGATAGTCAGGATCTGTCTGCCAGCGCCGTGTCTGTCTCAGATTTGGCACCCAATCACTTGTCGCCTAAGCCCGATACAGTGATTCGGCAATCGGGAACCCGATTTCCGTTCGATCTCGAGTGGTCATTCAATTCAGTTCCAATTGCACTCACCGAATCGAGCGACGGGAGCATTCTTGGTACGACGCCATGGGCGTGCTTTTCTGGCGATGGCGGCTACCTTGTCGGCGCCAGTTGCGGGACTGGAGCGGATGATGTCGCCACCGTTTTCCAGTGTCAGCCTCTCCCGAGCGGTTCAACACCTTCAACACCCTGGACACTCAACACGATTTATCCATTTACCGGCGAAAGCGTGCCGGACGGAAATGTCAGTGGTAATGAAACCGATGGCGGCGGATCGCTCGCGGGCATCACTCTGGCGAGCGACGGCAATTACTACGGATCGAGTGGTAATGGAATCTTCGAAATTCCCGCAGGCTCAATGAACGGCTTTTTAACCTCGTCTGCATCGAATCCGCCTACGCAACTTTCGAATTTAAATCCATTTGCATTGCTTCCGTCCGCAGATAGTTCAAGTTGGATGATTCAGGGGAGCAACGGCAACTTCTACGGAACATCGAGCACCGGCGGCCAGAACTCAGATGGAGTTATTTATGAAGTTGCGCCTTCAAGCTCGATTCCCGTCCCCGTGCAACTCACAGTAACTCCCTCGCTGATTGTGCTCGGCCTGCCTGCCACGCTCAACTGGTCGGTACCAAATGCATTCTCGCTGACCGCGCAACAGTGCTACGCGTTCGTGCAAGGAAGCGGCGTCACCGGTGCAGGTAGCTGGTCCGGGTTACAGACCGGCACAGTTTCGAATGGCGCATACGGCCACTCCGCGGCCATCACTCCAACTGCCCCCGGAAACTACACCTATGACCTCACCTGCGCCGGAACAATCTCTGGAACCGCGGCCCTTCAGGTGAATCCTCAGCTCGCGTTCACCGCGGCCACGCTGCCAAACGGCGCGCTGAACCAACCTTATTCCGCATCGATTGCCTCGCAAGCGAGTGGCGGAGAAACACCTTATACGTACAGTTACACGGGCAGTCTGCCAGAGGGCCTCTCGCTCAACCCAACCACCGGCGCCATTACGGGAACACCGACCACGGTGGGCCAATTCAACTTTTCCGTTACGGTCAAAGACGCGGAGAGCCCGGTGGCCTCCCAGACCGCATCGTTCAACATTACGGTCATGGGCCAAACGCCTCAGGTAACGCTAACGGTGCAGCCGAACACAAGCGTTACTTACGGTCAATCGATAACTCTGACAGCGACTGAGACACCCGTCGAAGGTGTCGCACAGGGCTACTCCTGGACCGTTTCTGAAGACGGTAATGCCTTGGTTGCTGGCGCAATTTCCAACGGGAACGGAAGCTACACCATGATGACTTCGCCAACTGCGGGTCAGCACAACTTCTCTGCGACGTACTCGAGTACACAGAACTTCTATCCGCCCGGCATGTCGAGTACGGTCCCACTGACTGTCGCCAAGGCAACTCCATCAGTGACGGCGTGGCCGACTGCGAGCGCGATCACGATTGGGCAAACGCTCGCCTCTTCGACGTTAAGTGGCGGCACGGCTTCAGCGGTGGGTATGTTCGCATGGACTACGCCGTCGGCGACACCAGCGGTAGGAACCGATTCAGAGAGCGTGACCTTCACGCCCACCGACACAACCGACTACAACACGGTAACCGGCAATGTCACGGTGACAGTGAACGTAGCGCCAGGCTTCACGCTTTCGACTTCGCCCATGTCCGTTTCGGTGGCGCAGGGCGGAAACGGCACCAGCACCATTACAGTGACCGACGTTGGAGGGTTCTCCGGCAACGTCACACTGGCCGCGACCGGCTTGCCAAGCGGCGTTACGTCATCTTTTGCCGCTGGTTCCGCGCCGGGAACCCAGGTGCTTACACTCACAGCCAGCACCTCGGCTCAGGTCACCTCCGCGCCAGTAACGGTGACCGTGACTGGAACCTCCGGGGCGTTGAGTGCGATGACAAGCATCTCCCTGTCCATTACCCCACAACCCAGCTTTACCCCTGGCAGTGGCGGAACCACTTCCATTTCCATCTCACCCGGAGCAACCACAGGGAACACTGGAACGATCAGCATCGTAGGGACAAACGGGTTTGCCGGAATGGTAAACCTGAGCTGCAATGTGACTACGTCGATGACAAATGTCAGCGACATGCCTTCATGCAGCCTGAATCCGCCTAGCGTAACCATCAGCGGCGCAACGGCTCAAACCTCAATATTGACCGTGACCACTACTGCGGCCTCAAGCGCGGAGAACAATATCAAGAAGCTCTTTTGGCCGACCAGCGGAACAACGCTTGCTCTGGTCGTGCTCCTGGTGGTTCCGAAAAAACGGCGCAATTGGTTGGCAATGATGGGAATGCTTCTTCTGTGTGCCTTGATTGGTGCGGTTGGTTGCGGCGGAGGCGGAGGAGGTGGTGGCGGCGGAGGCGGAGGGGGTGGAAACCCTGGCACCACTGCCGGAACCTATACGATCACCGTTACCGGGACTTCAGGCTCGGTCACTGCGACAGTTGGAACGGTCACTGTAACCGTCCTGTAGTAAGTTGGAGGTCTATCCGGAGCTGTTTCTCAACCCACAGGTTTGTGAACGGCCGGATCGGTGAGATCCGGCCATTCATTTTGTTGGGTTTAGCCTGCAGGTTTTCGGCACCCTTTTTGAACGCCCTGTTCAAGCGCCATTTCTGAGTGGACGATCTTGTGAACGGTGGCGCGGCTGATGCGGTGGGCCCTGGCGATCTGGCCGAGGCTTTGTCCGCTTTGGCGATCCCGAAGGATCGCCTCGCGGTTGAGGTCGAGCGGCCGGCGACCGATGTGGCGGCCCTCGAGTTTGGCACGCCGCATTCCAGCGCGCACTCGTTCGATGATCAGGTTCCTTTCGAGTTCGGCGACGGCTCCGATGATCACCACGATGGCCCTGCCCAGCGGCCCACCGGTGTCGATCTGCTCGCGGAAGCTGACGTACTCGACGTTGAGCCGGTTCAGTTCGTCGAGCACTTCTAAAAAGTGCTTCACCGACCGGGCGATCCGATCCGACGCCCAGGCCATAACGACATCGAAGTGTCCGCGGCGGGCATCGACCATCATCTGATCGAGGCCCGGGCGTCGCGCCTTGGCGCCGCTGATCTGATCCGTGTACTCTCGAACGATCTCGTAGTCGCGCTGTGCGGCCATCTGCCGGAGATCGTAAAGCTGCGTCTCCGGGTGCTGATCGAGAGTTGAGGTGCGTAGATAAAGGGCAACGCGTTTCATGCTTCACCTTCTGGATTGCACTCACCCTCTCCTGTGAGGGGAGCATTGTGATTGTGATGGGCCGCGTCGGCCGCGCGGCTCGCAGACCACTCTACTGAACTGAAAACTCCCCGCGCTACGCCACCAAACCACCAGGATCGTTGCGCATAAGAATTGTGAACCAGTGCGCAACGCCATCCGGGCGCCTCATCCGAGCTCCGGGCAGAGCAAGGGCCATGTCCGGTGGGACTGTCTGGCTGTTGCTGATGGTGTTGTTTGGCTCGTGGGTTGTTCTCAGGATCTGCTTCTGGTCTGGCCGGAGAGAGAGTGTGTGCGTGACAGGCCTCAGCTCCTTCTGTCTATATATATAGGACTGATCTGATCTTTTTGGCCTGGTATGGAGCCTGGTATGGAAGTTGATGCGATGCTTCTCCGGTTCGCCCGCCGGCTTCCTTCTTCCCGCCCCGGGCCTCTGCGCCAGGGGCGCAACGGCTCTGTTACACCCCATCCTGTCCCCGCTGTACCCCTTAAAATCGAGGCCGCAGATGAGGTTTGGAAATCTGTATCGCAGGGGTAGGGGATAGCATTTCCCCTACCTCTTCTTGTGACTTCTAAAGCATTGCCGGGGGATGTAGGGGACAAAAGGGCCCATAGTATAGGTCAACACGAACTTATCGCGTATTTTCCCCTCTGACACCCAACTCCAGTCCCCGCTGTATCCCGAAAGCACCGACGCGAGCGTACACGATATTGCGCATTCATCATTGAGTGAGATCCAGATCTGGCGACAATCGTTAGAGAATGGCGCTGATCCGATTTGTCTTCGGCCTGTTCGCGCCACATGAATCGGGGCTTTAGCCCATGAGGGAAAGCTTCTCCAAACTGATCCAATACCCGGCGCTTGCCTTTCGTTAGAATTTCTGGAGGACTGGCGTTTTTTTGTTGATCAGCCTCCCTGCGCCGTGATATACAAACGCCAGTTTTTCCCCGTTCCCCGGTTTCATTTCCTTTTTACGATTTTCCTTCCTCCCCCGCCCGGGTCCGTGCGTCAGCGTCTCAAGCAAACACAATGAAGGGAGTTTTCTCAATGCGTGCCACCTGTGCCATCGTGCTTTCCTGTTGTGTTCTTCTCATCTCCGGCTGCATAGGCAAGCCGGCCATGACCACAACCTCAACCCAACCGGACCAGGTGCAGGGCGCGGCGCTGCATGGAAGAGTCCACGGCGGACAGAACCCGGTTTCGGGCGCCAGCGTGTATCTCTACGCGGTTGGGACGGGCGGCTATGGCGGAAATGGCATCGCCGCATCCAGCAGCAATGCCTCGACGTCGCTGCTGAACTCCAACGTGCTCAGCCAGACCCCCGCAGGCGGCAAAGACGGCAGCAACAACTATTACGCGACGACGGACTCGAACGGCAATTTTTCGATCTCCGGCGACTATACGTGCCCGAGCGCCGACACGCAGGTTTATCTCTTTGCAAAAGGCGGCAACGCGGGGGCAGGAGTCTATAACGGCATAGGGATGCTGGCTGGACTGGGATCGTGCGGCTCATTGAGCTCGTCGACATTCGTTACCGTCAACGAGGTTTCGACGGTCGTAACGGCTTATGCGCTTGCGGGCTTTGCGACGGACGCGACGCATATTTCCAGTTCAGGCACCACGTTGGCGCTTCAAGGCATGGCCAACGCTTTTGCCATGATTCCCAACATGGAGACGCTGAGCACCGGCGTGGCGCTGGCCACGACGCCTGCAGGAAACGGAGTCGTCTGGCAAAAGGGAATCAATGCGCTGGCGAATATCCTTGCTTCCTGCGTGAACACGGCGATCCCTCCCGTGAGCCCCTATCCGTGTACCACGTTGCTCCTCATCAATGGGAGCGTCCCGGAGACGGCAACCGCAGCAATTGCTATCGCGCACAATCCGGCAAGTGGGAATAGTGTCTCGACCCTTTTGGCGCTGCAGACCGCGAATCCTCCCTTCCAACCTACCACCACCTCGACCAACGACTTCACCATGGCCATCAGCTACACCGGCAGCGGGCTAGATGGGCAAGGCGGTTTGGCCATCGATGCCTCAGGAAACGTCTGGGTCGTGAGTTATACCGGCAATGTCCTCAGCAAGTTCGGTCCCACCGGCGCAGTGCTCTCCGGCTCCGGCGGCTTTACCGGCAACGGACTCAATGGTCCTAATGCCGTCGCCATCGACAGCTCCGGCAACGCCTGGGTGGTGAACTATAGCGGTTCCAGCCTCAGCGAATTCAACTCCAGCGGCTCGCCCATCTCCGGTTCCCCTTACACCGGCGGCGGCCTGAACGATCCTCAGGACCTCGCCATTGACCAATCCGGCCACGTCTGGGCGGTGAATTATGGCAACACCAGCATCAGCGAGTTCAGCTCCGGCGGGTCGCCCATCACCGGCTCCGGCGGCATCACCACCGGCGGGCTCGATGATCCGACGGGCGTCGCCATTGATGTCTCCGGAAATGTCTGGGTACCGAATTACGACGCTTCCGGCATTAGCGAGTTCAATTCCAGCGGTACGGCAAACGCAGGCTCCCCATTCACTGGCGGTGGGCTCGACAGTCCCTATGGCGTCGCCATCGACGCTGCAGGCGATGTGTGGGCGACGAACCTTTTCGGGGGCAGCCTCAGCGAGCTCAGCTCCAGCGGTTCCGCGCTTTCTCCGGCCACGACCGGCTACACCGGCGGAGGGCTCAATTACCCCTGCAATGTCGCCATCGATGGTGATGGGAACGCCTTTGCGACGAACAACTACTACGGCAGCGGGAGCGAGATCAGCGAGGCCAATTCCGCCGGCAACCCGATTTCCGGCACCTACGGTTATCAGGGTGGGCTCTATGGCCCCTATTCACTCGCAATCGATGGCTCAGGCAATGTGTGGGTTTCAAACTGGGGCGGCGGTGGCGGCGACTACATAAGTGAGTACGTTGGCTTGGCGGCGCCGGTCGTGACACCCATCGTTGCCAATCTGCTCGCCCCGTACGGCTCTCATGCCGTCAACAAGCCGTGAATAAAGCAGGGATCACGCGTCAGGGATCAGAAAGCGGCTTTGGAGAATGGAATGAACCCGAAAAAGACGCTTCTCGCCTTCAGCTTTTTTCTGATGCTTGCCTTCGCTCTTCCGCTGCACGCCCAAACCGGATGTGACGACTCGCCTGAAGACCCCACCCTCGTCCTGGTCCTTGTTGGCGGCGCCGGCGCTCTCGCGACAAGCCTGGTGAGCTTGCGCAGGCGCAAGCGGTAACCATGCATGCAGATCTCGTTCGAAGTTGACCAATCTCATTGCCACGGAAGGTCGGAATGGGTAACGGAAATCTCAGCCATCGCGTTCCGGATATAGCTGACGCATCTTTATTCGCGACCCATGCAGCCTGCGCGGCAGGAAAACGCCGCGAGGGGAATCTGCAAAGCCCCTGGACGTGCTCGCCGGCAAAACGCCTCTTCGACTGTGTTTGTGTGCTGCTGGCGCTGCCCGTGCTAGTTCCTCTCGCGCTGGCCATCGCTGCCGTGGTACGCATCACCTCGCCGGGCCCGGTGCTCTTTCCGCAAAAACGTGTCGGCCGTAACGGCAGCGTCTTCACCATCCTCAAGTTCCGCACCATGATCCATGTAGCCGGCACGGCGCACCATCCCATCACCACGCTTGACAACCAGCGCCTCACTCCCGTCGGCCCTTTTCTGCGCCGCTTGAAGCTGGATGAGCTTCCGCAACTCGCGAATGTTCTGCTGGGGCACATGAGCCTGGTGGGCCCGCGGCCCAAGATACCGGAGCATACGATCTTCAACATTCCCTGCCGCCCCGGACTCACGGGCATGGCGACGCTGGCGTTTGCTGAGGAAGAGGCTATCTTTGCCCGCGTGCCGGCCGATCAATTGAACGCCTACTACAACAGCTTTGTGTTGCCCGCCAAGCAGCAATTGGACGCTGACTACGTTGCGCGCGCTACGCTTCTCTCCGATCTCCAGCTTCTCGTCAACAGTGTCCTTCGCCGCTGGGATACAGCCGCTGCCGAGATGCTCATCGGCGCCGGGGCGCTTGAGCCGGAACTTGTAACCAATCACCATGGGGCGCTAGATCAGCCGATTGGCGCTATGCCAAATCTGCTCGCTGACCCAACTCAAGTTAGTTCACTTGGACTTTAAAGCAGTCGGCGGTCCGCCCCCACCCTATCCTCAGCAATCAGCAGGTGCCCAATCCTTAGCGCAGCTTCATCGCGCCAAGGGTGGGATAGCACGAGCTTCAGCGGTCGTGAACAGGATTCCATCGAACGCCAATAGACCTTAGCATGAACTGAGGTGCTCGTTGGACACTCGACGGTCGTTGAATTGGCAAACTCCTGGTTTGTCGCCAACCCTTCCCTAACCCAAAATGGTGCAACTTCCGGTTTGGCGGTGACACGACCGGAACCCAGGAATCCGTGAACCTTTCCATCGAAATCGCTCGATGAGTGCATCGGCGATGATGCATAAACCGAGAAGGGAAACATGTAGGGTCGTGGGCCGGTTTCAAAGGGCGGTACTCATCGATCAAGCTTTCGATTCGATCCCCTTCGGCGGGATTAGCCGGTGGCACAGGATCCCAAGGTTGGACGTGAGCGGGCTGAGACACATTCGCACTTCATTGGAATCCGTGCACCGGGCTCATTGCGAGCAAAGTTGAACATCTTTGGCGACCCCTTCTGACCTAAAGTTGGGAAATATAGCTTCAAGCCGGGAGAAGCCCTTGATGACGACCACCACGACGGCAAAGAACGATCGCGACTTCAACTCACGGAAAATCCTGGCCACAATCGGCAAGGGTGTGAAAGTCGTGACTTTTCTTAAGGAACAAGCAATCTTCGCGCAGGGAGACGTGGCCGGCGCAGTCTTCTACATCCAGGAAGGCAAGGTTCGACTCACCGTCGTCTCAAAGTTTGGCAAGGAAGTGACCCTGAGCATATTGAGCGAGGGAGAGTTTTTTGGAGACGGTGGCCTGGCTGGACAGCCTTTGCGCATGGACTCTGCAACCGCAATGACGGACTGCAAACTGCTGCAGATTGACAAGAACGCAATGATGCTTGCGCTTCGCCGGGATTGCACCCTCTCAGATCTGTACGTCGCATATTTGCTGGCGCGGAACATCCGATATCATGAGGCTTTGGTTGACCAACTCTTCGATCCCTGTGAAAAGAGAATAGCCCGGGTTCTGCTCTTGCTCGCTCATTTTGGCAAGGAAGGCACGTCCGAGACCGTAATCCCCAAGGTTAATCAGGAGACCCTGGCCGACATGGCAGGCACAACCCGGTTGCGCGTCAGCTTCTTTATGAATAGGTTCAGAAAATCAGGCTTCCTTGCCTATAGCAGGAATGGGCTGGAGATTCATAGGTCACTTCTTGCTGTAGTTCTCCATAACAACTAGCTTCCTCGTCCCAATCCCATAGGCCAAGCGCGCAGACAGCGATGAGCAACTTGCTGTTCGCAAGTCTTTTCCGCCTGGTGTTCGTGCGCGGGGAACCGCGGGGCATGAGCATTGGCACAGAAGGACCCACAGTGCTAGGATACGGCTGAAGTTACGCCCAAGCTAAACCGACCTGAATCCCAGGAGCCCTACCATGTCTAGCGCCAAGGCAAAGCCCAAAGTCGGTCGCACCTCGCTCGCCAAGACCCCGACAGGAATCCAGGGACTGGATGAAATCACAGGTGGAGGTCTGCCCAAAGGCCGTGTCACGCTGGTGTGCGGTAAAGCGGGATGCGGCAAGAGCTTACTCGCAATGGAATTTCTGATGCACGGCGCGGTTCAATATGGCGAGCCTGGCGTATGCATGGATTTCGAAGAAACTGAGGAGAAGCTGACGGCCAATGTCGCATCGCTGGGATTTGATTTGCGTGAGCTTAGCAAACGCAAGAAGCTATTAGTGGATTACGTTTCCATTGAACGAAACCAGATTGCCGAGACTGGAGAATACAACCTCGATGGCCTGTTCATCCGCTTGGCCCACGCTGTCAAAGCGATCAAAGCGAAGCGCGTTGTCCTGGACAGCGTCGAGGCACTTTTTTCCGGAATAGCTGACTCCGCAATCCTGCGATCTGAACTCCGCCGAGTATTCCGTTGGCTGGAAGACCAAAAGCTTACCGCAATTGTTACCGGGGAAGCTGGGACCCACACGTTGACCCGTCACGGGTTGGAAGAATACATCGCCGACTGCGTGATCTCACTGGACCATCGGGTAACGGAACAGATTTCCACCCGGCGGTTGCGAATCGTCAAGTACCGGGGCACTTCGCACGGCACCGATGAATATCCGTTCCTGATCGACGAGGACGGTATATCCGTGCTTCCCATCACCTCTCTCTTGCTTACGCACGAAGCGCTTACGGACCGCGTTTCAACCGGGATTCCAGCTTTGGACGAGATGATGGAAGGTAAGGGATTTTTCCGTGGAAGCAGTGTGCTGGTGACCGGCACGGCGGGAACCGGGAAATCCAGCGTGGCGGCGAACTTCGCCAGGGCCGCCTGCGCCCGTGGTGAAGTTTGCCTGTATTTCACTTTTGAAGAGTCTCCCAGCCAGATTCTCCGCAACATGCGTTCGGTTGGCCTTGACCTGGAGAGGTGGGTAAATAAGCGCTTACTGCACTTCAACGCGATGCGGCCAACCAGCACCGGCCTGGAAGGACACTTGGCCGTTATTCACAGACTGATCTCCCAGCTTCGGCCAAGCGTCGTGGTCATCGACCCAATCACGAACCTGATTTCGGCCTCGGGCAGTTATGACGTTAAATCGATGCTCATGCGCCTGGTCGATTTCCTCAAGGTGCAACAGATCACATCGATGTTCACGAATCTGACCTTCGCAGGAGACCCCCAGGAGAGAACTGCGGCCGCGGTCTCCTCTCTCATGGATACCTGGATTGTGTTGCGCGACAGCAAACCCAATGGACGGCCGAGGCGCGAGCTTTACGTCCTGAAATCCCGCGGCATGTCACATTCGCGCGAAGCGCGTGAGCTAATTGTGAGCGAGAAAGGCCTGGAATTGGGCACCGTGCTGAGGGATCATGCGCAGGCCACGACCGTCGAAGGTACCAGTGCAGTCGCGGCGACCGAGTAGCAAGTTTGGCCCATCTGGACCAGAAACCGAGCACCGACATGAAGAAGAGTTCCGCAAAGAAGCGGCAGCCCAAGACCAGCCGGAGTGACTTTTTCATATTGCGGCTTTACATAGCCGGCCAAACGCCCAATTCGATTGCTGCGATCACCAACCTCAAGAAGATTTGTGAGGAAAAGCTGCATGGCAAGTACTGCATTGAAGTCGTCGATTTGCTTGAGAAGCCGCAACTGGCTAAGGGCGATCAGATCATCGCCATTCCGACCCTGGTAAGAAGGCTTCCGCCACCGGTCAAGAAGATCATTGGGAACCTCTCCAGGACCGAGAGCGTCATTGTGGGGTTGGATCTTCAGCCAGCACGCTGAAATAAAGGCTCAAATATCAGATGTCTAACAAGCGCGCGCAATCCGATGGCCGAGTCCTCCCCAGACGGCTGCCCGGCAAAGTGGGTACGCCGCAAGGATCTCGCAGGAGTTCTGGACCATCTTCAGATAAACTTCCGTCATCCACAGCTTCGAATCAGCAAGCCAAGCTTCGCGCCCAGCTGAAAAGTGCGGAGGAAACTCTTCGCGCCATACAGTCCGGCGAAGTGGATGCTTTGATGGTTTCCGGTCGTCACGGAGAGCGGGTGGTCTCTCTGAAAGGCGGCGAACCCAACTATCGCATGCTGGTGGAGGCCATGAGCGAAGGCGCGGCGACGCTGTCACGGGTTGGTGCTGTGCTCTACTGCAATCGCAGGTTTGCAGAACTAATGAATAGGCCACCAGGAAAGATGATTGGGGTTGCGTTGCAGTCGCTGGTTGCGAAAGCAGAGCGAGACAGATTTGAAACGTTGCTTTCCGATGCTCAGAAGGCGGTTGCGAAGGGCGAATTCAGCCTGCGTTGCGCAGATGGAAAACTGATTCCGGTTTATTTGTCACTGAACCGGCTTCGTGGATACAAGGGCGATGCCTTGGGCATGGTGATCACCGATCTGAGCGAGCAAAAACGCAAGCAGGCCGCGGAAATCAAGCAGGCCGAAGCGATGCGCCGGCTCCTGCTGGAACGCACGCTTTCGGTGCAAGAGGAGGAACGGCGCCGGATTGCGCGCGAATTGCATGACGAAGCCGGCCAGTTGCTGACCGCTCTTTTGGTCGGCCTGCGAACCCTGGAAGATGCACGGAAACTGGCAGATGCGAAGGTACAGGGACAGCGGCTGCGGGAGATCGCTGCCCAGGCCATCGACGAAGTCGGCCGGCTCGCCCGTGGGCTTCACCCAACGGCGCTGGACGATCATGGCCTGGGGGTTGCGCTGAGCCGATACGCTGCCGAGTACACAAAGACCCACAAAATAGCTGTGGATCTCAGACTTAATGAACTTGATTCCAGCAACCTGCCGTCAGGGGTTCAGATCGCGTTGTACCGCATTCTCCAGGAAGCCCTGACCAACGTAGCCAGGCATTCGGGAGCCAAGGCGGTCAGCATTCAATTCGCCCGTTTGGCCGCAGCCGTGGAGGTAGCAGTAATCGATGACGGGTGTGGCTTTGACGCCAAGGCCGTGGCTGTCTCCTCGCACCGCCTGGGGATTCAGAGTATGCGCGAGAGAGCGGCAATGTTTGGCGGGACGATCAGTTTCGTTCCCCAGCGCAAGGGAACCAAGATCCTTGTGCAAGTCCCACTTGCCACTCAGGACCTCCAGCCCTTGGTGGGGCCGAGGAGCACTTGAAATGCCGGCGCGAACACACAAGATCAGAGTCATGATCGCGGACGATCACGCAATTCTCCGCGCCGGACTGAGAATGCTGGTCAATGCCCAGGCCGATATGGAAGTTGTCTCGGAAGCTCCCGATGGAGAGAAGGCGGTTCAAACGGCACGGGAAACAAGACCGGATGTGGCTTTGCTGGATCTGACCATGCCTCGGGTTGGGGGTATGAAGGCGCTCGAAGAGATGGCGCGAGACTGCCGCGAAACCCGGGTGCTCGTCCTCACGATGCACGATGACCCTGCGTACTTAAGATCGGCACTGGCTGCCGGGGCGTCTGGCTACCTGTTGAAAAGGGCGGTGGATGCGGAACTGATTGCCGCAATACGAGCAGTGCATCGCGGAGGGATCTTTGTGGATCCGCGTTTGGCCAATGTTCTTGTCCAGGACGTGCTAGCGAAGAGAAGTACAAAAGCTGGTCCCACGCGACCGGTAAACATCCTTAGCCAACGCGAGTTGCAGGTGCTCACACTCGTGGCGCGGGGTTACACAAGTGCGGAAATAGCGAAACAGATATTTGTGGGTGTGAAGACAATCGAGACATATCGTTCACGTCTTGCTGACAAGCTCGGACTTCGGACTCGTAGCGACGTGATTCGCTTCGCCATACAGATGGGCCTGTTGACCCCGGAAACGCTGGAGAGTGAGTCCGGCGGCTCGACCCGGTAGGAGTTTCTATTTCAGGCCGTTCTTTTGCCCTGATATGTAATGTACATGCGCTTCTTGTCAGGGTTTCCCTGACAAAGTTCCCCATTATTAGTAGCCTCCCCGATAGCTTCACTATTCCATGTGCAGCACACTTTGTGCAGGCTGCAAAAGTGTCGCTTCATCGTGCGCTGTGGGCGCCAAGTTGGGAAGGAAGCTTTGGTCATGTTCTCTGAGGTACCCCACTCCGTGGTCTATGAGCGACCAGCCGTAGTCCACATCCCGGATCCAAACCGCCTCGAAGGAGGTCCCATGGTAAAAACCGCGGCGAGTAACTTGACATTCGACCCAATCTCCTACCTTGCGCGCGCGGGCGTTGGCCGAAGTATCACCGACGTGAAGCCGAAAGAGAACTTTTTTGCCCAGGGAGATCCGGCAGACTCCGTCTTTTATCTTCAGAGCGGCCGGGCAAAACTCACTGTGGTTTCGCACGAAGGCAAAGAGGCCACGATCACGCTTCTCTCCAGCGGCGATTTCGTGGGGGAGGAGTCCCTCGCCTCGGTGCCTGGACTGTGCCTGGCCACGGCCACAGCGATAAACACGTGCACTGTGCTCAGGATTGGAAGGGAGGAGATGATCCAGGTGATGCATCAGGAGCATGCCCTCTCCGACATGTTTATGAAATTCCTCCTGGCCCGCAGCATGAGAACCCAGGCCGATCTTGTCGATCAGCTCTTCAACTCCAGTGAAAAGCGCCTGGCGCGGATTCTCATGTTGATGGCGGAATTTGGCAAGCCGGGTGAACCGGAAACCTCCATTCCTCCCATTACGCAGGAAGCCCTGGCGGAGATGATCGGCACCACACGATCCCGCGTCAGCTTTTTTATGAACCGTTTCCGCAGGCTTGGCTTTATCAATTACAACGGCAGGATCCAAGTGCACAAGTCGCTGCTCAATGTAATCCTGCTCGACCAATTGCCTGAGCACAACTCTCAGAAGCCCCCCGTCGTTTTCACCGCGCAGAAGTCTCTCGACAGACTGTTTGGGACTGCTTAGGTCCGAGCGCCATTTAACAGCCTGTTGACCGGCGTTAGGAGAGGGCTTGCTCCAACCTGGCTTGAGGGCGAAGTCCGGGAAAACTTCCTCAACGGGGAAGCGTCAGACTTCTGTCATCGATCAAAGGTCACTGAGCAATAATGCACAGTATTCTTCGCGTTGCAACTGCAACATTCTTACCAGGTGCCCGCCCCCAATGCGGCGGCAGCGATGCCAGATCATTCGGCAAAATCCCCCGAAGGCAGCACCCCTTCTCACGATGCCGCCGCCCCTCTCAGAGGCTTGATGACTTGATCCCGTTCGACCTTTTCTCATAGTGCAAAAGTGCACATCCATCCCAACCTGGTTGGAGTAGATTCGGGCAATGATGAGCAGCTATATACGCCGCATTCGCAAGCTTGGACCGCTTATGGGGGACATTGTAGCGTCCGCTACTGGATGCTTCACATTGATGCGCGGCTTCCGCCTGGTGGCAATGAAGAAGAACGAATCGGACACGGCGGAACCCGTTCGCGCCGCAGGTACGCCCCGCGGGCAATTGGCGGGTATCGGCGCCGCACTCTTCCTTCTGGCCTTCGTCGCGAGTGAAGCTGCGGCGGCTGTTGTAGCGCTTCGCCACTGATCTCGCCTTGCAGTATTGGAACCCTTTCCTTGGTCGTTAACAGGATTGCTCTAAGGTACCCGCAATGTCCACATCGGACATCTCCGTAACTTCGCAACCGAACACCGCGATCCTGCGCGACGCGCGGACTCCGGTATTCGGGGAAAAACAGGCATTCACTCAGCAACCGGCACCCCGCCATTCACTTCCGGTCCGGGTAGCGGTCATCGGGAACCATCTCCCCCGGCAATGTGGAATTGCAACCTTCACAACTGATCTGAGCGATGCGATCACTGCAGAGTACGGAGCCGCAGGATTGTCGGTTGTGGCCGTCAACGACCCGCACTCCTCGTATGCTTACCCTGCGCGAGTGCGATTCCAGATCGCCGAAGATGACGTATCGTCGTATCGGGTAACCGCCAAGTTCCTCAATGCCCGCGGTGTCGATTTAGTGTGTTTGCAGCATGAGTATGGGATCTATGGGGGCGAAGCTGGCAGCTACGTCCTGGAGTTGCTTAAGTACCTCAACATGCCGATCGTGACAACGCTACATACAGTACTTCGCGAACCAGACGCCGGCCAGCGCCGGGTCATGCAGGAAATTGCCCGGCGCTCCGATCGTCTTATTGTGATGAGCGAGTACTCATCTCGCGTTCTGCAGAGCGTGTTTGGAGTGCCAGGCGAAAAGATCGACCTGATTCCCCATGGCATCCCCGACTTGCCTTTTGTGGAGCCGGAGGTCTACAAGGATGCGCTCGCCGTCGCGGAAAACTTTGTATTGCTGACGTTCGGCTTGCTGTCTCCCAACAAGGGATTCGAGAGTGTGATTCGCGCCCTGCCGCGCATTCTCGCCCGACACAAGGACGTTGTGTACATCATCGCAGGTGCGACCCACCCGCATGTCAGGGCTCGCGAGGGCGATCGATACCGGGATCAGTTGCAGGCTCTGGCCAGGGAACTGGGAGTCGAGCGAGAGGTAATCTTCCACAACCGGTTCTTCAGCCCACAGGAGATGGCGACGCTGGTGGGTTCGGCCGACATTTACATCACGCCTTACTGCCACGAGGCACAGGCTGTATCGGGAACCCTGGCCTATGCCCTGGGCGCCGGGAAGGCGATCATTTCCACTCCCTATTGGCACGCCTCCGAACTCCTGAACGATGGGCGCGGTACGCTGGTTCCCTTTGAGGATCCGGCTGCTATCGCAACTGCCGCGATTGAGCTCCTTGACAACGATGCGGAACGCCACGCAATGCGCAAACGCGCTTACCTCTATGCACGCAGGATGGTCTGGAATCGCGTGGCGCAATCGTATATGCATTCCTTCTCACGCGCTCACGCACGGCGCATGCAAGCTGCGCATCTGGGGTTTCCCGCCCAGGCTGTCGAGAAGATCGCTGCCAGCCAGTTTTTGAGTGTCTAAACGCTGTGGGCAGCGGACGGGGAAGATAAAATCCCGTTAGGAAATTGCGAATGAACTCGAATCGTTTCTGAGAATGAAAAACACGAAGGGCGTCGTTTCGCAACGACGCCCTTCGTGTTTCGATTGGTCTTGTTTAGTGCGTAGGAGAAACCTTTGGTGCAGGCGCGGCCCCATTGGCGGGCTTGTGTGTGGACTTTGCGGCCGGCTCGCCCCCCCAGTATTGGGGATCGGCGTCGACCCAGGATTTGTCAACGTAGCTCCAGTCCGGATTGACCATGAAGAGGTTATCCTCGACGCTGGCCACGTTCTCCTCGGTAAGCTTGTTCATCCGGTCCTTGCCTTGGTCGCCCAGGGCAGCATCGAAATCCTTCTCGTGCGCCAGACCAGCATCCTCATCCTTGAGGGACGCCATCGGTACCAGGACGAGGTAGGAGTCGGTCACGCCCATCATCCCTTCGTAACTTGACCAGGGGATGTTTTGGCCGCTTTTGAGGTCGGCGTCGCGATAAAGCTTCGTCAATTCCTTGAACTGCTCGTCGTGACCGGGACGCATATGGAAGACGATCACCTCCCAGTAATGGGAGTGCGGTATGTCTGCTCCGGCAACGTTGTTGCTGAGGTCGGGGCGGTAATGCCAAAGGGTGTGGTGGACCTCGGATATATATTCGGCCTGGCGCGTATCCAGCGCCTCAATCTTAGCGTCGGCCGCTGCGTCGCTGGGGACCCACTCCTCGTTCTTTTGGAGCGCCTCGAAAGAGTCGAAGCCGGAAAGATAGATCGCTCGAGGCGCGCCGGTCAGGGCCTCCATCGCCACGAAGTTCATCGGGTCTTTGAGTTCCTGCGACAAGGCGGGATATTCAGAAGCAACTTTGTCGTAGGGCCCATCCGCATAGGGTTTTATGTTGATGGTTTCAATGTTGAGGATGTTGGGTGGAGGCACTGCCGCAGTTTGCGCGAATATGGCGGGGCAGCCAGCGAGTGCAAACGACAGCCCGGCGACGGAACAAATCCATTTTTTCATGTCTGCCCACCTCCCGGGGGCCAGAAGACGAATTGTGGAAGAGGAACGAATCGAAACCTGCGAATATCGCAGTCACCCGGGTACACCCAGATCCTAAGGCGCTTCCGGGCGAGAGCCTGCTCCACGTGCCGACAATCGGCCGTGGACGCGCATGTCTCCTGATGAAGAGTCAACACGCCCAGGAATCACCGTAGCGCTAAAACGGAATTACGATGATCGGGTGGCCTCCGTGGTACCTGTGGTGTCTCCGGTGGTGGTAGGCGTAGGCAGGCGTGACCGCGGATATCGCAAACAGAGCGGCAAACAACAGGACTATGATCTTTTTCATTTCTGCTCCAGTTACTTCTCGCCGATGGACTTAAGCCGGGATCTCCAATTAGGGTTTCCCGAGCAATGATTTAGCGCATTGCTGGCGTCAGTCTGTTCACAATTGCTCACATTAGCCAAGGTCTCTGGAATGCCGCTACGAAACCCGCCACTGCGCGGACGGTTGATTCGCACATTGCCCAATGAATAGCAGTCCCTTCGTTAGGTCTGGTTCTTAGCGCACAGATCCGCTTTATGTGCGAGTACCCGAGGCAATTGGGTTCGCCTGACCTGGCGACTCTGGGGCCGTAGATTCGGAAAGGTTTACGGGCCGTTTGGCGCGGAACTGGAGTCGATGCGGGGCATGTAAAACCAGCGCCGCCTCCGTCGCAAGTGCGGAGAGCACCATGATGGCCAATAAAAACCCGATCAGCAACCAAACAGAGCCACCACCCGTGAAATCGCCAACGAATATCCGAAAATCATGCCAACTTGTCAGCGCCAGTGCATTGCTCATTGCGATAGACATCTCTTGCCTCCGCGCAGCGGCTTCTTTGCCCACTTCGCGCACCAGAACAGTGACTTCTGCCCCGTTGCCAATCTCCCGTTCGCGAGCCGAGGCCGCCAAAGATCGCTCTATCGGAAAACTCCCAACAGGTAGCACACCAGCAAGATCACAAGGACTGTGCCAAGCCCTATGCCTGCGCCTCCGCCTGTTCCCCACCTGTTGTAGCCGTAGTACCCTCCGCCGCCGCCGAAAACCAGCAGCAGAACAATAATGAGAATAATCAGCATCTCGCTTCCTCCTTCACTTCGGGCTCCCCGGAGTTCTGTCACTCATTGGATTGCGCCGAGTGTCCGCTGCCCGGCAATTCACCAATGAGCCTGCGGACTAAACCTGCATGGATTGGGGCGGGTTCTGCGCGATTTCTTCCGTGTGCTTCAAGGCTTCGACGGAGTATTCCAGAGCCTTCCTGGCAAGCTCCTGGGCGGATGCGTGATCACCGGTGCTGTGCATGTGGGCAGCGGCTGCATGGGCGTAAGCCGCCTTGGTGCGGAGTTCTGCTAGATGCGACTCCTTGCTCCCTGTCATCGTCTTCTCCTGGTTTTCGCGGGATCCTGTGACTCTTGCATTCGGAGTTTTCTACGATTTAGCGGAAAAATCTGAGCAGTTCTATACACGACTGCGGCGAAGAGTGCCGCCGCGGTGACGGATACGCATCGGCGAGGCGCTGCGGAAATGGTTTCCAACACGTGGTTCCTATTGCTCAGACATCTGCGATGCCTGCGCCTAGGTTCAAGTATGTAAGGGTAACCAGAACGCCGTAACGTCAAGAAAAGAGATTGCGCCAGGATTGTCGCCAATTGGGAAGTAACCCCATTTTGGAGCTACTTCCGGGTTGGCGGTCAACCGGGCTCTGACGTTTGTTAACTACCCAGGCCTCGCCTCTCGGCCGAAGATGTGCGACAAGCCCGTCTTTCTGGGCTGATCTGCATCGTGTCACTTCTGCGCAGCCAGTTCTGAATCAATAAATCCCGTGAATCAGTTGCCACGCTCGGACCACGTAAGCGCCGTACTCAGCGCCAAAGTGATCGTGTAGCATACCCATTTCGGCATGAATCCGGGAGACGAGCGGAAGCGGCCGACGGCGCATCGGGCTTCGCTGTTGATTTGCACCGCCCCGGCGTGTTATACCGGCCCCAGTTTTCTCCACAATTCGAAAAGGGCCCTCAACATCGGGACACGAGTGGACGAAAGGAGTTTCGCCGTGCGGACTTCCTGGGATGTTGCGGTAGCATCATGTGCTCTTCTTCTCTCCGGCTGCGCAGGCGTGCCGGTCGCAAACACAATCGAAAACACCTCAGTTCAGGGCGCGGCTCTTCAGGGCAGGGTTCATGGCGGCCAAAATCCCATCGCCGGCGCGCACGTGTATCTGTATGCGTTCAGCAACAAAGGCTACGGTAGTGCGTCAATATCGCTGCTGAACAATGTGTCTGGCGTCACCACCGTGGACGGCAGTGGGAACTATTACGTGACAACGGACTCGAATGGCAATTTCACCATCACCGGCGACTACACCTGCCTCACGGCAACTCCGCTTACCTACGTCTACGCGGTGGGCGGCAATCCGGGTTCGGGGAACAATTCGGCCGCGACATTGTTCGCCGGAGTCGGTGACTGCACACATTCCGGCTACACCTCAAAATACGTGGTCGTCAACGAAGTCTCGACGATCGTCGGGGCGTATGCTGCCGCCGGCTATATCGTCGATCCAACGCACGTGTCGACCTCGCCCACAACGCTGTCTCAAACAGACTTTTCTGATGCGCTTAAGACGGGGGACAACCTGGACACGCAAAGCACGGGCGTGGCTCTGGCCACCACACCGGCGGGTAACGGGACAGTGCCGCAGAGCGAGATCAACACCCTGGCCAACATTCTGGGAGCGTGCGTCAATTCGGTGAATACGACGGTGTCCCCCTCCACCGAGTGCACTACGCTGTTCTCGAACGCCAAGAACGGGAGCACCACGCCCACCGACACGGCGACGGCGGCGATCAACATCGCACACAATCCGGGCGCGAATATTGCCAATCTCTACGGATTGCAAACGGCGAGTGCCCCCTTCCAGCCCTCGCTCAGCGCCGCGCCCAACGACTTTACCATCGCCATCAGTTACACCGGCGGCGGAATGGATACGCCCTGGGGCATCGCCGTCGACGGTTCCGGCAATATATGGCTAGCGAATACCGGCTCCTCCAACAGTATCAGCGAATTCACTCCCTACGGCGCACCTGTCACCGGTTCTCCTTTCAGCGGCGGCGGCCTGAATCAGCCCGAGGACGTCGCTGTCGACCCCTCCGGCAACATATGGGTGACAAACCCCGGAAGCGGCACGACTGGCACGATCAGCGAGTTCACGACCGCGGGCAGGTGGGTCTCCGCATCCGGTTTTAGCGGTGGCGGGCTCAATTCGCCCGTCCTTTTGGCGATCGACAAATCCGGCAACGTCTGGGTCACAAACGGGAACAACAGCATTAGCGAGCTCAGCTCCGGCGGCTCGCCGCTTTCAGGGTTGGGTTTCACAGGCAACGGCCAACTGGTTGGACCTGCCGGCATCGCCATCGATATCCCGGGCAATGTCTGGGTGGCAAACAGCGCCTTTGACAGTCCCAGCGAAAGCAGCATCAGCGAGTTCAATTCCAGCGGCACGGCGGTCTCCGGCTCTCCCTTCACCGGCAGCGGCCTGTATCAGCCACAGTACCTCGCCATCGATGCTTCAGGAAACGTCTGGACTACCGACAACGATTACTCTGGAAATCCACCCGCCATAGGCGGCCTCAGCGAGTTCAGTTCCAGCGGAACAGCCAAGTCTGGCACCGGTGGCTACACCGGCGGGGGGTTGGACGCCCCGATTGGAATCGCCATTGACGGTGCCGGAAACGTGTGGGCGGCGAACGCTGAGGCAAACTCAGTGAGTGAGTTCAGCTCCACCGGGACGGCTATCACAGGCACGAACGGATATGGATATAACAACAACGCGCTCAGTGGCGTGGCCGTGCTTGCCATTGACGGCTCCGGGAATATCTGGCTAACGAATCCTGAGGCGACCGGCGATGCCGCCAACACTCTCACCGAGCTCGTCGGCGCAGCGGCTCCGGTGGTAACACCCAAGGTTGCCAACCTCATCGCCCCGTATGGCACTTACGCCGTCAACAAGCCGTGATTGCGCCTTCGCTCATTGACGTGGCCGAGCCCAAATTCGCCCGGCCACGCCGGTTGGCTTTCTACACCCCAGTGGTTTCCCGGGCCCGATAGAAGAGAATCGAGGACACAATGAACATGCAGAAGGTTCTCACTGCCGTTGGCTTCGCCCTGATACTTGCCACAGCCCTCACCCTGCGCGCGCAAACGGGATGCGAAGATTCGCCCGAAGATTCGACGATCATCCTAGCTCTGCTGGCGGGCGCGGGAGCGATCGCAGCAGTCGTATGGCGATCTCGCCGCCGCACATCTTAGTTTGGCGCTCTCACGTGAGTGTCGAGCGTGTTGTCGCCTACTCGGACATAACACCCTTTTCGGGGTTACTTCCGGATTGCCGGTGATTCAGGCATAACAGGCCGAAGGATCCTGAACGGTGATTACGACCTTCCCTTGCGCATGTCCTTCTCCAAGGTAACGGATAGCCTCAGCCACTTCGCTTAGCGGGTACCGTCGATCGATGACGGGAACAACTTTTCCGGCTTCAAGAAGATCTTTCAGAAAAACCAAGTCCTTGTTGGTGATCTTCGCTAGCATGCTAACTGTTTTTCTGCTCCCAATCCGCGACAGGAAGGGTGCCAGAAACAAGACTTCAAGCATTTGAACCAAACCGCCTCCGACCATAACAAAAACCCCGGTCGGCCCAAGCGCGCGCCTGTAATCGAAAATCGAATGATGTGCGTTCGCGCCAAGAATCAGATCGTAGCGCTTTCCACTTTTCGTAAAATCGTCTTGAGTGTAATCGACGACGTGGTCTGCGCCAATCGATCGCGCCGTATCCAGATTTCGGGTACTGCAGACCGCCGTGACTACAGCCCCGAATGATTTGGCGATCTGAACCGCAAAGGTACCCACGCCGCCAGACGCGCCATCAACAAGGACCTTTTGACCAGCCTGAATACGTCCCTTATCGCGAAGACCTTGAAGGGCAGTGATTGCTGCCACCGGTACTGCGGCTGCCTCCTCAAATGATAGGTTGGTCGGCTTTTGCGCCAATCTATCTTCAGTAGTACACACGTACTCGGCAAAGCCCCCCAAACCCTTTGCGCCGAACAATCCCCCGAACAATCCCCCAAACACCTCGTCGCCTGGCTGAAATCGTGTAACCTTTCTGCCTACTTCTTCGACTTGCCCTGCGATATCAGCTCCCAGGACCTTGTGTTTTGGTGCGAGCAGCCCCCCGCTCATCAGACGGGCGATCCACGGACCCTGCATGATGCCGGAGTCCAGTGGATTTACAGATGCCGCGCAGATCTTTATCAAGACCTCATCCTCACCGGGCGAAGGTGTTGCTATTTCTCTAAGCTGCAATACATCCGGCGCGCCGTATCGTGTGCACACAATCGCTTTCACAAAGCACACCCTCACTGAGCCTGTGGCATGCGAGGAACATAGCACTGTGGGAGTTTGTCGGGCGTGACCCAGCTCACCAAAAGCAATTATTCTGGGCGGTTTGTCGCCAAACCGGACATTATCCCCATTTTCGGGTTCTGTCCGGATAGCCGGTGACACACCCAGAACTGCAGATTCGGCTCGGTATGCGCTCTGGCCGATAATGCAGACGTTGGTATTGATGTAGACGAAGACGCGGTCATTGTCCCGAGGGCGTTAGACCGCAGTCCTCAGGCTGTGAGCTGTTGGGCCGCTTCGCTGGCTGCCGCGCGATCCAAATACACCAGAGGGTCAGGCCACGGCACCTTGTAACCCATGGTTCGGACGTAAGCGACGGCTTGCCCCATATGTTCGTGAGAATGTGTTAGTAAACGCAGATAAAGCCTGCGGACTGCCTCTGGCTCACCAAAGAAATTCCCCACAACATCAAGATCATCGTCGGTAGCCGTTTTCATTGCTTCCGCAACGGCCTGAAACGAACGATCGAGAAGATGAACCACTTCGAATTTAGTGACCATCGTTGTCTCCATCGCGACATTTTGGCGGATTATGGCCACCAGCCGGGTGGCTGTGTCACCCTCGATCGCACCATAGAGATCGATTACAACTGGCATGCGCACACCCGCGCGATATAAGAGCAGAAGATTCCCCGCAGCAATGTGTACCAGCACCGCTGAGAAAGACCTCGCGCCGGGAACGGGTCCCCATCCATACGATTCGTCGGGCACGATGCCAGCAAGCGCAAGGAGTTGTGTTCGAGCAATCTCAAGCTCCGAGAGATACTCTCGCCGAAAACCGGTGATGTTCGATTGCATGGTTCACCTCTGTAAAACACAGAAGCTCTTATAACACGGTTGCCGGTCCCCGTCTGTGACCGCGCAGGAGGCGTAAACTCCCTAAACTTGCCGACAAAAAAGGCATGTGCAGGATCGCTCGTGATCCAAGAGAGCGCCAACAAGGGTCCCACGACTCAGCTCAGCTGGCGCTAACGGGGCGTTGCGCTTACCGACAGGGCCGCGGCCGTGTTGTCGGCCACCCTTCCGTTACTACTCAGTAATGTCAGGGTAGGCGGTCAATCACCCAGAACAGTTCAATCACTCACCATAAGCCAACTTTTGAGGAGTAATCGGCGGCCGGGGAGCGCCTTGGCGCCCCATCGCTCATTTCCTCGGCCGCCGGCATACCAGTAGCGAGCTTAAAATCCCAGGGCCATAGGCCGACTCGCTAGAATCGTTATCAAAGCGGATTCCTTTAAGCAGACGCTCACGTTGATAGCGCATATCAATTAGAAAAGGTTCGTTTCGCATGGACAAAAGGCTTGGTGCGGGAGATCGGGTCCGAGTTGCAGATGACCTTTTCTGGGCTCAATGCGCGCCGGGAACAATCTCAGCACCACCAAATGCGGTAACTGCCATCTCCGGTACATGGGACGGATCACTCACCCGACAAGAGCACAGTGCACTCGGAACCAACACTGTCTACTGGGTCTGGTTCGATGAGCCGCAGTATGATGGCGACGGAGATGGCCCACATAGAGGCGGCTCTATCTGGGAGAATGCCCTGACGATCCTGAAGAAGAATGAGAGCGCATTGAGAATATAGGACATGTTCGGAAGTCTTGCAGGCCGGCCTTCTGGGTTTGAACCAGGTGCTCTGAACGAGATGTGCTTCACTCTTCGTTGCGGAAAGCAGTTCTTGTAGAGGCAATGATTTGTGCGCAGGTTTGCTTACCTGGGAAAGAGATCGTTGTCAACAAGGATTTCCGCGCCACCGCTGAAGTGCTGCGCAAGGTGATAGTGCTCCTTCAGGTAAACTCGCAAAGGCTGCAAATTGTCCCCAGGGCCGGAGCGATCCATAACGTCGTCCCAGATGAAGAACCGCGTGGGATATCGATTGAGCGCAATCAGCAGTTTGCGGACTTGCTCTGGGCGGGTAAACGCATCGTTTTCAACCCATTGCACCTCGGCGGGATTCGCAAGGCCCAGTGCGAAATTTAGATCGGGGTCTCCAAAGAGCCGATCGCCGGGATGTGCGTTGCGAAAAAGCCACGCCACCATTTCATAGCGTTCGCCGTGCAGAAATACGACGGAACCGCGCGGGCTGTCGAGTTTCTGGACCGGATGAATCACGGCAGCGGTCACCTCCGCGAGGCCGATCAGGCATGTGACTGCCAGCGCGGTGCCGATCAAGCGGCGTTTGCCAGAATCGTGGAGCATTGCCGCTCCGAGAATATAAGCGAAGGCTGCGGCACAATTCAAGCGCGCCTGCGACAATGAACTGGCCTGCGCAAGTAGTTCGAACGATCCGGCGAAGAAATATAAGACGAGGGCTTGATTTGACGGAGAACCGCGCAGTTCGATGGGTTTGAAGAGAAGGCGCCTGGCAATGAATGCAATGAACAGGAGCGGTACTGCGGCTTTTATCGCGAACCACAAGCCAACAAGCAAAACGGAATGGGGCCGCAGCGGCAGAGCAGAATTCAACTCCGCGAAAAACATGGCTCGCGTGTTGAAGCGGCCCGCGGAGAAATAGTGCACCGGGAAGACGACCAACGACTCGAACAGCGCTCGTGGCGCGACAGAAGTTGCCAGGTAAGTCAGCGCTGCGGATATCACCGCGACAAGAGGGATGAGCAATGCACAGACGGCCAGCAGAGCTTTGCCCCAATCTCGGAATTTCCAGATGAAAAACAAACACACCCCCGCCGCGACAAAGACTCCGCGGCTGGATGTGAAGAGCGTGGCCAGGCCTAGGAGGGTGCCCGCGCAGCAAAGCCAAAGGTAATTGCGTGCCCTGACTACGAGACTGACGGCGGCAAAAACCAGGAGAGTGCTGTACAAGTGATGAGTTCCATCCATCGTGCTGCGCTGGCAAATGACGAGGAAGGCGGCCACGGGGAGCAGCGCGGCCGAACCACGAAGAACGGCGCGCGAGAGCGAGTAAACCAGCAGGGTGCTTGCAGTGAGAGCGACAAACACTATCAGAGGCGCAATCCAAAGGCGCACACCGAAGCACAGAAAAAGCAAGTAGTAGAGATATTCGGTCCCGGGCAGGTTGAGCTGAAACAGATCGCGATAGAGGACCGCGCCGTGAAGCATACGCTCGGCATGTTCAAGAAAGACGGATTGGTCTCCCCAATGCCAAATGGGCAGAAACGGAAAGCGAAACAGATGCAGATAGAAGAAAATCGCGGCTACGATGCCGAGCTCAAGGTACGGCCATTTTGCCTGGGGAGGCGCGGCTTCGGACTCGGCGGACGGCGCGGCGTTGACTGTGAAACCTGAATTCATCGCATTTCGCATGAGGCAAAGATCTTTGGCCAGGGTTCCCAGGATAGTTTCCTGGGCGCCGCAATTGTACACACCGGGGTCACCATCGGCTGATGAGCTTCCAGGGACAGCTTTTTTGCCCGCAGACCTCAAACTTCGGCTTGTTACGGAGCGTCCAGGGCAGAAAAGTCTCGTACAAAGCAATTTCATGAGAACCGGCCCATACGCCAGTTCGGAAGTTACGGAACGCCCTTGCTGAAACACACTGCGGCGAGGTAAAGCAATCACGTCTTCGGCCGATCCCGTTGGCCGGTTTTGAAGTGATAACCGAGGTCAATAGGCTGAGCGCCGACCATCGCAATGAAAGTGCACTTCCCTGAACCGAAAAGCGGCTCCGCGCAACGGAATCGACCTCTAATCCTGCGCAGGCGAGGGCCCACCCTTCAGCGAACGCGAAACCGGAGTGGACGCTATTTGCGTTGACGGGATGTTGGAACGCAGCGGACACCGTAACCCACCAATGTGAAAAGATTTGCGAAGCTCAGGGTTGAATAGGTACCGGGAAACGCCCCAGGCTCCTGGATTTGGGTTGAGCCTGGATCGTCGCCCACTCGTCACCAACGTGATCTGCCTCACGTCACTTCCGGGTTGCCGGTAACCCGCCCGGAAAACGAAAGACCTCTCTTCCGGCAGTGCATCCGGAGAGCTTCGAGACCGATTGCGCGATTTCCTGGGGCAATTTGCTAGCGGCTCGACTAGACTTATCCGTACCACTTCTTCTATGCTCCTTTCCCCAGGCGAAAAGCTCGGACCGTACGAAATTCTCGTTTCCGTCGGCGCCGGCGGAATGGGAGAAGTCTGGAAAGCCCGCGATACGCGGCTGAACCGCATTGTCGCCATCAAGCGTCTCAAGGGCGAACATGGCGCCCGCTTTGACCAGGAGGCCAGCGCCGTGACGCCGCGCTCTGAGCGGCACAACCGAAGCACGATCGAAAGTGAGAGAACGTGAACCCGCGACTGCTGCAATCGATGATTTCGCTCGTTTCCTTATTGGCTCCCTGCGCGTGGGCTCAGCCCGCAGGCTCCTGCGCCGATTTGATCAATTTCAAAGCCCCGGGTGTCGAAATCACCCAAGCTGCCCCGGTGGCCGCGGGAAGCACTGTGCCGGTTCCATTCAGCACGCCGCCACAGTCCCTTGACCTTTCTGCATACTGCCGCGTCGAGGGGGTGATTCATCGGCGCACAGGAGTCGGCGGGGAAGAGTTCGGCATCAACTTTGCGCTCGCCATGCCGGATCATTGGAACGGCGATTTCCTCATGCAAGGCGGCGCAGGCGGGAACGGAATCGTGTACCCGCCGATCGGACTCACCGCGTCGGGAGATACGCCCGCACTCATGCGCGGTTATGCCGTGGTCAGCACTGACACCGGCCACGAAAGCCATGACGGCGCCTTCGACTTTAGTTTCATGAGAGACCAGCAGGCCTATCTGGACTTCGCCTATCAAGCCAACTTCGAAGTCGCCGGGCTCGCCAAACAGATCATCGCGAAATATTACGGCAAATCCGCGGCCTATTCGTATTTCACCGGGTGCTCAACGGGCGGCCGTGAAGGAATGGTTCTCTCTCAGCGCTACCCCACGGAGTTCGACGGAATCATCGTCGGTGACCCGGCTATGCGCACCGGCCTGTCCAATCTTGCCATCGGCGAATGGATTCCCGCGGCTTTCAATCAAATCGCTCCCAGGGATGCCGATGGAAAGCCCGTCATTACTCAGGCCATCACGGATGACGACCGCAAGCTGTTCATGGATGCGCTGGTGAAACAATGCGACGCCATCGATGGACTGGCGGATGGCATGATCTCCGATCCTCTCGCCTGCAATTTCGATCCCGAGGTCCTGGCGTGCAAGCCGGGCCAGACCGGCTCTTGCCTCGCGCCAGCCAAGGTCGCTGCGATCAAAAAGGCCTTCGCTGGTCCAAAAACATCTCAAGGAATTCAGGTCTATCCGGGATTCCTCTACGATTCCGGCATTGCGGCCACCTCTGGGATCCGGGGAATCCTAGTGCCGGGCCCGAGCATCTTCGGGCCGCCACCCACCGCAACTGAAGTCGACGTTGACTCGGAAGCGCTCAAAGACGTTCAGCCGCTTGTGGATTCAACATCCACCAACCTGTCCACCTTCGCCAGCCGTGGCGGCAAGCTGATCTTCTTTCATGGCGATAGCGATCCGTGGTTCTCACCCCTCGATACCTTCGATTACTTCAAGGACATGGCCGCAGCGAATGGCGGGCTCGACTCCGTTTCCAAATGGAGCCAGTTCTACTTCGTCCCCGGAATGAGTCACTGCGGCGGCGGACCTTCGCTCGATCGATTTGATCTGTTGGGCGCATTATCCGACTGGGTCGAAAAGGGCATCGCGCCGCAGTCGGTGACCGCTACCGGAAAGGCGTTCCCCGGCCGAAGCCGCCCACTCTGCCCTTATCCGAAGCATGCACAATACAAAGGGCAAGGCAACACCGACGACGCAAGCAGCTTCGAATGCCGCTGACTGCGTTCTGCCTCAGCCATTTTCCCCAGCTTCTCGCAACCGTCGTTGGGCCCACGAATGGGTCAGTTCCTGGGTTGTCGCCCATCCGTCAATTCTCATTGGTAAACAGACGAAGTGGGCGGTGGCCGCAATTCACCGGAACTGGAGAGCTCAGGTACCCCGGGACGCCAAAATCAATCAATGCTTAGTTTGTATAAGCAGAGTTAAGGAACCGCAATGGCCGCTCAAGGCGGCCTTTGCGGTTTGACAACATCTTCCATTGGCCTACCATGAACGACCGTTTGATCCCGCCACGCCAAGTAACTTTGGGTGTCGCCGCATGCTCAGTCCCTTCAGGCCGCGCGGCCAAATGCGTGCATTATCTCCTTTGCGGTCCCACTTGCCGTCATCGTCAACGAGCCGAAGCCGGGTGCCATTGAGTTTCGGATAGCGCCCCAATTGTTTCACCCATGCGGCAACCTTCTGCTTCCTGCATTGAGCAACGATGGATTTTGCCCATTGCGCATCCATGCTACGTGCCTTAGGCCCTGTCTCACCACCGATGATCACCCAGTGAATTCCAGTGAGGTCCAATTCACCGAGGTTCTCCAATAAAGGCTCAAAGCTCACAAACCTGACCATGGCCGGAATCTTTTTCAGAACCGTGATTCGAGGTACTCCCTTCTTGGTGTCCTCAGCGGAAACGCCGAGCCAGACGTTGAGATAGCCCCTGCCCCAATCGGCGGGAAGATATTTTCGAATTTGCTCTGGGCGCTTTGTCAGGAGCAGCCAATTAAGATGGGGAGTTTGCCGAATGGTCTCCCAAAGCCGATCGCGCATTCCGGCCGGCGCCTCTGGATCTGCCCAGTCAGCTGTGGAAGCACAGAATACGAGAGTTCGTTTGCCCCGCCGTGCAGCCTTCCGATCCCAAGTGAAAGCCTGTTTCCAGTAGGATTCGGCCCGAAGTTTGCGAGGAACACCCTTTCCCCAATGCCTCTCTTTGCCGTGAAGCTGACGTGAATCCATGCGTTCTGCGTAGCAGTGGGCGCATCCCTGAGAGACCTTCGTGCAGCCCGTCCATGGATTGAAAGTATTATCGGCCCAATTGATCTTCGTGTTTTCCAAGTTGTTTCGTTTCTCCTCTCGCCGATAGAAGAGTAGTCAATTCGAGTGGATACTGCGGGAACGACCGTCACACATCCTTGTGTCACGAAGTGAATTGCCGATTGGATGCGCCAGGTGGTTAAAGGAATAGTGCTTTTAGGTGTTCAAAAAGGCCGAATTGCCCTTCGCGATGACGGACAAGGTCAGTGGCTCAGAGCGAGAGCTGCGGAGCGTTCAAGGGTCGGTGCACTTGATTACCTGGCCTCGATCCCGGCTGCCAGGTCCGGCGTGCCTCCAGATGGCCCATCGCCGAAATGGATGTCACATGTCGGCAGAATGTGGCAGACTAATGCTGAAATGAACACGAATCTTTCAATGGAACCTTATTTTCGGGTCAATTCCGCTCGGCCACGGATCTCGAATCTTGCAGCGCGTGCCGAGTCGCACTATTTTCGGGGCAGCGCTGGTGATACTTATGGTGATACTTTGTACCGGACTTTCCTGCTACCCGATGCAACATCATGCAAAATCGATAATGCAGTCATCAACCTCATTATAAATGAGTTATGCAAGCATTTGCATTGCGGTGCGACGCCCTGCAAAACCTGAGAAATGGGACTTAAAATCCGCAGACCCTAACCGGTCGTGGGGGTTCAAATCCCCCTGTGGGCACCATGAAATCAACCGTTCGCGCGTCGGGCGGCGCGCACCCTCACTTCGCCGTTTGGACCACGGGAAAGCGATAGATGTTGATGCTGATGGGGGCGACCGAGATTGTCCCCGGAGTGTTGCCGATGGGGATCTCCTTGATTTCGACCTGCGGCGGCAGGCCGACGCGATTGGCTGCATCCACGGTAGAACCGGTCAACTGCCAAAAGTTGGATGGCCCGGCAAGCCGGGTACCGGTCACGCTTAGATCGAATTTCTGGTCGGAATCTGTCGCGTTCACCTCGGAAAGAATCAGGAACTTCCTGTCAGGAGACAGCGCTGCGAACATATCGAGCGGAAACGTCGGGCTGCCAGAGCTTGTCTTCGGCTGATCGCCACCCGGTGGGAACCTCGGTGCGGGCTGAGGCGAGTTTGCCGAAATAGCGACGGGGATGGCGCCAATGAAGTTGTCGGCATACATCTTGAACGTCAGCCCGAGAGTATTCATTGTAGCGGAGGTACGGTTAAAGTCGATGGTTGAAACGCCCGTCGTGTGCGCAGCCATGGTGAGGCTATCGGTATGCCGTAGCATCTCGTTGAAGATCATGCCGTAGGCGAGCGACTGCTTAAGAGTCGTCGGGCGGCCAAAGCCTCCACCGAAGTAAGCGTACTCGTCGATGGAGAGGAAGATATTCTTGCCGACCATCGCGGGGAATCGCTGCTGGTAGCCCTGCCATTCTTCCGCCTGGCCATGCACAATATCTGCCGGGTAGCGCGCGAATTGAAGGGTCGTTTGGTCGACCTTCACGTAGGAATCGTCATTCGGCGCATCGGGCGGAAGGCTTTTTGCGCGATCGATGTCGTAGTGTCGGCCCGGCTGCGCATACCAGTGCTGGGCGATGCCATCGAAGCTTCCCCAGCAATTCTTGAGAAAGCCGCCCGTCCAGTCAATGTCCGATCCATAGAGCGGCCCGAGGTTTCCTGAGTACTTGGCCCGCTTGTCTGGCGGCAGGAACCAATCCTCCAGCATCAGGCCTGAGGCAATCAGGGTGATGGAGGGATCCACTGCGCGCATCGCCTTCGCGAATTCGTTGTGCTTGATCATGAAGTACTTCAGATCTGTCCGGCCAATCTGCCACGATCCCCATGGTTCGTTGCCGATGTTCCAGAACTTCACGTTGTACGGTTCCGGATGGCCGTTTTTCGCGCGCTGGGTTCCCATCACGGTATTGACCGATCCATTCATGTATTCAACTTGCTGAGCCGCAGAGTGCGAGTCGCCGAGGTCGGCGTTGACGCTGATGTAGGGCTCGACGCCAATGAGCTTGCAAAGCGTCATGAATTCGTCCATGCCGAGATCGTTGGTCTGCATGGCGTTCCAGGCGTTGTCCCAGTCGGGCGGGCGCTTATCGCGATCGCCGATAGTGTGGTACCAAATGAGGTTCGAGGTGTAGTTGCCGCCATAACGCCAGAAGCCCGACTTGATCTGACGGATCAGCGGAATGGTGTCGGCGCGGAAGCCTTCAATGTTGTCCGCAGGCATGAGCGAAAGGGTGCCGATGTGAAAGTTGCCCGTGCCGGTTCCCGTGATCTCGAGCGCTGCATCTGTTGTGTTGGTTGCTGCCGTGAAGGCAAGAGGATACTTTTTGTACGCGCTGGTGAGCGCTGGAAAAGAGATCGTCTGGCGATCGTTCGGTCCGCTGCCCTAAACGAGCGCGACCTTTACCCTGGCGCCGGGAGTTCCGCGGAGGTAGATGCGGCCGGTATACCTCTTCCCGTTGACCAGGGCGATGCCTGCCTGCCGAATTCCATGCGGAGTTGCAGGGTCGAGCTCGATGCGCGGGCTCTGCTCACCGACAAAGGGATTGTCCTTGTCCATCACGACAACCTCGTCAGGGCCGACAGGGCGCCATTTGCGGAGTTGCATGTGCATTGGATTGCCTTGCGGCCGGGCCGGAGCATCCGGCTCCCTTGAGGTAATCGGGAAATAGAACTTGCGATCGTCGAGCATTTCAGCCCAAAGACTGCTGTACATGGTATTACCAATGTGCTCGATAAACATTCCGTACTCGTACCTGGAGACCGGCACACCGGTCTGGCTGGCGTCGATCGTAGCCACAATCCGGTTCGGAATTGCCGGCCCGGCCTGTTGAGCTGCGGTTGCGGTTGCACACCCAAGCCAAAATGCTGCCGAAGCGAAAACTGCCGTCTGAATCTTCATGAAGTCCTGCCTATCGTTGTCCATGGTTTGGGTCGCTGTTTGACTGGCGCTGGAGCCGCTCCGCGTCTTCCAGCGGCCCAACATTTTCAGCGAGTTGAGTATACGCTTTCTCGCCGGTGACAAGTCATCGATTGGCCAAGGTCCGGACAGAATCTGCCCAACCGCTGCGAACTCGAGCAGCCGAATCACAAAAACGCTTGTGGGGTTAGCCTGTGACAATGTTCTATGAAGATAGAAGGGGACGTGGAGCCTGCATGCCATGACCGGCGCGCATCCCGGCACGAAGGAAGGACCAGCGGAAACACCGCGATGACGACTCCTACAGCACAACTCGAATCGGATGCACCGAAGTCTGGCGCCGGGCCGCAGATGATGCAAAGCCTTGGGCTTTTCAGCGCCACTACCCTCGTTGTCGGCTCCATGATTGGCAGCGGGATCTTCATTGTCGACTGCGATATTGCGCGGCTCACCGATTCTCCTGCGCTGTTTCTCGCGGCCTGGATCGTGACTGGAACCATGACGTTGATCTGTGCGCTCAGCTACGGCGAGCTTGCCGCCATGATGCCGAAAGCCGGCGGACAATACGTCTACCTGCGCAAGTCGCTGGGGCCGCTCTGGGGTTTTCTCTACGGCTGGACCCTCTTTCTTGTCATCCAGACCGGAACCATCGCCGCCGTTTGCGTGGCCTTCGGCAAATTCCTCGGCGTCTTTTTCCCCACCGTGTCGAGCACGCACTGGCTGTGGCACATCGCGCATGTTCCGGCGATCCCGCTCGGCCCGATGGTGCTGGGCAACATGGACATCGGCGTCAACACCGCCAACCTGGCCGGTATCGCCGTGGTGGCGTTCGTGGCGTTGGTCAATATTCGCGGCGTGCGATTCGGCGCGGGCTTGCAGAATGTCTTCACTGTCGCCAAGGCGCTGGCACTGGCCGGGCTTATTCTGCTCGGGTTTTCAGTGGGGCGAAACAGCGCAGCCATCGCGGCCAACATTGGCGCTCATTGGAGCGAGTTCTGGCGCAATGCCGGTTGGCACTCGCTGCATCCCGTGCAGGTGGGCGTGCAGGGGCCGATTGCCATGGTCGGTTCCATCGTGGTCCTGGCGGTGGTCCAAGTGGGGTCTCTTTTTTCCTGCGACGCCTGGAACAACGTCACTTTCACTGCGGGCGAAATCAAGCACCCAAGGCGAAACGTCCCACTCTCGCTCGGACTGGGCGTAGGCTTCGTTGTGATCACGTATTTCCTGGCAAGCACGGCATACATGATGGTGCTCCCGTTGCACGGCGACCCGCACGGCGCCACCGTTTTTGCGCGGGGCATTCAATACGCCGCCGAAGACCGGATCGGCGCAGCGGTTCTACAGCAGATCTTCCCGCACTTTGGCGGCTATTTGATGGCCGCGGCGATCATGGTCTCCACCTTCGGCTGCGCCAATGGGATGACGCTTGCCGGCGCGCGCGTCTACTACGCGATGGCGCAGGACGGGCTGTTCTTCAAGTCTGTCGGCAAGCTGCATCCGCGCTTCCGGACACCGGCGGCGGGGCTGATTGTGCAGGCGATCTGGACGACGATCCTCTGCGTGTCCGGCTCCTACAGCCAATTGCTCGACTACATCATCTTCGCGGCGCTGGTGTTCTACATTCTGACCATCGTTGGGCTTTTCGTGCTGCGCTTTCGACTTCCTGACGTGGCGCGGCCTTACAAAGCGATCGGCTATCCGGTCTTGCCCGTGATCTATATCGTGATGGCATCCGGCATCTGCGCCGCGCTGTTGCGCTATAAGCCGCAGTACACCTGGCCCGGATTAATCCTGGTGCTGCTGGGAGTTCCGGTTTACGTGTTGTGGTCGAGGAGCGCGAAGACGGCGGATCTTGCCAATTCTTAGTGCAGCTCTCAGCTTTCAGCTCTTAACAATCAGTTTTCAGGGATTTTCAGCCATCGGTGTTTGGCGATCAGTTTTCCGCTATCCTTTTTATTTTGAGCGATTTGAGCGTCCATTCCTCGTCTTTTCTTCTTCATTCCACAGTTTCACAGTTTCACAGTTTCACAAAACGGCATGGGGGGTGGGGTAGGAGCAGCTTCTAGCTGCCAGCTCCTAGCCTCCAGCTCTTCGTGCCCGGGAGACGCTTGTAGCCAGTAGCCAATAGCCAGTGGCCGGTAGCTGGTAGCCGAGCCGGAAAAGCAGCAGTTGGTGAACAGTGGTCAGTGGTCAGAAAAGCAGGGACCCTTCGACTTGGCTCAGGGCCGGCTTCGGGACCAAGCGAACGAGGGCCCGAGGGAGAGACTCTGGTTTGCTCTTCGATCATGGAATGAGTATGCGCCGGAAGCGGGAAATGATCGGCAAACTTGACAGAGATCAGAGATCAGGGGTCAGAGATCAGAAAAAGAACGGGTTAGGGCGGGGTCGGCGCGTCGATTTTGGCGGCGGGGGCTTGACAACTTTTGGAACAGGGCCAGGGCGCCCGGTGCGGCCGAGTCATTTTGCCTGTGCTGGGGCGGCGTAGATTGTGGAGATGCCCGCCAGCGTTGAATCGTACAGTGGCGCGGTAACGATGTCGGACCAGGGCTTGCCGGGATGCCGCGCGGCCCAGAACTCTGTCCAGGCGGGCGGCTTTTCATCGGAGAAGAGCGAAAAGGTCTGGGGCTCCGAGGCATACTTCTTCGCGAGGCCGGGGTTGACGGAGGCGCGCACGAGGAAGTCAACCGCGTCAGCGATAGTGTGGCCATTGACGCGGAGGCTGTAGAGGTCGACACCCTGACGCCGGCCAAGCTCGGCAATCATGACCAGCGGCGCAAGCGCGAAGCTCTGGTAATGAAGCGCGTTCTCATGGCGTGCCATTTCAAGAGGGAAAGAACCATCAGGGTTGATTTGCCCGATGGCGCGGAAATATTGCGCAAGACCGCGGCGGTAGAGCTTGTCGTCCGAGGTGAGTATGCCGACCGATGTGGCGCAAAGGGCGCGCCAGTATGCGTGATTGTTCTCGCGAGCCGAGTCGCCGGGGTGAGGATCCCTATCGAACATGGTTTCGGTCACCTTGCGCATCCAGCTCAGGATCGCGGCGCGCTGCGCGGCTGGAATGGCGGGGTCGGTTTGGACGACGGACCATGCAAGCGAAACGGAACTAAGCGTCCACTCCACCTGGTACCAGGCCTGGCTGCTTTCCTGGAAGCTGTAATCGAGCAGGGAATTGGCGGAGGCCCATTGAGCGAGCAGATTGGCAACGCAAACGGCTTCAGAGGAGTCGCCTGTAGCGACGTAGCGGCTGGCTCCGTTGCTGACTGCTTCTTCAAGCTTGCGGTAGGGAGCCGTGGCGATGTTCTCCTGCGGATCGATGGGGCCATTGCTGCCGCTGAGGTAGTGGTGCGGGATGATCATGCGGCCTGTGGGCGGCGCGGGCTGCTCGGAGGTGACGCAGCCAGACTTCCAGCCAAGAGCCTCAAGCACGCGAGGCGTGGTGGCATGAGCCAGTTCGGCGCGGCGGGCGGAGACGTCAAGGAAAGAGGCGGAAGGGTCGGCGACAGTGGCTTTGGCGTAGGGGTCTTTCTCGGCCATGCAGAGCGAAACAGCCAGGGCCAGGAAGAGGACAAGAAGCGGAGATCGAAGAGGCATGAGAGTCACAATCTCGCGAAGTCAAGCTAAGGCGCAACTTCGTTTTATCAGTTCGTGTTGGTCCGGCGTATGATCATCTGCAGATTCTCAAGGAGAATTTCATGCGCCAATGCCTGTTCGTTGTGGCAGCTGGACTGGTGTGTTCTGTATGCCTTTGCGGCGGCGGCCGTTTGTTCGCACAGGAGACGACTTATACGTTTAAAGGCAATTCCCTGGGAATGACCCTCGAGGATTTCAAGAAGCAGAACTTTCACGGCTACGTTTACTACGACAAGAAGGGCAACCTGACAAAGCCGGGTAAAAAGGGCGCAATTCAGGAGCCGACGCCGGATTGCACCGATAACCCAGTGCTGCCGGCGGCTATGAGGGTGAATCTTGACCCGGACGAGGTGGTGTGCCCGGAGCAAGATCCGGAGTTCGCGGGGCTAAGGTATGCGCAAGTTCGCTACCGGTTCTACAAGGGGCGCCTCTATCAGATCGAAAGCCAATTTCGTTCGTCGGGCTATTTCCAGGTGAAAGCTGCCTTCATTTCAAAATACGGTTCGGTGAGCGAGACACGGAGTATGGACTACCAGAACGGTTTCGGCGCTCACTGGCAGGGTGAAGTCAGTATCTGGCGGGATGGGAGCGAGGCGATTGTCGTGATGGAAGGGCCGGATAACGGTCCCGGGCAAGACGATTGCGATTTTCGGAGCCCCGATTCCGGCAATTGCCTAGCCTGTATTTCTCACACGCCCTGTTTTTTGGCGGTAACGAGTTGATTGCGGGAAGTGCGGCGGTTGTTTGTGGACGGCGACAAGGGCTAGGTGAGGTTTTTCAGGCCGTTCTCAGCCTGGGCTCTGTA
>Ga0208034_1000307_pt1 | contig 42988 bp, 35 predicted proteins | sample June2015DPH_8_10_FD_184699 | JGI IMG/M metagenome (GOLD analysis project Ga0208034, IMG submission 184699) | Peatland microbial communities from SPRUCE experiment site at the Marcell Experimental Forest, Minnesota, USA - June2015DPH_8_100... | ecosystem: Environmental > Terrestrial > Soil >...
GCTTGGAGGTCTTGGGGCTCTTCTGCTCAGCCTTCTCCTGGTCAGCCCGCTCCGCGTCGCTGAGTTCTTCCTTGCCATTCGAGCCAGAGCCGGCGTCCTTCTTCACCGTCTCGATGTAGTACGGCGGCTGCATGTACAGTTCAATCTGCTTGTACTTCGACATCATCTGGCGATACTCAGGCGCGGAGGCCAGTTCCCAATTGATGACGTGCTCGGCGCCCTGCGAGTTGACGAACCTCACCTCCCAGAGGCTGTGCTCCTCCTCAAAATGCGACCTCACATCTTTGATACCGCGGTCCTTGGCAATCCCCTTCAGCGCCTTCTCCAACGTGACAATCTTCTTGGGAGGATTCTTGCTGTCACCCTCGAAGTCAACCCGCTTCAACAGGTCAGCCTTCGGCAACACCTCGGTAATCTTTTCATCGCGAATGCGCTTGTCCACCTTGTCGAAGAAACCAAGGAAGTCGTTCAGGGTGGTCATGAACTTGGTAAGCGGCGCTCCCTCCAGGGCGGCTGCGCCTTCTCCGTAGCGCACCACGATGCCATCGGCGGCGCGCTTCACCATGACCCGCACAAATTCTGCGTCGTTCTTGATGTACTGCTCGAACTTGCCCTTCTTGATGCGATACAGCGGCGGCTGCGCGATATAGATGTTGCCCCGCTTGATGAGCTCCTGCATGTGGCGGAAGAAGAACGTGAGCAGCAGGGTGCGGATGTGCGAGCCGTCCACGTCGGCGTCGGTCATCAGGATGATCTTGCTGTAGCGCAACTTCGAAACATCGAAATCTTCTTTGCCAATGCCCGTGCCCAGCGCGGTAATCATGGCGCGAATTTCTTCGTGGCCCAGCATTTTGTCGTAGCGTGCCTTTTCCACGTTCAGGATCTTGCCCTTGAGCGGAAGAATCGCCTGGAAGCGGCGGTCTCGTCCCTGCTTGGCGGTGCCCCCGGCGCTCTCACCCTCGACCAGATAGACCTCGCAGCGATCGGGGTTGCGCTCGGAACAGTCGGCCAGCTTGCCCGGCAAGCCTCCGCCGTCAAGAGCTCCTTTGCGGCGGGTGAGATCGCGGGCCTTGCGTGCGGCCTCGCGAGCACGCGCCGCCTCGACGGCCTTGTTGATGATTTTCTTGGCGACCGCAGGGTTCTGCTCGAAGAAAGCGCCCAGGCGCTCGTTCACGAACGCCTGCACCGTACCCGCGATATCGGAATTGAGCTTTCCCTTGGTCTGTCCTTCGAATTGTGGTTGCGACAATTTCACGCTCACCACCGCCACCAGGCCTTCGCGAACGTCGTCGCCAGTAAGGTTCTCTTTCACATCTTTGAACAAACCGAGTTGCTGGCCCGCATAGTTAACGGTGCGTGTCAGCGAGGTACGAAAACCCGAAAGGTGGGAACCACCGTCGACGGTATTGATGTTGTTGGCGAAGCTGAACACCGTCTCGGAATAGCCGTCGTTATATTGCAGCGCGATCTCCATGGCGACTTCGTCACGCTCGGCTTCCATGTAGATTGGCTTGTCGTGCAGCACGCTCTTACCACGATTCAAGTGCTTGATGAATTCGGCGATCCCGCCGTTGTACTTGAACTCGGCGCGCTTGGGCTCTCCGGTCTTCTGGTCGGTGGTGCGCTCGTCGGTGAGAGTGATGAGCAGCCCCTTGTTCAGGAACGCCATCTCGCGCAAGCGCTGGGCCAGGGTGTCGTAGTTGTATTCCGTGGTAGTGAAGATCTCCTTGTCGGGCAGGAAGTGGACCTTGGTTCCACGCTTCTTGGTGGTACCGGTCTTTTTCAGCTTCGTAGTGGGTTCGCCCTTGGAGTAGCTCTGCTCCCAAACCGATCCGTCGCGCCAGATCTCAAGTTCCAGCAGATGACTGAGCGCATTGACGACGGAAACTCCGACCCCGTGCAGGCCGCCAGAAACTTTATAGGTCGAGGTGTCAAACTTTCCGCCGGCGTGCAGCACTGTCATCACTACTTGAGCTGCCGGCAGGCGTTCGCCGTCCACATCCATCTCCTCCGTCGGAATGCCGCGGCCGTTATCTACCACCGTGATGGAATTGTCGATATGAATGGTGACATCGATGTGGTCGGCAAATCCTGCGAGAGCTTCGTCCACGGAGTTGTCCACCACTTCGTAAACCAGGTGGTGTAATCCCAACTCACCCGTCGAACCGATGTACATGGCCGGACGTTTGCGTACGGCTTCCATGCCGCCCAGTACCTTGATCGAATCGGCGGTGTACTCTCCATCCGATTTACCATTGCCATTCTTCCCGTTTTTCTGGGCGACTTTTTCGTTCGGAACTTCAATAGGTTTGTTGTTCGCGGGCGCCGCAGCAGCGGCGGACTCGGAATCTTTTGGGGCCATCCTGCTCCATTCCAACGGCGACACATCAAGGTGCGTTGCCGTTGCTCACACCGGACTCCGCAAAGGGTCCATTCACCTTCTCTGGCAACCCTTATCTACTATAAAAGTCAACAACTTAAGGGTTCGACAGCACGGATTGATTATAGCACAGAATCCCTCCGTCCACGATCACTTTAATTGGCCGTAACTTGCTGGTTTTCAATAGCTTGCGAGGCGCAAAAAGAGAGTTTGGGGCGATCCGCGCAACCCGGACTTGCAGGATTGGACTACTCGGTATTCGACACGGATCGGATTTCGTTCGACGTCTTCCCAGAGCTGAATCAGTCAGACACTGCGATAGTTTTCCGCCGGCCAAAAAAATTGGGGCGGACCGCTCCGCCCCAGGTCTTGCGAATCTACATCTCCACCTGCTAGCCCACTTTCACGGCTACCTTCTCGTCCTGCGTGGTCTGCAGTTTGCGATGCATCACTCCGGTGTAGAGCTGCCGCGGACGCGAGATCTTCTGCTCCGGGTCCTGGATCATTTCGTTCCACTGCGCCAGCCAGCCAGCGGCCCGCGGAATGGCGAACAGCACGGTAAACATCTCCGGCTGGAAGCCCATGGCCTGGTAAATGATCCCCGAGTAGAAGTCGACGTTGGGATAGAGCTTGCGGGTGACGAAGTAATCGTCTGCCAGCGCGATGTGTTCGAGCTCCAGGGCAATGTCGAGCCGGGTGTTGCGTCCGGTCACCTCGAATACTTCGTCAGCGACGGCCTTAATGATGCGCGCGCGAGGATCGTAGTTCTTGTAAACCCGATGCCCGAAGCCCATCAGCTTAAGTTCGCCCGCTTTCACGCGCTTGATGTAAGCCGGAATGTTTTTCACCGAGCCGATCTCGTCCAGCATGGTCAGCACCGCTTCGTTGGCGCCGCCGTGCAGCGGGCCGGAGAGCGCGGAGGCGGCCCCAGCCATCGACAGGTAGGGGTCGGCCTGCGAGCTGCCCACCACCCGCATGGTAGCCGTGCTGCAGTTCTGCTCATGGTCGGCGTGCAGGATGAACAGCACATCCAGCGCGCGTGCGATGACCGGGCTGGCCACGTACTTCGGCTCGGTCATCTTCCACAGCATGTTCATGAAATTCTCGGGGTAGCTGAGATCGTTGTCGGGATAGACATACGGTTGGCCCCGCCGATGCCGATAGGAATACGCCGCCAGTGTCGCCATCTTGGCGATCAGCCGCACAATCTGTTTCTGCCGGTTCTCCGGATCGTGGACGTTCTTGGCCTCCGGATACACGGTCGATAATGCCGCCAGGGTGCTCACCAGGATCCCCATCGGATGGGCATCGTAGCGGAAGCCATCGATGAAATGCTTGGTGGTCTCGTGCAGCATGGTGTGATGGGTGATTTCCCATGTCCAGTCCTTGTCCTGCTGGGGCGTCGGCAACTCGCCGTTCAGCAGCAAGTACGCCACTTGCAGATAGGTGCAATGCTCGGCGAGGGTCTCGATATCGTATCCCCGGTAACGCAGGATACCTTTGTCGCCGTCAATGAAGGTGATACTGCTCTTGCATGAAGCGGTGTTCATGAATGCGGGATCATAGGTCATGAGACCGAATTCCTCGGGACTGGTCTTGATCTTCCGCAGGTCCATGGCGCGGATGGTGCTGTACTCGTCGATCGGCGCTTCATAAGTTTTATCGGTGCGTTGGTCCGTCAGGGTCAATACGTTCTTCGGCATGACCGGTTACCTCCTGTTAAATAAGCGGATGAGATTTATAGAGCGGTACTGCGAACGAGTGTTCGTCCGCTGCCATTTTAACGCGGGGCTGCCTGCGAAACTACGATAAACATGCGCAATTGAGACGGAAATCACATAGGTCTGTGATTTCCGACGGGACGTGAAGATGCCAAAGCGAAGGCTACTTCTTGTCGGCGGTCTTGTCTCTCCCCGAGCTGGAGGCGTCTTTGCGGGAACTGGACGTATCTTTGCCGGAGGCCGTCTCGCTGTGGGGAGTCTCCGCCTTGCTTTCCGCGGTAGAGGACGAGGCGGAACCGTTGCGCTTCGAAGAGCCGGCGCTGGGCGACTTCTTGGCGTAGTCGCTCACATACCACCCGGAACCCTTGAACTGTATGGCCGACGCCGACAGCAGTTGCTCCAGTTCGCCTCCGCAATGCGGGCACACGGTCAAGGGCGAATCGGAAAACTTCTGGATCCGCTCCATCAGGCTATGGCACTTTTTGCACTGGTATTCGTAGAGAGGCAATGCGAGGTCCCCAACGATCTCTGTCTCAGCTATTGATTCTATTTTTTGCGAATGGTTGCGGTCAATTCACCGGCTCTCCCGGACTGGCGAAAGAGGCTACTGAAAAAGTGAGGTTCAGATGGTATTCCGAAGGGGCGTACCTTCAGGTGCGCCGTTGAAAATCCTTTATTCTTGTCATCCCGGAACGACTTTAGTCGGTGAGAGATCTGCTTTTTCGAGTTATTACTAGGGTCCGTCTCACGGGTCGTCAGCCCGACATTCGTGCTTTTGCTTGCATCCTATGCTCTGCACATTGACACTAGGGCAGTGAAAGCAATCGCCATCATCCCCGCCCGGCTGGCGTCCACTCGATTGCCGCGGAAGATCCTCCGCGAGATGGGCGGTCGCCCGCTGCTCAGCTATGTCTATGAAGCGGTCCGTAGCTGCCCCTACTTGCAAGATGTCATCGTGGCCACGGATTCGGAAGAAATCGCCACCGTGTGCCGGCAAAATGGCTGGTCGTGTCGCCTGACTTCGTCACAGCATCGCAGCGGCACCGACCGCGTCCACGAAGTCGCGCAGGCCATTGAGGCTGATGTTTACGTGAACGTGCAAGGCGATGAGCCGCTGGCCCGCCGCGAGCATCTCGCCGTCCTGCTCGGGCTGATGGAGACGAAAGGCGTTGAGGTCGGCACGCTCAAAACTCCGTGCTCACCCGAGGATGTAAACAATCCCAATGCCGTAAAGGTGGTCACTGCGTTGGATGGCAGAGCGCTTTACTTTTCGCGAGCAGCGATTCCTTTCGATCGCGACAGCAGCGGACAGCTGCGGTACTACAAGCACCTTGGCTTCTACGCTTATCGCAAGCCAGCCCTCGATGCGTTCTGCGCGTGGCCTGAGTCGGAAATGGAGCGCAGCGAGCGCCTGGAACAGCTTCGCTTCCTCGATCATGGCATCGCGATCCACGTAGCCGAAACGCCGTTCGACACCGTAGGCGTGGACACGGAAGAGGATTTGCGGCGGGTGCAACGGATTCTGCGCGAAAGGAAGCTTAGCTAAGCGGTTGGGCTTCAGTTTGCGGTTGCTTACTCGCCCACGACTCAGCCGCGGCAATTCGCTTTCCGACTGACGGGTGCGAGTGAAAAATGCATTCGATGAACCTCGACGGCTCGCGCTCCGCCAGGTTTTGATCGGCCAACTTCTGCATCGAGCTGATGAAGGGCCCGATGGCGGGAATACTCTCCCACGCGTAACGGTCCGCTTCCCGTTCATGGCGGCGCGAGATCGCATTCAAGGCCGGCATCAGCAGAAATCCCAGGATGGTCGCGACCAGCACGATGAGCGGCAAGTTGGCAAAATCGTACAGCCGGGGACCGAGCACCGGGAACCAATCCTTCGCGATAACGAAGCGAAGCACCTGATTGATGAGCCAGAATCCAAAAAACGTGATCCCCACCTGCACTAAAATGCCCTTCAGAATGTGACGGTGCACATGGTGCCCGAGTTCGTGAGCGAGGACCGCCTCGATCTCGTCGTCGCTGTAATGCTGCAGCAGGGTGTCGGACAGAATGATGCGGCGCGTCGATCCCAGTCCAGTGAGCGCAGCATTCGCTTTCTTCGACTTCTCCGACAGCTTCCATTCATATACGCCACGCACGCGGGTGCCGGCGCGCTCGCCGAGTTTGGTCAGCCGCTCGCGCAGCGTATCGTTTTCCAGCGGCTGGAACTTATAGAAAATGGGCATCAGCACTACCGGCGCAAGCTGCGCCATCAGCAGGAACAGCCCGACAAAAACCGCCCAGGCTATGATCCACCAGCGCTGCGGCGCAATCCGGATGATCGCGTAAACGATTTCCACCATGATGGCGCCCAGGACCAGGCCCACCAGCCATCCCTTGCATTCGTCCCAAAGCCAGCCCCGCAGCTTTTGATTGGAGAGATGGTATTGGTGCTCAAGCCGAAAGCCAATGAAGTCGAAAGGCGCGCTGAGCACCTTGGCGATGACCGAGAACATCAGCACATACAGAAAAACCGCAAGAAAGTAATACTGGTGCGCGCCCAGGTAAGACCAGTCGCGGAGTTTGCCGGTCCATCCCGTGACCAGCAGCACCACCAGCAAGGCGAAACCGATGACCGCATCCGTCAGGCTCAGCCAGCGTTGAATGCGGTTATAGCGGCGTACCTCCGGCGAGTCGGCCGGTCGCGGAATTGAAGTGGTTGCCATTCAGTTGGAGTTAGTTAAGAGAGCCGGATGCGCGCGATCGTTCTCTCGATGCTTGATTCCAGTATGCCAGAAGTGCTGCGGGAAACTCACTGCAGGCGGAAGGTTGTGTTCGGCCCGCGCTACTTCGCACCTGCCTCTGACAGGACGGGCGTGACGGCTTGAGCGCCCGCGCCGACAAAGCTTTCGGTTTCCTTCAGGATCTGCGAGACCAACTCCGGCGAAGCAGCTTCACAATAGATGCGCAGCAGCGGCTCGGTTCCTGACGCGCGCACCAGCACCCAGGCTTCGGCGCCGTTGCCGTAAGTCGGAGCGTCGAGGAAAAACTTCACCCCGTCGAGTGTTTCCACTTTCTGCACATTGAAACTTCCGATCATAGCCGGCTTCGCACTGGCGCGCCGCATCGCCTCATCTTTCACCTCGTTGCTGAGGTGCAGATCGAGGCGACCATAGTGATGCTCGCCGTATTCCTGTTGCAGGTCGCGCACCAGTTGGCCAAGCGCCTTGCCCTCTTCCGCCATGATGTTGGCCAGCAGCAGGGAATTCAGAAGGCCATCACGCTCCGGCAGGTGCCGGGTTATGCCGATTCCGCCTGATTCTTCCCCGCCGATGAGGATGTCGCGCTCCAGCATGAGATCGCAAATGTACTTGAAGCCGATACCGCATTCGTTCACCTTGCGGCCATACTTCGCGGCAATACGGTCGATCATGCGCGTGGTGTTGAATGCCCGCACGATCTCGCCGGGCCATTTCTTGCGTTTCAGCAGCCATTCCAGAATCAGACAGAAACACTTGTGCGCATCCACGAAGCTGCCATCGTCCGCGACCGCACCCAGCCTATCGGCATCGCCGTCAGTTGCCAGGCCCGCATGAAAGTGGCCGCGCACAACCGTTTCTTGCAGCATCGCAATGTGCGGTGGTATCGGCTCGGGATTGATTCCCGGGAACAGCGGATTGAGCTCCCCGCGAATCTCCAGGTGATCGATCCCGCTCTCGGCAAAGATTCCCTTCAGCACGCCCCGCCCTGCGCCATACATCACGTCAATCGCAAACTTAAAACCAGCCTTCGGGATCGCCTTCAAGTCAACAAAGTTCTTGATCGCGAAAATGTAAGGGGTCTTGAAGTCCGCGAGAGTCACGCTGCCGCCGCTGCGTTCGAGCCGGGGCGAATCCAGTTCACCTTCGATCGACTTCATGATGGCGGGCGTCCCCGATCCGCCATAGCTCGCCTTGTACTTCACGCCATTCCAGTTGAAAGGATTATGGCTGGAGGTGATCATCACGCCGCCGGTCGCACCCAGGTGCTTGACCGCATGCGACAGCGCCGGAGTGGGCGTGTAATCGTTTGAGAGACGCACCGCGATGCCAGAGCCGGCCAGAACTTCCGAGACGATCTCAGCCGCGCGTTGGGAGGCAAAGCGCGTGTCATAACCGACGACCAGCCCCTTGCTGACGTCCTCGTTGTTGCGGACGTAAGTCGCGATGGCGTTGCCAACCCGGCGAACGTTATCGAAAGTAAAATCATCGGCGATGATGCCGCGCCATCCATCGGTGCCGAACTTGATCTGTGCCGCCATCAATCTACCTTAGCTTGAATTTTTTGGTCTATAACGCTGGGCTAGACTAGCCGCTTTAGTTCTTGTTCGTCGAGATGCTTCACCACTTTGCCCACGTCCTGCGCATGCTCATGCGTGGTGATTAGCAGCGCATCATCGGTTTCGACGACGATCAGGTTCTTCACCCCTACGACTGCGACGAACTTCCGCTTGGAGTGAACGAAGTTCCCCTCCGCATTCAACGCGAAGCTCTGCTCAGAGACAATGACATTCTGAGCGCCGTTCTTGCCGACGTTGCGATGCTCGTAGAGCGCCGTCCAGGAGCCCAGGTCGTTCCATCCGAAGTTTGCCGGAATGCAATAGATGTGCGACTTGCCTTCGCCCTTGGCGGAGCGGGGTTCGAGCACGGCATAATCCACGCTGATGTTTTCGCACTTGGGATAAAGTTTGGCGAAGGTCTTCTCGAAGCTGCGACTTCCGTAACTGGCCGCAATTTTTTCCAGCAGCGGCGCTGTTTTCGGCAGATGTTCACGCAGCGCATTGGCGAGGGTGCGCGCACTCCAAATGAACATTCCACTGTTCCAGAAGAAATTTCCAGCCTTGACGAATTGCTCGGCGACCTCGGGCAGAGGCTTCTCGGTGAAGCGGCGTACCTGCAGTACGCCTTTCTGCCGCTGATCGCCAACTTCGATGTAGCCATAACCGGTTTCCGCGCGCGTGGGAGTAATACCTATCACGACAATGTTTTCGCCGGTGGCAGCGATCCGGGCGGCCCGCCCAATGTCAGCGCGGAAGCGCTTCTCGTCCACGATCACGTGATCGGAGGGAAACATTCCGATGACTGCGGTGGGGTCGCTCCTCTCCAACAGAAAGGCAGCCAGTCCAATTGCCGGAGCCGTATTCCGTCCTAGGGGTTCGGCAATGATCTGCTTCTTGGGAAGACCCTTGAGTTGGCGTACGATGGCGAGGCGCAAGTCCTGGTTGGTGATGATCCAGAATTGTTTTGCCTTCGCCAGCGGCGACAGCCGTTCGACAGTTTCCTGGATCATGCTTTTCTTGCTGTTCAGCGGCAGCAGTTGCTTGGCCATCCGCTTGCGGCTCAACGGCCAGAAGCGGGTGCCGCGTCCACCGGCGAGAATGACGGGATAAAACGCAAACCTACCTGAAGTGGTCACTGAGTTCGATTCCTCGCGCCTCGAGGTGAGCGCTCTTGTAAGTGTATTATGGCGCGCTGATGGATTGCCCCAGTCTCGTCTCCGGCTCTGCTACTGCGTCCGTGGGCAGAGACATACGCATGACTTCAAGCTCCCACTGCGGCCGAACGGTGTACTCTCGCACCGTGGCGGGAACGACCACCGCTTCTCCAGTAGCGAAGCTGATGGGCTCCATCCCCTGCGATTCTACGATTCCTGCCCCGTCCACCGCGACCAGGATGTGAGGGGAAGCCGGTGTGGTCTCCGCGTGGATCGCTTCGCGTAGCTTGATCTTCTCGACTTCAAAAAACGGCGAGCGCACCAGCACCTTGTAAACGTCTCCGCCGCAACTGAGCACTTTACCTGCATTCGTCCGCAGTTTTGTCGCCGCCAATCCTTCCGCGATGTGAAGTTCACGGCCACGACCGTAATCATAGAGGCGATAGGTCGTATCGGATGTTTGCTGCGTCTCCACCAAAATCATTCCGGCGCCGATGGTATGAACGGTCCCCGCGGCGACATAAAGCATGTCCCCCTGATGAACATCCACCCAGTGCAGCAACTCTTCCGCGCGCGTATCTTGAATTGCCTGTCTGAATTGCTCCAGCGTGACACCGCGCTTCAATCCCAGTGCGACTTGAGCGCCGGGCTGCGCGCGCAGCGCATACCAACATTCGGTCTTTCCGCATGGCTCGCCGATCTTGCGCGCCTGCTCATCGTCCGGATGGACCTGCACCGACAGCTTGTCGCCGGGAAAGAGAAACTTCACCAGCAGCGGAAAGCGATCGTCGAAACACGCGGCCTGCCCCACTAGATCGCGGCCGTATTGCTTGGAGAGTTCGCCCAGCGTGCGACCCGCCAGGGGCCCATTAGCCACCCGGTTGTCGTGCCAGGTCAGCCAGCTCTCGCCAATCGGCTCCTTCACAACTCGGGTGTAAATCGGGCGAAGATCGCGAACACCCCAGGGCCGTTCGTCGAAGATAGGCATCAACAGGAGTGGATAGAGTTCAGGCATCAGCCTACACGTTGGCGAAGAATTTGCGCATGCGCTCCAGGCCGCGTTCCAGGTTCTCGGCGGAAACCGCATACGAGACCCGGATGTGGTCCTGGGTGCCGAAGCCTTCACCCGGAACCACAACCAGGTGCGCATCGCGCAAAAGTTTACGCGCCACGTCGGATGCCGAGTTCAATCCGCCGCGCTCGAAGTAATGGCTGACGTTGGGATAGGCGTAGAACGCGCCATTCGGCGAGGTGCAGGTGAGGCCCGGAATCGCGCGCAGGCCCGCGACCACCTGATCGCGCAGGGAAATGTAGATAGCCAACATCTCGCGCACGCACTCCTGCGAGCCGGTCAAGGCCGCCACCGCCGCCTTCTGCACGATCGAGGTGGGGTTCGAAGTACTCTGGCTTTGCAGCTTTGTCATCGCGCTGATGATCGGCGCAGGCCCCAGTGCATAACCCAATCGCCAGCCGGTCATGGCATAGGTCTTCGACAACGAGCCGATGATGATGAGCCGCTCCTTCACTTCGTGAACGCAACCCGCCGAGAACGATTGCCCGGTGAAGTTCAAATACACATAGCACTCGTCGGAGACAACATAGATGCCGCGGTCGTGTGCCAGCCGCAACACCGCCGTCATGTGCTCGGGTTTCATCACTGCCCCCGACGGGTTGCCGGGAGAGTTCAGAACGATGACCTTGGTGCGCGGCGTGAGCGCGCGCTCGACCATGTCGGCGGTGAGGTCGAAGTCGTGCTTCTCATCGGTGGGAATGTACACCGGCTCGCCGCCGGCATAACGGACGATGTCTTTGAACGAGACCCAGTAGGGCACCGGCAGAATGACTTCGTCACCGTGGTCCACCAGAACCTGGATGGCATTGAAGAGCGCGTGCTTGCCGCCCACCGAGGCGATACAATCTTCGCGCTTGTAGTCGGAGCCAAAATCGGCCGCGTGGCGCTGCACGATCGCATCGCGCAGCTCGGCCGTGCCGCCGACAGCAGTGTACTTGGTGAAATTGTTGTGGATCGCCGCAATCGCCGCCTCTTTAATGTGTGCGGGCGTGGCGAAATGCGGTTCTCCGGCGCCGAAGTCAACCAGATCGACGCCCTGGGCGCGCAACTTTTCAGTCTCCCCGACCACCGCCAAGGTGGAAGAAACTTCGATGCGTTGAATCCGGTTAGTCAGAAACGACGAGAGCTGGGTTCCGGCAGCAGTCATGGGTTGGCCCTTCATAATAGATGAGTTTTCGTGGCGAACGAATGTTTCTCTGCAATCTTGTGGCGGACTCGTTCCTCGACCAACTCCGGCACAAGTCCCGTCAAGGGGCCGCCGAACTTGGCGATTTCCCTTACAATGCGCGAGCTGAGGTAGGAATACTTTTCCGCGGGCATCATGAACACGGTCTCGACCCGCGGTTCCATTTTGCGGTTCATCAGCGCCATCTGCAACTCGAACTCGTAGTCGCTTACCGCGCGAATCCCACGCAGCACCGCATTAGCATTCTTCTGGATACAGTAGGCGACCAGCAGACCCTCAAAAATATCGACGGTGACGTTGTCGAGCTCGGACGTCATTGCCGCCAGCATCTCTTTGCGCTCTTCCGTGCTGAACAGAGCTTCGCCTTTGTCGAGGTTGGGTGCAATCGCCACGATGAGCCGGTCGAAGAGCTTGCTGCCGCGATGGATCAGGTCCAGGTGTCCGTTCGTAACGGGGTCGAACGATCCGGGATAAATGGCGACGATATCCTTCAAGAGACCTCGGGAGGCGGGAGTCTATGCCGGATGATTTTATTCTGGGTTGCGTCTGGAGGCAATCGCGGAAAGAGAATCGGGGAAGAGGTGCGCGGAGGGCCCTCGGGAAAAGGGCCCCTTTCCGACGCGATGCGTTACTTTCGCCCGGCGGGAGGTTTGGGAGTGGCATGCGGTGCGGCCTCTGCATTGGCCGCCGCCGCTTGCGCCTTATCTTCCACCGAGATCAGGCCAAGCGCCTTGCGTACATCGTTTTCGATCTTCGCGGCGATGTCCTTGTTTTCCTTCAGGAATTGCTTGGCGTTCTCGCGGCCCTGGCCGATGCGTTCGCCCTTATAGCTGAACCACGATCCCGACTTCTCCACCAGGTTTCCATTGACTGCCAGGTCGAGCAAGTCGCCTTCGCGCGAGATGCCTTCACCGTACATCATGTCGAACTCGGCTTCGCGGAACGGCGCAGCGGTTTTGTTCTTCACGATTTTTACCCGGGTGCGCGAGCCGATCACCTGGTCGCCATCCTTGATAGCGCCGATGCGGCGGATGTCGATACGGATCGAAGAGTAAAACTTCAGGGCGCGGCCGCCGGTTGTGGTTTCCGGATTGCCGAACATCACGCCGATCTTTTCGCGGATCTGGTTGATGAATACCAGGCAGGTGTGCGACTTGGCGACGATGGCGGTGAGTTTGCGCAACGCCTGCGACATCAGGCGGGCCTGCAGGCCAACGTGACTGTCGCCCATTTCGCCGTCGAGTTCGGCCTTGGGCACCAGGGCGGCAACCGAGTCCACCACCAGCACGTCGATGGCGCCGGAACGCACCAGGGCCTCGGCGATCTCCAGCGCCTGCTCGCCGTAATCGGGTTGCGAGACCAGCAGGTTGTCGACGTCGACGCCCAACTTGGCCGCGTAGATGGGGTCGAGGGCGTGCTCGGCATCCACGAAGGCGGCCATGCCACCTTGCTTCTGCGCTTCACCAATCACCTGCAGCGCGATGGTGGTTTTGCCCGACGACTCCGGCCCAAAGATCTCGACCACGCGCCCGCGCGGAAAGCCGCCGATGCCCAGCGCCGCGTCAAACGAAATCGCTCCCGTGGAGATCACGGCGATGGGAACGACCGCGCCCTTGCTCCCCAACTTCATGATGGAGCCTCTGCCGAATTGCTTTTCGATTTGAGACATAGCCAGGTCGATGGCCTTGCCTTTTTCAGTTCTTTCGTCTGCCATGAATGCCGCTCCTTGGCGGCTGCGTCCCGGCGCAGCAGGAATCCGGGAGGGCCGCTTGCGATAAAGTGCGATGGGTCAGTGAGGCAGGCGCCATGAAGTAATAGGAGTTTCGCAATGAGAGGCGCATGGGTCCCGACGCTGAATTATACATCCGACCAAGCCGAAAAAGCGAAGAAATAGCGAATCTATGCGCACGAAAGTACTAGACCTTTCGTCTATCACAGACTTGGGTGATACGGAAAGCATTCCTACGAATTCGAGTGCACGCTCCCGGAAACGCATTGAGGAAAGTCCGTCGCGGAATCCCAGCATCAACGTTTCAGCAAATCCACTGGCTCGCGGACGTCGGTGACGCGGAAGTATTTCGCCAGTGCGGGATAACATTGCGCTACCGCTTCATACATCGCATACGCCACGTTGCGATAGGAGAAGTGGCCGGCTGCGCCGGTGCGCAGTTCGCTGATGTAGATCGCCTCTGACAAGTCCATCTTGAACAACGTCCGCTTGCGAAAAGCCAGCGGGATGACGTATTGCGACTGCTCCTCGGCTTCGGCAGCATCGCGCGCAGCCAACTCGGCAGCGGCACCACGCGCGCGCTCCATCACAGAATCGTAGCGGGCGGTCAGTCCAGCCGAGTCCATTTCCTGCGGCATGTCGTAGCCATGTGCGGCCGTGTAGCCCTGCACGATCTGCACGCAGCGGCGGTGGCGATGCATATCGCGGAAGCCGCCGATGTCCATCAGAATGTCGAAGCGGAATTGCTGACCGACACAGTAAGCGCGCAAAACCTCATCATGGCGGCCGCGATGGCGCAGACCGAGATCGATCACCTCGCGGCGCTGCGCTTCCGGAAGAGCTTCTACAACTTCGCGAATCTGCCGATACGAATGATGCGAATACTGGTACAGCAGCGTGGCCGCCAACTCGACCTCCAGCGGATCGGCGTCCAGCAGATCAACCGTCGGCGCAGGAGCAGTGGCGAGACCGCCGAACAACTCCTTCGCCGCCGCGGTCAACTCGCGACGAGTTTCGATCTCGTAGGGGCTAGGCTCGGCATACTTCATCAAGGTCGGCGCTACCCGGACCTCGCGCAGCAGAAATTCACCTGCACGCTCGGCAACCGCCGGACACTCGCGCTGGATCTCCTGCACCAATTCGCGCGCGCCGGCGTGGCTGACGTTGTAAGAGGCATCGCGCGCAGCTTGCTTCAGCAACTCTCCCAGTCGCCGGACCTCGGCGTGCGTGTCCGACAACAATCGCGACACCTGCGACTCCAGAGTGCGCGCGCTGACGATCTGGCCCAGCGAGGTATTGGTCGCCAGCGGCAGAAGGTATCGCGAGAGGTCGAAAGCGCGAGCGCGCAGCGTGCGCTCGTAGGCCTCCTGCTTCATTTCAACCGGCTTGGGCGTGCGGTCCCGCAGATAGCGAAACATCTCCTCGGAGAAATGACGATATTCGGCGAAGAGCAAGTCCACGGTCTCGCGGTAGACGGCGCGCGCGCCGGCATCCTCCGCAAAATCGGGAACAAAGTATCCGCTCTTCTGGAAGTCCTGATAGCGGGTGGAACGTTCCTGTCCGTCCCAGCGAGGCTCATCGACCGCTATCGTCGCGGCAAGAATCGACAGGCGCTCGACGGCAAAAGCCAGGTGCGCCAAATCTGCAATGCTGCGATGTCCGTACTGAAAATAGTACGTGTTGAGGAACTTCTCGGCTCTTTGCTCATTCAGCTCGGCCAGCGATTCGCGCATGGAAAGTGCCGAGCGCGAATATTTTGCCATGCCATAAGCCAGCACTTCCGGGTCGGCCCCGTTAACCGCATAGACCTGAGTGCTGGGCTCGTGGTGAGCGAGAACCTCCGTGGTATCGTTGGGTTTGGAGCTTAATGACATTGCCGTGAATGATATGCGGTATGGAATTCGTGGGCAACCGGGGACGTGTGGGAGTCGCAGAAAAATCCGGGGCGAACGATGATCACCCGCGAGGCCATGCCGACAGATGCTCCCTCGTCCACCACCGACAGCCGCTCCGGGCAGGAAGAGAGCCGGACGCAGTGGGTGGGCGCCGATTCCATTCTGTTTGCCACCGCGCACCGTCCCTGGCCCGCGCCCATGGCGCCGTGGATCATGACGCAGCGCTGGAACGACTTGCTTTTTCTGCATTACCCAGTGGCGCCGGAAGCGCTCCGTCCGCTGGTCCCGGATGTGCTGACCCTCGACACCTACAAGCAACGCGCGTGGGTCACCGTCACGCCGTTTTGGATCAACCATCTGCGCCCCCCCGGAGTTCCGTCCCTGCCGTGGCTCTCACATTTTTCCGAGGTCAACGTGCGGACCTATGTCACCTACGACGGCAAACCGGGCATTTATTTCTTCAGCCTCGATGCCAGCAATTTGTCGGCGGTTTGGGGGGCACGCGTCTTTTATCGTCTGCCATATTGGCAGGCTTCCATGAAAATAAAAGGGCGAGGCGGGCCGAGGCTCGAATACGTTTCGAAGCGGCAGCACGGACCCAAGCCGGCGGAACTCCGCTGCTCCTACGGCCCCGCATCCGACAGCTTCCACGCACGGCCGGGCTCGATCGAGCACTTCCTCACCGAGCGTTATTGCCTTTATGCCTTCAGTCGCAAACGGCTCTACCGAGGTGAAATTCACCATCTGCCATGGGACTTACAGCAAGCTAAGTTTGAAGTGGAGCGGAATACCATGGCCCAACCAGCGGGTGCGCAGCTTCCCCCGCAGCCGGAGCTTGTCCATTTTTCACGCGAGCTGAAGGTCCTATTCTGGGCGCCCGAGCGGCTGCGGTGATGGGATGACGAACTGATTGCCTACAGTCGAAAATTCCTCCACTCTTCGGCGTTCCGCCAGAGCGAATTTCTCTGGCATTCGGTGATGGTGGTTATAATCCTCCTTGCTTCAACAGGGAGGCGTTCATGGCAGGAGTGGAAGGGCGGGTCGCGCTCGTCACCGGAGCGTCGCAGGGGATCGGACGCGCCTGCGCGCTGGTCCTGGCAGAGGCGGGCGCCAAGGTCGCGCTGTGCGCGCGCAATCAGGAAAAGCTGGAGCAACTCGCCCAAGAGATCGGTGGCAAGGGCGGCGAGGCCGCGGTCTTTAAGATGGACGTCATCCAGGAAGAGGAGATCAAGGCCGGAGTGAAAGCCGCCATCGCGCGCTTCGGCAAGATCGACATCCTGGTAAACAATGCCGGGATCACACGCGACCAGTTGATCATGCGCATGAAGCGCGCCGACTGGGACGACGTCATCAACACCAACCTCACCGCCCCGTTCCTGCTGATCCAGGCGGTGATTGGCTCCATGCTGAAGCAGCGCTGGGGCCGCATCATCAACGTCACCAGCATCTTCGGCCAGATTGGCCAGGTGGGACAGGCCAACTACTCCTCCTCGAAGGCGGGATTGATTGGCTTGACCATGGCGGTTGCGCGTGAGGTCGGTTCACGCAACATCACCGTCAACGCCGTTGCGCCGGGATTTATCGAGACGGCTATGACTGCCGCACTTTCCCCCGAATTGAAAGAGAACATCCGGAAGAACATTCCGCTGGGACATGGTGGAACCGATCTGGATGTGGCGCACGCGGTGAAGTTCCTGGCGTCGGAAGAGGCCGGCTACATTACCGGCGAGGTGTTGAAGATCAACGGCGGCATCCTGATGGGATGAACCTCTCTGGGCGTACTGTGAGCGAGATTGTAGAAGCAATTACTGCGGAACAAATCGAGCAAGTCCGCAGCCTGTTTCGGCAGTACCGGGCCGAGTTGCCCTTGCAGTACCGCTTCCGCTCATTTGAGTCGGAGGGGCTGCCGGGGGAGTACGGACCTCCTCAGGGCAAGTTGCTCCTGGCATTGGTATCGGGACAGCCGGCCGGTTGTGTCGGGTTGCGTCCCTTCCCGCAGGAAGCCACCTGTGAAATGAAGCGGCTCTACGTGAGGCCCGGCTTCCGCGGCAGGAAGCTGGGAAGAGAGTTGGCGGAGCGCGTCCTGCAGGAGGCGCGCGCGCTCGGTTATCGGCGGCTTCGGCTCGACACTCATCCTCCCACCATGCAAGCCGCCGTCAGGATGTACCGCAAGCTCGGTTTTCAGGAAATCACTCCCGCGTCTCCCGTCGAAGGACTCTTGTATATGGAACTGCTGCTCTAAGTAGGCTGCTGAAGAAGTCGGCGCGATGAAAGAGACCGCAGATTCCTCGGGGCTGAAGCCCCTCGGAATGACAGAAATAAAAGGCTTAGAATGGCGCACCTGAAGGTGCGCCCCTTCAGAAGTGTCCACATTCGAGTTTTTCAGCAGTCTCTATAGCCGACTGCGGAAGAATTCAGAACGGCAAGGCCCCGTGGATAGCCGCGTCGCGTCGTAATCGCGCCACTCGGTAAGATTTCACTTGCCAGCGGCTTGTACCCTGATTACTATGCAGTTAATACCATGGCCGCTTACTTCCAGGACGTGAACCCCTCATGAATATCGGCGAAACCATCCGCAATTTCCGGCTGCAGAAGAGTATGTCGCAGGGCGACATCGAAAAGCGCACCGGGTTGTTGCGCTGCTATCTGTCACGGGTCGAGAACGGCCACACCATTCCTTCGCTCGATACCCTGGCCAAAATTGCAACGGCGATGGAAATCCCGCTGGCCCAGTTCTTCAGCGGCGGCTCGGGTGAGAACGGCCACAAAAACGCACCCCAGTTGGCCGAGGATGAGGTCCGTTTCCTGACGCAAATTCGCCGCTACTCACCCAACTTGAACGACAGCGATCGCAAGCTGGTGATCGCGATGGTCAAGAAGATGGCGGCTGGAGCCGGCAAGTAGCCATGCCTGGATGAGTGGACCAATGTCCGCCCACAGAAATCAGAGCGGTGGCGGGTGCCCCGTTTCGCTTTCTGTTGGAGTTAGAAACCTTCCTCTGGAATTGGCGGCGGATGGTGGCCACAACCTCGTAAGGCATCAATTTCATTCCTAAATCGCGTTGTCGCCGCGGCGATTTTCGGCGGACCACACCAAGGAGCATTCATGGCCATAATTCAGCGAGCACTTCTCAGCGTGACCGACAAGACCGGACTGGTCGAGTTTGCGCGCAGACTTTCAGCACTCCATGTGGAACTGATTTCAACCGGGGGCACGGCCAAGCTGCTGCGCGATTCCGGTATCGCGGTGAAGGACATCTCCGAGCTCACCGGCTTTCCCGAAATGCTCGATGGACGGGTCAAGACGCTTCATCCCAAGGTGCACGGCGGCATCCTGCACGTTCGTAAGAATGAAAAACATCTTGCGGCGGTGAAGCAGCACGGCATTCAACCCATCGACATGGTGGTGGTGAATCTCTACGCGTTCGAGAAAACCGCCGCCAAACCGGGCGTCGAGTTCGAGGACGTGATCGAAAACATCGACATCGGGGGCCCGTCGATGGTGCGGTCGGCAGCCAAGAATTTTCAGGATGTCGCCATTGTGACCTCGCCGGCTGACTACGAAGCGATTGCGCACGAAATGGAGAGCACCGGCGGATCGCTTTCCCTGCAAACGAAGTGGCGACTGGCTCAACAAGCATTTGCCACTACGGCGGCCTACGACTCCGCGATCGCTTCGACTCTTGAGCGCATTGGCGCTCCAGAGGGCGACGGCGGAAAGTTTGAACTCGCCGGCAGGGCCGGCTTTCCCGAAACTCTGCGACTCACCTTCCACAAGGCCTTCGACTTGCGCTACGGCGAAAACCCGCATCAGAAGGCGGCGCTGTACTCCGACGGCTCGGGCAAGGGCATTGCCAACAGCAAGCCGTTGCAGGGCAAGGAACTCAGTTACAACAACATTGTTGACTTGCAGGCAGCTTGGGACCTGGCGCAGGAATTCGATGAGCCGGTGTGCGCCATCATCAAGCACACCAATCCTTGCGGGACCGCGGTGGGAGCCACCCTGGCAGAGGCGTACAAGCGCGCGCTGGAGTGCGATCCGGTATCTGCGTACGGCGGCGTGATTGGCGTGAACCGGCCGGTCGATCGCGAAACGGCAACTGAAATGGCAAAGCTGTTTGTGGAGGCGATTGCTGCGGAAAGATTCGATCCTGCCGCGCGTGAGATCTTCGCCGCAAAGAAGAATCTTCGTTTGGTCGAGGTGGTTCCCCTGGCGCAGCGGTGGGTGCTCAAGAACGTCTCCGGCGGCGTCCTGCTGCAAGAAAACGACATGTGCGCATTGACCGAAGCGGACCTCAAAGTGGCCAGCGAGCGCAAACCCACGGAACAGGAGATGCGCGACCTGCTGTTCGCGTGGAAGGTTTGCAAGCACGTGAAGTCCAACGCGATCCTCTATGCGCGCAACGGCCAGACCACCGGCGTCGGCGCGGGCCAGATGAGCCGTGTGGACTCGGCCAAGATCGGCGCCATGAAGTCGGCGCTCGGGATCAAGGGATCGGTGGCCGCGTCCGACGCGTTCTTCCCGTTCCCCGATGGTGTCGAGGAGATTGCCAAGGCGGGCGCGACGGCCATCATTCAGCCCGGCGGCTCGGTGCGGGATAAGGAAGTGCTTGACGCGGCGAACCGGCTGGGGCTGGCAATGGTGTTCACCGGAGTGAGACACTTCCGGCACTAGACCAGTTCTCACCACTAATTGGATTTCTTCTTCGCCGCCACCACCCGCGGAATGCCTTGCAGGTCGGGCACGACGCGGATGTGCTCCCACATTGTGGGACTCAACAAATTCACGACCGCATCTCGCATGGAGTAGCCGATCTCCAGCGCTAACCAGCCGCCAGGTTTTAGCGCACTGTGCCCCTGCTCGATCAGCGGGACTATCACGTCGGTCCCATGCCAGCCGGCGAAGACGGCCATCCTTGGCTCGAACTCCTGCACCGACTTCTGCACCTTGTCGGCTTCGCTGAAAGCGACGTATGGCGGATTGCTGACCACAAAATCGAAGTCGCGAAGCTCGGAAGAGCGAGGCCCTCGGCTCGGGCTGAAATCCTCGCTCGGGATGACAGGAAAGCTTGGGGCGAACATAGGCTCGAGGACATTGCATTGCAGGAACTGCACCCGCTTATCGAGCTGCAGCCGGGCCGCATTGGCGCGCGCGATTTCCAGCGCTTCGGCCGAGAGATCGACGGCATAGACTTCGGCGTCCGGCAACTCGTGTGCGAGTGCCAGCGCGATGCACCCCGAGCCTGTGCCCACATCTACCAGCTTGGGACGCTGGACTCCGCGCGCAAGCTCCAGAACAGCTTCGACGAGATGCTCAGTCTCGGGACGCGGAATCAGCACTGCCGGCGAGACCACGAAATCCAAGCCCCAGAATTCCTGGTGGCCGGTGATGTACTGCGAGGGCATGCCGGTGGCGCGCTGGGCGAGCACTTCTTCGTATCGCGCCGCTTCTTCCGTAGTGAGTTCGCGCTCGGGATGCGCGTACAGGTAGGCGCGATCGGCGCCGAGAACAAACATCAGCAATACCTCGGCGTTCATGCGGGGAGAGCCCACGTCGGCAGCGTCGAGACGTTCGACCGCCGACGCGAGCGCTTGCTTTAGTTGCACGGGATCAGGCCGTGACCTCCATCTCCTGCTTCATCTTCTCGGCCTGGAAATGGGTGATCAGCGCGTCGATCATGGGCTGAATGCGGCCGTCCATGAACTCCGGCAACTGGTGCGCGGTAAAGCCGATGCGGTGATCGGTGACACGGTTCTGGGGGAAGTTGTAGGTGCGGATCTTCTCGCTGCGGTCGCCGCTGCCCACCATCACCTTGCGCTCCTTGGCCAGCGCGTCCTGCTGCTTCTGCTGCTCCATTTCGTACAGGCGGGCGCGCAGCACGCGCATGCCTTTCTCGCGATTTTTGATCTGCGACTTCTCGTCCTGGCAGCTTACGACCGTGTTGGTCGGCAGGTGCGTAATGCGGACGGCAGAGTACGTCGTGTTCACCGACTGACCGCCTGGACCAGAGGAGCAGAAGGTGTCGATGCGAAGGTCCTTGGCTTCGATCTTGATGTCCACGTCTTCGGCCTCGGGCAGCACTGCGACGGTCACCGCGGAAGTGTGTACGCGGCCCTGAGTCTCGGTCTGCGGAACCCGCTGCACGCGATGCACGCCGCTCTCGTACTTCATGCGCGAGTACACGCCCTGGCCTTCAATGATGGCAATCACTTCCTTCAAGCCGCCGACGGTTGATTCCGAGGTCGAAAGCACTTCCACCTTCCAGCGCTGGCTTTCGGCGTAGCGCGTGTACATGCGGAAGATCTCCGCCGCAAACAGGGTGGCCTCGTCGCCGCCGGTGCCGGCGCGGATTTCCAGCACGACGTTCTTCTCGTCGTTCGGGTCCTTGGGAAGCAGCAACACCTTCAGGTCCGCTTCCACCTGAAGAACTCGCTCCTCGAGTTGGGTCAGCTCATCTTGCGCGTAGGCGCGCATCTCGGGATCGCTCTCCTCGGCCAGCATGGCCTTGCTCTCCTGGATGCCGCGGCTCAGGTCTTTGTACTCCCGATACTTCTCCACGATGGGCGCCAGCTCGCTATGGGCCTTGGCGGTTTTCTGGAAACGCGCCGAGTCGGAGACGATATCGGGCGAAGCCAGAGCTTTGTTCAGCTCTTCGTACTTCAATTCAGTTTGGTCAAGACGTTCAAACATAGAGCAATTTTATTCTACAGAACTTCAGACGGCAGCTTTGTGTCAGGGCACGGCTTTAGCCGGGCCGTCCGGCGTCCAATTGGTTTTCGACATAGGCAGGGGCTAAAGCCCAACTAATATACGCAGTTTCGGCACGAGTAAACTCGTGCCCTGACACAAACCTGAATGCAGGAGGCTACTACATTCCACCACCCGCGCTATCAAATGAATTGGAATCGCAGTTCGTCGCGGCGGGCGCGCCGGGGTCCCCAACACGCGCCGCCTTTGCGTGTGCTGGGGTGGCCGCCGCTAGGCAATCACCAGTTCGCCGCCGCGCTGTTTCTCCAACTCCATGGCCTCGTTCAAGGCGACGATGGCGGTCTCGACCTGATCATCCGCGGGAGGCTGGGTGGTGATGCGCTGCAACCACAGTCCGGGCTTGGTAAGCACCGCGAACAGCGACGAGCCATGCTTGGCGGCGAAGCGGATCAACTCGTACGACAGCCCCGCGATGACCGGCAACAGCGCGATGCGGAAGGCGAAGCGGGCCCAGAACGTGGTGGCGGGCACCATCATGTAAATGACCATCGCGATCAGCATCACGGTCATCAGGAAGCTGGTGCCGCAGCGGGGATGAAACGTCGAATAGGACTGCGCGTTCTGAATGGTCAGCGGGTCGTGCGCCTCGAACGCGAAGACTGTTTTATGCTCGGCGCCGTGGTACTGAAAAACCCGGCGAATGTCGGGCCAGCACGAGATGCCCCAGATGAAGAGCAGGAAAAGTGCGATGCGGATCACGCCGTCCACGACGTTGAACGCGATCCGATTGCCGAAAGCCGGATATACATTCTTCAGCTTGGTGGCCGCCAGCAACGGCACAAACTTGTACATGAAGATGAAGAACCCGAGCGACAGCACGACGTTGAGGGCAAGGGCCCAGCCTGGCACCTCGGTCTTCTTCTCGTCTTCAGCGCTCAACTCGCCGATGGCGACGTTGGCGGAGTAGCGCAGAGCGCGAAAACCCAGCGCCATCGCCTGGCCCAGCGTCATGACGCCGCGAACCACAGGCCAGCCCATCCATTTGTGCCGCTCCGAGGGCCGTTCCAGCGGCTCCGAGTGCGTCGCCAGGGTGCCATCGGGCCTGCGAATGCAAATGCCCCAAGCATGGGGCGAGCGCATCATGACGCCTTCGAGCACGGCCTGCCCGCCGACCAGGGTTTCCTCGCCGCTCTCCAAAGCCGGCAACAGTTGGACGGCCGCTAAAAAACGTAGGCGCTGACGCAAAGACTGCATGGTGATTGGATGTTCCTCGAAGGGGTACGTCGCACAATTGCGCTAGCTTAGGGTAAGCAGACGGGCGGAAGATGTCAATCAGGTGGTGCGGGGATGACAATTCATGAGGCGGTGTTAGTCGTACACCGTGAATTCAAAGCTCTTCTTGGCATGGATTGGGCCTTGCGAGGCGTCCACAGCAAGGTTCCACGGGCCAGACATATCCATGCTCGTCATCGCAGCCTCGTAGTCGCCCTTGCCTTTGGGCGCGAACTTGACCCGGGTTGTGCCCATATCCATTTCCTTCATCGTAAGCGCGCCATTTACCTCGGCGCCGATGACCGGTTGCGCATGGCCGTCGGTAATATGCAGCGTGAAGGTCAATGGCCTGACCATCCTCGGATGGTCGGGAGAAACCTTCAAGTCTATGTGCCAGGAACCTACTTCGGTGGAGGCAGGCGAAAGTGCAGCTTGTTGCTGCTTTGCCGGCGCGGTCGCGCTCTGGTTACAGCCCAAAGTGAAGGCCAGACTGATAGCGAAGATCGCACATGCCAAGCAACGTACAGGAATGTACAAAAAGTTTCTCCGCTTCAGTTTCAATGGGAGTGGCCGTGTTCGTGGGCCGGGCTGATGGGGATAACGCAGCCGTCCGCCACCTCGCAGACCGCCAACTCAAACTGGATGGTGGTGTGATGGATGTGGAAGCGTTCGCCCATTTGCTCGCGAATCAGGCGCAGAATTCCCTCACTCTCGGACGCAGGCATGTCGGCGATGGCCACGTGGCAGGAGAGCGAATGAGTATCGCTGCCGATGCTCCACACGTGTAGATCGTGCACATCGTTCACCCCCGGAATGGCGCTAATGATTTCCTCAATGCGCTGCAACTCCATGCCGCTGGGCGTGCCCTCCAGCAGAATGTTCAGGCTCTCGCGGATGATCCCGATGGAAGACCAGAGGATCATGACGCCGATGCCCACCGAAAGTGCGGGGTCGATCCAGCGCTCACCAGTTAGGGCAATCATGATGCCGCCGGCGATGACCGCGGCCGTGGACAAGGTATCGCCAATCTCGTGCAGCAGCGCGCTGCGCAGGTTGATGTCGCGACGACCGCGCATCAGCAGAAGCGCAATCGCGCCGTTCATGACGACTCCCGCGGCTGCCACCCAAATCATGATGCCCGCGCGCACGTCCACAGGAGCCTGCAAACGGCGGAAGGCTTCGTAGAGGATGTAGAAGGCGATCAGCACCAGGGAGAGGCCGTTGACGAAGGCCACCAGCACGCCCGCGCGGTTGTAGCCGAAGGTTTTACGCGCGCTGGGCGGCCTGCCTTGCAAATAGACTGCGCCCCACGACATCAGCAATGCGACGAAATCGGAGAGATTGTGTCCGGCCTCCGAGAGCAGCGCCAGGCTATGGGCGCGCAGCCCGGCCACGACCAGCAGCACGATGTAGGCGAGCGTCACGACCAGCGAAATGCGCAGCACACGCGAGGTGGTCCCACTCCTTGTGTCGCTGGCACGCACGTGCATATCTCCAGTTTAAGAGCGCGATTGCACTCTGTTCAACCTGAGGAACTTCGCCAAGGTCCGGGCGGGCAAAACGGGCCGCCGGTTTAGCGGCTGTCAACAGCATCAAGGGCGCGGTCGCCAAACCCGTTCCTTGTTGACTGGCAGATGCTGCGTCCTTAAGATGATGTCACCCAAGGTTCAGCCACCTCGTAATGATCGACCAGATCGTATCCCATTACCGCATTATCGAGAAAGTCGGCGGCGGGGGCATGGGTGTGGTCTACAAGGCCGAGGACGTCTCGCTGCGCCGTTTTGTCGCCCTGAAGTTCCTGCCGGATGAAATAGCCAAAGATCCCCAAGCCTTGGCCCGCTTCGAGCGCGAGGCCCAGGCGGCCTCCGCCCTGAACCATCCCAACATCTGCACCATCTATGAAATCGGACAGCAGGACGGTAAGCCCTTCATCGTCATGGAATTTCTGGACGGCATGACGCTGAAGCATCGTATCGCCGCCAAACCCCTGGAGACCGATGTTCTACTTGGCCTGGCCATTGAGATTGCTGACGCATTGGATGCTGCGCATTCCGAAGGCATCGTCCATCGCGACATTAAGCCCGCCAACATTTTTGTGACGTCCCGCGGCCACGCCAAGATTCTCGATTTCGGGCTGGCCAAGATCGCGGCCAAAGCCGGTTCGTCGAGCAAGATTTCAGCAGCCGAGGCGATGGCAGAGACGCGCGCTGAACTGCACCCGACCAGCCCCGGTTCTGCGGTCGGCACGGTGGCTTATATGTCGCCCGAGCAGGTACGGGCCAAAGATCTCGATAGCCGCTCGGACCTGTTCTCGTTTGGGGTGGTGTTGTACGAAATGGCCACGGGCCTGATGCCGTTCCGCGGTGAAAGTTCGGGAGTCATCTCGAAGGCAATTCTGGACGGCGCGCCCACTTCGCCAGTGCGGCTGAATCCCGATATATCGCCCGAGCTGGAACGAATCATCAACAAAGCCCTGGAGAAGGACCGCAATCTGCGTTACCAGCACGCTGCGGAAATGCGCACCGACTTGCAGCGGGCGAAGCGGGACATCGAGAGCGGAGTCAGTTCTGCGGTGAGCGCGAGTGCGGTGGCCGTGCCCCAAGCTGTTGCTGCTTCAGGCAGCAAGCTCTGGAGGATTGCGTTTCTGGTCCTGCTGAGCGCGGCGCTGGTCGCCGGCGGGTTTTACTATCGCGGGCATCAAACCAAGCCACTGACCGACAAGGACACCATTGTCCTCGCCGATTTCACCAACACCACCGGCGACAGTGTTTTCGACGACACGCTGAAGCAGGGACTCTCGGTCCAGCTTGAGCAATCGCCCTTTCTCGACCTGATTTCCGAGCGCAAGGTGAACGAGACTTTGAGGCTGATGGGCCGCCCCGCGGGTGACCGTTTGACGCCGGAGCTGGCGCGCGAAGTTTGCCAGCGCCGGGGCAGCCGAGCCATCCTGACCGGCTCCATTGCTGCGCTGGGCAGCCAATACGTGATTGGCCTGAAGGCGGCGAACTGCAACACGGGAGACGTATTGGCTGAAGCGCAGGAGCAGGCGGCGGGCAAGGAAGCGGTGCTCAAGGCCCTGGACAATGCGGCGGTCAGCTTGCGCGCCAAGCTGGGCGAGTCGCTCAGCTCGGTGCAGAAATACGCTACCCCGGTGGAGGAAGCGACCACGCCCTCGCTGGAAGCCCTGAAAGCCTACAGCCTGGGACGGAAGATGCAGGCTGCAAAAGGGGACGTTCCGGCATTGCCCTTCTACAAACGAGCGGTGGAACTGGACCCGAATTTTGCCGCAGCCTACCGATCCATGTCCGTTGTCTATGGCAATCTGAACGAGTTGGGGCGGGCGGCGGAGAATTCGCGCAAGGCTTACCAGTTGCGGGAGAAGGTGAGCGAGCGGGAGCGGCTCGCCATCGAGGCAATCTACTACACCTACACCACCGGGGAACTGGAGAAGGCGGCCCAGGCATACGAGCTGTGGCAGCAAACCTACCCGCGAGACTACTTACCTTACACAAACCTGGGAGATATTTACGGCATCCTGGGAAACTGGGAAAAGGCATTGCAGGAAGCCAGCGGGGCGCTGCGCCTGGAGCCGAATGATGAGAACAACTATCTCAACCTCGGCAACGACTACGCGAACCTCAACCGGCTGGACGAGGCGGAGACGGTGTACAAGCAAGCCGAGGAGCGCAAGCTGGAGGGCGAGTTCCTGCTCACCAACCGCTACCAGCTGGCTTTTCTTAAGGGCGATGCGGCGCAGATGGCGCAACTGCTCGCGGCTGCCATGGGCAAGCCGGGGGCGGAGGAGCTGGTGCTGGCCTACCAGGCGGACACCGAAGCTTGGTACGGCAAATTGAAAAAGGCGCACGAGCTGACGCTGCAGGCGATGGAGTCAGCCCAGCACGACGACGCCAAAGAGGCGGCCGCAATGTATCAGGCAGCAGCGGCGCTGCGCGAGGTGGAATCAGGCAACCGCAATCAGGCCCTTGCCGAGGCTACGGCGGCGGTGAAGTTGGCGCCAAACCGTGACGTACGGGCGATGGCGGCAGTGGCCCTGGCGCGGGCAGGCGATACGGCGGGGGCGGAGAAGGTGGCGGCTGATCTCGACAAAACATTCCCGCTGGACACGCTGATCCAGAGATATTGGCTACCCACCATCCAGGCGGCCGTCGCCTTGCAGCGCAAAGACCCGAGCCGGGCCATCGAAGTATTGCGCGTGGCGAGCACCATCGAACTCGGCCAACCCACGCAAGTGGTTGTATTCCTGTGCCCGGTTTATCTGCGGGGAGAGGCTTATCTCATGCTGCACGACGGCCATGCCGCGGCCGCGGAATTCCAGAAGTTCATCGATAACCGGGGAGCGGTGGTGAACTTTCAATGGGGAGTGCTGGCACGCCTCGGCATGGCTCGCGCTTACGCCGTGCAGGGCGATACGGCCAGGGCCCGCGCCGCCTACAAAGACTTCCTCACGCTCTGGAAGGATGCCGACCCCGATGTTCCTATCCTGAAGGACGCCAAGGCGGAGTACGCGAAGCTACCGTAACATCGGCGCTCCTGGCCTGAAAGCAAATAGATATTCGACTGTTCGTGCGGCCACACGGAGAGGCGATCTTCGCAACCGATGATCGACGTCAATTCGGGATTGTTCCCATATCGTGGGCAAACAAGAGGTATTCGGTTCCTCCTGTTTGTCCGTGATACGGGGTTATTCGCGAGGGCACGCCGTTGAACCTTTAGCTGCAATACCCCTCTTCGGGTAGACGCACTACAATGAAAGCCGTGGACGCTGCACTTGAAAAGCTACGCGTTGATGACGATGGACTGGTTTGTCCCGAAGTGCGTCGTTGGGCGGAGACCAAATACCGCCTGGTCTCTCTTTACGATGGGCTCTTTGCCACAGGCATGAAGAACAAGTGGGGGCAGCGGGTCTACGTAGACTTGTACGCGGGCGCTGGTTACAACCGGATTCAAGGAACTGCAATAGTCCTGAAAGGGTCGCCGATACTGGCTCTGACCGTTCAACACCCCTTCGACAAGTACATCTTCTGTGAGGAAGATTCTGAATTGATCGCAGCGCTGCAAACTCGTACAAAGAGAATCGCCCCGAGCGCCGATGTGCACTTTGTGTCCGGAGACTGTCACTCTGCGATTGATCGAATTTGCGCTCTGATTCCCAGGGCTTCCGCCGGCAATACTGTCTTAACGTTGTGTTTCGTGGATCCTTTCGACTTCGGAATCAAGTTCGAAACTATACGGAAGCTCTCGTTATTTTTTGTGGACTTTCTGGTTCTGCTCGCAGTCGGAATGGACGCGAACCGCAACTATGACCACTATGTAGATGGTCACTCGACTAAGATCGATGAGGCGTTGGGGAATACCGAGTGGCGCAAGCGATGGAAGGACCTGGGAGCCCGGAGGAAGGAATTCAGGCACTTTCTCACATCTGAGTTCTCGAAAAGCATGGAGTCGTTGGGTTACTTGCATCAAGAATTGGATCAGATGAAACAGGTTAGGTCTGACGAAAAGAATCTACCTCTGTACTATCTTGCCCTCTTCTCGCGGCATGAGACTGCCTATAGATTCTGGAAAGACGTACTGAAGTACAGCACCGACCAACCGAGCTTTTCTTGGGAGTAGCCATCATGGCGTTGCTTACGAAGATCGAATGGACCGATGCCACTTGGAATCCTGTTCGCGGCTGCTCAAAAATCAGCCCCGGCTGCAAACACTGTTACGCGGAGAGATTTGCTGAACGCTTTCGTGGTGTAAAGGGGCACCCGTTTGAACAGGGGTTCGATCTTCGCCTTGTGCCTGAGAAGTTGGCTGATCCGCTTCGCTGGAGCACGCCTAGAATGATCTTCGTCAATTCGATGAGCGACCTGTTTCATGGTGGTGTGCCACAGGCCTACATCTCAAAGGTCGTGTCTGTCATGCGCTTGGCGCGCTGGCATACGTACCAGGTGCTCACGAAGCGTTCAGGACGTTTGCGGGAACTGCTTTGCGGGCCGTTGCGTGAAGCGTCAGAGGAGGCTCATATCTGGTGGGGCGTTTCCGTCGAGAATCGGAAGCATGGGTTTCCGCGAATTGCCGACTTGCAAGCTGCGCCCGCTGCCATTCGATTTCTCTCTATAGAACCACTTATAGAAGACCTCGGAACTCTTCCGCTGGATGGCATCTCGTGGGTGATAGTTGGCGGTGAGAGCGGACCGGGCGCACGAGTAATGCAAACAGCATGGGTTCTGTCAATCCAAGAACAATGCAAGGATGCCCGCATCCCATTCTTCTTCAAGCAATGGGGAGGCGTTCGGAAGAAGGCCAGTGGTCGAAGCCTGCAGGGCAGAACACATGATGAATACCCCGCACGAGTACAACAACCCACGCTACCAGTTGGAATGCGCACTCAATACGTCTCCGAACTTGAGCAAGCGGCATGCGGGTCTTTGGTGTACTTGGACGAACAGTGAACGAGAAAAGGCTCAGTGGTGCAAGGTTGATTGGATCGCCAAATCCTCGGCGACAGTGCCGATCTGTGTGTGCCCTTCGGAGACCTTCTGAATGACGCATGCGATCTTTTGGTGCCATCTGTTCGGGTGAAAAAACCAGGAGGTTATCAGATCTGATTTTCTGCTTAGGTTCCGGGGCGCAAAGGTGGTGATTCCGGGAACCTTGCCGAATTCCAAATACATTTTGTTGAATAGCTCTCCTACAGCTCCCGCGGCCAGATCTGGTATGGCCGTTAAGTCTTCCTCTAACCTATCCCCCTCATCAAGGTCGGTTGTGCCCATACTCATCTGTCCCATACGGTGCCGGACATAAAGACCGGTAAACGTGCCCATCATCTTCGCACAGTCGCGCTTGTGAACTTCCGTAGCGAACAGATCGTCTGCATCGGAAATCCACGTAACGTTCTGCCCTTCTTTCGTAACCAAACCCAAGAGAACACTGATTATGTGGGTTACGGTTATCATGCGTTCCAAGCTGCGCGACGTCCAATTTCCCAAGATCATGTGTCGCTCTTTCAATCCCTCATGGAACCCATCGAAGCTCGCGAAATGGCGCAGCCGCTTATCTATGGCGAAAACCACAGAAACCCCACGAATCGCGTCGGCGGCATTGAGGAATGGTATCAGCGCGGCGCGACGGTGCCCGTCATTAAGAGCCTTGAAGGACATCCGTCGGCCGTCACCAAGGTACTGCTGGCGGACAGCTAAACGCTGCCTTTCCCAGTCTAAGGAATCACGAGAATCCCCGATATGAACTCCGATCAGGAAAAAGCGACTACCGCGGTGTGCGCCGCTGTAATCAGATGCGATCCACAAGTGGGGGGCATCGATTGCTACCAGGTTCCGTTCCCGCAACTTTGCTACGAGATGAGGGACCCATTGAAACGGCCACTCGCCAATAACTTCCCACGATGCGCGATGCCGGTCGTCTGCCACAATGTCCCCCGCATAGACTACAAGAGGCTAGAAGTCTGGATTTCGCACGATCGTTCCACCGCGCCAACTCAGAACGAGTTCTCACACACGCTCTTTAGCACTTGCAAAAACAGGCCCCGGGGCTGAGGCCTTCGGAATGACACAATAAGGGCTTAATCACACGGCTGAAGCCGCGCCCTGCTGATCATTTTCCGCTCAGGTCCGCTTATTACTTTGCACTGGCCATGTGGGCTTTTGCCGCCTTCGACAATTTTCTTTTTCGCTTGTGACGGAAGCTGCTGCGATGCCCGCGACGATCTTCTTGTTGGAAGCGGACCTTCTTGGCTTTCGAACCCCACGCTGTCTCCTCTTTGCCGCGGGTCCAATAGCTCTGGTAGCCGCCTTCGTGCAGATCGAACGGCTTATCCAGTACTTCCATGTGGTCGAAACGCGTCGATCCTCTCTTGTGGAAGGTCTCGAAGTACGAGGGGTACACGAAGTCGGTCATGGCGATTCCGTCCACCTTGAAGAACAGCTCCTCCACCGGGTCGGCCACTTCGTAGTCATACAGGCGGTTCTTCTTGGGCCCGGTGGAGTAGAGGTTGGCGGCGGGATCGACCAGCATCTCGGCCAACTCGTGCGAGGCGGCGACGCTCACCTGGTCCTTCTGCTTCAGTATGTTTTTGACAAACACTTTCGACATCGGCAGTCCCTCGGGAGTCACGTCGTGATACCCCTCCAGGTCCCCGTCTTTCGCACTGTCGAGAAACGCCATGGCCCACGCCCCCTTGAGGAAGCCGGTGGACTTCACCAGTTCGGCCGGCGTTCCCCAGACCGGCGCAAAGTGCTCGTCCACGAATTTCTGCATGGCGGCAATGAGGGCATCGAAGTCCACGCCCATCGGGGTCTTGGCGTTATTGAAGCACGCGATTCTGGGCACGCGATTCTTGTACGAAAATGGATGCATGGATGACTTCCCCGGCATGGATTCCTCCCGATATCAAATTCCCTGTTTGGTTTTCTGCGAGGCAGTATACCCGATTCGCAATGCCGGAACGGGAACGGCTGTCTTCGGGGAAGGTAATAATAATGCTAACTACCTTTGGCAAACAGCGATCTGGACACTACGCACGCGAAAAAGAATTGCAACCTTTTGCCTGGTGACTGTCAGCGGCGAATTTGATCAAATGCCTCACGACTTTGCGTTCATTCTATCCTGCCCTAGTTACACCGGTCTACCGCGAATACAGATAGATTGGCAACCAGATGAAGCAGAGGACACTGGCGATGATGAAGGGATTCGCTTGCCACCCGATGAGCGATCACCGGATTCCGACCCTCGTTCACGTACTTCATGTAATCCCCACAAACTCCCTCTTCGACAACTTCGCGCGGGGCGGCCTATAGGGCTCATAAGAAGGTTCCTGCGGCTTTCGAACCGTCGGTCCGGCGCGACTGGGTGACTCGCTCACCTGCGGCCCCTGGGGCCTGCGGTTTCCGCAGCACGATTGCGCCTGTGGGAGGGTTATCCGTGCTGGCACGCTCTGTGCCGTTGATGAACCCGCAAGCACCGGGGTCACTGATGCAGAGACCTCTGGTAACGCGCGAGGATCTCCTTGCGGTTCTGGCGTAGGTCGATTCCGGTCGGCTCGGCAGGATAAGGCTTGTTACCCATCAGCCCTTTCCAGAGAATGCGGTTGTAGTCCGCGAAATCCATGCGATCTTCGGATGTGAAATCCATGCCCTTCGTGGCCCGCGCCCAGTACTTCGCGTTGTGGGCCGGCTTTGGCACGATCAGGCTGGCCGGTTTGGGAGGCAGCGGCAGTTTCGTACCGTAGAGAAACGCCGAAGGAGTGGCTGTAAAGCGCCACGAGTTCGGCTTCGTATTGAAAATGTCGGCCATGGGCCTGGCCAGCGCGTCGTTCAGGTTCATCGGGGGAAGGCCCAGAACCTCTTCCATCGTGCGCACCAAGTTGATGGTGTTGTACTGCGCCGAGACCAGTGCTCCTTGCTTCACGTAGGCACCCGCCACGAACGCGACACTGCGGTGCGAATCGACGTGATCGCCGGCATCCTGCGAGTCGTCTTCAACTACAAAGATCAGAGTGTCGCTCGCGTACATGCTGTTGGCGATCTTCTGGACAAGCAAGCCGACGGCATAGTCGTTATCGGCTTGCTGTAGCTCGGGAGTATTCACGCCGTCAATCGCGCCACCGAAACTTCCGGTGTGATCGTGCATGAAGCGAACCAGGCTCAACGAAGGAAGTTGCCCTTTGGCGTAATTGGCATCGAAATCTCGCGCCCACTCCGTGTAACGGTAATAATCCGGAAACTGGTTGTCGAAACCGCGAAAGTACGGATCGGTGTACGGCGTCAGGGAAACGCTCGCCGGAAAGGCCACCGTCGTGTGGGTTGAGAACGGGTTCCGGTCAAGGGGAATGGGGACGACGTGGGTCCCGGCCGGCGCTTTCACCGGATAGAGGGTCGTGTCCACGAAGAAACCATAGTTGCGGACCGTCAGATTCGCTCGCAACGCGGCGTCCCACAAATAGCCGGTATTCACTTCGTTGTCCGGTCCATCCGGCGCGGCCACATCGGTCTGGCCCGCTAATAGATCCGGGTCGTCGGGTGTGAGGGGATCGGCGGCCCGGCGTTTGGCGAGGGTCGGAATCGCAACGTTGACATTACGATTTACGCCCTCGGAATCTAAGCTCAGGCCGCGTCCTGCATAGGCCACCGGGAATTGGCGTTCGACCACGTCGGGGGCGCGGGCCGACGTGGTCCAGGGCCAGCCGTCATTGCTGGTTTCGGCGCTGTCGAAGAAGTTGTCGAGGGTGACGAAGCTTCGCGCCAGGTTATGCAGATTGGGCGTGAGCGGCTGGCCAAACTCCGCCAAATCAGGATCGCCATTGCCGATTTCCAGGTCGCCCAGAATCTGGTCGTAACTGCGGTTCTCCTTGATGATGAAGATAACGTGCTGGACACCTTGACGCACGGCCGCCATAACGGCGGCGTCGGTGGCGCTCTCGGTGCTGGAGAACCGGTTGTTCGTGGCTACCTGCGCCGTCAGCGTCGTGAGCTGCGCCGGGCTGGGGCGGGGGAAGGTCTGGAAGCCTGCTTTGATCAACTGGGGATTGTACTGGCTCGAAGCAACGCAACTTTTGTGGGTCGGCGGTCCGGCGCTATAGCAGAAGCCGGGATTTGGGCCGGTCGGCGACTTCCCGTTGACCACATACACCCATTTGCCATCGCCGCTGAAGCTCACCGAGTTCGGATACCAACCCGTCGGAATGAGACCAACCACCTGATCGCCGCTATTGCTTCCGCCCAGTGCCACCACCGCTACGGAATTCAGATTGCCGTTGGTCACGTAGAGTTGCGTCTCATCCGGCGAGAGCGTCACGCTATTGGGGTTCGCGCCCGTATATCGGGTCAGCGCGGAAGGCACTACCGACGCTGGAGCGATCACCGGGATGGTTTCGAGGATCGCATTCTTCGCGGTGTCGATTATGTCAATCGTGTCCGACTGGTCTTCGACGACATACAGCAGCGACTGGGCCGCGTTCAGCGTCATCTTGCCCGGTTGGCCTTTCACGTGGATTCGGGCCGTTACCTTGGGCTTCGGCGACAAGCCCAAGTTCACCACGTCGATCTCGCGGTCGCGAATGCTTGACACATACGCTGTCGCGCTCGATCCGGTACCCTTCACCACTACCCAAAAGGGATATTCGCCGCCCGGCGTACCCGCCTGTGAGGGGTCGCTCTTGCCGGGGCGCAGGTCCAGTTCCGTTCCCTTCGACCAACTGCCCAAGCCTCCTTTGAACATCGTTATCGAGTCGTTGTAGTAATTCGCTACTACCAGCGTCTTGCCATCATTCGAAATAGCCACGCCGGCGGCGCAAGGCTGCACGAAAACCATGCTGTTTATCGGGACTAATCCGTCGTTAGGCACGGCAAGGCCAAGGCCCGCTCGGTGGCCCAAGGCAAGCTCCGTTCCGGGCTGCTCTACCCAAGTTCCGTCGGCGCTCAGAGCAATGATGTGGACATTGTCACCGGCCTTGTCAAAGGGGAAGTCACCCATGCCGCCGGACACGTAAAAAGCCTTGCCGGATGGATCGAAGACAATTCCGTTGTAGGTATTTGGGACCTGCACCACTTGCTTCTTGACCGGCGTGTGCTTCGAAATGTCGTAGATGAACACGTACTCTTTCGAGTCCGACCATTTAAAGCCGGCGCTGTCGGTGTTGTAGACGCGGTTGTACCCGCTAGTCAGAACCAGCAGGGTCTTGCCATCGGGACTCACCACAGTGGTGACCGCCTGCCCCGCCAGCCAGGCTGGATTGTCGGGCAAATCGGGGTTCATCGGTTCGAAGCGGGAATCTTGGGGCGCCAGCGGCGTAATCTGTTGGCCCAGGTTGGGCAGAGTCTGCGCCGGGGGCGCGTCAATCGGGGGCGCGTTCGATGCATTGATCGGGTAGCTGTTGCCGGTATGGTTGTCGGCGCTCAGCGGAGCGGGAGCTGGCGGCGCTGGTGAGCCCCCGCAGCCTGCCAGGAGCGTCAGGGCAAGAACCACGAACAGCAGCCATACAACGGTACCCTTATTCATAATAGCCGTGAGTCCTTTCTCACAACCATTTCATGGTTGCGGCAACCGCTTGGCAGTGGCATCAGCCCCTTCCTGAACGAACCGGCCCCACATCCTTCGCCGAGCTACGCAGCCGAACCCGCCACTGGCTGGCGCCGGAAATCAGCCGCTTACACCACGGGCCGCTATGGCTCGACATTTGTTTGGTTTGTGAACATCAGTAGGAATTCACGCAGTGGATAAAATCTAGCTGCGCCATTTTTCCAATGCCGCACGCGAACACCGGCCAGTTTGTACTGGTAATGGGGTTCCAGTTCGTATTGGTGCCAGAGTCTACGGAATTGTTTCCAGAATTATATTGCCCTATATAAATGGACTGCTGTGCATTATTCGTAATAAGTGCTGGATAAAGTTGCGCCAAAGACGAGTCCAACGGACCTTGCATGGAATAGGCTTCCGAAAAAGTGTAATAGTCACTGAACTGCCCCGGCATAGCGGCGAGGTCATAGTTCAAGGAACGATAATCGGTGGGTGTAAATGTAGCTCTCGTAAATGTAAAGACCTTAAAGGCAGGGCCATTGCCAAAGCAAGGGGCGATGGAAGGGGTTATATCAAGCACATCATCAGATGACATGATACGAAATTCGTCCCTATGAGTATGCGCAGCCAGAGTCAGAGTTATAACGCCCGGATACTTCGAAAGTATTCCCAGAAACCTTGCCTGATAATCCTGCACCCACATCATCGTGGCAGATATGAGGTGCCCGTTGCTATCGAAATTTGAGGGAGTTGTGGCAGTTGACACTGTATTTGCACCGGGAGGTACATGCATTAAGAGCCAAACTTTCTTGCCACCAGCTTGGGCTGAAGCGAGGGTTGAATCAAGCCAGTAAAGTTCAGCAGATACTGCACTGTCGTCGGCTGGGACACCAAGCGAAAATAAGACGGTATTGAGTCCTATCACCCTCAAATTCGTTCCACGCAGGTCGGCAGAATAATATCCTGCACTCGTGAAGGTATTAAGAAATGCGTGATGGTTTACGGTGCCATTCAAAAAGTCGGTGTAAAACAGCTCCGCCGTATTGGAAAGAAAGGTGCTGTCCGGTCCATTGCCTGTGTATGAATCGGTATTTCCAAGAGCGAACACGACGGGAATGTTTCCGGCCGACGACCTCACCTGCTGCATGACAAAGGCCGCCGTCTTGTCGCTAAAGGCCTGCATGGCGGCAACGTCGCTGCTCCCGCAATATTGGTAAAACTGGTTTGAAAAGTTATGGCCAAGAAGGTCGCCGGTATAAATAATGACCGGACTCGCTCCCAAGTTTTGCCTTATGCTTGAGAGTGCAAGCACAAGCAAAGGGTAGTTGGTATCGCTATTCCATGCCGGAAGCGCTGTGATGCTCGACGTCTCAAAAATACTGGCCCACCCGCTGGCGTCCGCTGCGACAAGGCGCGGACAAAGGGATGGGTCATAAAATGGATTGAAATGCACATCCGAGAAAACCACCGCTGTGAAGCTGGTGGGAGCCGGGGGCGTGGTCCCATTACCGCACCCGCCACTCAGCCAGATATTGACCAACACAAGAAGAAATATGTAGCGGGAAGGTTGTAGCATGGAAGCTTCTCCCGTTGCTGAGGGATGCAAGGCACTTTCGAAATCCTAGCCACGAACGCAGCTCGACTAAGTCTTGATTCCTTTTGACGACGTTATAGCCGGCATTGACCCGTTACTCTGAGGCCCGTCGCAACGTCGAAATGTCTCCATAGACGTAAGGATGATGGTAGCTGCCGCTGCACACGTGACGATTTGCGACCGCGGGCGGTATGTTGCGCATAGTGTTGCTCTTGACGGTCTGCCGGGCGGCCGGCTCTCCCCGAACGATCTGATCTGATATGATATTGCCGTCTTTGCAGGCGGAACTGGCCTCGCTAATCAACTCATGCTGATGTCCATGCATGAAATCCTATGACCGGCAAGTGGCTCGGCGTCTGTGATGTCAAGTATGTTTCCGCACGAAAGTAACCACCTGTAGCGGGTGCAAGGTAGGAAAAGGCGGAACAATCGGGCCAGGTCCCTGACAACTGCGACAAGCCCCATTTGGAGAGCCGGTCGGCGACCCCGCTACAACTCTCAATGTTTGTACAGCTCTGTTGACGTCCTGAGAAAAGCGGATCCCTCATTCGGGCTCAGTCGCGTTCGCTTCCTCGCCCTCCTTCGTGATGACAGATGAAGGGGCTCTCCCCGGTGCAGCTCAAGCCGCGCCCCTTCGAAGCTAGGCAAAGACGAAAGCCCCGCCCAGTCCCGCTCAGGGATGGGTATTCCCCTCGACTGCTAAGTGCGGGCATCTTGAGCAGGGCACGGCTAAGACGCAGCACTCGGCAGCATTCGCCAAGGCGAACGCAGATGCCATCGGAAAGAAGCTCCGCCTCCACTGAAACCGTTTGAGCCTTGCGTGATGCGCCACACAGCGTTAACCCGCATGGCTCCCTTCTGCGATCCCTTCACACTGGCGAGAATCGCCGGACACAGTTCGATCACGATCACACAGCGGTACCGTTATCCCCAGGCCGATGCGGTCAAGGCAGCATTCTCGAAATTCGGCAGCCGTGAAGAAGTGGTCACCGATGGGGGTCACCACGAAAAACAGCTTCCTCCGCTGCCGCAAGAGCAACAGCAGGTAAGTATCACGGCTGCATGAGGTTAGATGGTGAGCGCGGAAGGAATCGAACCTTCAACCTACTGATTAAGAGTCTGTTATCTTCAATGTCTCCGGCGACACCAAACAAAGCAGTTATCAGGCAAGCCTTTTAATTTCATTGACATCTGTGCGCTACTAGCTGACACTGATGGACAAGAGAAGTCGCCAGACGCGCAATTGTTGGCGACACATTGGCGACACAGAGGCAGTATGCAAAAGCGAATCGTCCAGCAAACCGTCGTGAAACTGATCCCACCCGAGAGTGGCAATCGGGTCACATGGGACACTGAAATGCCAGGATTCGGCGCGAGGATCACCAGTGCCGGATCTGTTTCCTTCATCCTGGAATACAAGATTCACGGCCGCAAGCGGAGATACACCATCGGGCGCCACCCCGAGCTGACCGCAACTGCAGCGCGGGAACGCGCGCTGGAATTGCGCCGGCGCATCCTAGACGGCCACGATCCCATGGAAGAGCGCGAGCAGGACCGCTCAGAACCGACGCTGAATGAACTGGCAAGCCAATACCTGGACCGCTACGCGGTGACGCACAAACGCGCCCGCAGCGTGGCCGAGGACCGGCGCATGATCGACGGCCTCATCCGGCCAAGGATCGGCTCGTTAAGGCTCCAAGCGGTAGGGAAGCGCGACATAGAGAGCTTGCACGCATCCCTGAAAGCAACCCCGTATCAGGCGAATCGTGTTCTTGCGCTTCTCTCGAAGATGTTTTCCCTCGCAGTTGAGTGGGGGTGGCGCTCAGAGAACCCGGCCCGCGGCGTTCCGCGATTTCATGAGGACCGGCGGGAGCGCTGGTTGTCCGCCGAAGACTTGCATCGATTCACACAAGTCCTAGACGCATACCCGGATCAAAACGCGGCCGATGCGCTCCGGCTGCTTATGCTCACGGGCGCCCGGGCGAGCGAAGTAACTCAAAGCGAGTGGCCGCAATTCGACTTGGAGCGCGGAGTCTGGACAAAGCCGAGCCATCACACGAAACAGAAGCGAATCGAGTACACGCCGCTGAGTGAGCCCGCGCTTGCGATGCTTCGCAGAATGAGGCCGAAGGAAGCGACGGGGCTGCTGTTTCCCGACACAGACGGAAAGCCGCGCGTCACTCTGCGCTGGCATTGGGTGCAGGTGTGCAAAGCCGCTGGCCTAGTTGAGCCGCGGGTGCACAAGGGCAAGCGGGGCACGATTACCCGGTACTGGCCTACGGTTCGCATCCATGATTTGCGCCACAGTTACGCTTCCCACCTAGTTTCCAGCGGGGTATCTCTTCACGTCGTGGGCAAACTCTTGGGACACACACAACCGCAAACCACGGCGCGTTACGCCCACGTAGCAGATGAAGCGCTGCGCGAGGCTACTAATCGATTTGGCGACATCTTTACGACGGCTGCTGCCACGAGGCAGGCAGGCAAATAGAAAATGCTAGTTACAAAGCGGCGTGGTAATACGAAGTGGCGAACTGGTCCCCCGAACCCGCGAATCTCTGATTTTGTCAACTTCAACCTGGATGCGCCTTGTACTCATGCCGACGTGATTCGGAAAATCGCGGAAGCGCTTCAATTGCGCATAGAATCTCAACCTGAGCAATTGAGGCTGACGAACTTTCCCCGAGGCAGAGGCGTGTTCGGCTCCGCGGCCGACGAATTGGACAATATCACCGCAAACTATCAAAACCTGCATTGGTGCATTTCTGGTAAAGTTTTGCGGTTTGCCGTCATAAATAATTCGGGAAAAAGTCTTTCGCGATTTGATGACCTAGCGGGACGGCTCATGGCCGAGGCACGGCCAAGGCGCGGAGCAAGCCGCCGTCTGGATAACTCCGAGTACGCTAAGATTGCTGCGGAACTTGATAAGCAGCATTTTCGGATATTGGATCACTTGGAACATTCCGCCCGCAAGAACTTGGCAAGCTGGAACCAGACCCATCCACGAAAGGCGATTCACACTTTCATGGAAGCTCTTAATGGCCGGCTTAACCGTGAACGATTCCGACGCGCGGTGCTCAGGCGGTTCAGTCGCGCTGAGGCGAAGTTCATTTCCGCGAAACAGCCGCTGCTTATGCGGGTTTCCTGAACAGCCTGCCTTTGTCTAACAGCCCTCCTGTCGACAGTGTGTCAACAGTAAGCGAAAATTCAGCCAATTAGCTCCCGACATCGCTAGTGAATTGTCCGCGTCATGTCGTGCGGACAAGATTCGCGATTGTGCGCGGACCCGCATAAACACAGGCCTATCTCTATCACATTTTGTCCGCGCTCCACGGGCGCTTGCAAAACAACCTTCCATTGAGCGAGCGTGTCCGCCAAAATGTTGTCATTAACAGCGTAAGGAGGCTAAATGGCGACGGAAGTCTTAGATGGTTACTTGGAGAAAAGCGTGCTAGCAGCACAGTTGGGGCGTTCGCCGCGTACTTTGGACCGCTGGTACGTGCGACGGGTGGGCCCACCCCGCGTCGCCCTTGGCAGACGAATTTTGTACCGGGTGGACAGTGTGCGCGCATGGCTCCAGGCCTGCGAGCAGCAGCAGGGGCGCAAGCGGATCGGTCGCCGGCGAGTAGAGAACCCCGCGCTGGAGGGGAAGTAAATGAGCTCGAAGCCTGCAGTGGCCGTGGACGCCCGCGACATTGCGCGCATGGTAGGCGACGTTCATGGCCAACTCGTAGACTGTCGGCTGGACGAACTCCGCCCGCAGCGGCGACAGCGACTTTCGCGCCAGCAATGAATATCAATTCACCGTGGATGACCCAGACTTCCAAAAGCTAGCAAATGACGTATATCAGCGCCACAGCGAGGAAATCAACGCCCAGCGAAGCCTGCGAGCACAGCAAAGAAAACGCGCCGCCGCCCCTTATCAAGATAACTCTCCCCACTCACCCATCCCTCTCTACCAAACCCTCATCGCTCGCTACCTAGGTAAATACTGTCTACAGAAACTGTAGTGCACAGGAAATTCACGCTATGCGTAACTGTAGCGTCAAGAATCTGAGGAAGGCACAAGAGCCGCCAGCACAGGCGAAAGTCCAACCGCGCGTGGCAGCTTTTGTTATGACCGCCCGAATGATGCCGGATGGCAACTGCCCGGCGCTTTCTGTCCTTCCTCTTTATTACGCTGATAATTCCAAATCAAATTATCGAGTTTATACGGCGTCAGTTCTGGATGTTCCGCTTGTAAAACATCTGCCGCTGCACGCACAAGATCTTCCGCTTCGTCGCCGGAAATCCCAGGGCTCCCAACCGCTTCGCCCACGAATCGAGTTATCATGCGATCCCCTTTAACCTCGCGCGTGTTCCCCGCATTCATCAAGAAATACTTGTATGAAAGCCCGCTCCCCTGTCCCGTAATGCCTTGAATGTCTGTCGCAACCTTATAGTTCAGTCCCTCCGGCGGAATGCTCTCGTATTTCTCGATTCCGTACTGCTTCAAAACCTTCGCGAACTTAAAAACCGCTTCCGCCTTCAATATGCCCCCGCGCGGTGATGTCCGCTGACGGTTGCTAAAAACCTCATCGGCTATCTTGTCCCAATCTCTGTTGAACGGTTCCAGCAACGCAATAAACTCGCTGATGGTGTATTCTCGCGGGGCTTTCGGCAAATCTTTTTCCCAATGAGCCCACCAGCAGAAATTGCTGATGGCCGATTGCACAGATTCGTAACGCACCCCAATCGAATACACCGCATCGATCACACATAATGCCAAGCTCGAATACCATTCATTATCCGGCAAGGGCGCATCCAGGTTGCCGAGCGTCTCACGGATGTGCTGCACAAGCCGATCAACCTCGCTCCTGGGCGCTTTCTTTTCTGTGTGTGTCTGCGCCTGTGGAATCGGTGCTTGCGGTTCGGCGTAATTCCTTCCACCAGCTTCTCCACCGGTTAGCTCGGTTGATTTGCTCGCTGCAGCAGGCGCAAGGTGATATATCTTGCTCTCCCCAATCTCTTTGAACAAAATGACGTGCGGAGCAACATCTGCAAACGTGCCTACTACGTTCCATGCGCTGTAGGGCATCGACTCTGACGTGTTCGGGCTGTTTGGCGCATATAGCTTGCGACTGTCGCTATTGGCCCGGGTTGTGCTCAGGGCCCCGCGGTGGACTCCCTTGCCAAGATTGACAATAGACTTGAACATCCCAGTAACTTCTTCGTAGCTCTTCGCCATGATGTCTCCATCTGTGCGCGCAGGATGTCAGCACCTCGCCCAGTCCTCAGCACCGTGCACGTTGCCGGTCGCAGCTTGGCCTGGCTAGACAGTCACCCTCACCGTTGAACAGCCAACAGCGGGTGATAGCAGGTTGCACCCAAAGTAGGAGGCAAATCCTGCCAATGCAAGGAAAATCGGAATACGGACTTGGGCGCTTCGGAAGCGCACGACGCTTTACGGAGCTCTGATACTTGCGACTGTCGGTTGGGTTATGAGCCCAAGGGGTCATCATCAAGTCCCGTTGATTTCATTGCTCTTCCCCGCAACAAACCGCCAGAAAACCAGTAGGAGTGGGCCGATTCTGCACGCTAGTTGCACGTCGCGTTGTGCCGCGCAGTAACACTCCTGCTTCGAAGGAAAGTTGCACTTGTGAACTCTCTAACGTGTCAATTCTGAGGTCAACAAGCTAAAACCCGTTGTCCATCGCGTCAGGTGCCATAAAGTGGGCGTTCAGATGTATTCTGAGAATCGCGAAGCAGGGATGTGCAAAGAATGTGAAGCCGGAATATTTAGCGAAATAGCGGTCCTGAAGTTGCTGCCAGAAGCGCCCTCGTCCATCACGGCTGAGCTGGGCGAATTCGTTGCGAAAGCATTTCGGGGTAGATCCGCTCGTCGATAGCGGCGGTCGATCCATGCATTGGATAGGTCGGAGGGATCCAGTAGCCG